>Ga0307509_10002661_pt1 | contig 28542 bp, 32 predicted proteins | sample 10_EM_MG_FD_202245 | JGI IMG/M metagenome (GOLD analysis project Ga0307509, IMG submission 202245) | Populus trichocarpa ectomycorrhiza microbial communities from riparian zone in the Pacific Northwest, United States - 10_EM | ecosystem: Host-associated > Plants > Roots > Unclassified | place...
TGGCCGAACACCTCTCTCGTTTGCCGCTTGGGGGGGACATGAGGGAGTGGTGAAAATACTGCTCGGGCGGGAAGAAGTCGACCCAGACAAGCCAGATAATAATGGCCAGACATCTCTCTCGTTTGCCGCTTGGGGGGGACATGAGGGAGTGGTGAAAATACTGCTCGGGCGGGAAGAAGTCAACCCCGGCCAGCAAGATAATGATGGCCTGACACCGCTCTTGTATGCCACTCGGAATTGGGACAGCCGTGTCGCTACGGAGCGAGTCGTGAGAATACTACTCGGGCGGAAAGAGGTCAACCCTGATAAGCCAGATAATAATGGCCGAACACCCCTCTCGCATGCGGCTTCGAGAGGAAATGAGGGAGTTGTGAAAATGCTACTCGGACGGAAAGAGGTCAACCCTAATAAGCCAGATAATAATGGCCGAACACCGCTCCGGTGGGCGAGAGGAGAAAAGGGAGTTGAGGAAATGCTACTCGAACAGGAAGAGGCCAACCCCGACCAGCCAGGCAATGATGGCCAGACACCGCTCTCCTATGCCACTCGGGATCCACTTACGAGAGTGGTGCAAACATCGCCCCCCCCCTATCAGGTCCGCCGTGACAAGCCGGAAAAAAAGACGACATAACCGTTTCTCCTCTTCCTCATAGTAGTCAGGCTGATCAGCGGGCGATAGAGTTGCTGCAGATCCACAAAGCGGTAGACACTGCGCCATTTGATGGGTAGAAGACACCGCCCCGTGTCAATCACTCCCATTCCTTTCCTTTTTAGAGAACATTCCTCATGGAAGGTACCCTTGACATAACCATCTGTCGGCGAAGGGAAGCGCGAGGGATCGAAACATACCTTCACCACACCCATCTGCAATCCTCTGCGCACGATCGCCGAGTGGGCATTTATCAATCCCTGCTTATAAAGTATAATAACGTCTGGTGGGCGGGATGGAGGGGTTCTATTACTGTTCTTGGAAGGTTGGAGATTTCATCCAGTATCATACTTGTATATTTAATTTCCCTCTAAGTTAAGCGGTCAACTCACTTTCGGGTCTCTTTTTTTATATTTCATTTTTGTTTATAGCACTGTTTTCCTTTTTTCCACATCTGACCCTCTCCTTTTATTGATAGACCCAGTGGATATAGAACGACTTTTCTTTTTTGAGCATACATATGTGGCGTGCAATAAAACAGGGGCTCTTGAGGCGATTGCGAAAAACTATATGAGGCGGTATTATCACATGCTGCTCAGACAGAACATGAGGAGCGGTGAAAATGCTACTCGGGCGGGAAGGGGTCAACCCCGACAAGCCTGATTATGAGGGTAGAACATCACTCTCGCATGCCGCTGAGGGAGGACATGGGGGAGTGGTGGAAGTACTACTCAAGCAGGAAGGGGTCGACCCCGACAAGCTAGATAATGATGGCCGAACGCCGCTGTCGTATGTCGGTTGCGATGCGAATTTGCTTGAAAATGGAGGGCACACGGGGATAGCGGGGGTGTTACTCGGGCGAGAAGACGTCAAACCCGACCAGCCGGCTAATAATGGCCGGACACCGCTCTCGCATACGGCTTCGCGTGGACGTGAACGCCTAGTAGAAATTCTCCTCGGGCGGGAAGAGGTCAACCCCGACAAGCCAGATGTTGACGGCCGAACACCGCTCTCGCATGCAGCTGGGAGTACTCCTTATCTCCATCCGAAGAGTCCTGGGGGTGTGCTGTGCTGAAAACACTACTTGCCCAGGAAGAGGTCAACCCCAACAAGCCAGATAATAAGGGCAGGACACCGCTCTAGCATGCCTCTGGGGCTGGGAGTTCGAAGGTCACAGGGGAGTATATGTGACCGATGGTGATGGAAATGCTATTCGGGCGGGAAGAAGTCACCCCCGACAAGCCAGACAATGACGGCAGGACACCTCTCTCGTATGCTGCTGAGCTCGGATTTGAGGGAGCTGTGGGAGTGCTACTTGGGCGGGAAGAGGTCAACTATGACACGCCGGATAATCTCGGCCGAACGCCACTCATGTTACCATCTAGCGGTGCCCATGAGGCGGAGGTAACGCTGCTACAGTCTTGCAAAACAGTGGCTCTAGGGTGACCAGCGCTGAACAGTCACCATCTCATCGAAGCTACTGCTATTTCTTATAATTCGCATGCTTTCGTTCACCGAAGCTGTCCTGAGATATCATCCCTTTTTTCCCCAAGGAAATTCCATGAGATAGGAGTGCACCTATGCCTTATTAGAGCCATCTGAAATTTGATATCAAATTTAGTTGCGTTAGAATTTATGAATTTCTGTTTACGGTGTATAGTTGTTAGGAAGGCCTGGTTGGTGAGATGAAATAGTTCCGTTGTGGGAACGCCGAGTGTGTAGCTCGCAGTTTTCAGTTATTCTATTAATTTTCCTAGCGACTATAAATTCTTGCTTGCGCTTTTTTTCCTCTCGCACGGTTCATTTCCTCACTTCATTTCCTGCCCCCCCACTCCACTCCCCCCCCCCCGCCTGATAGATCAACCGTATATAGCGGGTGTTTTTTTATTTATTTACTTATTTATTAGATAGATAAAAAGAAGTGTACTATACAGTAGTGTAACGATTCTCGAAGCCTTTGCCAACAAGCGCCTCATCCCGCCTATTCGGAAGTGCTATCCTGGGAATGGATCGGATGGGAGAAGTGGGAGAAGTGTGATAACGAGATTTGTGAAAGGACTATTTCGATTTATTAGATTGGTGGGGTCCGCCAGACTGGGAGGTTGCTTCTCACAAGGCAATATAGGAATATAGGGAGGTACGGTGAATGGAGATGAAGTGGGGGTTGAAATGATTTTAATATCCGGATTATGGGGGGGGGGGTTGATCTCAACTATCTGCTTCTACTGGCCAATTGATAAAGTATCCGGATAAAGTTATAGAGAAACTGTGTGTGCGCCAAGTGGCTAGTCAGATTATGTATTCTGCTGAAGCACTCGACAATCTAACCATCTGAGGTGTGAAACCAACACCATTTAGCCATTTTATTGGCACTACAGGATCGTGGCGCACATATAGGCCGGTTTCTAAGCCCTAATTTATAGCACAAGTCAAGTACTATCTTACTAGCTACCCACGAAAACTCCAATCGACGGGAGCTCTCCCACCACCCACATCACTATTGCGGTAGCGCGTGAAAGTCTAGTCCTGTCTCAACAAACGCCAAATGTTCCATGCAAACCAGCGTGCAGCCTTAGAGCCATCTAGAGTGATTTATTCGGAAAAAAGAAATCCCTTAGTCTTCCTAAGAGGCACGAGAAATTTTCCAATCATGCCCACCCAACACCTTAAGACAGGTATTGATAGTATAGTAATCACAGTAGTGGAATATTATAGCATTAGAAGCGTTGAGTGGGGAAGCCAGGGGGCGAACAGATGGGGGAACACAGAAGTGTGGACGTGTGTGAGCCCACTGGCTATGGATAACTTCAGAAGCCGGCTCTTATTTTTGCAGCGGTTACCCTTGCCGACAACCTGCAGAGAATGCCGCCTCCCACATCCCTGACTGCCAACCTAAATGACCAATTCCTTCACCACCATCAGGTATCCACACCGATATTCTTTCCACGTCTCCCGAGACCAGTGGGGTATTACACACTCGGTCACTTAGTCCGTCCCAATCAACGCTTACGAGGGTGTGAAAAACCACGGGAGTGACATGGAAAGTAGCCTAACTTGAGGCATGGCAGAAAATTTATACTTGGCGTGTCCAAAGATTAGGGAGCTACATACTCCTCGCACTACCGTACTGGAATGTTCTAATGTAGAAAGACGCCCCGGGTATCCCGATTTCCCACCATTATCAACACGGCCGAACACAGTGCACATAATCGGGGGAGAGCACCACTGCATGATAGGTGACCATATCCACGATCATTCACTACATCTCTATACGCCGAAAGGTAAGGTCGAGATGTTAAGTTCCTATGGAAAGTAGTGTTTGCCGATAGGCGAGGCGGCCTCGGAGCCCGGGCAGCCTCGTGTGCAGACACCCTCCTAAAATGTTGAAAATAGCAGTTCGATGGCCGCACATGGTGCAGGATGTGCCCGCACTGAGGCCGCGGCAGTAGACGCAAAGGACGAGCAACCTATGAAAATGTTTTCAACCCCTTGCTTTTCTTTCCTTCTTATCTTCTCTCACGACACACCTTTCTTCCTGTGCACAACTTTTTCCTCAAGTCTTTCATTTCCATTGGCTTATTACAATCAATCATGATCATCATCTCCACTCAAGCGGTTTCACTTCACTACGTACAGTACAATCCCCCCCTTAAACCATTACCTCAGCAGCCACTATTTTCAACAGTGAATGTATTTCTCCCTTTCCCCACCATTGCTAACGGATCAGCCCCACTAACCCTTGCCGGGCCACTCAAAGTCTTCAGCCTTTTTTTGTTTCTCCTAGTAATTTGGAGGGGGGGCTCGCTTTTTGAGTAGTCTTTCGACATGGTCCCGGAGGTGCTCTTTCTAGTCGATCTCACTATTACTGTTGGAATTCTTCGATGCTGCTCACCATGCTAAACCCATCGGGCATGCACTCAACCTATCGGCCGCGCACACAGCCGATCCCGTTATCGTTCAGACAAGGAAGTTCAGATATGCACTTAGGATCCATGCGTTTATCGGAAGGAAAGCGGAAGCCCGGAGGCATAAAGTCTTTCATGCTGCCCGGCAAGCTCTCTCTGGGCGCAGCCTATCCTCATATCGTTCGACAAACCTCCGGAGAAGTGCTCGGGATCGGTGCAGCGCTGGAAGAATAGGGTCGGATGTATGGAGGCTATTGAGCCTGAAGAAGTTTTCTTTATGACGTTTGTTTTTTTCTTTGTCACCATAATAGTTTTGCGGAAGGGGAAATAGGGAACATGCGTGGAATAGCAGGGCATTCGTGGAAGAGTATGGATCTGTGAGGTGATCGGCAGTGGGAGGAAGGTATTGTTGTTGCTTTATTTATACTTTGTTCCTACCGTTAGTTTTAGTTAGTTGAGCGTCGAGTATCGAGAGAGGTGTCGTTGAGCGTGAGCCTGAAGTTGTTAGTGAAAAGATTTTCCTCGCTCGTGAGTGTGCGATGGTTTTCGTTGCGAGTTGCTTGGCGTTTCTTTTCGCTTCACTGCACGTCACTCTCCGTGCATCGTATTGTTTCGCATTGTTTCGCCGGCGAAGTTTAAGAATTACGGTGTTGAGAATTTGGCGATCTTAATGTGGCCGCTACCGGGAGAGAGCGGGGATTGCCCCGACAATACGTTCCAGTGTATCTTAGTGATAAGGGGCTTGTTCAAGTCATTTAAAGGTCCCAAACAGTCCGGATCGCTAACCTGGTTATTTGGTATTGTCTAGGATTCTGGGCCAAGTATGGGACATCAGAATCGACCCTCATTGCAGCAATTGGTGGGGTCTTGTTGGGGATCCGCTTCAAACGCGTGTGATACGCCCCCCAGTCGTCTTTTACTCGTAATTTTTGGACTTCGACAGTGAAAGATGCATGGCGAGTGACGAGTGGTGAAACGAAACGAAAAGAAAACGCCAAGCAACTCACAACGAAAACGATCGAACACTCAGGGGCAGGGAAAATATTTTCACTAACAACATCCTCAGGCTCACGCCCAACGACGACCACTTCGACTGACTAACTAACTACTAAGGGCGATCACAGGAGTGTATATCAATCACAAAGACATCATATCCATCCATCAGCCATAGTGCTAACTTACACCACTTCCCCCATCATGACTCCCGAACGGTGTCTTGGCGAACAGGACGTTCACACGTGAAACCTTTACGAACGGTACCTGGCCCTCGTGCGATAGCCATGTCCACCCGGACGTTTTTGCCCCTCCATCCTTCTCCCCGATCTTATCTTTCCCAACGCGACTTGGACCACCTGCCCCTCCTACCCCAACATTATCTGCGCCAGCGTCGTACCTGCACTGCCCCAATATCATCTTCCCCGACATCGTCTGCCCGGACGTCCACACTACCGTCGCCTCCCCCCACCATTCCTCGGCGGCCTAGGCCGGGAAATTGCATACCGGATGGTTAAGCTCGAGGCCGTGGAGATGGCACTGAAGGAGTGCCCTACCCGGGGTGGTGGACCATCCCAACCGACAGCAGGCGGCATGTGGGTGAAGTAGGAGCTGAGGGGATGAGGGGATGATAGGGGTAGGGCGTGTTGGGGGATACCGTAGGGGACCTGCGGGAGGCTTTTGTTATTATTATTTTCCATAGTGAGCCTTCAATGCATATACCTGGAATACTATTATTTGATTTCCGGCAGTGATGCACTCTCTCTTACATGATATCGCTCTTCCCCGCGCCTGGATTGCCATGGCAGAATAAGGTGGGATGATTAGCTTCATCCCCCCGACAACCGCTATGCCAGCGTCGAAATTCCCAGGTTTCCAGCAGCCAAGCTCCAATAGTGTCCACCCGCTGGGTTCCGATGTCTCGATACCGTACCCGTGGCTCTAATTGAGATAGCTACGCTAACATTTTAGGCTTATTACCGGGAGTGATGTAGTTAAAAGTATTGAAAGAGTTATACTGTAGTTATTGTTGAAAGATTGAGATTTTTTTTTAATTTTCACTGGTGGGGAGGTGATTGAGGGCAAGAGGTTGATTAAGTTAGGGTCAGCTAACACGATTCGCGAGATTGAGGAAAAGCGGAGTCGATGGTAAACCCTTGCGGGTTGCTGGCAACATTCTCACCGCGGGAATGGTATGATATGATATCATAGGTGATATTCGAAGTGAGTAGGGTGAGAGTCTTGCCTGTCGGCACGCTAAAGTGGGTGGTGTAACATGGATCATATAAGTTACCGTACAAGCATATAGAACTCGAGCCCTTGAGTCCGAATTTTGTATAGGGGGTTAGATATGCGCGGGCGGTTTGCCATATAAATTTTTTAGGCTAGGATTTATAATAGAAACTCGTGCACACGACGCCCTACCATACTCGAGTACAGTGCAAATAGTAGCCAGAAGAGTGATATTGGTTTCACCGGCCACGCGTTTCGCTGGAATTTTCTTGGCATCCAAAACCAGCCGTGCATGAGGCGCTGTTTTAACAGACCTCCGCTTTTCTTTCACTCAACTACCCCCCGCTTTTTCTTCTGCTCCCGGGGATATCATCTACCGACCATCCTATACTCCTCGGTTTCGAAAGATCGTGCAATAAACAGTCGAAAATGTCTCAATATACCATCACGGAGAGCAGCAACTGCCTCAATACTACGAACTCTTATAATAACGTTGCTACAACTAGTAATGTGTGGAACAACTGTACAGTTGCCGATGATTTGTCTCCACTCCTAACCTGGCTGTCGCCTCTGGACCCCGGCCTGCGCCATTCGGACATTCAAGAACGCCGTGTCAAAGATGTCGGAGGGTGGCTGATGGAGACTAAGGAATTTAGAACCTGGAGCGGATTGAGTGGTGGAGGTGAGGGTGACGAGGCAGTTCTGTTTTGCTATGGAAATCCGGGTGTCGGAAAGACCTTTATTAGGTAACAAGGCCTGTTCTCGGAAGGGAGAAATAAAATCGTGCTAACATTCTGCGATCACAGTTCGCTAGTAGTGGATAGGCTGTGCGATCAGATGAGGGGGCACCATACAGCGGTCACGTGCTTTTACTTCGACTTTGCGGCGCGAAAAGAGCAGACTGCCACTAGTATGCTGGGATCCATGCTGAAGCAGGTGATCAGTGGAATGGAAAGGGTCCCAGAGGATATATCGCGCGCCTTACAAGAGCAAAAGCGGGCCGTTAGTGGACGCAAACCGCAGCTGGCTGATATCGTGAGGATGCTGCAACTCATCACATCTTCGCAGCCTACATTTATGGTAATTGACGCCCTCGACGAATGTACTGCTGTGCAGCGATTCCGGCTTTTTGATTCGTTGAAAGATATCCTCGAGAAGTCCCCGGGTGCCCGAATATTCGTGACCGGAAGGCCCCATATTCTCACCGAGATTGAAACACGCCTTTCCGGGCGAGTGAAAAGTGTATCCCTAGGCCCTACCAGAGACGATATCATCAGATTCCTTCGTGTAAGATTGAGCGAGGACGAAACACCGGATGCTATGGATTCGAGTTTAGAGGCAGACATTCTAGAGAAGATTCCCGGAAGTATATCGGAAATGTGGGTAGCGGCCACGATGCTGAGAATCCAATCTTATCTTACCCACTAATATATATTTAGGTTTCTACTGGTCTCCTTAAATATCGAAGCAATCTTGCAAGAGGCGACAATATATCGGAGACGAGAAAAGCTGAGTCAAATGACACCTGGGTTGGGCTTGGACGATGCCTACGGTGCAACGATCGAACGGATAAAGGCACAGGGTGGGAATAAATCAAGACTAGGGATTGGAGCTTTGATGTGGATCAGTCATGCGGAGCGGCCATTGACGGCAGATCAGCTCTACCATGCCCTTGCGATTGAGCTAGGCTCTATGGATTTCAATGCGGGCAACATCCCTTCGATGGCCACATTAGCGAGCTGCTGTCAAGGGCTTATTACTGTGGATAAGGAAGCATCAACAGTACGACTGATCCATTTTACTCTCAAAGAGTATCTTTCTGCCCACTCCGATATCTTCAGAAGACCTCATTCGTCAATGGCAGAGATCTGCTTGACATATCTAAATTCCCGGCATGTCAAGGCCCTTCATATTAATCCCTATGCCGATTCTTCCGCCCTCAAGAATCTCAATCCCTTTCTAGAATATTGTTCTCTATACTGGGGAGTTCATGCGAAACGGGATCTCTCGAACTGTGCCAGATCACTTGCCCTGCAACTGCTACAGGAATCTGATTGCCACGTATCCATACGCCTCCTTGCACATCACATAGGTGCTCTTGATGTTCCTGCTTATAATATCGACTACAATCTTAGCGGAGTGCACTGCGCATCGCTCTTCGGAATTGTTGAAGTTGTAGCTGCTTTGAGAGAGATACAAAGTTATAGTCCTAATAGCAGGTATTATTTGGGGGATTCCCCACTCGCATGGGCTGCTCGGAGTGGACATGAGGATGTGGTGAAAATGCTGGTAGGGTGGGAAGAGGTCGACCCTGACGAGCCGAATGATTACGGCCAGACACCGCTCTCCTATGCAGCTGGGTATGGGCGGGAGGGAGTTGTGGAGATACTGCTCGGGCGGGCAGAGGTCAACCCCGACAGGATAGATAATTTCGGCCGAACGCCACTGTCCTATGCCGTTGGGCATGGGCATGAGGGAGTGGTGATGAAACTACTCGGGCAGGCTGGGGTCACCCCCGATAGGGTAGACAACCGCGGCCGGACGCTGCTCTCACATGCTGCTGCGAATGGACAGGAGATGATGGTCAAAATACTGCTCGGGTGGGAAATGGTCGACCCAGACAAGCCAGATGATAATGGCCGAACGCCTCTCTCGTTAGCCGCTCGGGGGGGGCATGAGGGAGCGGTGGAGGCACTGCTCGGGCGGGAAGAGGTCAACCCCGATAGGCCAGACAACCATGGTCGAACACCTCTCTCGCATGCAGCTGAAGCAGGAAATGAGGTTGTGAAAATGCTACTCGGGCGGGAAAAAGTCGACCCAGGCAAGCCAGATAATAATGGCCGAACACCTCTCTCATTTGCCGCTGGGGGGGGACATGAGGGAGTGATGAAAGTACTGCTCGTGCGGGAAAAAGTCGACCCAGACAAGCCAGATAATAATGGCCGAACACCTCTCTCGTTTGCTGCCGGGTGGGGACATGAGGGAGTGGTTAAAATACTACTCGGGCGGGAAGAGGTCGGCTCCGATAGGCCAGATAATGATGGCCGAACACCTCTCTCGTTTGCCGCTGAGGGGGGACATGAGGGAGTGATGAAAGTACTGCTCGGGCGGGAAAAGGTCGACCCAGACAAGCCAGATAATAATGGCCGAACACCTCTCTCGTTTACTGCCGGGTGGGGACATGAGAGAGTGGTTAAAATACTACTCGGGCGGGAAGAAGTCAACCCCGGCAAGCCAGACAATGACGGCCTGACACCGCTCTCGTATGCCACTCGGTGTTGGCATAGCGATATCACCTCGGAGGGAGCCGTGAGAATACTACTCGGACGGAAAGAGGTCAACCCTGATAAGCCAGATAATGATGGCCGAACACCGCTCTCGCACGCGGCTGATATAGGAAATGAGGGAGTTGTGAAAATGCTACTCGAACGGGAAGAGGTCAACCCCGACAAGCCAGACAATGATGGCCGGACACCGCTCTTGCATGCCACTCAGGCGAACAACTGTATCGCTATAGGGGGAGTCGTGAGACTACTACTCGGACGGAAAGAGGTCAACCCTAATAAGCCAGATAATGATGGCCGAACACCGCTCTCGCATGCGGCTGTGGCAGGAAGAGAGGGAGTTGTGAAAATGCTACTCGAACGGGAGGGGGTCAACCCCGACAAGCCAGACAATGACGGCCGGACACCGCTCTCGCATGCCACTCAGAACTCGAACTATATCGCTATGGATGGAGTCGTGCGACTACTACTCGGACGGAAAGAGGTCAACCCTAATAAGCCAGATAATAATGGCCGAACACCGCTCCGGTGGGCGGTAATGTTAGGAACGGAGGGAGTTGTGAAAATGCTACTCGAACGGGAAGAGGCCAACCCCGACAAGCCAGACAATGACGGACAGACACCGCTCTCCTATGCCACTCTGGATCCACCTAAGGGAGTGGTGCAAACATCGCCCCCCCTATCAGGTCCGCCGTGACAAGCCGGAAAAAAAGACGACTTAACCGTTTCTCCTCCTCCTCATAGTAGTCAGGCTGACCAGCGGGCGATAGAGTTGCTGCAGATCCACAAAGCGGTATACACTGCGCTATTTGATGGGTAGAAGACACCGCCCCGTATTCAATCACTCCCATTCCTTTCCTTTTTAGAGAACATTCTTCATGGAAGGTGCCCTTGACATAACCATCTGTCGGCGAAGGGAAGCGCGGGGGATCGGAACATACCTTCACCACACCCATCTGCAATCCTCTGCGCACGATCGCCGAGTGGGCATTTATCAATCCCTGTTTATAAAGTATAATAACGTCTGGTGGGCGGGATGGAGGGGTTCTATTATTATTCTTGGAAGGTTGGAGATTTCATCCAGTACTTGTATATTTAATTTCCCTCTAAGTTAGCAGTCAACTCACTTTCGGCTCTCTTTTTTTTATATTAATTTTTATTTTTGTTTATAGCACTGTTTTCCTTTTTTCCACATCTGACCCTCTCCCTTTATTGATAGACCCAGTGGATATAGAACGACTTTTCTTTTTTGAGTATGCATATGTGGTGTGCAATAAAACAGGGGCTCTTGAGGCGATTGCGAAAAACTATATGAGGCGGTATTATACTTGCAATTCTCAGCTGTGTGTGATGAATAACAAAATAGCCTAACCCGTAGTAAAGTACAGCACGGTACAAGTGGCGGTCATCCATGTGGCTACCGCTTCGTTGATAAAGCTTCCTACAGCCACAATGCAACTGCATAAGGCCAACATACCACCGTAGTCATTGAAAATCAAACAAAAGAGTAGGAAGAAACTATAAACAAGAGCAAATAAAGATTAAGAAAACATTATAACCATGTGGTATGGCCTCGGTATATCTAGTAGCTCGCACTCTCCGCGCCCATTGTCTGATATCCATCCACCCTCCTGCTGGCACCGTATCCGCATGGCAGCGTCGCTCTTAATTTTCTCCAACCCCCCCCCCCCCCCCATTGATCGCAATATTCACTGATCCCCTCTCGTACCCTCCTCACCTCAGCCCACTCTCCGGTACTCTTTAAATAAGCTAGCATAGCATCAGGTGGTATCCTACATCAAGAGGCCCGTCGAGAGCACCGACTACCTCAAGATCCCAAAAATAAACCCCCCCAGAGCCAAAACCCACCGATGAGATCGCCCACCAATGCCATAGCACGAGCTCCAGTAATGCCCCGCAAACCTCACCGCCCGCACGCCTTTTCTGCCCCCTCCAAAACAACCACCAATAATACGACACAACCTCCCCCCCCCCCTACTCCGCGATCGATCCCACTCACCAAAAATCCGATCACCGATATTTCCAACCTAAAATTAACCTCGATCACGACCGCCGCCGCGACCACTCTCGCCAAACTCCGCGGGAGCGACAAAGGGGTGTGTGTATCGCAGCGTGGTCTGCCTTGTCTGGTTGTTGCACCACCACCACCACCACCATCCAGAAACGCGCAATGCACTGGTAGGCTAGACCGGGGCACCGGGTGGGTATTGGCCGGTGTTCACCCATTGTTAACCCCAAGCGAAATCCAATCATTCACGTGGTTTCACAAACTGTGGGTGCTCTGTGGCGCCATTGCCGATTAGCCAGGGCTTAGCAAATGTGAGGCGAAAGGGGAGGTTGGATTGGTGGGGATGTGGTCAGTGTAACCGGATAATCTTGGCGGTTTTTCTGAGGGGACGATAAAGTTAGGTAAGGCAAAACATTCCGACCTAGGAAACCTATTAAAATTCCGCTTCCCTACTGGCTGTGTGGTGCAGGAGCAAATGAGAAGTATTCCTCTAACCATTAACCCCAGCACTACCGATCCAACCACACATCAGACCAGGCCAGGGTTTGGACAGGCCTTAACTGGCCAAAACTGAGTCCAGGGTGACTTTTTATTAACACCCGGTGATTTTTTGCGCAGGAGAAATTAGCATGATATTACGGCTCGGTATCCCCCTACCTGTCGCCAGAGTAGAGCAACGGGTTAGGGTTAGGCTTCAAGTCCCATGGCAATCGGAGGAGTGGCGAACAAAGGGAAGGGAAAATAAGGGTATCGTGGCTTGATTGGCACATTACTTAACTCTTGCTGGAGGCAAAGTACCCGTCCAATTTTGGGGTAGTAGCTGGAGGAAACACTGCTTCCTGGGGCTCGACGCAAAGGAAGTTCACCTTTCACACCTGCTACCGGCACCCGGGGAACAATGTATCATAAGCCGGGACACCCTCTAATTCTTTCCCTCAAGCCCCTTCATGATTTTTTTCAGTCCGGGTAACCGTCACCCCTGCCGATTGCCAAATTTCCACCTTCTACCATCTCCACAGACCAGTACGCCCCAATTACTCCAAGACGGCCCCAACCCCCGCAATAATACAGCAATCCCACAACCGACGCCCAACCAGGAACGACAAACCATCATCCCCAGGCAGAAAAATCACCGCTCCATCCAAACCAGCAAGCCAAGAACCCCTCGCCTAACCACCCACCATCACTCGAATCCCCCACTCCGCTACCCCGGAACTTCCCCTCCACCCTCGCCCCCTTCCCGAAACCCCACTTTCCCCCCCCACACGACCGCTGGAACCTCCCGTCCCATACCGGTAGCCAAACCAAACCCTTCCTTCCTTCCTTCCGAGAAGGCTTAGCCCTTTTCCCTCATGGAATCGTACCGTAATGGCGACCAGGGGAGAGTGGGTCAACCTACGAGTACGCAACGCGCCGGATCTCGTCCCCTCGTTTTCGCAATTCCCGCCCCAGCTCAGCCAGCCAGCCAGCCAGCCAATTCCGCCACGTCAAAACCGACCAACTAGCCTAACCTAACCCAACTAACCAAAAACCACTCGCGGCTATTTCCGCTGCGAATCTGATCCCGAGCACTTAGTAGGCTAGCCGAATTCCGAGATGGTTGCCGTGGGGGTGTTCAGGTACGATGATACTGTACGATACGGCACGAGACCGCCGCGGTGGACAACCAACCGACCGAAGTAATCCCAACACCCCCAATGTTCTTCTCCGTCTGGGAACGTTATTCCCCTGATCGAGGCGGATGCCTGTGCTAATAGATTACTTCCAAAGAGGCCAAGTGCAGTACTTGTACTAGTACCGTACAATACCACCCCGCCCCGCTCCCCCAGACTGCCAAAATCCAAGGAACCCCCCCGGACAACGAGTTACGTTCCGGCGCAAAAATAATAATTTAGGATTCAGAGAAATTTATTCCGGGGTGGGGGTGCGAGTGTACCAGAGATCAGATGTTTAGAGCTACGGATCGGATCATCATTGGGTACGGGACAGGACAGGACAGGGCTGTCGGGCACGTTGAGTGGTAACTTGACGGGGACGGTAGGACGAAAGCTGGCAGTCTACGGTAACTAACTGACAGGACTAGGATAGCATAGTCGAATGGGTATCCAGCATGTATCCAAGGCAATTCCTTTCCCATCACTCTCGCGGCGAACGCCGATCGATCGCCCTTCTCGGTATCTTGCTCAAGTTGTCCCATGTGGTATTATACTTGTACAATCAGTTGCTTGCGTTGCGCAACCCGACTTGTACAGTACCATACTGTACTTCTGGTCTACATGTGCGTCGTCCTAAACTCCCTGGATAGTGCATTCAGCGCATGGCTTTCGGGTGAGCAAGTGGGCGACCTCAACGGGAATGAATATCACAAGGGGGAAAGGCCACGTTTGGGTGTAAATTATATTCCAGCTCCCAGAAACTCGGCAGCCGAGCTATCCATCTATCTATCGTGTCTAAGGTACAACAACCAACTAACAGTATACTCCCTCCCCACCAGCCCCCTCCCCTCGCACTTATATTCCATCTTGGATAGTGGCAAGCATCGGTCAATGTAAATAAGTAATAACAGAAAGCCACTCCCCCATCATCAATGATCCAGCAAAAAACATCCAATGTAAGCGAAACCCCATTCAACCCATGCTAGTAAACACCTGATGATAGCAAGGGGGAAACAATTCACAAATCCAAACAGTAAATTTACCCACGTAGCAAAGAAAGAAAACCCTAAATTCGGCAACCAGCCCCAACCAAGCACCCCAAACCCTGTCAAAAAAAAGGGAGAAAAAAATGTAAGCCACAGGGGCCATGATAAAACCATTGGCATGACTTTAGAATAAAATAAATAAGGGAGTAAGTGAACACAGCGATGAGCCACACAAGCTGCACCAAACAAACCGCCTATGCCACTCCCGTCCCTGTGCCGATCACCTGCCTATATTTGGCCATGTGCGAAAGCTTTTCTTCCCGCTCGGCCGCCAATTTCGCCTTTGCCGCCGCTCTCGCTGCGATGACTACCGTTGGGAGAAAAGTTGTGACGGGAGAATTCTGATGATGAGACACCTTGGACGGTTTTGGATGCGGGTTTGTCTTGCCTTGGTCTTTGCGAGGTTGGAGGGGCTGTTTTTGGTGGTGATTGGCCGTGGGCAAGGGGGGGAATTGTTTCTTCTCTAGTCGAGGATCGAATATCGCCGGCGAACGTATGGTTGCGACAGGCGGCGGGGTGGTGAACTGCTTCTTGTCAATGGTAGGGCTGTGCGCTGCTGGTGTAGTCGTCGTGGTATGCGGATAAGTGAAATGTGTCCTTTGAGGAGTCTTGGCAGTCGCGATGGGCTGAGAAGTAACCAGCTTCTCATCAAAGGCGGCAGGGGCGGCTGTAACTGGAGGAGGAGGAGGAGGAGGAGGAGAAAACTGTTTTTTCTCAACGACAGAATTAAAGCTCGCCGGTGCAACTGTACTTCTTCTATTCGTGGAAGCAAATTGTCCCTTTCCGCAAAGAGGCCCGTATTTCGCCACCGCGGGAGTAGGATTTCCTGCCGGAGGCACGGGCTTCACAACTGCCTCAGCTAGAGAGTTATTAGTTGGTTTCGAATTATTATTCGAACAGGCACCCCTGTCCGCCTTTTCACCCCCAGCCAACAACTCGCGAATCTTCTCTGCCCAATCACTCTTGACCTCAGTAGTCGCCTTCGGCTTCACTCCTTGGGTGATCTTCGTATTGGGCTTAGCTTCCTCCTCTTCCCGCCCAATCTGCACTTCCTTATTGACCCTCGCCGCTGCCTCCGCCTTTGCCTCTTCAGCCTCACGAGCAGCCTTCCTAGCCAGAATAGCCTTCACCTCCTCCTCGGTAGGTATGGGGCACCCTCCCCCATCTCCACCATCTCCCCAGGGTTTGTTCTCGGGGTCGTCCTCCTCAAGGTCTCTCCTCCCAAACTTGCCCTTCCCCTTCCCACGCTTTGGACCCTTCCTCTGCTTCCTCCTGGGGAACCATCCAGAGCCCTGTTTCTCGCAAAGATGTATTTCGCAGTCGTCATCGTAGCAGACCGTCCAACTCATTTCCGCATGTGGGGAGGGTCCGGGGTACTCTTGCCCGGCGGCCGAGGTCTGCGAGAAGTGAATTGGGTCGCCCCAGGAGTTCGTTCGCCTACCAGACATTTTGCCCTTTTTTTCTCTCTCTCTTGCCGTGGGAGTATAAAAGTCAGTGGCAAAACAGACAAACAAAAGATGAAAGGGGGAAAAAGGAGGAGGGAGAGAGGAGATGTTATACTATTTATCGTTGTACAAGTACACCGTGAAGGAAAAAGAAGAAAAAGAAAAGAAAGAAAAAAAGGCAAAAGGGGACAGAGATGTGAAGCCAAGATGGTTGGATAAGCCTGTGTAGGTGTGTGTGGTAGTGGTGGAAGTGGTGTGGACGGCAAAGTTTAAAATCGAGATGGTTGCAGGCCTTAAGTGGATTGAAGGAAGAGAAGAAGGCAGTCAAAGAAGAAACGGTGCGTGTGCACGCGATCGTGCGCAAGAGAGGGCGAGTGAAGAGGACACGATGGGTGGGATAGGAGAGGGATATATAATAATAGGAGAGAAGGGATTTATTACCTATTACCCCCAGGGTAGGAAGGTGGTATGATGATGATGGATAAATTTAGGTATGATATGATAAAGCGAATTATGCAAAGTGAAAGGTTGGGCTTGGGTGAGTGTGTATTATGATAGGATTGGGAATTGAGGTACAAGTATGATACAAGTCTGTTGCGTGCGTATTCTGTGACGGTAAATTGCCGGTATCGGCCTGTTTCACGGGCGCGGGAGCTTAGCTGCGGCCCGCTTAACCGAACCGCCCGTAGCGTTCTGTATTGTACTGTATCATACTTGACATTACCTGGCTCTGGCGGCCCTTTTCTATGCTTTGCCTTGCCGCTAGTGTACACGTACAGTATAGTACAGTACAGTACCCGTGGCTCGCGCCCTAGCCTACGGGCACCCGGTTGGAACACTTCCCCTGATAGCGGTAGGAGCCGCAACCCTGCAGTACTGTACTGTGCTTACCAACCCTTCCGTATCCCCTCAACCTCTCTATCCTCTAAACCCTTTCACCATCTTACTGCACTCTACGTGCACTACTGTATGTATGCATGTGCGAAGGTACTCACTATGCACAGAAATAACCGGTGAATAAGGGATGGGGGGGAGCGGGAGAGAGAGAGCGGGATAAAGACTTGGAGAAGGATGAAAGGAGGAAGAAGAAAAAGGAAAAAAAGGTCTACTCTACTTTACAAAAACCGACCCTCTAATAAACGCCTGGAATCAACTTCCATTTCACCCTTCTACAGTACTTTTCCCAATCCTCCCCATACTTTCCCAGACACCGCGAGTGATCCCTCACGCATCGTTGAAGCAGTAAGGCAGTCATGAACACTGCGTACCACCACGGCAAGATATTATGCACCCCGCACACCGCGCACCCGCTGTACGAGAGGACCAAATCCCCCAGGTAATTCGCGTGACGAACGATTCCCCACCATCCTGTGATGCGCGGGTCAGCTTTGTGCCACCGAGTGAGATAACAACAATGTGGGAATAATGTACGCACCGGAACAAAGGAGTAAGGATTCGTGCCTCTTGCCGTCTTCGGTCTTGTATGTCGTGCGTATCACTTCCGCCTTCTTCCCCCATATCTGACACTCCCCGTTGGTTCTTCGGACAATATCCTTTTGATGATTCACGCTGCGGAAAACGACATACCCCGAGATTCCGATCAAGAGTATCGCGGCCGCGACTGGCATTGACAGGTTAACCGGGTACCGTGCCAGGTACTGCGCTTGCAGGGTGTACGTCCCGGGCAGCCAGACCATGCTCCCCCACGCAAGGTAGAATCCGTAATGATCGTGACAGATATCGATAGTGCGCAGATACCAATCCTCGTTGATGAAAAAGTCCACAACATAAAACGCATGGAGGACATTGACAATTATCATAGAGTTGGAAATGTATCCGTGCAATTGGAACTGCCAAGCAGCGAACGAGAGGTTGCTACAGGCGGATTAGCACCCCACCAATCACCCATGTGCCCCATTCGCCGGGATATTTTCACCCGAAAGCAAACAGAGAGTGGGGAGGGTCCATGCTCACATCAGGGTCCAGGCAACAATCCCCGGTCGCCCATTGTGGAATAACTTGAAATCCCACCACTCACCGAACCTAGGGTTCAACTCGATCCCCATGTAAAAGTCGTAAACCATGGAGCCTGGAAGCAATCAATTAGTCGTTTTTACCCCCCTCGGCCTCATACAGACACAGTAAAAACTCAGGTTTGCTGACTCGGAAAAACGCACCGCTGAATTTTCTGTCCGCCTCGTGAGTCGGAAAGAAGTGCGCCTTCAAATAAGCCGCCACGGCAAGAAGATAGCCGTAAACATTCGCTGCCACCAACAACCCTTCCCAATTCTTTGCAATTACCGCGGGATCCAAAATCCCAGCGTAAACCGTTGCTATGGCAATCGCATGGGTCGCTACCCAGGCGTGAATACCGTTCACACGATACGGCAAAAGATGTCCGGCGGGGGTACGCTGCCCGTATCCAATGGGACTGGGCAACCACGCATACAGCGCTGCCTGGAATAACAGCCAGCCCGCATAGGCTGCCGAAGCGCCGGCCGTGGGCCGGGGAGCATACCTAACGATGAATGCCACCGGATGCGTCGTCACGAAGGCCCACAATGTGGGCAACAAACCACCGTTGAAATGCTTCAGACATATACACGCGAGGAGGGCCAGCAGCGGACAGAAGAGCACAATTGCGCCACAGCCCACCACCGTAACCCACTCGTTCCCGGCGAATCGGCCCCATGCGGGATTGACATGTTTTGTCGTGCACGACGGCAGTGGTGGCTGGACGAATTTGTCCGAGGGCGGTTTGTGTGTTTGTGCCGTGGCCCAGCGCCTGTCCGAGAGGAGGGTGTAGGGAAGGTCATAAGGGAGGTCGAATGAGGCCTTCTTTGTCACCGTCTCGGCGAATGTCGTGGATGCCGCTGGGGACGAAATTGGCGCCGATGGGCCGGTATCTAGAAACGAATTCGACGAGGACAAGCTGCATAAGGATGACCGCCGCTGGCGGGTTAGAGAGGGGTGACCCAGAACCATTCCGCCAATCTGCCTGTGGAATTGGGGCGCGTGTTACTGTCGAAGGAGAAGGACAAGTGAAGGGGAACCAGGAAGGGGGGGTGAGAGGGAGAAAAGAGGAGGGAAAAAAGGAAAAAAAGGAAAAAAAGCACTGCGTGGACTCGGAATTGGGATGGGGGAGTGGGCAAGAGTCTGAAGAAAGTTTGCTCTCTGAAATGAAGGCAAGTAATTGTATGGTATACCAGTAACGGTGGTATTCTTCTCTTTTCGTCCTCCAGTTACCGGACTTGAAGTCTTCTCCAACCAATATAGCAGTTATATAAAACCCGTGTTTCCGTCGAGGTGGTTTTATTCCCGTTCTCCCACCCCCTCGGCCTCTGGCAGGAGGAGCAGGGCGTTATTATGCCCTCCGGGCAGGAAATAAAGCACGGCCTCCTTATTACAACTACGAATACTATGACCAGGGTTGGCGAGAAAGAAAGAAAAAAAGAGAGAAAAAGGAAAGAAGGAGGGGAGGAAGGGGAGATGAGAAAAGAAAAGAAAAATCCCCCGGGTGATTTCTATTCCTTACATGTGTCTTTTTCTCACCTTCAGCCTCACAAAGGGGGGGGGGGGTGAGAGAAATGCGAAGCTTGGGATATGGGGGAAAGCCAAGCAAATAGATGCAATTGTGTCCTTCTCGCTTCAGGATAGCTTCTTTGCAGCAAATGTGATGGCAAGGGCGGGTTGAACGAAAAGGTATCATGAGCCTCACCAACTTGCCTGTTTGTCGTGGAGGCAAGCGCACGAGCAAATGATAAAAAGGACGCAGTACTCCGGCCTACCGTACATATTTCCACAAGCAAACACACGTCTGCAGGAACAAACCCAAGAAATTTGCAGAGTTGCTGTGAACAGGGCTCAAGTGCAGTAGTGCGGGTGCGTTGCGTATCGGCAGTGCATGGGACCCACGCGTAGCCATCCTCATCTCTCTCCCACCAAGACTGTTTTGCTTCTTGGCCATCAACATCGCCCGCGGCTTCTTCATCCATCTGGCGGAATGATGAGCTGGGGCAGTTGTTTATTTCCTACTATCTCAACATGATATCATCCCACGAGCTCTTCTCCTCATCTCCTCCCCCGCACTGTACAAGTACCGTAGTGTGCCCAACTCATCCTTTCTCAAATCCCCTGGGCACATCCATCCCCTCTCGCCAATCTGGGTCTCATAATTACCATTGCTCCAACTGTAGCGGGCAAGATGTATCCGAAAAACAGGGATTCGCAAAATACACGGTGAAAAATACGTGCTTATCTGAGCCCCCCATCTGACATCCGAGCCCACGACCCTTGCTTCCGGATACATGTCTGCGACAGTAGGAGTCTGGCACGTGCAGCACACCGAACGGGCCCCCAACCCCAACCTCCAAAAATAAACCCTCCTTCAACAGGTGGTTGCCCTACCGTACCTCCCCCTGCCAAGACATTCATGGGAAGCTTATCCTGACCTCTTTCCTTCGCCTCTCCGCCCTTCGCAACCGGAGAGCCTGCCCACGCTCCTCACGGAGAATACAGATATACTCGAGTGAGGAAGCATGAGGAGAGTGACAATCACGGCGGGCGCTCCGTGCGCAGAAAGTATGCAACTTCTCGCCAAGGTACACGTAACGCGGCTGGAAACGAATCGTTGCTGGGGAGCGCTTTAGCGGTGCTTATTTGGGATTAGTGGCTGAGCAGGGTGACCGTCTCCCCTAGAATACGGTAAGCGGCAACTTGAACGAGGGCAGCAGGGTGGATGTGATGATGTGCTTGGGTATGTCAGCCAAGGCTGTATTCCGCGAGTCTGTCGGTCGGGGCAATTGTGTGATGGATCTTCGCGTACCGTAGGGGTGTGGTGCCCCTTCTCCCGTATCCGCCATGTGGGATTCTTCCCTACCACATGCTGACCCTAACCCTGCTTAATTGTCCGAAATCTTTGTTTGTTGAGTGGTGGGAGCTGCCTTGCCTCGTGTTGCGTTTGGGAGCAAAAAAAACGTTTTTTTTCCTGTGTGTTGTGGTGTGGGTGGGTGGGTGTCTTCTAGAAGTTTACCCTTCTGCCTAAAATACGGGGAGGGTGGGTTGCACTGGGGGGGGTGGAAGTTCAGGTCGGGTTAGACAGCGCAGTACGAGCAGGTTTTATAGCACCTGGGAGACGGTTAGATGGGATCAATGTTGTCCCGGTGCCGGTTTTTGTCAAGGGGTAGAGTATGCATTTAGCCATCGAACACCCACTTCGGGATCTCGCCGGTTTTTAAGGAATTTTTTCTGGTGAGCCACTTTGCCATGTGTGCGGAGACTTTCTTTTGATCAACGGTTTTATATAAAAAACACTTTCTATTTCCGGTTTTATAAAGTATATTTACCCTATCCTCATAGCCTACTTTTCATCCATTCCCTCAAAAGTGCTGCTCTTTTTCTAGACGACCTTACGCCATCGGCGCAATCAATTTGTTTTATCCTCGCATTTACTTTCTGCCTTGCATTCTTTTTAGGGTACACCGAGGGTTGTTGTCGGTTGCATTGCGTGTCAAAATAAAATGCGGACGTTATTCTGAGCTGAAGCCCAAGGGACAAGCATAAATTCCTGACACGAAGAATGGTGAAGGATTTCAAGAAATGACGGAGTTTGGCAAAGGTTTCGTATAACATGCGCATGCACGTTGAGCTAATTAGAGGTGACAGAATTTGAAATGGGGGGTTTTTTTTATACCCTTTACGACAATTCTAAAGGCAGAGTGAGTTAAAATAGAGTGACTATGAAAGTGATTTGTAGTGAAGATACACTTAGGAACAGGAAGGTAAAATGATTATAATCCATATTCCCAATAGTGGTTTCCATGTATGATATATATCTCACAAGAAATTGCCTGGGAACAAGGAGCCAGGCAGCGCTATAAACAAGTGATCTAAGAAACTCAAACTCGACCATGAACGAGAACCAGAATCAAGAAAGGAGACCAAAATTTAATAATCTAAATTCAAACGAGGATATGTTCTGGACCTTGAAAACCTATTAAGTTACGCTTAGCCTAAAAAGTGAAGTAGCAATTCTAAAATTTTAAAACTGGTAAAATCAATCAGTCTAGCATGAAATAGTGCAACCAATTTATATTTTTATTCAAAATCTTTCTACTTATTAAGACTTGCTATTGGGGAATGCAGCCCGATTCATGGACTATTTGATATACTACGGTTTCGGATCTCAGTTTACTACCCCCCTACATATCCGAGTAGGCTTCTCTTTGTTCGGTGTCATACTGATATGAGAAGTTTTCGGGAACCGCTCGGGCATGGAGAGATTGAGGATAACCAACTTCCCGGAACCCAGCTACAGCCGTGAACTGCTTCTATACATACCAACGACTCCAACCGGAGCAAACCGTAGCTCTGGCAAAGTCTCAAACTAACATCCAACCCCGATCAACAAAGTATCATTGTTTAACAAAACACATACATCCCTTGGCAGGACCAGCAGGTGGTGCTCCAACCCAATAGCTAACCAACATCCCATGAACGGTCAACACAGTAAGTAGGGAGAATACTCTCCACTTCACCGACACTCATGTCCACTACCGCGCCTGGTCTTCCAACACCCGGGAGCAAAGAAATAATACAAAAGCGATCCGCAGCGTCCAGCTTACCCGGTAGATAAAAAAGACGAATCCGAGCCATGGAAACTTTCGCCTACCGCCACCGCCAGGCACGTTCTAAGCATTCACAAAGGCTTTTTCAATCCCCATTTTACTCCCTTCCTCCTAGTCGGCTACCGGAAACATAGTGCCAGATGACCTCTAGTTTACCCCCCGGAGGAAGGAGGGAAGGACTGGGATAAGGAGCAAAGCATCGCATGCCGACCGGATGACTGCAATCGTCTTGGGCATGCATGTGACCTACGTGGAACCTATACATACAAGTGCGCGCACGGGGATCAAGTACCGCGTGGTAACAACTCTCGTTCTCCCCCGATTAGAGTATCACAGTACCGATAACACACCACCCATCCCTCGGTAAATAAACTCTCGCCCATTAGGTATTCCAGAGCAGGCCTGCACTTCACCGGCTGGTTTCTATCCTTCCAAAGGCGCTTCCAGTGAACCCGCCGTGTAGCAAAAGTTCCATCGTCCGGATATATAAAAGTAGGAACAACTTAACCGACGGTCAAGATTATCGCATAAAAACCTCACATCCATACGAAAACAAGGAAGCTGCACCCTAGCTATGTGGGAATGCAGCTCAGTCCGAGAATTGCTACCCGGATCCCCCGACGCTTACCCCCCCTCCCCCCAATCATGAATTGAGAAAACCAAGGACATTCAAAAAAAAAAAACTGCATGGGGGGAATGAAAGGAACAATAGAGAAAACTTATTTGCCCTAACCTATACCTAGCTTGATAAGATACAGGGCTTTGAAAAAAGCATTTAATGTGAGAAAGAAACAATGTATCATACGAGACATCAGGTGCGAGTGAGAATCAGTGAGTTACTACTTGTCTTGACATTCGACTTTCAATGATTGATGAATAACTGTGAATTGTCTAGTGCTTGTTTCCCTAGGGATTAACTTTCATATTTCTAGCTCAAGTAGAATGGGGTTCAAAGACTAGTTTGTTCATGATTCGCAGTTGGTGAGTCTATTGCACGCGGGTAGCTACACGTTACGGGCATATAGTATCATACCCGAACACTGGCCAACAGTCCCACCGCAACATTTGGCGGAAATTGACCCAAGGGCAATACCAGCCCTAGACCTACCCCCCCCGCAAAAAATTGGTTCGCCGAGCTTTTTTTTCATCTTTTTTTCATCTTTTTTTCAATGCTCGACTACTCCACTGCCCCCCCGGATTCTAACTCATGATGGCCCCTGTTTCAAATTAGCGGACCAGTCTCCTAAGCCATTAGGCCATAGGAACTGGCCGAGAATACTCTTTCTTCTTGATCTTTGGTGGGGGGGGGGGGGGGGGTGCCGGTGTAAACCTGTGATCTGCCTCCGAAACGCTCGCTTTCTTTGTCAGAGGACAAATGTTCCCCGAATTCCATGGCTGTATCCCAGAGGAAACTATTCTTTGGTAGGGGAAAGGATAGGGATAAACCTTTTGTATGGTAAATTATCTATGCGTATCTGACCCTCTATACAAAATTCGGACCCAAGTGTTCGGGTTCAACATGCCTGTAACTTGTACCCCAACTGCGGAATGACACAGTGTCCGAGTGAGACACTGTGAGTTACTGCTTGTTGTCTTGGCTCAACTTTCAATGATTGATTAATCGCTGTGAATTGTCTAGAGATTGTACTCCTAGGCTTCCAGCTCAAGTAGGATGGGGTCCAAAGACTAGTTTGTCCATGATTCGCAATCGGTGAGTTTATTGCGATTTCTGTGACGGACATGCCGACAAGCTATACCGGTATACGGTGCTTCTCAACAGGTAGGATAAGTTGTTTAGCGCCTCACTATGCCCAAAATCGCAGATACAAAAAATCACGAGGTCCCAAATGCCGCGTCCCTCAAATCACTTTCAAACCCCAGGGGGCAACCGACGGTTCGAGGTGCATAATAAGTCGTAGGTACAGTAGGAATATACATATTTAATGTGCGTGCAGGGCAGCCCCTGAATCACGCCCCCCCCTTCAACGTAACAGCCCTCTTCGCAAGGACCGTCGAGTTCCCAGACTTGATCTTGCTCCAATCATGTGCGCCCCAAATACCCCTGTTTGTTCCCGGCTCGTTTTCGTCATGCCTCGGTTGGAGACTGTACGGTAAGTGGGTGCGCTCGGGCGAATGCGTAGAAAATGGGGGGCCTTAAAACAAGGTTTTACATAATCTAACTGGAATAACGTGGGACAGGACTCGCTACCAGGGTAGCCCGAGATCTATGTCCTGGGTACCTTTGTTCCTGATAACTACCCGTTTTTGAGCCTCTTCTCCAGGTAAACAGGACTTCGCACCCCCATTGAGTTCAAACTCATTTCTACAAAGCCATATACTGTATCTCTGCCGCAAGATGGATTCGAGCACGGGTTTCTTTGACTTCATATTTTCAGACAATCCGAGGGATTTTAAAGCCGCATACAAATCATTAGATTCCAACCCTTATCAGATATTTGACCTCCTCTTGAAGGAAGGTCGTTTCACAAATTTCTTCTCAAGAATAGAAGTTTATGGAAACAACCTCGCCAACCTGTTAAGTCAATTCCCTAGCTTCCAACAAGATGATTACAGTACCTTGCTATTACGAGAGATGATTAGAGCCTTTGCTCTCTCATTACTTGCTGAAAGGTCAGATAGCCTGAGATCTAGGAGGGCGGTTGCGAGAGTCGTTCTTTCTGTGGTAAAATTATCGGATCCAAGGGGGACATTAGGGCAGTTTGGTGTGAGGCTAGGAGCTCTCCCGGGCATATTGATGTTTTTGATTGCTGAAGGGCACATAAAAAAGCTAGCCCAAACTCACAAAGGATGCTTTGAAGATCTCATCTCTGAACCACAAGCCAGGGAAAAATGGGCTGGATTTATTGTGGAACTCTGCCAGGGGTGTGAGGTGCATGGGTCGAAGCCTAGCTCTCAAGAGTTGGCGAAGTTTATTCGGACTGCTCCTTGTGAATTCTGCAATTCTAACGTTTCCTTTGACTGCGTACTCAACGACGGCCCTGAGGGGGAACCTACGCGGGTCCGGGGGTCGTATTTCGGGCCAAACATGGAGTCGAATGTGTTCAAATACCTCTTAGGCGAGCCTCTTGGGCCATGGAAGATTGTTCTTTCTCAACAGGCCATGGAAGATCTGGGGAAGGAGAATGCTCAGGGTACTTGTTTCACTGAACCGAAGTTTTGGGGGGAATTGCTAATGTTAGTTATGTAACTTAGAGGAGGTTCGGGGAAAGTTCTCCGAGCTCGCTTCCGGAGACTGGGCTGGAAAAAAAATCCTCCACGGGGCAAAGTGGAACAACTCGCTGAGTTATCGAGTCCCGATATTCAAAGCCTTCTACAAAACCGCGCATTTTATACTATGGCAAATCGATACGGCTTTTGATGAAAGGTTTGGTGAGGATTACCAGGTTATAAAAGGTTTGTCTGTGAAACTGGCCTTATGGGTAGAGAACTAACGACAGGTAACCGATGTTTAGTATGGGCTGTTGGAAACCCCCAAAATGTAAGTATTTAGTTTTCGAACGGTATACGCAAGAGGGTATTAAGATGAAGCAGCTCGACAGGATTGGTGTGCAGATTCATCGGGAGCAACAACTCTACACGGAAGCGCGAGTGGAAGCTTGTGATAGCGATGATTTGGATGGGTCGCGAGAGATCAGGTATCCAGTGAGGGTGTGGTTGGAAAGTGGAGAAAGTGGCGATATAGGGGTTGATGGCCCTAGCAATGACGATTTCGGTGATTCAACTCACCTAGGTAAAGAGGCTAAAATGGTCTTACTTGAGCTGGTGTATGAGAATGCTAAATGCGCTATTAGTAGCCAAATTCTATAGTCTCACAAGTACTGTCCTGGATAATATTGCTTCTACGACTGGAAGGGTGGCATACCCGATCGACATGTCTGCGGAGGAGGCCGCAGTGGTGGATCACTTTCGAACCCCAGCCTTCATTCTCGGGAGAAGCGGGACAGGGAAAACCACCTGCTTGGTTTATAAGCTAGTAGGGAGATATCTATTTAGTAGGGAGAATGTGGGATCGTTGAGACAAGTAAGTGGTTGCTGGGTGTCGGAGATTGGATCATGCTCTGGGAGTGTAAGGTTGATTCCGCTAACAGCGATAGGTCCTACTCACGAAGTCAAAGAGATTAGTGTCGAAGTTAAAAGATAATACGGCGGGGTTGCTGGAGGGAAAATTGGGCCTGGGGAAGGGGCCAACTGTGGGTAATGATCCTAAAGGTGACGATCTTGATGACAATACAAGAAAACAATTCTTATCGCTCACCGATGCGGATTTCCCACTGGTATGCACTTTTGATTGCTTGTTAAGGCTCATTGAGAATAGTATCAGGTTTGTTGTTCCTCCGCTTAAGCAATTACAGTTTAGGAAGCATACTGAGTAACTCCTAGAGAACAGGAGATGCGGCTGAGGTACATAAAGATAGACAATGTTAGAGACATCCGCCTGGTCGACTTCACGGGGTTTAGCATTGAGTATTGGGGGCGCCTGTCCCCAAAATTAAGGAAGGGTATTCCGGCGGATTTAGCGTTCCTTGAGATCATGGGAGTCATCAAGGGATCGGTTTCGCGAGCCACAGACTTCGAGCCTTTATCTCGCGAGCAATATTCAGGACACCGCTGGAGAGTGGCAAACTTTGCCTCGAAGCGGGATAGAGATGCAGTGTATGACATATACGAGTGGTATGAACGGGCCAAGAAGAAACGTGGGGACATTGACCAGGCGGATAGAGTTATCAAAGTTATGAAGGCTTTGGAGGCATTTAGGTCTTCGGGGGTACCCGAAGATGGTGAATTCGAACGGAAAATCAGAAGTGTACTAGATGAAATTTATGTAGACGGTTAGAATTTCTAGATCCTAATAATAATTGGCATGGGAGTATTAAAAAAATGCAGAGGTCCAGGATCAGCGAACGTCGGATATAGGAATGCTTTTGGACCTAGTGGGATCTCCCCGCGGTATCCATTTCGGTATGGCCCCCTCTATTGTCTGTCATTTCCTCTTGGCGCTCGGTTCTTACCAATGAACAGCGGGCGATACCGCGCAGTGTATATCCAAAGACGCACTTTTCCGGTTCGCAAATGCGAAAACCCTGTTTTATGAACGCTTTAGTCTCAAAACTAGTAGCAGTGGAGAGCTAAAGCCATTGTTGCTTCCTTTATCACACAACTATAGATCTCATAAACAGATTTTGAGAGTTGCCTCCTTAGTGATGTACCTCCTATATCGAGGTATGCTGCTCCCCATGGCGCTTTACTCTGTTATAATTCTTATGAAGCGATTTAGGTTTTCCAGGCTTGGTGGATGAATTGCCTCCCGAGGTTGGAGACAGACCCGGTCCTAAACCTACTCTTTATGGTAACCCTCCTCCTACCGGAGCCACTCATTGTAGCTAATTTTTGAAGTTGGGAGTAACCTAATAGATGTCCTGAGATTCGGTGAGAAACTGGAAAATCCTCAGGGGCCGGATGGCCAGAGCGGCAGGTTCAATGAATATGGAGAAGCGCGTGTCATTCTGGTGAGGGATGAGGAGACCTGCGACAAACTCCAAGCGGCGCTAGGAAGGTCCTCACTGGTATTAACTATTCTTGAGAGTAAGGGCATGGAGTTTGATGATGTTTTCCTTTATGACTTCCTTAGCACAAGTCCATACAGCCATAAATTGAG
>Ga0307509_10002662_pt1 | contig 28539 bp, 23 predicted proteins | sample 10_EM_MG_FD_202245 | JGI IMG/M metagenome (GOLD analysis project Ga0307509, IMG submission 202245) | Populus trichocarpa ectomycorrhiza microbial communities from riparian zone in the Pacific Northwest, United States - 10_EM | ecosystem: Host-associated > Plants > Roots > Unclassified | place...
TGACGCCCTGGTCACGGCAGTAGACTAGTAATAATAGAATATCAAGATGCGGATGAGGTTCAAAGTCACGATACAAGGGGCACCAGCGCCTCGAAGCGTTTGTGAATGGCACTCAGTAATACAAATGAATAGTGGAGCGATCGAGACGGCATCTGGAATATGTGTGCTATCATGACGCCGTCGAGAGTATGCATGTGAGCTATCATGATGTCGTCAAGACGGCGTCTGGAATATGTGTGCTATCACGAAGCCGTCGAGAGTATGCATGTGAGCTATCACGACGTCGTCAAGATGGCGTCTGGAATATGTGTGCTATCACGAAGCCGTCGAGAGTATGCATGTGAGCTATCACGACATCGTCAAGACGGCGTCTGGAATATGTGTGCTATCACGACGCCGTCGAGAGTATGCAAGTGAGCCATCACGATGCCGTCGTGACGAACATGTGAGCTATTTGGAAGGCATTGGAAGCCTATAGCCAGACATGGCAATTGATGCAGAGGGGGTTCAAATATGGCTGTGTAGCATCCGGAAGACTAAGCATCCGGACGACTAAGCATCCGGAAGACTAAGCATCCGGAAGACGAAGCATCCGGATAGTCTTCCGGATGCTAGAGTGGAGTTGGATTCCGCCATGACGAGGGTGGCTCATGAAGGAGATCGTCGGGATGCGGGAGAGCTGAGGTTCTGAGGGCATCTGGACGCATGCGCTTGGTGGTGGACGTCGTCGGGACGTCGAGGACGCAGGGGTAGATAGGGAATGGCGTCCAGAGTAACGGTTAACGTTCTGAGCGTCCTGAGCGTCTGATGCACGGGACGCTCAGCACACATATAATAATTTTTGCTGATGCACATTCGCTCTGCCATGTGGTCTCGCTCTACCACTAATTTTCACTATTGCTTCGCTTGAGTTTGATAGGATATCCACCCACCTGGCCATCCGGCGGGGGAAACCAAACCAAGTTCAGGTCTTCCTTGGGGTATATCTGTGTCCATGGTTGAATCCTGAATGGCTTCAATATAGAAATCGCCCTCTTTGCCATTTGCCAAAATCAGAATGAAATTATGTAGTGCACAAAGAACCAGAATAAGCTTCCGCTATAAATCGAATGAGTATTGTAGAGGGGTGTCTAAGATCCAGAATCGCTTCTTGAGAACTTCGAAGATACGTTCAATAACATTGCGCAATTGCGCATGTCGTAAATTGAACAGCTCTTCTTTGGTTTGGGGTTGTTGTGATGCTAGGGCTTGCTCTCGCAGGTGGTACCAGACGTTTTTATACAGAACTAGAATGCCTGGACGTTTACTGTATCCACCATCTGCAAGATATATATTGGTTGATGAAGGCTGGGGAAATGATGGGTCCTGTTCTAGTTCATACTTAAGTACCCGGGCATCTTGCGCTGACCCTTCCCAACCTGATAGTACGTAAAAGAATACAAGATCTAGTGTGCACCCAGCAAGTACATTTTGGGTAATAATGCCCTTCCGATTGCGATATGGTCATTTCTCTGCCGGTGGCAAAAATGCTGGTACATGGGTACCATCTATGGCACCACAGATAGTGTGGAATTCGCACAGATTGTTCCAGTCGTGCTCTGTTCTCGTAAACTGAGTAGGAATTTCGTTTCTTGGAGGTTTTACAAAATCATCGTAAAGGGGAAGCAGGGCATATAGTACAAACTTAAAGGTTTTGCTGATTGTTCATCCAGAGTGCTGAAACCGTGTTTGCGCATCCCGATTGGATGAATTATCGCCGACCATCCAAACAAAAATTATCACCATCTCCTCAATACTCAGTGAAGTATTTCTCTGACGAATAAGGCGTTGATTCAGTTCTATCCATCAAACTAGCCGCCGAAATGTCATGCGCAGCATTTGCTTTCTTCAAAAAAGACTGTATCATGCCCCTCCATCAGCTCGGTCACGCAAGCCTTTCCTTGATGTCTCGAATCATGTCTTCGAGCTCGGCCTCCTGTCAGCGACTGGTATTCACTGATCGTGCAAAGAAACAAGGGCTGATTCATGGTGATTCTCTGGTGATTGTTGTTATGACAAATTGGCGACATGGCGGTGGGGTTGCTAGACAGTGGTTGCAACCCGACTGGTTGAGCCATGTCTCATTTTAACCGTCTAGCAGCTAGATTCTAGGACGGTTAAAAAGTAGGTAAACAGTTTTGCCACGTCTACTAGTATCTGAAGCTGGTTGAGACGCCACCGTGTAGTTTCCCCACCAAAATATCTAAACCAGACTGTTAGGTAAACGGGCCCTAAATAGTCTACAACATGACATTGAAAATACAACAGTTTCACTTTGTTTGCTTGGGGATTTACAGTAGTTCCTTCAAAATAGAGGGGGATGATGGTATGATAGAGGTGTACTTGTGGCCCTGAAGGTAAATTTCTAAGGCTTCGTTGTGTTGGTTGAGTATCACTCGTTTTTTGATTAATTAAGAAGTATCATATCATAATAGCCGAAGGTAAAGGAGGACAAAAATCAAAAGCGATAAACCCAAAAGAGAGGAAGGGGGGTGGGGGGAGTTGAACACCCTTAACGCAATCTTTTCTCAACGCTAATCTCCAGGCCTATACGGAGGTACAGGGCATAAGTTTTGTAGGTTCCACAAGCGAAGTTTGCTGCCCTCACCCTCTGTGTAACCTACAAAACTTATGCCCTGTACCTCCGTAGGCACCTATCCGGCCTGATAGGCTTTCGTAGGCCGATCACATTCGGCCTATATGGGCCTAGGCGGTCTCCCGGAGCGGCATGCCTTAGCCCGGCCTACGGCCTACCATCGGCCTGGCCCGTTGGGAACACTGGTTGGGATCGTGATCGCTATGATGGTTTTCATGGTGGTTGGGTTTCGCGGGCGATCATAGCCGCGCCCGTTGTCTGAGGACTTATTCTCGCTGCGAAGAAGTGAGTGGGCTATCGTATAATACCTCTCGTTGAAATTTGAAATTTTGCCAAGACAGATTTCTACTAAAAAGTATTGTCTTGGTGCCATTTTGTTCGTTATTGCTAGTACTCTGGGGGAATTAAATTCGAGGCCACAATAGAAGTCAAGTAGTCTGCATCTTTTCTACGTTCTCTATCAAGTTGTCCTATTTTTCATCCAAGTATTGATTCCGGGGTCAGTATACCGGTACCACTTTTTCGGCCACACTTGCCGGGGTTGTGGCTTTCACTTGCAACGGCAGTAGCCATGTATAATATGTAGTGGGAGAAAACTTGGGTCATAATATTAAGTAGGAAGGGTTGGTATTTTCTACTATCACTGCTAATAGAGGTTATTGTTTAAAAGGTTCCGTACTGTTGGCCCCTTAGGCCGCATTTGTTTAATATATACCCAGTGTTCCCAGCGGGTGAGGTAGGCCAGGCCGCAGCAAAGCCTCGCCTAGTCTATGGGAACTCTCAGGGGCCTGGCCTTGCCTGAGCGTGTAGGCTTCCCAGGGCTTGAGACTGGCGGGGCAGGGCCCGCCTATAAGCCGTATAGGCTTATTACCAGCTGCCTGATAAGCCGGCCTGGCCTATATAGCCTACCCTTAGCGAGCCACGACCTAGCGTCCACGGAAAAATTCACAATTAATGTTCTCCGATTCCTAAATAGCATTGAAAATACAAGAACAATTTCGCTTCATTAGCTTTATTAGCGAAAATACTAGAGATACAATAGGCAATTAATTAATTATATTAATTGTAGAAAAAGATGAATGACATGGAAGTTGAAAGAGGCAGGGGAATCAAGATACCCTTAAAGCGATCTGTTGCAAACGCTATTGCTTGTGGCCAAAACTGTGTGTGTTTAGGTATTAGTGAGCGGTGCAACAACCGCGTTCGGTGTAAGTGACAAACAGATTTCAAGACCAACCAGAATGGCAAGAACAAGGTACCAAAAGAAGAAAAATGCAGAAAAACGTCATCCCAGAGTCACTTTAATTGTGAACAAATCGAAAAGCAGGGAAAGAAACCCCAGCAAGCGAAATAAACAGGACAAACCCGGGTCAAGAGCAGGAAAAACACCGGCGACAAACGCACCTTCTCTTCAAGAGTCACTCCTACCAACGGATGATGAACCCAGAGCACCAAAGCATTGGGAGCAGGAGCATGTTCGACAACCTTCTCCCTCACAGTCGAGGAGATCCTGGATGAGATTGAGGAAACCCTGAAGGAGACGGCAGATCAGACAAACGGATCCGAAGACAGCTAGCGAGCTGCGGCAGACTACCAGACAGCACTGGTCAGAGCGAGGGTGGACAGAAGCTAAAGGATGTCTTGACCTGTATTGTCGTCTTAGGGTCAAAGCATGTCCTGCTCGAAGAGTCGTCAGTCGAAACCGCAAATGACCGATGCTTCAACTATGAAGAGTTTGTTAGTCATTATACCAAGGAGCCATGCAGACGAGTGGTCAGAAAAGGGTTAGATTTTCAACATTTGCGAATCCGAGCAGTGGTCTATTGGGGTAATACGGCAAAGCAAAGTGGTGGAGGTATGATGTCACGAACTGTTAAGGGTGTAGATGATTGGAGTAGGGTGGGAGATATGGCTGAGGAGTGGGTAAAAGGTGGAAAGAAGGATGTACGAGTTGAGCTGAAGGTTCAGTTTCGTGAGATACAGGAGGAAGATAAGGGTGAAGATAGAGAGGAGGAAGGGGAACTGGAGGAGAAGGAAGAGATTGAAAGGATAGCAGTTTCAACAAAGTCGGGTTCAAATTTAGGGAAGAAAAGAGCTTTAGGATGGGGAATAAGAGGTCCAAAAATAGGAGAAGAGAAGATTGTGCCAGGAGGGAAAAGGAGAAAAAGGACAACAATAGCTCATTAGGAAGATATGGAAAAGAAGAAAAGTATGGAAGTTTCATGGATCCCGGAACTAATGGAAAACTGGCGTTGCAAAAATGAAAACTGCAAGCAGTATCGTGATGGATCATGCGTGGTTTTGCAAGACGGTGGTGGATACCGGCCACTGAACGCCTATGTCCTAGGTGCTTGGGATACTGCTATCAAAAAGAGGGAAACAGTTGTTTGCGCATTTCTCTCCTCTGTGAGGCCTCCACCTCCTACAAAGGAAAAATCAGGAAATAGTCAAGCAAAAGGTCACTCATTAGCTGCCTCTGGGCCCGGGCCAAATCCAACTTCTCCAGCACCAATGCAAATATCAGTTTCCACACCACCTCCATCAATTGCATGGTGGTTTGGAAGCATTCCTCCACCAAATATCACCCCTCCAGCTTATCATCATCCTGCAAGTTATCCAACCTCTATACAGCCTGAAGCAAGCCATATAATACCTACAGTACAGGATATCTATTGATACTACCCATCCCAGACCACTTCACAATATCCACCCTCGTCCCCCGTTTGTTCTCATGGATTGTCAGCACCGGAATGTTTAGCACAATTCATTGCTTGGTTTGCAAAAGCCTACGTGAGGGGAGGGGTATCAGAGTCTACATATGTTGACTCTGAGTATGTAGAGGAGCTGCTTAGGCAGATTGAGAATACCCATAGGGGATTGAAGAAGAAGCTGGATGATTTGGAAGGTATTCGAAAAATGGATGGGGATGGCTGGAAAGAATTAAATATCCCTGTCAGATTGGGAAAGCTGATGAGCAGAGCTATCAGAGAGTTTGTAAAGGTTCAGTTCTAGGGAATTATTATTTGTCTTTTATATTTCTATATATATTACTGGACTTATAGTATATCGTATATATTTATATTTATATCAAATAGAAAGTTTGCTTAGCTATAACTCAGACAACTTCCCTATCTATCTATCTTAATAGCAAAGATAATATTCTAATACTCTTCGTCCAAGTCCTGTGCAGGTGTATTTTCTTGCCTGACTCCTAACCCCGCCATCTCTTCTATACTAATATGACATGACCGGAAGTGTCCTACTGCATTCCGCCCATCACTTGTTTCCCGTATAGCAAGATTCAAAAATCCCTCAAAATTGCCATCAAATGTACCTGCAAGTACTCGATTCTGCCTAATCCAGCCCTTCATTGCTAGATCCTACTTGTTAGTACTCTATTTTACTTGGGGTTGGCTCTGACTGTGGGGGGAGCATACCAGCAAATGATTTCTCAATTGGATTAAAGTCAGGACTATATGGAGGCAGAAATTCTAACCTTATCCCAGCCTCTTGACATATAGTGCCTAGCTCAGAGCTTTGATGGATAGTGGCATTGTCTAAAATCAGAACTGATCGTGGACCTGGAAATGGTTAACAAAGAGAGAGAAGTTTGTCGACTACAAACTTGTTAAACATTTCCTTCATATATGATCCATGAATTATCACCCATGCTATATACCCTTCCAGAGAATATGCTGGTAGGATTGACCATTGCTCAGACCGTTTGACTGGTAGGTGTTCGGCCGGCGTTGTTCCGACCAGTGCCCACCCCTACTTTCAATCCAAGTTTCTCACATTGGCCGCTGACTCGTCCCAAAATACCAGCTGATCTGGTTTCCATTCCGCTAATCTTAAATACCAGAAGTCTCTCAGTCCCTGGTTTCGCTATTTTTCTCGGCGTTGGATGAGTGTTTTGGAGTACTTTTGCTCTGCTAGCCATTGCCGAACGGACCTCTCACTAACCATGCGATCAAATTCATCCCACAAAAACCATACAATCTCATCGATATACATGCTTGGCTTTGCATGCAAGGTGTCCTTTAAGGCTTCCCCCATTCCGGCAGTAATCTTCCTCGGCCGTCCTTGAATGACTAGTTTCCGAGTTTTTGCCGTATTCCATGCTTTCAAGTTCCGCTGTACCTTCAGCACAAGTGAATAACTAACCGCTGGTCGGACAAGTTGGCCTATCTGCTTGGCTGGAATCATCGCTTCCAACATTGTCTGAATTTGCGTATATTGGAATTCAGTACACGGGGCCGGCATTTCGTCGATATTTTGTGCCTGTTTCCTGATAACTCGTGGTTTTACACAACTATTCTGTTTCTGATCACATGGTGGTTACCAAGACTTAAACGTACAGAGTTTTGGCCACAAGCAATAATCACCGGGCCTATAGGCGTCTATCAGTCCTGATAGGCTTTCTCAGGCAGCTCGAATTCGGCCTGTAGGCTGGCCTATGAGCGGCCTGGCCCGTTGGGAACACTGTATTCTCTGGTAGCAAAAGAGTAGCCGAGTGGGAGCGCCTAAGGCGCTCTTTTAACACTCGCAGACCCACGCTTTCTTTAACCAGATCCCACTTTTCCTCCCTTCTCAGCAATATTGTCAACAAACCTACCCGGAAACTCCTTCTTTTCGACAGCGCGAGCAATCAACAGCAGAAGATGCCTCAATATACCGTCAATAATAACACCGAATGCTCCAATAACGGGAACGCCTTTGATGTGTGGAATAACGATACTATTACCGATGGTCGGTCCCAACTCCTAACTTGGTTGTCACCCCTGAGTCCCGGCTTGCGGCATTGGAGCATTCAAGAGCGCCGCGTCAATCATGTCGGAGAATGGCTCTTAGAGACGGAGCAATTCAGAAGATGGCACGGCTGTGGTGAGGGAAGTGATGGCGAGAGCGCTATTTTATTTTGCAATGGAGATCCAGGGGTCGGAAAGACATTTATCAGGTAACAAGGGTTCTTCACGGGGGTAAGAAGGAAACAAGCCCGTGCTGACAAGCAGCGATGATAGCTCGCTTGTAGTGGACAGTCTGTGCGATCAGATCAGTGGACAAAGCACTCCCGTTTCATGTTTTTACTTGGACTTCGCGGCACGAAAGGAGCAGTCAGCGACCAATGTGCTGGGATCCATGCTGAAACAGATGATCGGTGGGATGGAAAGGATTCCGGAGGAAATATCGCGAGCATTTCAACAGCAGAAGACGACCATTGGTGGGCGCAGGCCACAACTCATTAATATTGTGAAGATGCTACAGAGCATCACATCCTCACGGCGGACATTCATGTGCCTTGACGCCCTTGACGAATGTGCAGGAATGGAACGATTTAGGCTCCTTGATTCGTTGAAAGAAATTGTTGAGCAGTCCCCTGAAACCCGAATATTCATGACTGGAAGGCCCCATATCCGGACTGAGATCGAAAGCCTGCTTTCAGGACAGGTGACCAGTACCTCTATAAGTTCTACTAGAGGCGATATCACGAGATACCTTCGTTTTAGGCTACGCCACGACGAAGCGCCAGATGCCATGGACGAGAACCTAAAGGCAGAAATTCTCGAAAAGATTCCCGAAAATGGATCGGAAATGTACGTAAAGGCAATAGTGCTAAGAATCATACCCCCAGTACCCGCTGATAGATATAATTAGGTTTCGACTGGTTTCCTTAAATATCGGAGCGGTCTTGCGGGAATCGACTATTTATCGGAGACAGGAAAGGCTTAATGGAATTAACGATGGATTGGGGTGGGGAGATGCCTACGGTACGACGATCGAACGGATAAAGGCGCAGGATGGGGATAAATCGAGGCTCGGGGTGGCAGCTTTGATGTGGGTCACTCACGCGGAGAGGCCGCTCAGAGCAGATGAGCTTTGCCATGCTCTAGCAGTTGAGATAGGCTCCAAGGATTTCAATGCCCGTAACGTCCCTTCGATCTCCACATTGGTGAGCTGCTGTCAAGGGCTTATTACTGTAGAGAAAGGGACATCAACTGTGCGACTGATCCACCCTACTGTGAAAGAGTATCTTTCCGCCCGTCCCGATATTTCCAGTAGACCTCATGCGACAATGGCTGAGATCTGCTTAACCTATTTGAATTCTAAAGAGGTCAAGGCCCTTCCAGCCCACTCCTCTGCCGTTATCCGTGGCAGACCGTTTCTATGGTACTGCTCCATACACTGGGGCGCCCATGCCAAAAGGGAGCTCTCAAATCACGCAAAATCACTTTCATTAGAGCTATTTCGGGAATATGATGGCCACATATCGAACAAATTGCTTGTGGAACAAATAGAGCATCAGCTTCAGGTTTGCTTGACTTTCGGTTACGGCTTTGGCGCCGATGATGGTAGCGATAACAGTTCCTCCTTCAATGGGCTGCACTGCGCATCATTCTTCGGAATTGTGGGCCTTGTGGCTGCTTTGATAGAGATGGGGTGTTATGATATCAACGGAAGAGGTACTCGAGGGGCTACTCCACTTGTTTGGGCTGCTCGAAATGGACATGAGGAAGTGGTGAAAATGCTACTCCGGCGGCGAGAGGTCTGCCCCAACCCGACCGATTATTTCGGCCTGACACCGCTCTCGTATGCCGCTTGGAAAGGACATGGGGAAGTGGTGAAAATGCTACTCGAGCAGCCAGGGGTCTACCCCGACGAGCCAGATAAGAGCCGACAAACCCCGCTCTCGCATGCTGCTCAGGCTGGACATGAGGGAGTAGTTAAGATACTACTCGAGCTAGCAAATGTTAACCCCGACAAGCCCGGTAAATTCCGCCAAACACCCCTCTCGTATGCTGCCGAGGGTGGATATGAGGGGATAGTGAAAATGCTGCTCGGCCGTGGAGAGGTCAGCCCCGACAAGCCAGATAATGATGGTCGAACACCGCTCTCGCATGCTGCCGATCGGGGGCGTGATGGAATAGTGAAAATGCTACTCGGACGAGAAGAGGTCAGCCCCGACAAGCCAGACAATGACGGTCAAACACCGCTCTGGCATGGTGTCAGGTGGAGGCGTGAGGTAATAGTGAAAATGCTACTCGGACGGGAAGAGGTCAGCCCTGACAAGCCTAACAATGATGGTCGAACACCGCTCTCGCAGGCTGCTGGCTGTGGGTATGATGGAATAGTGAAAATACTACTCGAGCGGGAAGAGGTCAGCCCCGACAAGCCAGACAATCATGGTCGAACACCGCTCTTGCATGCTGCCGAGCGGGGGCGTAAGGGAACGGCGAAAATTCTACTCGGACGAGAAGAGGTCAGCCCCGACAAGCCAGACAATGATGGTCAAACACCGCTCTGGCATGCTGCCGACTGGGGGAGTGAGGAAATAGTGAAAATTCTACTCGGACGAGAAGAGGTCAGCCCCGACAAGCCAGACAATGATGGTCAAACACCGCTCTGGCATGCTGCCGACTGGGGGAGTGAGGAAATAGTGAAAATGCTACTTGGACGAGAAGAGGTCAGCCCCGACAAGCCAGACAATGATGGTCAAACACCGCTCTCGCAGGCTGCCGCCTGCGGGCATGAGGGAATAGTGAAAATACTACTCGGACGAGAAGAGGTCAGCTCTGACAAGCCTAACAATGACGGTCGAACACCGCTCTCGTATGCTGCTTCCAGTGGACATGGGGGAATAGTGGGGATACTACTGGGGCGGGAGGAGGTCAACCCCGACAAGCCTGACAATGGCGGCCGAACACCGCTCTCGTATGCTGCCTCAACTTCCTTCAATAGGTGTGAGGAGGTGGTAAACATGCTACTCAGTCGGGAAGAGGTCAGCCCCGACAAGCCAGATAATAATGGCCGAACGCCCCTCTGGCATGCTGCTCGGAATGGATCTGAACGAGGGGCGAAAATACTACTCAGGCGGGGAGGTGTCGACCCTAACAAGCCAGATAACGGCGGCCAAACGCCACTCATGGTCGTACCTTGGTATGATACCTTGGTGGGTCTCCCAGGGGGTGGCAAAGCTGCTATGATAGAATCCCACGAAGCTGAAACCCCAGCTCAACCCGAGGCCTAAGAGACACCACCTCGTGGAAATGGCCGCTATCTCTTCTCCTTCGTCCCATCTTGCTCATGGAAGTATCCCTTCGACATCGCCCTTTGTCGCCGAAGGAGATCCCATCAAATCGAAATGCATTTATCTAATATTTTATCACCTGTCAGAAATTCCTCCCACTAATTTGGCCGAGTGGGAATTCACGGACCGCTGTTTACAAAGCAGGGTAGACTTGTTGGTATTGTGAAATAGTTTTATTATTGTCAGAAGTTTTAATTTATGGCTTGCGATGTCTATCCGATCGTATTCAGTTTTCCTCTGCCTCTAGCTTCTTCCCGGTGCCTATTGTTCATTTCTTGTACTATTTTTTTTCCCTTTTCCCCTACTCCACCACCCCATCATCACCTCTTAGTAATAGATAGACTGCATGTAGAGCGATTTTTTTAGACAGCAAGAAGAGTGTGCTGTACGATAGTGCAAGGATCTTTCAGGCGATTGTGAAGGATTATATAATGACGCTATCTAGAATATGAGGCTCATTACCACAAATATGGCTTAAGGGAGAGTTTGGTGCCAGTATCGAACTTGAAGAATACCGACTGCCCACCCCCGCTATGGCGGGTTTATCTGTAGAGGCCTAGCAAACGAGTTTTTCATGTCACCCGTTAAACTCACTTGTATCGCGATAGACTTGGCGGCATGAAACATACCAGGAAAGGGAAAAATGAGGGGGTGCAGTGCAGTGCACGCTCGAAAACAGCTCCCCCCTTCCAGTTGAAGCCACTTCGATGCCGCCGGGCGCCCGCCCCCTAGTAGTACCCTTCGCGAGGTAGGCAGGAACGGACATTATCGGGACCATTCCCAACCCCACAATACTGGCACCTTTAACTCAGGTACTTGCGACATCCCATCTAGGTTGGAAAAGCAAGGGTTAAAAAGCCCACGGCATTTCACAGGTCGATTTGCCATATGGCGCCGGTCTGATTAGGAAAAGTGTGGCGCAACATGATAGACTGCGGTACGGATTGGGTTGGATATCTGCAGCCGTGGGAAGGAGTGGAGTTCACACTGGCCGTTCGGCAACCACAACCACCGACCAAAAAATATTTCTTGGAGGGAATGACTGCGCCTATCATACCCATGAAAATTATTACAATGCGTGTTTGTGTGCTCTCCGGAGTGGTTGACTCTTTCCCCCACGACTGGCCGCCATGTTAGTGCTAAGGTTTCTCACACACTGATAAAGGTTTACCAGTATTATGGCAGGCTAAGCGACCTGGTGCAGAACCTTGAGTGGGAGGTCTAAAGTAGCTGACCTTGGCAAAATTATAATAAAGACTACTAAACTACCCATACCAGTAGTATCCGTGTGAGAGTCTATGCACTGCCGGTATTGGGTGGGCATTATTGGAGGATCTCTCAACCGAATAAAACGCTAGTGTTCGCTTTATGTAGTTAGCAGCTTAGGGCACTTGGCTCTTTGTGATAAATTTACCCGCGGCCAGAATAATTCCTCAGACAACGGGCGCAACTATCATGCGACCACTCGCAACTATCGCAATACCGCAACGACTCAAATCGATGCCGCAGTCCAAATGAAAAGGTTACCAGATCCCATGCTCCTAGAGAGAAGGGAGGGCTCAAATATACAGGCCTCAGTATTAATAGCAATTGTTCTCGCCAACTCATAAATATCCGGATAAAGACAACCAGGTAACTCCAGCGCCAAGAGATATTTGTTATCCGATATACACTCCTGTCCAAAAAGTTCTCGCTGATCCAAAAGTACTCGAGTACTCCAACGCGGCTTGGCGGCAACAGAAGTATGATATCAATACCGTACTGTATCGAGGGTCAGTTAAAGATGCTCCCCGGTCAGGAAGACCAAAAAGGATCACATTCAACAAGTGGAAAGCGCAGTCCTTGCCAATCCTCATTCCTCCTTAAGAGAAATTACGGATAAGTGGAATGTGAACTATGGATACCGTACTCAATTTATGAAAACCGACTCGAACTCAAGCACTAGTACCTTTGTTGACGCCAAGCCCCACTAGAGTACTTTTGGATCAGCGAGAACTTTTTGGACGGGAGTGTAGTCAACAAGGTTTATGTCTACCAGATGCACTCTTTCCGGGCAAGGAAATTCCCAGATACGGTATAGCCGGCTGGCTTGGCCCTGAGTGACTTTCTCTCGTCCAGATACTCTATGAATTGGAGAGGAGCTGTAGTTGCGATCGTAATCGCTACGATGGTTTCATGGTAGTTGGGTTTCGCGGGGGATCGTAGCTGCGCCCGTTGTGTGAGGACTTATTCTCGCTGCGAAGAAGTGAGTGGACTATCGTGCCTCTGGTCGAACTTTGAAATTTTGCCAAGGCGGAGCTTTCTACCAAAAGGTGTTGTCTTGGTGCCATTTTGTTCGTTATTGCTACTACTCTCGGGGGAATTAAATTTGGGGCTACAATAGAAGTCAGCTGGTCTACACCTTTTCTAGGTTCTCTATCAACTTGTCCTATTTTTAATCCAAGTATTGATTCCGGAGTCATTGTACCAAATTGGCCACTTTTTCAGCCTCACTTGAAGGGGTTGTGGCTTTCACTTACAACGGCAGTGGCCATGTAAGTTATGTAGTGGGAGAGAACCTCGGTCATAATATTATTAAGTAGGCAGGGTTGGTATTTTTTATCACTGCTAATAGAGGTCACTGTTTAAAAAGGTTCCGTACTGTTGACCGCTTAGGCCGCACTTGTTTAAGATATAACTGGGCTTATTCTACAGAGGGCGCTAAGGAATTTTCGTGAGTGGCTAGAAGTATTATTATACAAGTACCAGGGGAGATGTTTTCGTACACCTAATGCCAAGTAATTGATCGAGTGAATGCGAAAAAAGACAAAGTAGCGAACAGTAATACACATGCGATACACCAAGAAGAAGATACAATTACAAGAATTTTTGCTCAATAACTATAGTCCTAAGGAGGAGCTCCCAAGATATCCAAAATAAAGTGACTTAGAATCATAGAAATATGGCAGAAAAAGCGCTTCGTAGTAGCTAGAGGTATCATGACCATGGAAATACTATGGCGACATTAGAAACACCAACAAATGTATTTTGAAAGAAAAAAAACCTGCTTTTTACGAGAAACCTCAGAGGAGCTCCATTGAAAAAAGGTTAATAAAAGAAGAAAGGTAGTATAAAAGTAGTAGAATGTAAATTTGAGAAAGTATGGCTCCGAGTACTCCCTCTTCAAAGACTCCAGTGCGGGCCCCAATTTCTATTACTTCGTCTCTCCGGTCTAAGGTCAGAGCATTACGTCAGCACGCAACCTGGTCTTTTCGCCATATAGCCCGTGAGGTTGGCATTGCTGTCAGCACGGTTTATTCCATTTGCAGTGCACCAGCCACCCCTCAGAAAAAGAGGATGGGCCGACTGAGGCTTCTCACTACTCCAATTCGGAAGCGGCTTGTAGCTACTGCTACTGCCAGTCAACAAAACCGCCATTTACCGTTACTCCAAGTGGCTGAAATTGCTGATATAGTGGCTAGTAGTGAAACGCTTCGTGATGCCTTTGCTACAGAGGGCTACCATCGCCGAGTCGCTAGAGTTCGTCCATTCCTGAATTCTGCAGCCAAGACAGCACGCCAAGATTGGGCCCACCACTACACAGACTGGACTCAGGCAGATTGGCGCAAAGTTATCTGGAGTGATGAGTCAGCATTCAATGTAGGAGGATTATCGTCAAGTGGAAAGGTTTGGGTAACCCAGGAAGCTGGGGAAGAGGATATGGAGGACTGTTTAGTGCCAAAATTTGCGCAACTGGAGACAGTAATGGTCTGGGGATGCTTTAAAGGTAAGAGGATTTCCTTTTTATATTTTTCTTTTTAATTTAATATTTTTTTCCTAGCCAATTGTAAGCAATGCTAACATACAAAAATCATACATAAGATGGACAGAAAGGTCCATTAATCTTTTGGGACAAAAGGAATTGGGGAAAAACTATTACAGCTACCTCATTCAGTGAACATATCGTACCTCATATGCATGCATTCTGGCATGAGCAATCACAGCAGCAATTGGACTATGTCTATCTGCAACAGGACGGCGCTTCTCCTCATCGTGCTGCCTACACCCAAAATCAGCTTAAAACACTCGGCATCTCGGGCTACTTCATTCATTGGCCTCCCTCATCCCCCGACTGTAACCCCATTGAAAATGTGTGGTGATCAATCAAACAGCGCATCTGTCAGCGCCGACCTTTTCCTACCACTAATGAGTCTCTTCGCGTTGCCATTCAAGAAGAATGGGATGCTACCACTGTGGAGGAGCTAAGCGCACTTGTTAACACTGTGCCTACTCGTGTCCGGGAGGCTAGTATACCATTTTTACTCTACAAAAATATTTATGCTAACTCTTTCTCCATTCTTGTAATATAGGTTCGGCTGGCAAATGGAGGTCATACCGGGTACTAAGAGCTGGATGACAATTTTTTCTTTTTTTCTTTTTACTATTCTTATTGGCTTTATTTATTCTTATCTGCCTGACTTTCTTATTTTCTCTTTTTTCTCTCTGTTAATCGTACTCTTATGGCTTCTTTATTTCATATGTTGTTTGTCGGGCGATGCCAGCATGTTTTTCTACTCAACAAAATATGTGTCTCAGGACACCCCTGTATTCTTAGTTGTGTACGAAAACTTTACCCCTGGCACTTGTAGATTGGTGGTGCGATGTTAGGAATCAGGAACGGGTGTAAGTCCACATCCCAGGGTGCTGATACCGTAGTATAATAGCCAGAAGAAGGGTGGTTTCACACGGTTCGGGCAGCTGAATTGGGACCTCTAGTAGCAAAAGAGGAGCCGAGTAGTGCGCCTAACGCGCTGTTTTAACACTGGCAGACCCCCACTTTTCTTTAACCAGACTCCACTTTTCTTCCCGTCTCAGGAATATTGTCAACAAACCATACCCGGAAACCCGTTCCCTTCGACAGCGCGAGCAATAAAGAGTGGAAGATGTCTCAGTATACCGTCAATAATAACACCGAATCCTCCAATAACGGGAACGCCTTTGATGTGGGGAATAGCGATGCTACTACCGATGGTTGGTCCCAACTCCTAACCTGGTTGTCACCCCTGAGTCCCGGCTTGCGGCATTGGAACATTCAAGAGCACCGCGTCAATCATGTCGGAGAATGGCTCTTAGAGACAGAGAAATTCAGAAGATGGTATGCCGGTAGTGAGGGAAGTGAAGGCGAGAGCGCTATTTTATTTTGCAATGGAGATCCAGGGGTCGGAAAGACATTTATCAGGTAACAAGGGTTCTTCACGGGGATGAGAAGGAAGCGAGCCCGTGCTAACAAGCAGCGATGATAGCTCGCTTGTAGTGGACAGGCTGTGCGATCAAACCAGCGGACGAAGCACTCCCGTTTCATGTTTTTACTTGGACTTCGCGGCACGAAAGGAGCAGTCAGCGACTAACGTACTAGGATCTATGCTAAGGCAGATGGTTGGTGGGATGGAAAGGATTCCGGAGGAAATATGGCGGGCATTTCAACAGCAGAAAACGACCATTGGTGGACGCAGGCCCCAACTCGTTAATATCGTGAAGATGCTACAGTGCATCACATCCTCACGGCGGACATTCATGTGCCTTGACGCCCTTGACGAATGTGCAGGAATGGAACGATTCAGGCTCCTTGATGCGCTGAAAGAAATTGTTGAGCAATCCCCTGAAACCCGAATATTTCTGACTGGAAGGCCCCATATCCGGGCGGAGATCGAAGGCCGTCTTGCCGGACAGGTGACCAGTGTCTCGGTAAGGTCTTCAAGAGGCGATATCACGAGATACCTTCGTTTTAGGCTACGCCACGACGAAGCGCTAGATGCCATGGACGAGAACCTAAAGGCAGAAATTCTCGAAAAGATTCCCGAAAATGGATTGGAAATGTACGTGAAGGCAATAGTGCTAAGAATCATACCCCCAGTACCCGCTGATAGATATAATTAGGTTTCGACTTGTTTCCTTAAATATCGGGGCGGTCTTGCGAGAATCGACTATTCATCGAAGACAAGAAAGGCTTAACGGAATGAGCGATGGATTGGGGTGGGAAGATGCTTATGGTACGACGATCGAACGGATAAAGGCGCAGGATGGGGATAAACCGAGGCTCGGGATCGCAGCTTTGATGTGGATCAGTCACGCGGAGAGGCTGCTGAGCGCGGATGAGCTTTGTCATGCCCTAGCAGTTGAGCTACGTTCTAAGGATTTCAATGCCCGCAACATTCCTTCGATCTGGACATTGGTGAGCTGCTGTCAAGGGCTTATTACTGTGGAGAAAGAGACATCAACTGTGCGACTGGTCCACCCTACTGTGAAAGAGTATCTTTCCACCCGTCCCGATATTTTCAGTAGGCCCCACGCGGCGATGGCAGAGATCTGCTTAACCTATTTGAATTCTAAAGAGGTCAAAGCCCTTCCAGCCCACTCCCCTCCCGTTACCCATGACAAGCCATTTCTAGGGTACTGCTCCATATAAAGTTACTGGGGAGTCCATGCGAAAAGAGGGCCCTCAAACTATGCAAAATGGCTTGCACTGGAGCTGTTTCGGGAATATGATAGCCACATGTCTAGCAAACTGCTTCTAGAAAATGTAGGGCATCATGTTCGCTGGAATTTCGGTAGCGACTTCGGCAGCGATCCTAGTATCGATTGCAATACCTCCTTCAATGGACTGCACTGCGCATCATTCTTCGGAATTGTGGACCTTGTGGCTGCTTTGATGGGGATGGGGTGTTATGATATCAACGAAAGAGATACTCGAGGGTCCACTCCGCTTGCATGGGCTGTTCGCAATGGACATGAGGAAGTGGTGAAAATGCTACTCCGGCGGCGAGAGGTCTGCCCGAACATAAACGATTATTCCGGTATGACACCGCTCTCGCATGCCGCTTGGAAAGGACATGGGGAAATGGTGAAAATGCTACTCGAGCAGCGAGAGGTCCGCCCAGACGGGCCAGACGGCAGTGGGCAAACACCGCTCTCCTACGCTGCTAACGGTGGGCATGAAGGAGTAGTGAAGATACTACTCGAGCTAGGAGAGGTTAGCCCCGACAAGCCCGGTAGATACGGCAAAACACCGCTCGCGTATGCTGCTCGGCATGGAGATGAGAAAATAGTGAAATTACTACTCGAGCGCGGAGAGGTCAATCCCGACGAGCCAGATGATGGTGGCCAAACCCCGCTCTCGCTTGCTGCCGCATGGGGGCGTGAGGGAATAGTGAAAATGCTACTCGGACGAGAAGAGGTCAGCCCAGACAAGCCTGACGTTGGCGGCCGAACACCGCTCTCGCATGCCGCCTCAACTTCCTCCCGCGGCCGTGAGGAGGTGGTAAAAATGCTACTCAGTCGGGAAGAGGTCAGCCCCGACAAGCCAGATAATAATGGCCGAACCCCTTTCTGGTATGCTGCTCGGAATGGATCTGAAGGAGTGGCGAAAATACTACTCAGGCATGGAGGGATCAGCTCTAACAAGCCAGATAACTACAACCAAACACCGCTCATGGCCGCACGTAATTGGGGCTACTTGGGAATGGTAGCTCTGCTACAGTCTCACGAAGCTGAAACCCCAGCCCAACTTGAAGCCTAGAAGACACCACATCATGGAAATCACTGTCATCCCTTCTATTTCATCCCGGGCCTCCCACCGCGGTATCCCTTCAACACCTCCCTTTGTAGGTGAAGGAGGTCCCATGAACTGGGAATGCACATATCTGTTATCACTCGTCTGGAACTCCTTGTCGAACTCAGCCGCGCGGGCATTCATGGGCTCCTGTTTGCAAAGTATGGTAGGGTCCCATCGGTACAATGGAACAGTTTTATTATTGTGAGACGGTTCAATTTATAGCTTGCGATTCCTATCCTATCGTATTTAACTTCTCTCTCGCCGTAAATTCTTCCTTGTTCCTTTTGTTCTTTTCTCGCGCTGTTTCTTCTCCCTCCTCCTCTGCTCCACCCCGCACCCCCTTCTCTCAGTAGTAGATAGACTATATATATAGAAAAATCTTTTTTTAGATAGAGGAAAAATGGTGTATGTGTCGCAAGGATTTTTCAGACGATATTGAACGATTATGTAAAGAGTATCTATGATAGGAGGCTCATTCCCACAATTAATGTGGCTTAACGAAGAGTACAGTGCCAGTATTGCACTTAATGAATACCAACTGACCACCCTGCTATAAGCAGGTGTATCTGCGAGGGCCTAACAAACAAGCTTTCCATATCACCCGCTAAGCTCACTTATACCACGATAAACTTGACAGCATGAAACAGGGAAAAAATCAGGAAGATACACAGCAATGCGCGCTCTTCCGGCAGAAGCCACCTCGATGCCGCCGGACGCCCCCCCGGTAGTACGCTTGTCGGGTCTGCAAGAACAGACATCACCGGGGTCATTCGCTACCCCACAATACTGGCTCCTTCAACTCAGTACTCGGGATGCCCCATCTATGCTGAAAACGGAGGGGCTAAAGAGCCCACAGCATCGCGCGGGGTAAATTGTCAGCCAATTGGGCGGGGAAGGAAAGTGGGACGGATGAATGGCAGTTATCCTACAATACCTTTGTTCCTGTGGCGCCAGTCCGATTAGATTAAGTGTGGCGCGACATGATAGACTGCTGTACGGATGGGGTTAGATCCCTGCTTAGCGAACGGATGGTGTTATCCGTAATTGGTGTCTCGATTTTAACGGATTTCCTCGCTTCACGGTTTATAGAGATGTGGTGGATGATTACAGATGTTGTGATTTGTACTGTGGCGCCCGCCGGTCGCATATGCACTATGCTCGGCTGTGTAAAATCTTGAGCTGCCTTCATCGAAGATCCCATTAGCTTGAGGAAGAGTTACCAAGACCCCCGGCGCCCAGAGTAGAGGTGGTTTCCATGTTGTCTTAGGTTAAGTTACTTGTGGCACCGTATTAGTCCTACGTTTTTTTCAAATTACGCAAGGGTATGTTATGTCGCCAATTGACAGAGATTGCAAAAGCATCCAGGAGGTCCAGTGGACTTAGAGAGACCTAAAGATAATCTCTACGCGAAGCACCTATCTCATGGTAGAATACCTGTATTGGGTGAGAATCCTTGAAAAACCTCCCCTGTACTCGAGTACTGAAAGGAGGATTTCTTCCCCAGGAAAGATAATTCACAGGCCGAGTTCCCAGCCCAATAAAGACGAAACAAACTGGAAGAAATGATCGAATCCGAGGAAAGTAGTTAAGGAACCGATTCGGGCTATCACCGCCCACACAATCGGAACCGTAGAACATTCGTCGATGACTATCAAGAAAAACAAAAAAACACGAACTGAAACTGTTGCTTGTAGAACTAAAGAGCGGTGGTTGTAGATACAAAAGTCAATCTCTCCTTTTTGTTTCCCTGGCCAAGCCCACCGCTTAAAAAAACCTACGATCCATGCAAGTGCTTACGAATCATTCTTCGCCCGGGAGTTCCACCTCCGACCTTCCCCGTTAACTAACTAAGTACTTTCTCGTGCCCATGACTACAAAGAAATGAAATCTCTATCAAAACCCCAATAGAACAATTTGTAACCCCACAGTACTAAGTTACCACCGGTGAAGGCAATCGGGATTTCTTAGCTAAACAAATCACCATGGTTCTCCCTTATGTAAGGCGATTGTAATTTTCCTAGGACATCTTCTCTCAGCGATAATAAGACCTGACAAATGGCGGGCGTAGCCACAATCCCCAACAAAATTCAACCATCATAATAACTACAATACCGGTAGTAACACCAGCTACAACCACAACTATACCATGGCCTGTATATCTGTGTCCCTCCTTCCCTTTAGGAACCTGGGACCAGGTAATAGGACTTTTGATTTTGGCTTTGGAATTGACTTGAGTTCTTGTGTTCTTGTGGTATTGTGATGATTGAATGTTGTGGGGGATTCTGGTTGCGCCCGTGGTCTCAAGACTTATTCTCGCCGCAAGTAATTCTTGATGAGAGGTTGTGGCTTTCACTCGCAATAGCAGTGGCAATGGATGTACCGGTAATGGAGAAGCAGGAAGGAAAGCTTGGTATACCTTTGCTCGAAACCCATGAGATTATCACTCTCGATGCTGTTTGTGGTCTCCACCGGAAATGGTTTGCAGTGCTGGACACCTAGGCTGCGCTGCTGTAGTGCTTTATAGATCTAGCTAAACCTATTCTCCAGCTGGTACTTAAGAGCCACCCCCTACCGGTGGTGGGAGAGGACTTGACTTGTATAGTCTCTTAGCATAAGTCACCGTCGGTCGAGTGGAGCACTGTGTACTCCTCAGTGAAGATGTGCGTAAATACAACCGATTGCCGATATCAGCCAGGTCTGGTGTTTGAGAACTTGTGAATTTGTAGCAATTAACAAAAGTTACTTGTGAGCCTGTGTCTCAGACACTCGGCGGGGTGGCATAAAATTTTCCACGGTTTCACCGTCCAAGAGATAGCGATGTGAAAGATAGTGGTTTCGCACCCTTCGGGTGGCTTACTCTGCAGTACTAGTGGCCGTAGCCGCCAAATTGGTGTGACACAGACTGACTCCGCTTTTCTCTAACTAGACCCCGCTTTGCTTTGATTTTCTTATTCAACAACTGTCCTCAGAGACTCCTTCACTTCGTCAACAGATCAAGCAGCCAAAAGCAGAAGATGTCGCGGGGTGCTTTCGGTAATAATACCAACTCCTTCGACGATACGGATCATCTCCTTAACGTGTGGGACAACTATCCTGTTACCGGTGAGCGGTCTCAACTCCTAGCCTGGTTATCACCCCTCGATCCCAGGGTACGGCATCACGACATTCAAGAGCGTCGTATAGCCGATGTGGGGAAATGGCTCATACAAACCGAAGAATTCAGAAGCTGGCATGACAGGGGGGGTCAAGGCAGCAACGCAGTGTTGTTCTGCTATGGTGATCCCGGAGTCGGCAAGACATTTATCAGGTGATGAGGATTATTCTCCGGCGAGAGGGGTATGAGCCAGTGCTAACGAGCCGTGATGATAGTTCGCTAGTAGTAGACATGTTGTGCGAGGATGCCGAGCGACAAAACACTGCCATTTCTTGTTTTTACTTTGAATTCGCCGCGCGAAACGAGCAGTCTGCGATCAATGTACTGGGATCCTTGCTAAAGCAGATTCTTGGCGGAATGGAGGAGATTCCGGAGGAAATATCGCTGGCTTTTCAAGAACAAAAAAACGTCATTGGTGGACGCGCACCGCAACTTTCTAATATCATCAAGATGCTATTAGCTGTCATGCCCTTTAAGCCCACGTTTATGTGTATAGACGCTCTAGACGAATGCGCGGGACCACAACGGATACAACTCCTTGATTCACTGAAGCAGGTCCTTCAGAAGTCCCAAAACACCAGGATATTTGTGACTGGAAGATCCCACATTCGGGCCGAAATGGAAAAACGTCTTGCTAGACAAGTGAAAAGTGTGTCTGTATGTTCGAGGAATCGCGACATCATTACATACCTTCGTTTTAGGCTACGCCACGACGAAGCGCCAGATGCCATGGACGAGAGTCTCGAGGCAGAGATTCTGGAGAAGATTCCTGAAGAGATATCGGAAATGTATGTAGGAGCCATGTTGCCGAGAACGCCGCCTCACATTATCCGCTCATAGATATATTTAGGTTCCTACTCGTCTCCTTGAATATCGAAGCAATCCTGGAGGAATCAACTGTGCACAGGAGACGACAACGGCTCAACAAAATAACAGATGGATTTACTATTAGAGGAGCCTACAACGCAACGATGGAGCGGATAAGGGCACAGGATGGTGACAAATCGAGACTCGGGATGGCATCTTTGATGTGGATCAGTCATGCGGAACGGCCGTTGAGGGCGGATGAGCTTTGCCATGCCCTCGCAATCGAACCAGGCTCCACGGATTTCAATGTCGACAACGTCCCTTCGATATCGACATTGGTGAGCTGTTGTCAAGGGCTTATCACTGTAGATGAGGAGGCATCAACTGTGCGACTGATCCACTTTACTTTACAAGAATATCTTTCCACCTCTCCCGACATTTTCAGCAGACCTCACTCGGCAATGGCAGAAATCTGCTTGATCTATCTGAATTCCCAACATGTCAAAGCGCTTTCAGATAACACCCTTCCCAACACCCCTGCCATGCCCTTTCCAGAATATTGTTCTGTATACTGGGGTGTCCATGCGAGAAAGGAACTCTCGGACCACGCAAGATCGCTTGCACTAAATCTACTTCAGGAATATGATGGCCACATATCCACCAAATTGCTCTTCGGGCGGGCAGGGTATCCCCATGTTGAGGACTTAGGTGCCAGTTTCCGGTTCAGTGGGCTGCACTGCGCATCATTCTTCGGGATCGCTGAGGTGGTAGCTGCTCTAATAGAGATGGAAAGTTGTGATATCGATGGAGAAGATTTTGGGGGCCATACCCCTCTTGCATGGGCTGCTCGAAATGGGCATGAGGAAGTGGTGGAAATGCTACTCTGCCGGACAGACGTTAACCCCGGTTGGCCGGATACCCAAGGCCAAACGCCGCTCTCGCATGCCGCTCAGACTGGACATGAGGAAGTGGTGAAAATGCTACTCTGGCAGGAAGGCGTTGACCCCGACAGGCCGGATACACAAGGCCAAACGCCGCTCTCGCATGCCGCTCAGGGCGGATATGAGGGGGTGGTGAAAATACTGCTCGCGCGGGATGACGTCAATCCCGACCACACGGATATTTTCGTCCAAGCGCCGCTCTCGTATGCAGCTCAGGGCGGACATGAGGGGGTAGTGAAAATACTGCTCGCGCGGGAAGAGGTCAATCCCGACCACCCAGATATATTCATCCAAACACCTCTTTCGTATGCTGCCTCCGGTGGACATGAGCGAATAGCGAAAATACTCCTCGAGCGGGAAGACGTTAACCCCGACAGGCCAGATATACAAGTCCAAACGCCGCTCTCGCATGCCGCTCAGGGCGGATATGGGGGAGTGGTGAAAATACTCCTCGGGCGGGAAGACGTTGACCCCGGTTGGCCGGATACCCAAGGCCAAACACCTCTCTCGCATGCTGCTCGAACCGGACATGAGGAAGTGGTGAAAATACTCCTCGGGCGGGAAGACGTTGACCCCGGTTGGCCGGATACCCAAGGCCAAACACCCCTCTCGCATGCTGCTCGAGCCGGACATGAGGGAGTGGTGAAAATACTCCTCGAGCGGGAAAGGGTTGACCCCAACAGGCCAGATACACAAGGCCAAACGCCGCTCTCGCATGCTGCTCGAACCGGACATAAGGGAGTGGTGAAAATACTCCTCGAGCGGGAAGACGTTGACCCCGGTTGGCCGGATACTCAAGGCCAAACACCCCTCTCGCATGCTGCTCGAACCGGACATGAGGGAGTGGTGAAAATACTCCTCGAGCGGGAAGGCGTTGACTCCAACAGGCCAGATATACAAGGCCAAACGCCGCTCTCGCATGCCGCTCAGGGCGGATATGAGGGGGTGGTGAAAATACTGCTCGCGCGGGACGAGGTCAATCCCGACCACACGGATATTTTCGTCCAAGCGCCACTCTCGTATGCCGCTCAGGGCGGATATGAGGGGGTGGTGAAAATCCTGCTCACGCGGGATGACGTCAATCCCGACCACACGGATATTTTCGTCCAAGCGCCGCTCTCGTATGCCGCTCAGGGCGGACATGAGGGGGTGGTGAAAATACTCCTCGAGCGGGAAGACGTTAACCCCGACAGGCCAGATGCACAAGGCCAAACGCCGCTCTCGCATGCTGCTCGGACCGGACATGAGGGAGTGGTGAAAATACTCCTCGAGCGGGAAGACGTTAACCCAGACCGGCCAGACAACCAAGGCCAAAAACCGCTCATGTTGGCAGTTAAGTATGGCCATAAGGGGGTGATAGAGCTGCTTGAGCCACACCAAGCGATTGCACGCACGGGCATGTGAGGCCTAAGAACCACCTTGTCGAAATCACCGCTATTCTTTCCTTTCCGCAGCATGTCGCACATAGAACCCCTCCCCCCGGCCCGGACATCGCCCTTTGTAGAAGAAAGAAATCTATGGAGATTGGAATGCGCATATGTGTTATATACCTGCCTGAAACTCTCTGACTTGGTCGAGTGATGATCTGTTGGTTCCTGTTCATAAAGTATCATACAATAAAGTCACACCGGTGGGAACAATCAGTTATAGTATTGTGAGAAGGCTCAGTTTGTGTCTTGCCTTTTCTATCTTATCGTACTTGATGTTCCTCCCGCTTCATGCTCTTTTTTCTTTTCCTGTACTATTTTTTCTCTACCTTTTTGCTCTTCCCACTCCCCTCCTCAAGCGATAAGTAAACTATGTACAGTGTTTTTAAATAGAGGAAAATCGGCGCACGACCGCGTAAGGATTCTCGAGGCGACTGTGAACAACTATATAAAGACCATACCTAAATAATATGGTTTAATAAACAGTACAGTGTCGCAATTTGCAGATACCTACTAGCTACCCCTGCTATAGACGCGATTATGGAAGGTAGGGACCTGGTAGTTAGGCTTTTCATCCAACTCATTAGTCTCGCTCGCCCCGCGATCAACTCGATGTCATGAACCATACCACCAGAGAAGCAATCTAGAAGACACACTATAACGTGTATTCAGAGACAACTTTCTCTCCGGGTAGAAGCCGGGCTCACGCTGCCAAATGCCCACCACCTTAACAGTAGGCGTCGTGAGATCGGCGGGAAGGAAACCCCCGAGGACACTTGCAAAGGGGGGTTGTCCATCAATAACAGAGCTCTTTCTTGATCACTGCAGGAAAGTATTAAAGCATAAAACTGGCCGTTTTAACTCCCGTAGTAGGGATGCCCCCATCTAGGTTGAAAATAGGCGGCCAAAGATCCCACAGCGTTGTACGGCTCCACCCGCTGGTCAATCGAAGGGGAGGAGGGAAATAGGATGAAAGGTGGTTTTCTTCTGTGTGGTGTGGTGTCTGTTGGGCTGGAATTTGTGCGGTCTAATATAATGGTCTTGTCCCTGGATCAAATTAACTGCGCACCCAGCAATAGGAAAAACTTCGGCCATGTCAACGGCACCCCCTACCAACCCCACCCCCATGAAAGCCAGAAAAAAAGAGGTACATAGTAGAATAGTAGAAACTGATCTAGAGAAATTTCTTCAGGTGGTGTTGGAAGTGCGACGATGAGGGCTGGGTTGCAATAGATCGGTGATACGCGGTTAATTTTGTCAGCGTACTATACTCAATTTTGCAAAGCCAAACGAATACATTAAGATCATATCTAATATGAGAGAGAAAGAAAAACCAGAGAATATAGAGAAGTCAGAAAACCAAACACCATCCTAGCAATACCTTCCTTCGGTCACACTTCCTTCGTAAGGCCACTGTCGAAGGCATTGGGGGAATGTCGCTGCCCCCATCGCTTGAGATTTTTGCCACCGATATATCCCTAGATGACACAATGAGGACGCACTGTGGGACTCAGGGGTGGTGGGTGGGAAAGAACGCGAGCTGTAGCAAGCTTGGAGATGAGAAGGCGAGTTGTAGCGAGCTTGCAGGTCTCCAACTCCCGGGTGTGCGATGGTCCTACCGGTGTAGCGTAGGGGGGTAGTTTAGTGAGGCGGGTTACTTACCGGTATTTGGGACATAGTAAAAACCCTGTCACAAGGTGGCTTGGCGTGAAGGTTTTTCTCATAAATAGCTTTCCTTCATCATGTAACGTGATTCAAGTTGGACAAGCTCAACCACATGCGTTCAGCATCGGTTTAGATCACGTCAACATACAGGTATCTCCTTGACTGGTGCGACAGTGGAAAATGTTGTACCGCCCCTGTCAGTGTCTGAGACACTGGTTAATAAGCAGAATTTGTTAATTACTACATATTCGCAGATGTGACCAGGGCTAATATTAACAGTATGACCAGACCAACGCGCATCATCACTGGAGAATACTGAAGTAGGTGCCTTAGTCAGCAGTGTCTTAAACATGACAGGGGCGGTTAATTCCATATATTTATACTAGTTGCACCTATCCGGCATATAACTAGTCAAAACAACAAAACAAAAAAATAAAAAAATAATAATAATAAAAAATAAAAAAATAAAAAAATAAACAAAAACAAACAAACAAAAACAATCAATCAATATCAAACTAAATCCACAATAACTAAAACCTTCAACACAATCAATTTAGCATCCTCATCATCCCCAACCGCATAACAATCTGCAAAAAACTTAATCCACACCGCCGACCAACAACCCTCATGTAAAACCACACCCAAATGCCTGCTCAACAAACTACCACTATCGCAGTACGATGCCTGACACCCTGGACATTGTACCCTGCCACTCGCGGCTGGATAAAGCCATTTCACGGCGAGCTTAACCTTCTCCGCCGGGGAAAAGCGGTCCCAAAGTAGTTTAACCCCATGCCAAAACAACCTTTGACCAACTTCCCTACACGGGGTATTCATTCCAAAGTGGCGATTCCGTTGACGTTGGCCATCACCCACGGTCAAGGAGCATACAGGACACGTGGTGCAATCCTTAGCAACGAAATACAAAACACTATCCATTCGGAATGCCGGAAGTGGACATGCAGCCGTTGCATGAACCAGGCCACAGTCATCGCACCTATACGTAGGGGATGCCACATCCACCGTGATATATCGCCCGTCCCTGATGATGCAGGCTGTCCCATCGAAAGGGTTACCGTATGCCACAACCACATTGCCATGACGCTGTGTGTTCGAAGGAATGCCTAGACCGAGCATGTCGTGATGTCTGATCCACTTAATCCAAGGAGCAATCTTCGAATTGTCGTGTAGTGTATCTCTCGCAGGCCGCATCGTCAAGAACTTGTTGCAGCTCGTCCAGTGGTGTCTGTCCTCCCTGCCAATGCAACCATCATGTCCAACCAGCCCAGTTCCGGACCGTATACGAACCAGAGCATAAAAGTCCAACCTAGAGAGTAATCTCAAATGCCTGAAGTCCCTGGGAAGCCCTTTGTAATAGTCATGCCCCTCATTAGCATGCCAATTCCGCCATCCAGCTAGCCGTCGTTCACCAATCCGGGCGTAACCGCCAAACCCGAAGTTAATATGAGCAAATCTGCCGGGTTCGAGGGCCAGTGCACAGGCCCTTTTGGCCATACGATCCCTAATCTCGTTACCAAGGATGCCAACATGCCCAGGTATCCATCTGAGCACAGTATCAGGAAAGTGTGACAGCAGTGGCGCAAACGCATGCCATACACCACTCGTCAAACCAATGTTCTGCATGTCCCTGATAGTTCGCACAGCTATTTGGCTATCGGAAAAAATAACCAGCGAACGGGGGGCTAACGGCAGTAGGTTACGAAGAAGTGACAAGATGGCGAACAGCTCGCAGGAGTTGATGTCCCACATAACCGGTAGGCTGTAGGAACCTTGTCTTAGCACGGAACAACCCGCGTAGGCGATCCATGCACATCCACATCCCGTGCCTCCTTTGCTACCATCCACAAAGCCGACCACCGTGGACGTACGGGATAGCGAATCAACAATCCTCCGACCCTCTGCTTCACCCGTAACCTTATCCGGCGGAATGTGACATCTCGGAAGCAAGTCTAGTGTCTCGTCCGAATCCATTCGTGACTCCACTATACCTGGCATAACCCAGTCGGACCGAATCGCCCCGTGCCACGGGAAGTTCGAACAGTATCCATGGTCGAGGAACCGTTGTGCGAACCGTCCACGGTAATGGTCAGCCCTAATGGAGCTCGGGGGAATGCCGCACTCTGAGTGGAGGATGTTGTTGGCCAATCGGGGAGGCATCCTGAATAGCGATCGTAGGCAATCCCTGACCACAACCTCAATCCTGTGGAGCGCA
>Ga0307509_10002663_pt1 | contig 28532 bp, 18 predicted proteins | sample 10_EM_MG_FD_202245 | JGI IMG/M metagenome (GOLD analysis project Ga0307509, IMG submission 202245) | Populus trichocarpa ectomycorrhiza microbial communities from riparian zone in the Pacific Northwest, United States - 10_EM | ecosystem: Host-associated > Plants > Roots > Unclassified | place...
TGAGCAGCATGCTGTAGGCCTGGCGGCGCTTGGACTTGGTCGACACGTTGGCCAGCGGCGAGTTCGAGCCGTCGACGGTCCGGAACACCGCGCCGAGCCCGAGGCCGTCCTCGTACGCGCCGCCGTCCGTCTCGTCGAACGTCTTCTGCAGCTGCGCCGGGGTGATCGTCCAGCCGACCGTCGGCACGTGGCAGCTGACGCAGCGCCGGCCGTTGCTGCCCAGGTCCTGGAAGAACTCGTTGTTGAGGTTGATCGATCCCTGCGTGCTGACCGTGGTGAACACGCCGGTCGCGTCGCGCACCGGGACGTTGTTCTCGAGCCGGTTGTCGCTGTCGCACCGGCGCGCCACCACCGAGTCCAGGTCGCTGCTCTCCACCGACACGCTCTCACCGTCGTCGTCGCTGATGCTGATCTGGTCGCCGCCCTCGTCGGTCGCACACGCCGTGGTCGAGAGCAGAACGCCGAGCGAGACAACTGCGAGGGACTTCATGCCAGACCCCTTGTGCACGCGGTCTGCCAGGTTTACCGACTGGTAACCGGCTGTAACCACGTCGCATAGTAAGCCCGGCACCATGCACGGCTTCCGCGCCAGGGTGCACCTGAAACCGTCCAGGGCGGCTCACCGCGCCGCCGAGGATCGACGAGTGAAACGGCACCGCCCGCACCGGCGAGCCGCATGTCAAGCGGCGGGCGCGCAGTCTTGATCTCGGCGAGCGTGACGTCCTCGGTGAACCGGCTCACCCGCGATTGCTCATGGAGGCCGACCTCGCGTGCTGCGGCGCTGCGGGCCGTCGGAGCTCGATCACCGGATGGCCCCGCGTCACCGCCCGGTACGATTGCGCGCCGGCATGCGCTGCAGCACGATTCGTCAGCGCTGCTCGCGTTGCAGTAGCTGCAACGGCGTCCGACGCTATCGCCGCCGACCGATGCGTCGTTGCTGGGGCCGGCGTCTCGATAGCGCGCCGCGTTTGCGTCCAGGCCCGGGCTCAGCGGCGGTGAGATCGGGGGTGTCGCTGGCCGGCCGCACGAAATAGTCGTACGGCGCTGCGCGTTGGGCCGCGATGGCTCGGTTTGCGGAGTGTTGCCCCGGCATCGCCGTGCTGGTGATGGCGATGGCAACGGCACGTGCCGACGACGCGCCGGCGGCGCCATCACCGGGCGACGTCCCCGCGATCCGGCTCGACGGTTCGACGGTCCGGCTCGACGGGATCGCCGATGAGGAGGTCTGGCAGCAGGCAGCCGAGATCCACGGACTGACCAGCTACGATCCGGCCGACGGCGAGCCGATCGCGAGCCAGCTCCAGGCCCGGGTGTTTTACGACGCCTCGGCGCTCTACGTCGCGGCGCGCGTCACCACACCGCCCGGCCGCATGCGGGGTCGGCTGGCGGCGCGCGAGCAGCTGAACAACGACGATGTCCTGGAGGTGATGATCGACGCGTTCCTCGATCGCCGGACCGGCTACGCGTTCACGGTCAATCCCTACGGCGTCCAGCAAGACCTGACGATCGACGACGACGACTGGAACCCGACCTGGGATGGCGTGTGGGATGCGGCGACTCACCGCGACGAGGATGGGTTTTCGGCCGAAATCCGGATCCCGTTTCGCACGCTGCGGTTCGGCGCGACGCCCACGCAGGACTGGGGCTTCGGTCTGGGTGTGTTCAGCGGTGCGCGGCAGCAGTACGACAAGTGGCCGCCGATGAAGCGCGACCGCGGCAGCGTGATCGCGCAGCTGGGCACGCTGCGCGGCCTCACCGATCTTCCCAGCTCGCACAACCTCGATGTCATTCCCACCCTGACCGTTGGCTACGGCGGCAGCAACGCAGGTACCGGCTTTGGATGGAATCGCCCGGTGCTTGCGCGCGCCAGGGACCCCGGCATCGTGGACCTCGGACTCGACGCCGCCTGGGCCGTGACCTCGGCGACGACCCTGAACGTCACGGTCAACCCCGACTTCAGCCAGGTCGAGGCGGACGCCGACCAGCTCACGTACAACCTGCGGTTCCCGCTGCTGCTGCAGGAAAAGCGGCCGTTCTTTCTCGAGAACCTGGGCGTGTTCACCACGCCGGTATCGCTGCTCTACACGCGGTCCATCATCGACCCGATCGCCGGCACCAAGCTGAGCGGCCGGCTCGGCGGCTGGTCGGTCGGCGTGCTGTCGATCTGGGACCAGTTGCCGCTGCCCTCCCTGGTGGTCGAGCCCAACCGGCCGTCCGGCTTCGAAGACCTCGCCGGCAAGGACGCGATCGACACCCTCGCCCGCGTCGCGCTCAATCTCACCCCCGACGCGCGGATCGGGCTGTGGTTCGCCGACAAGACGCTCTACGATCGAGCTTCCAGCACGCTCGGCGCGCGCAACGACGTCGCGACCGCCGATGCCTCGGTCTCGCTCGCCGGCATCTACCTGGTGCGTGGCCAGCTGGGTGGCTCGTACGTCGACGGGATCGGCGTGCCCGGGGCCGGGTTCGGTGGTGGGTTCTACTCGTTGAACGCCCGGCGCCACGACGCCAACCTGATCGTCGACCTGCGCACCGAATACTACGCGAAGAACTTTCGCGCCGAGACCAGCCCGCTCACCCGCGTCGGCATCCGGCCATCGTCGGCCGAGGTCACCTATCGCTACTACACCGCCGCCGCCGCGCTGCCCTACGTCGATGCGGACCTCCAGCTGTCCGCCATCCACGACGCGGAGCGGCTCACGCTGCTCGATGGCTCCGTCAAGCCAAGCCTGATCGCGCACGTCGGCAAGAACGCCGATCTCTCGGTGTTCTACAGCCGCGGCCGGGAAACCTTCGGACGCCGGTTCACCGCGATCGATGTCGGCGGCGCGCAGCTGAGCGCCTACCCTTGGAACTCGCTGTCGCTCACCGCGAAGCTCCAGGGCGGCGATCAGATCAACTACAAGCCCGACGATCTGTTCCTCGGCCGCACGTGGCTCGCCGACGTTCACGCGACGATCGCGCCGACGCACAACCTCGAGCTCAATCTTGGCTTCACGCGGAGCGTGCTGCGGCGCCGCGACGGCGAGCTCGCCGCTGACGTCGACATCTACTATGCCAAGCTCGCGGTGAGCGCCACCACCCGAGTGTCGGCGCGTGTGATAGCTCAGCTCGACGACGGAATCGACGTCCTCCGCACCAGCGCGCTGGTGTCCTACGTGATCTATCCCGGCACCGAGGCCTACCTCGGCTACGAGGAGGGTGACGGCAGGTTCACCGCGGGCTCGCCGTATGCGCTCGATCGCCGCGTATTCTTCAAATGCTCGTATCGCTGGCAGCTGTAGAGGCGGCGTCACTCCGCCGTGCGTCCTGGTGTGCAGGACGACCGTCCTGAATTCCAGGACTATCGAATCGTATCGAGCATGCCCTAGAGTCGCGCGCATTCGTCGTAAACGTCGCGGGGTGAGCTCTCGGGAGAGCGTTACTCGACAAAGCGGGGGGGGACGTGCGCAAGCCGGGGTGCCCACGGCTTGCGGTGATGTCGTGGCGTTCGGCGGCGTCTCGCAGATTTCGTACATCTCCACCGACCGAAGGAAACACCACGATGAAACGTGTTCCGTTGTTACGGACAACATTTGCATTGGGCTTCATGATACCCGCCGGATGCGGCTCCGGTCCGGACAAGACCGATAGCGCCACGCAGGCGGTCGGCAGTCCGTCCTCGACCCAGGTCGCGCTCGATCCGGCAACGATCCCGAAGTTCGCCCACGAGCTGACGATCCCACCGGTGTACGCGCCGAGAGAGATCCGGGATCCTGGCGGCCGGCTGATCCGCCGCGAGTACAATGTGTCGATCGCCCCGACGACGGTTCAGATGCTGCCACCCGGCTTTCCAGCGACCACCGTCATGGCGTACGGCGGCCAGGTTGTCGTACCGGGGTCGACCGAGACGGTGTTCGCGCGCACGGCGCCGGGGCCGACATTCGAGAACACCCGCGGCATCCCCAGCGTCGTGCACTGGGAGAACCAGATCACCACACCGACGTTCATGCCGGTGGATCCGACGCTTCACTGGTCCAATCCGCAGGCGATCGAGCCGCCGGTCGCGCCGTTCAATGCGTTTCCGCCAGGCTACGAAGACGCGCAGTTCCCGGTGGCGACCGTGACTCACACTCACGGGCTCATGGTCAAATCGGAGTTCGATGGCACCGCCGAGCAGTGGTACACGGCGTTTGGCGATGTCGGGCCGAACTTCGTGACCCGGGATTACCTGCAACCCAACGACCAGCCATCGACGCAGCTGTGGTATCATGGCCACACCGTCGGCACGACCCGGCTCGATATCTACTCCGGTCTGTCGGGACTCGACTTCATCCGCGATCCCGCCGAGCCGCTCGACCAGCCGACCTCCCCGCTGCCCAGCGGACCGTACGAGATTCCGCTCGTGATCCGCGACGCCGGGTTCTTCACCGACGGCGAGCTGAACTTCGCCCGGGCCGGGACCAACCCGCAGAACCCGTACTGGACCGTCGCGGTTCCATCGAATACCAACGTCGTGAACGGCAGGGTCTGGCCCAACCTGAACGTCGACCGGCGGCAGTACCGATTCCGCGTCCTGATCGCGCCCAACGAGCGGCTCTATACGCTGACGTTCGACAACGCCATGCCGTTCACGCTGATCGGCACCGACGGCGGTTACCTGCCGGCGCCGCAGACGGTGACGTCGATGCGCATCGGGCTCACCGAGCGCGCAGACATCCTGATCGATTTCTCGAGCTTCGCGCCCGGCACCAAGATCGTGCTGCTCGATTCGTCCGCCCCGGCCGCCACGCTCGGCACGGTGATGCAGTTCACGGTCAACGACACGACGCCCGTGCCTGCGGTCGCGCTGCCGGCGACGCTCAACACCCTGCCGACCCTGGTCGCCGACGCCCCGGAGCGCAACAAGGTGTTCAACCTCGTCGCCGATGCGAGCGGCAATGTCAAAGTGATGATCGACGGACTGCACTTCACCCAGCCGGCGATCGACTTTCCGCTGGTCGGCTCGACCGAGCAGTGGAATCTGATCCAGAACTCGGCCGTGACGCACGTCATCCACCTCCACCTGATCGAGTTCCAGATCGTCGGCCGGCAAGCGCTGAATGCGGCCGCGTACAATCAGCGCTGGCTGCTGTATAATGGAGTGCCACACCTGCGCACGCGTCCGATCTACGTCGACCCGACGCCGTTCTATACCGGCGCGCCGATCGCGCCGACGCCGCTCGAGACCGGCTGGAAGGACACCGTCCAGGCGCCGGGCAACCAGATCACCCGGATCCTCGCGCGCTGGGCGCCGCAGAACGTGCCGGCCGGTGGCTCGACGCCGGGGCTCAACCAGTTCTCGCTCGATCCGACGACCGGCCCTGGCTACCTCATCCACTGCCACCTCACCGGGCACGAGGATCACGACATGCTGCGCCACATGCCGCTGGTCAACAACTGGGCGCCCGCCACCAACTACCCGACGGGCACGGTCGTGGCGTACCAGAACGTCGACTACCGCGTCCTGGTGCGCCACAAGTCGATCGCGGCGCAGCCGCCGACCGCGCGGTTCGACCTGTGGGAGCGGGTCAACAACAACGATGGCAGCTGGGCGACGCAGATCAACTACGCAGTCGACGATCGGGTGACCTACCAGGACCGGCTGTTCATGGCGCTGCAGCTCCATCAGGCGAATGTCGGCCTCGAGCCGACCAACGCGCCGCAGCTGTGGCGCGAGCTGCCGCTGACTGCGTGCGGCCAGCTGACCGAGCTGTGCGCTGGCAATACGGCCGCGACCGCGGCGACGTGCGTGGCGACCGGGCAAGCCGGCGTCGAGGCCACCTGCCTCACGCAGCTGTCGACCTGCCTCAACACCTGCCAGCCCGAGCTGCCGCAGTCGCCGTGCTCCGGCCTGTGCGCCAATCCGGTCGCGTTCAGTGTCCCCGACGGGACCACGTTCAGCTCCGGGGACCTTGGCACCGGGGCCGCCTGCTACGAGACGCTGTCGCAGATCGACACCGGCACGTGCATCGGAGTCCCGCCGGGCCGCCGGCTGACCGTGAACGGCGTCGAGGAGACCTGCAACAACCAGGGTTGGCCGTCGCCGCTGCCGCAGCAGCGCAACGAGGGGTACTGCATCCAGCTGACCCCCGGCGCCAACACCAACGCGGCGTTCACGGCGCAGTGACCGATCGCGATCGATCGCTCGAGGGGGATGGGCGCGGCGACGCCAGGCCCCCGGGACATCCCCTCGGGGAGATCAAGAGCGATCGATCGCTCGTCCTGGCGCCGGTGCGAGAAGTCCGAGAAGTCCGAGGCCCCCGGTCCGGCGCCTGGTGGCTCGCCGCCATGGGGCGCGTGGTCGTGCTCGCCGGGGCGGCGGCCGCCGCGGCGCTGGCGGTCGCGCGTCCCGCGGGCCGCGACGTCCGGACGGCGCCGGACCACTACCGTTGCCCGATGCACGCCGAGGTCGACTCGGCGGCGCCCGCGGCATGCCCGATCTGTGGCATGGCGCTCGTGAGAGAGCGCGCTACCCACGGCACCGCCGCAGCGGCGGATGCCCCGGTCGCGCGCGTCGCGCGGCGAATCGTCTCCGAGGCCGTGCGAGCCCCGGCCTGGGTCGAGGCGGACGGCAGCGTGGTCGCGATGGTCTATCGCGATGACGTCGTCGGGATTTCGCCCGACCAACCCGCCGTGATGTACCCGGCGAGCGCGCCGTCGCTCGGCGTGGAGGTCGCGCTGACCGACCAGCCGGCCACCGACTGGGACCGCTCGACCACCGCGGTCCACTTCCGCGTCGTGGCACGGGCGGCACGAGCGGACGGGACCGTCGCCGCGGCAGGTCGCCTGGCGTCACCGGGCGGCGACCCGGACCCAGCGGTGCTTCGCCCGGGTGAGCAGGGGCTGCTCGTCATCGCCGGCCGCCCCCGCGAGCTGCTGGTGGTTCCCGCGGGCGCCGTGCTGCAGGCGCCCGAGAGCCCGTACGTGCTTGCGCTCGATCCGGTGAGCCGCCAGCTCGTCCCAAGGCCGGTGCAGATCGGCCGCACGAACCATGGGGTCACCGCGGTGCTGTCCGGGGTCCTCGAGGGCGAACCAGTGGTGGCCAGCGGGGCATTCTTTATCGACGTCGACGCACGCGGCCGAGGCTCGGCCCGCGGGGCTGGCGGCGCGGTCGCGCATCGGCACGACGCCGCGCAGGCGTCGGCGCCCTCGGCCGGCGTGGCGCCCGGAGGGGCGCCATGATCGCCGCGGTCGTGCGCTGGTGCGCGCGCCATCCCTGGCTCGTGATCGCCACGGCGGTGATCCTCGCCGCGGCCGGCGAGTGGGCGCGCCGGGGGCTCGCGCGCGACGCGCTCGCCGACGTTTCGGATCCGCAGATCGCGGTGGTCGCGGACTGGATGGGCCACCCCGCGCCTGAGGTGGCTCGCGAGGTGACCGGCCTGCTCACCCAGGAGCTGGCCCGCATCCCCGGTGCCACCGCGGTGCGCGGCTCGTCGATGTCGGGCATGGCGTATGTCGACGTGGTGTTCGCGTCGGCAGCCAAGCTCGCCGCCGGTCGCCAGGCGATCCTCGATCGGATCGGGGGCCCCAGCGGCCTGCGCACCCGGCTCCCGTCCGATGTCCGGCTGCAGGTCGGGCCGCTGGCGTCGAGCGTCGGCTGGGTGTTCGAGTATGCGCTGGTCGATCGCTCTCGCCGGGTCTCGGCGGTGGGGCTGCGCCGGCTGCAGGACGACTATCTGGGACCGGCGCTCGCCGCGATTCCCGGCGTGGCCGAGGTCGCCGCGCTCGGCGGCGGCAGCGAGCAGGTCATGGTCGCGACCAACGCCGATCAGCTGCGGCTGCACGGCCTGGCGTTCTCCGATGTCGCCGCGGCGCTCCGCGCGTTGCCGCATGGCCAGATGATCGGCAAGCGACGGCTCGAGCTGTTGCCGCTCGGGCCGACGACCGCCAGCGCCGTGACGCGGGTCATCGACGTCGGCAAGGTCATGCTCGTCGAGGACATGCCCACCGGGCTCGCGGATCTCGATGGCACCGCCTCGGCGGTCGGCGCGATCGTGGTGGCGCGCAGCAACGTCGACACGGTCTCGGTGGTCCGCGACGTCAAGGTCGCGCTCGAGGACCTGCGCACCCGGCTACCGCCCACCGTCGATCTGGTGACCGTCTACGATCGCTCGAAGCTGGTGGCGGGCGTCGAGCACACGCTGACCGGCGCGCTGGTGGAGGAAGTCGGCGTGGTGGTCCTGGTCATCCTGGTGTTCCTGCTCCACGGCCGGAGCGCCCTGGTGCCGCTGATCAGCCTGCCGGTGGTGCTGTGCCTGACGTTCGCGGGGATGTGGCTGCTCGGCATCCCGGCGACCGTCATGAGCTTCGGCGGCGTCGGCATCGCGCTGGGCATGGCGCTCGACGCCGACATCGTCGCGCTCGAGGCCTGCCATCGCCGGCTCGAGGAGGCGCGCGCGGGGTCGCTCGGGGGGCGGCGCGATGCGCTGCTCGCGGCGGCCCACACCGTCGCGCCGGCGATCTTGACCTCGCTGCTCATCACCGCCCTGAGCTTTCTGCCGGTGCTCGGCTTCTCGGGCGAGACCGGGCGGATGCTGCGCCCGCTGGCGCTCACCAAGACGCTGGTCATCGCAGCGGCGGCCGTGGTGGCGGTGACGCTGGGGCCAGCGCTACGCGATCGGCTGGTGCGCGGCCGCGTGATCAGCGAACGCAGCCATCCGCTCACCCGCCGGCTGATCGAGATCTACCGGCCGTTCGTGCAGTTCGCGCTGGAGCGCCCGGCGCTCAGCCTGACGGCGGCGGCCCTGGCGATCGCGTCGTGCCTGCCGATCCTCGGCAGCCTGGGCGGTGAGTACCTGCCGCGCGTCGACGAGGGCGATCTGTTGTTCATGCCGACGACGTCGCCCGGGGTGCCACCCGGCGAGGCGGCGGCCCAGCTGGCGCGGCAAGACCTTGCGCTCCGCGAGCAACCCGAGGTTGCCCAGGTGTTCGGCAAGGTCGGGCGCGCGAACACCGCGACCGATCCGGCGCCGTTCGCGATGGCGGAGACCATCGTGCGCTTGCGGCCTCGCGAGGACTGGCCGGCCCGGCCCAGGCCGCGCTGGTACTCGTCCTGGGCGCCCGCTCCGCTGCGGCATCTCCTGGGCCTGTGGTGGCCCGACACCGCACCGGAGACCACCGCCGAGCTGATCGAGAAGCTCGACCGTGCGAGCCGGCTTCCCGGCTGGACCAGCGCGTGGACCGCGCCGGTGCGCGCGCGCCTCGACATGATGTCGACCGGCGTGCGCACCCCGGTCGCGCTGCGCGTCGTCGCGGGCGACGTCAACCGGCTCGACACCCTGGCCGCGGCGCTGCGCGATATGGCGATGCGCCTGCCAGGGACGCGGAGCGCGGTCCTCGAGTCGGCCGGCGGCGAGCGCTGGCCGGTCTTCGTCCCCGATGCCGCGGCGATCGCGCTGCATCACGTCGACCCGGCGCTGGTACGCGCCACCGCCGACCTCGTGCTCGCCGGCGGCCAGGCCGGCGAGCTGGTGATGTCCGAGCCCGGCAAGCCGTACCGCGTGCGGATCCTGCCGGACGGCGATGCAGACCACGGCACCCCGGAGCTGCGCGACATCACCGTGCGCTCGTCGACGGGCCAGCCCGTGGCGCTCGGCGTGCTCGGACGGCCTGGCGTAACGACCGTGCCGTCGATCGTTCGTACCGAGGGTGGCGCGCTCGTCGCCTACGTGTACATCGACCTCGACCCCGACGCCGACGTGCTCGGCTACGTCGAGCGCGGACAGCGCGAGCTCGAGCCGCTGCTGGCCGCCGCCGGGGTACGCTTCCAGCCCGGCGAGCGCGTCGAATGGGCCGGGCAGTACCCGCTGATCTCCGCCGGCATCCAGTCGCTGACCTGGATCGTCCCGCTGGTCGCGCTGTCGATGCTCGGCCTGCTGCTGCTCCAGCTGCGCAGCATCACCGAAGCGCTGCTCGTGCTGGCGGCGGTCCCGTTCGCGCTGGTCGGCAGCTTCTGGACGCTGTACCTGCTCCACTATCGGCTGTCGGCGCCGGTCTGGGTCGGCCTCTTGTCGACGGTCGGCCTGGCGATGCAGACCGGGATCGTGATGGTCGTCTACATCGATGAGGCGTTTCACCGCCGGCTGCGCGAGGGCCGGTTGCGCACGCGCGATGACATCATCGCCGCCCACGCCGAGGGCACGGTGCAGCGGCTGCGGCCCAAGATCATGACGATCACGACGATGGCCGCAGGCCTCTTGCCGCTGCTGTGGGCGGACGGCGCCGGCGCCGAGGTGATCCGGCGGATCGCGGCGCCGATGCTCGGCGGGCTCCTGACCAGCGCGTTCCTCACCCTCGAGGTGCTCCCGGTCCTGTACACAATGTGGCGCCATGCCCAGCTGCGCCGGGCACACGCTCGCGGCGTGCCGCTCACCACGGTCGTCGGGCCGGCACCGCCCTGGGCTCGCTCCTAGAACGAGAACGCGCCCGGGTCAACGCTCCACTCGGGTCTGCGGGAACAGCCCGCGGATGCCCAGCCGACGATCCCAACGGATCCCCCAACAATCCCATGATCCTGCCGTTGCCAGCCCGACCCGGTCTGTGTAGTCTCCGTTTCCCCGACGCCCAGGTAGCTCAGTTGGTAGAGCAGCGGACTGAAAATCCGCGTGTCGGCGGTTCAACTCCGTCCCTGGGCACGAAAGAAACGACTGAATCGACCGGATTTACGATGAAATCCGGCGAACTACCCTACCGGCAGGTGACGTTGATCGTCTGGCTCGGACCGGAGCAGGTCGAGGTGTTCGCCCCGCCCCAGTTCGGATTGCCGAAGCCCCGCTGGATGCACGGCCGGGCGATGTAGCCCGTATCGCAGGCGCATGTGTTGCCATCTGCGCTCAGCTCGGTCGCGCCGCCGCAGCTTCCGACGTTCCAGATCCGGCCGCTACAGAACACGGAGACGAAGCCGCCGTTGTGCATGCCCTGGCAGATCTGGGTGGCGGCGACCGGATCGCTGCACGTGACGCCGAACGGGTCGAAGGTGCCGCTGATGGTGACGCTGCTGTAGCTCGAGTTGGTCAGCTCGCCGAGGAAGGTGTTCCAGCTGTCGCACTGGGTGGTCGCCTGCTGGCCCTCGAAGAAGTCAGCCGAGAACGCGGTCTCCTGGATCGAGCAGGTGCCGCCCTGACAGACGCCGTTGCCAGAGCACGCAGTTCCATCCGGGAGTGGGACGTTGGCCACGCCGGTGGCGGGGTCGCAGGCGTCGGCAGTGCAGGTGTTGCCGTCGTTGACGACCGGCGGCGCGCCGGGAACGCAGGTGCCGAAGCCGTCGCACGTCTCGTTGCCGTTGCAGGCGTCGCCGTCGAGGCAGAGCGTGCCCGCGCTCGCCGTGGTGCCGGGCTGGCAGACGCCGGCGCCATCACAGGTCGCCACGCCGTTGCAGACGTTGCCGTCGTCGCACGACGTGCCGCTCGGCGCCGGCGTGTTGCGACAGAACGCGACCGTGGTTCCGCTGCCGATGCACTGGTCGGCGGTGCACGCGTTGTTGTCGTTGCACGGCGGCGGGACCGACGGCGCCTGGGCGCTGAACACACCCTCGCTGGCAACGACGCTGCGGGGACCGATGGTGATCGTCCTGGCCCAGCCCACCCCGCTCAGGCTCGTGCCTGTGCCCGTCGTGATCCCACCGTTGGGAACCAGCAGATGAGCGCGCACCTGGGCGCTGTCGCCGAGCATGGCGCTACCGCCGATCTCGATCCTGATGTCGCCGGCAGACATCGGATTGACCAGCTCCGGGAACGGCCCGATGATCGCCCCGGTGCCGGTCGTCAGGTTGCCCGACACGAGGAGCACGACCGGCTCCGACGGCTCGAGCTTGGCACCATCGGCGAGGCTCAGCCGGGTCACCTGGTAGACACCACCATTGAGGTTCAGGGTCGAGTTCACACCCAGCGAGATCACGCCGTACTGCCCCGGACACAGCTGCTTGCTCTGGTTGGCAGCGACGGTCACGTTCGTCGTGCCGGGCGTGGCTGCGGTGGCTTCGGGGACCGCCGGCAGCGCGGTCGGATCGAGGCCCAGGGTCTGCTGCGCGGCGGAGCCATCCACGGTGATGTCGTTGCCGAACACGTGACCGACCGACGCGGCTGTCCGCACGGCCACGCTGGTGGCCAGCACGTTGCCGCCGAAGCCCTGCGACGAGCCGACGTCGAATACCACCAGGCCATCGAGCGCCGCGCTGCCGACGTCGCCGAACACCTGCGCGAACGGGCCGATCGTGACGGTCGTTGCGTTGAGCGCCAGATTCAGATTGCTCGGGAGTGGCGCGTTGATGACTGCCTGCGTCGCGGCGCCGGTCTGCTGCGGTGCCTCCGCCGTGCAGCTCGCCAACGCCAGGGTGACCAGCGCGAACCGGCCGCTACGACACGCTCCAAATCGTCCAAGAATTTTCAAAGGAACCTCCGCGGTTATCGAGCGGTCGGCCCTTGGGGAACGAAGCAGCGAGTGCACCCACCCCAAGCCCGACACCATCTCGCTCGGCCGGCACACTACCCGACTCCGTGGAGCTCGACAATCAGTCTCAATCCATATTATGAAGCGGCAGGGCGGAAGATCGGCAGCTCGAAGCGCCGATCCCGCGGCCGAGGTCGAACACGCGATTTGCCGCGAGCCCGGTCCTACCCGCGTCAAGCCGACACAACGCGCGCGCCCGCGGGTACCGTCCGCGCATGAAGCAGCGCTGGATCATCGCGATCATCTTTGTCATCGGCTGCGCGACCGGGAGCGTCGCGTCGCAGCTCGTCGTTCCACCGGTCCGAGCCGGTACGAGTCCGGCGCGCTGGGAGTATCTCTGCGGGGAGGTCGACGCCGACGCATTGACCGCGCAGTTGAACAAGTTAGGCGCGGAGGGGTGGGATCTGGTGACGCAGGAGGCGTCGCGGACCCGCCCCGTGAATGGGGCGACCACGACGTTGGGGATCGGCTTCTGCGCGAAGCGCGCATTGTTGTAGGCGCCGGCTAGGGGATCCCCCGCCCCGCACGACCGCGAATCCGGCTCGTCGACGATGCCTGGACGTCGCACCGGCCCGGTATCTGCCTCCGCCAAGTGCTTGGTTGTGCGCGAGCGCACGCGAGCGATCGCCAACGATGTGCAAATGCGTCGGGTTCCTTGCGTGAGAGGATCGCTGGGAAAGCCGAAGGTGAGATGGGCGCGGTTCCGGCGAGATGGCACAATGGTGCCGCAGCAATGGGCAGAGCCGATGGCACCGATCCAGCGCTGGTGCTCACACCAGTTCCGCTCGACGGCGATGGCCACGAGCTGCTGGGGATGATCATCGACGGTCGGTACCGGCTGGATGCAACGCTCGGCCGTGGCGGAATGGGGCTGGTGTATCGGGCTGCACATGTCGGGCTGCGTCGACAGGTCGCGGTGAAGATTCTGCATCCATCGCTGGCGGCGTCACCGGACGTGCGTAACCGCTTCGAGCGCGAAGCGCTGGCGGTCGGCAAGATCGATCACCCGAACTGCGTGAGCGTGTACGACGTCGGGCGGCTACCGGACGGCTCGCTGTACCTCGCGATGGAGCTGCTGGAGGGCCGGCCGCTGGCCGATGTGCTGGAGCAGGAGGGGCAGATCGCGCCTGGCCGTGCGCTCCACGTGCTGGCCGGGATCCTGCGTGGGCTCGCGCACATCCACCACGCCAAGCTGATCCACCGCGACATCAAGCCCGAGAACATCTTCTTGATCCAGCAGGGCCAGGACGAGGACTTCGCCAAGATCTTGGATTTCGGGATCGCCAAGCCGATGGAGGCGTCGGACCTCAACGACGGCGTGAAGCTGACGCAGGCCGGCATGGCGTTCGGGACGCCGATCTACATGGCGCCTGAGCAAGCGCTGGGCAATCCGATGGACGGCCGCGCGGACCTGTACGCCGCGGCGGTGCTCACCTACGAGATGCTGTGCGGGCAGCCGCCGTTCTACTCGGAGGACAAGCTCGAGGTGATGTCGATGCACACCGCGCGGCCGGTGCCGCCGATGCGGCAGCGGATGGTGCGCGGCGCCCGGCCGGTGCCGGCGTCGATCGAGCGGCTGATCGCGCGCGGGCTCACCAAGAAGCCGGGCGATCGGTACGCGACGGCCGAGGATTTCCTCGCCGAGGTCGAGCATGCGCTGCGCACGCCGGATGGCGGGGTGACCGAGGTGGTGTTCGACCGCCGCGCGGAGACCGGATCGGAGCCGTTGCTCGGGCCTGGCGGCGAGGTCCACATCACCGGCGTGAGCGGCCTTGCGCCGGAAGTCCGGAGCGAAGCGATCGCGGACGCGATCAGCGACGCGCTCAGCGTACAGACCGTGCCGCTCAGGCCGGTGCTGTCGGTGCGCGAGGCGGCCGACGACCCCGATGCACCAGCGACCGCGGCCCAGGGGGGAATCGGCCTGGGCTTGCCGTTCACCGGTCCGAACGGGCAGCCGATCTTCGGGCTGACCCCGGAGCAGCGGCTGCCGGGGCCGATCGCGGCGCGCGGTCCGTCCGAGAGCGGCGTGGCGAGCGCGCTGGAGCCCGATCCGCGGCGGGCGACCGCGCCGCCGCGGATCCGCCGCCGGTTGTGGCTGTACGCCGCGGTCGGGGCGTGCGCCATCGCGATCGGCGTGGCCGGCGCGGTGTTCACGGCCAACGCGCATCACGACAGCGCGCCCGAGGTCGAGCCGAACGACCCGACGACACCGGCGGGGGCAGCGAACGAGGCGCTGGAGCACGGCGACGTGACGCGGGCGCTGGAGATCCTCGACGCCAACAAGGTCACGACCACGACCGATCCGGACGCCCAGCTGGTGCTCGGGCACGTCCGGGCCGCGCGCAACGAGAGCGGGCTGGCGCTGGTCGCGTACGATCAAGCGCTGCAGATGCAGCCGGATCTGGAGACCAACGAGAAGCTGCGGGCGGCGCTGCGCACGATGGCAGGCGGCCGGCAGGACTACGCGATCGTGGCGCAGGCGTTCGACCTCTGGGTGGCGCGGACGTCGGATCCCGAGGCGAAGAAGCTGCTGCTGCTGAGCGCCGTGCACGACGACATCACGCGGCGCAAGGCGGTGCGGCCGGTGATCGAGCGGCGCAAGCTCGGCGACAGCGTCGACTGGCTCAAGGCGTACAGCCTCGATCTCGAGCAGGACACGCCGTGCGAGGCCCGCCGCGAGGCGGTATCCAAGCTGCGCGCGCTCGGCGACGTCCGCGCGGTCGAGGCGCTGGAGCGCGCGATGGTGAAGCTCGGCAAGTCCGGCGGATACCGCGGCAAGAAGATCAACGGGTGCTTGATCGAGGACGCCAAGGCGGCGATCGGCTACCTGAGGGGGCTGTCGCAGAGGTGATCGCGGAGGTGATCCAGAGGTGTCCGTGCCAGAGCTGCCCGTGCCAGAGCTGCCCGTGCCAGAGCTGCCCGTGCCAGAGCTGCCCGTGCCAGAGCTGCCCGTGCCAGAGCTGCCCGTGCCAGAGGTGCCCGTGCCAGAGCTGCCCGTGATCGAGCCCATCGACGTTCCCGACGTTCCTCGCTGGATCGAGGCGCACGCGATCGCCGCCGATCCGGCGAGCTGGCGCCGCTCGCTCGGCCGCGGGACCGCGGTGGGCAGCGACTCGGCGAAGCTGGTCGTCGTGATGGGCGATGCAGATCCGGCCGGAGTGACGGCGCTGGCGCACGACCTGCCGCGCTACACGATGCTGTGCGCGATCGAGCGCGCGGATCTGGCCGCGGCGACCGGACGCAACGTGGTGCGCGGGCTGCTGCACACGCTGCCGGATCCCGGCGAGCTGCCGATCGCCGACGGCGCGGTGCCGCTGCCCGAGGATGTGTCGCTGGCGCATCTGCCGGAGCCGCTGGCCGAGGAGCTGGCGACCGCGCGGGGGCGACGGACGATCTGGAGCGCGTTCCTCGATGGCGTGCCGGTGGCGTTTGCGTACGCGCCGTGGCGGAGCGCGGCGTGGTTCGACGTGTCGATCGACACGCTGCCGGGCGCCCGCCAGCTCGGCCTCGGCCGGCTGGTGGCCGCGGCGATGATCCGCGACGAGCGCGCGCTGGGCCGCGAGCCGGTGTGGGGTGCCGATGAGGGCAACGTGGCGTCGCAGCGGCTCGCCCACTCGCTGGGGTTCGTCAAGGTCGACGAGATCTGGGTCGCCGTGTGATCCGCGCGCCGGTGGTCGCGCCGGTGGTCGTGATGATCGTCGCAACGACCTTGATCGCGAGCACCGCGCGGGCCGATCCGAGCGACCGCCGGCTGGTCCTGACCGGGCTCGCGATGGCGCCGCCGACCTACCTGGTCGGCGTGTCGCTCCACGAAGCCAGTCATGCGCTGGCCGCCGTGCTGGTCGGCGCGAGCGTGCAGTCGTTGCACGTGTTTCCGCCCGGACGAGATCCCAGCACCGGGACGTTTCGATTCGGCTGGACGTATGTCCGGGGGCTGCAGACGCGCGGTGACAAGACCGCGTTCTACCTCGCGCCGAAGCTCACCGAAACGGCGCTGCTCGGCGGGTTCGCGGCGCTGGTGTTCACCGGAGCGTGGCCGAGCAACCGCTACGGCGCGCTCGCGCTGACCGTGTTCGCGACCGGCCTGTGGGTCGACGTTTCGAAGGACGTTGCGCTGTTCGCACCGACGAACGACGTCGTGAAGGTCCTGACGCTATGGGAGCTCACGGGCTGGCGGCAGCTACCCGTGCGGCTGGTCTACGCCGGTGTGGCCGCGGGGCTCGGGTTCATCGTCGTGCGGGGCTATGAGCGCACGTTCGACCGGCCGGACGCGACGACCCAGGTGGTCGTGCCGATGCTCGCGACGATGTTCTGACGGCCACCGCGACGCGGTGGGGCGGAGCCCCTGGGTGGGGCCCTGGGTGGGGGTCGCCGAGCTTCCGCGCGCAGCGCGCGCCGACTGCCGTCGCGCACATCCGCTCACGGCATTTTACCGACGACACGCGCGTCGCGCCTCGGTGAGCGATGCACGCCGCGCGCGCGCCCTCGCACGCGAACCAGCCGCGATGTCGACCCGCTGTGCGCCCCGCACCTCGGCAAGGCTCTTGCTTGATAGCCAGATCAGCAACTCCTTCCAAGGCTCCCAAGGTCTCCTATGCTCACTACCAAATTCGCCTATAGCTTATTTGCAGCTGGCCTGTTCGCCGGGTGCACTACGAATGGCACTGATGGCACCGACTCGCCGGGTGGTGACGACGGTGACGTGCCGTTCACCAACGGGGTCAGCACGCTCGCCGGGACGACGGCGCCGGGCTACGTCGATGGTGCACGCGCGGTCGCGCGATTCTCCAATCCGGTGAATGTCGCGTACCGCGATGGCATCCTGTATGTCGCGGACTTCGACAACGGCAAGCTTCGCGCGATCGACGTCGACTCGCACGACACCGCCACCATCATCGCCCAGCAGGGCTTCCAGCGCCCGTTCGGGCTGGCGTTCGCCACCGACGGCACGCTCTACGTCTCGACCGACAACGATCAGCTCGGCCACCACACGTCGATGTCGGGATCGATCTGGAAGGTCGACATCGCGGCCAAGACGGCCACGGTGCTCGCCAACGCGATCGGCCGGCCGCGCGGCATCGTGATGCTACCCGACGGCCGGCTCGCCGCCGCCGACTACCTCCACCACGTGGTGGAGATCATCGACACCACCAGCGGGCAGGTGACGCCGCTCGCCGGCGCATGGGACGCCACCGGCATGGTCGACGGCGACGGCTCGGTCGCACGGTTCTCCGCCCCGTACAACCTCACGGTCCGCGCCGACGGCAATCTGATCGTCACCGACTACGACAACAACCGCATCCGCGTGGTCGGCATGGACGGCGCGACCGCGACCCTGTCGGGCGGCGACGCCGCCGGCTTCGTCGACGGCGCGATGGTCGACGCGCGGTTCAGCCATCCGCAGGCGATGACCGTGGCGGCCAACGGCGACATCTACGTCACGGACACCGGCAACTTCCGCGTGCGCCGCATCGTCGGCGACCACGTCGAGACCGTCGCCGGCGATGGCCAGGCGGGCTCGATCGACCGCGACGATCCGCTCGCCTCGGAGATCTACGGCCTCGAGGGCCTCTCGGTCGTCCCCGACGGCTCGATGCTGTACGTCGCCGATGGCAATCGCGGTGACGGGCTAGCGCACAACAGCGTTCGTCAGATCAAGCTCGACTGACCGGCGGCGGCACCCGCCGCCCTACCCCGGCTACCCACCCCCGCTCGTCGGGGGTTTCGTCGTCGAGCGACGGGGAGCGGCGAACCGACCGCCGCGGATGTGGTGGCGCCGCCCGCCGCGCGCGTGGACCGAGCGCCCGCTCGACTGCGCAGATCGCCCTGCCCCTGACCTACGTGATCGAGAATCGCTTGCGCCGCGGCGGGCCATCGACCGGACCAGGCTCGGCCTCGTGGGTCTGACCCGGAGCGAGCGCCTTGCCAGGCGCCGCGACCGCCGCGTTGTCTTCGAGCGCCGCCCGAAAGCTGCGTTCGCGCGGCGTCGCGTGGACATGCCGCAGCGCCGTGATATCGCCGCCCGCGTCGAGCTCGAGCACCACGTCCTGGGGAGGCTCGCCGACCAGGGTCGCGAACGTGCGGTGCGCCTCGGTCTCCACCCGCTGAACCTCGCCGAGCTGCTCGCGGAACAGCACCCGCAGCCGCAGCGCATAAGCCGCGCGCAGCCGACCGGGATCGGTGTCGCTCACCGCGTGCGCCACCAGGAGCGGCAGCTGCGACCAGTCGGTGACATCGACGCCGAGCTGCCAGGCGGTCATGCCGAGCCCGCGCGCCGCCGCGACGTGCGACGCGTCCTCGGTGAGGAACATCGCCGTCGACAGCGTGGCCGGCAAGCCAAGCCGCGACAGCGCCACTCGGAAGATCTCCGGATCCGGCTTGCGAACGCCGACCTCGGTCGACAGCGTCACATGGCGATCCGTCGGCTGAAAATATCGCAGCAGGCCATATCCGGAGACCCGCTCGACATACTCCGCCACCAGGCGGGTGACCTCGCCCGGGTCGCCGGCAGCGGGCATCGTGTAGTCCGAGACCAGCGCGAGCGGCAGCTTGGTGTCGGGTGCGACGTGCAATGCAGAGACGGCGTCGAGCGCCTCGAGCGCGTGGGCAATCACGTGGTCGTCGTGGACGAGCGTGTCACCCAGATCGAGGAGCAGCGCCGCATAGGTCACGGCTTGACCTGTACGAAGTCCGGTGCTTTGTGCATGCCGCAATCGATACGCAGTCGGCGCAGCACCACGTGATCGCCTTCGTTGTTCAGCCGGTGCGTCTTGACCGTACGCGCCGACCCGAGCACCGCAAACCGCGGGTGCGCCGACGTGCCGTAGTCGAGCCGACCGCGGCGAATCAGATCCTCGAAGAACCCGAGCGCGCTCTGCCCCGCAGCGGTCGACGCGGCGTCGCCCGTGGAGGGCGCCGCACCGGCGATCCGGAACCGCTTGGGCTGCGCCGCGGTCACCGCCAGGATCTTGGGCACGTTCAGGCCGTAGCCCGAGACGTCGAGCTCCTCGGCCGGCATCGGCCCGGGCGCCTCGGCCGGTCCGAAGGTGTGCTCGTTGAGCTCGGCGCTCGCCTGCGAGCCGAGCACGGCCGTGACGCCGGGCACCGAGACGATGCCGTGCTTCACCATCGCGGTCTTCACGGCGGCACCATAACGCTCGGACTTGGAGGTCGCCAGCGCGATCATGTGGGCGCCGATCTGCGAGAAATACTCGGGAACCACCGGCGCGTGCGCGATGGCGCCGAGCAGGATCTTCCCCAGATCGACACTGACATGCTGCAGGGCCGCCTCCGTGAGATCGCCGCCGTTGGCGAACATCAGGGCGAGGGTCTCGAGGAACGCCCCGGTGAACACCCGCGAGAACGAGTGCGGCTCCGACGACAGCTGCTTCGCCGGCGCCGAGGTCGGTAGGTTGTCGGGGTCCTGATAGAACAGCGAATTGACCGCGTTGCGCAGGCAATCGCTCTCGACCTGATCGGGCCACTTCTGCCGGATCGCCCAACCGAGTTGCTCGGCGAGCCGCGACAGCCGCGACGATCGGTAGATCTCGTTGTTGGTCTCCTGCAACACCGCGATGCGGACAGAGGGCAGCTGGAGCGCCGTGAGGATCGCGCTCATGTCGCCGAACGACTCGTGAAACGCGGGCGGCTCGAACGACGCGACATCCCACAGCTGGGGACGGATCGCGTCGAGCACGGCGTGGCCAAATTCGTGGCAGACCACGTCGGGGCTCTCGCCGGAGTACACGATGCGCTCGCCGACCGGCGCGTGGAAAAAGTTCAGCGCCGCGCGGTCGTAATACGCATTGAGATCGACGCCCTCGTCGAGCTTGACCGGCAACACGCCGCCCTCGATCGCAGGGTGCCACTTGTGATGGCCCAACAGCCCGCCCCAGTAGTCCGAGGCTCGGCGCAGCGCCTCGGCACACACCCAGTAGCGGAAGGCCGGCGTCCCGGGCTTGTAATTATCGGCCGCCGGTGGGGCAGCCTCCGAAGCGATGTGCGTCGCGAACGGCGCCGCGTCGGTGGTTGGAACATCGCGGTGAACCAGGACGCCACCGTCCGGACTGCCGAAGCTACCGGGGTCCTGCTCCCACACACTGATGACGTTTCCCGAAGTTGTTTGCATGACGGTCCACCCTCCTTGTACCTGTCCTGGTTGTTGCGAGACCACTATCTACGCACCTACGTAAACGTTACGGAGCAGCGATCATTCTGGGCGATCGATCCCCAGGGTGCGCGCCATCACCGGGAGGCCCACCTCGCCCCGGCGTGCCCCACCAGCCGACACCCCCCGCCGCCGCGGCGCCGTCTCCTGCCGGCCGGGCGTGACGCCCACGCTCGACGGAAACGGCGCCGCAGCCTCCCCTTCCCGCTCACCCTCCCACCGCCCTGGTAACGTGCCTACACGGACAGCGGTCCGCGCCCCTACTCGATCCCACCACCGCACCCATACGACACACATGTTACCACGTAGTGATCGAGTCTCCCGTGAACATTGTTCTCGGCCAACCACGTATCACTGCGAACCAGGAAGGCGCCCGGACCCGGCCGATCACGACGCGAGATTCTCGCGGAACGCTAACAGCCGGTCTTCCTTGTGCAAGCGACCGACACACCACGGCTCTCCGCGCACTGACCACCACGACTGCCGCATAACGCGGCGGGTATGATCTTAACGTTAGTGAGCGACAGGCTTGGCGTCGGCCGCGAGCGGAGAGACATAGGGCTTTCCCTTGGTCTGGACCGCGAATTCCGCTCGGGCTGCCTTGGCGACCGCGGGGTCGGTCAGCAGATCGACCGTGCCCGCCGCGAGGACCTTGGCCGCGATCGCCATCCCCTTGTAGCCGACCGGATGCGCGGCACACGCGGTCTGCGCCCAGTGGTGCGCCGCGGTGCCGAGCGGCCGCGTCGCGACGTTCAGCTCCGCCAGCGCCACGGCCGCGCTGACCTCGCCGATGTCGGACGACGCGGTCCCGCCGTTGCGCTGGGCGAACGGCATGACCGCGGTGGCCAGGCCGGCCTCCTCGAAGCCGAGCTCCTTCTGCATCGCCCTGGCGAACCGCTGGTCGACCTCGTCGAACCGCGGCGGCCCGACCCGATCGAGCTCGCGCTGGAGGATCGCATTGAGCGCGTCGTTGGGGACCGGCTCGCGCACCGAGAACGTGACCGTGACCTTGGCCCGGGTCTCGGTGGCGAGCCCGGCGCCGTCGGCGGCCTTCTTCAACCGCTCGAGCATCTCGTTCACGCTGTCACCGGTGGAGTCGCGCAGCCAGTACTCACCCTTGCTGTGGTCGGGGATGATGTTGGGCGCCTGGCCACCATCGCGGATCACGCGGTGCATGCGCGCGGTCGGCTTGATGTGCTCGCGCATGAGCGCGATCGCGTGGTCGAACAGCACCAGCGCATCGAGCGAGCTGCGCCCGAGCCATGGCGACGCGGCGGCGTGCGCGGCGCGGCCGAAAAACTCGACGTCGACCGCCGTGGCGGCGAGCCGGGTCCGGTTGGTGACCCGGTTCTGATCGTCGGGGTGCCAGGCGAGCACGACGTCGGTCTGCTTGAACGCGCCATCGCGGATCATGAACGTCTTGCCGAACAGGATCTCCTCGGCCGGCGTCCCGAACAGCTGGATCGTCCCGGGCAGCTTGCGCGCGATCCGCTCGCGGTTGGCGGCGATCGCCGCGGCGACGCTGGCGGTGCCGAGCAGGTTGTGACCGCAGCCGTGCCCGGGTGAGCCCTCGACGACCGGCTGCCGCTTTGGCTGGCCGGCGAGCTGCGACAGGCCCGGCAGCGCGTCGTACTCGGCCAGCAGGGCCACGACGGGCGCGCCCGCCCCCGCGGTCGCCACGAACGCGGTCGGCTCGCCGCCGACCCCCTGGGTCACCTGGAAGCCTTCCTTGCGGAGCGCGTCGATCAGCACCGCCGCCGAGCGGGTTTCCTTGAGGCCGAGCTCGGGCGTATCCCAGATCTGCTTCGCGACGTGCTCCCAGCGCGCTCGATTCTCGTCGAGATAACTATCGGTCGGCCGGGCATCGGCCCAGACGACGGGCGCGAGCGCCCCGTGAACGAGGATCGCGCAGACCACACCGAATCGCTTGGCTGATGACATGGGTAACCTCCGGGGCCTCCAGGCACCGACGATAACGCCAAAGCCCGCGCGGCGATCAACCCGGACCGACGTGAATGCTGCTCGCGGCTCGACGACGAGCGTCGCGATACAGCGCAAAGGTCGCGATCAGCCCACAGGCCCCGCCAAAGCCCATCCACAGGCCGGGCGCCGCCCGGTCGGAGGTCAGCCCGATCAGCCACGTGGAGACCAGCGGCGTGAAGCCGCCGAACACCGCCGCCGCCAGCGAATAGGCGAGCGAGAACCCGGCGGTCCGCACCTCGATCGGCACCACCTCGGTCAGCGCCACCACCATCGCGCCGTTGTAGCTGCCGTAGAGAAACGACAGCCACAACAGCGCTACCAGCATGTGGCCGAAGCTCGCGTCGGCGACGAGCCAATGCAGCACGGGATACGCGGTCACGAACGTCAGGCCCGAGAACACCAGCAGCAGCGGCTTGCGCCCGACCCGGTCTGACAGCGCGCCCATCACAGGGAGCCAGAAGAAGTTCGAGACCGCGACGCAAAACGTCACGATCAGGCTGTCGGTGTCCGACAGCTTCAGCACGTTCTTGCCGAACGTCGGCGTGTACACCGTGATCGCATAGAACGAGATGGTCGTCGTCGCGACCATCAGCATCCCGAGCAGCACGATCCGCCAGCTGCGGACCAGCCCGCGAAAGATCTCGGCGCGGCGCGGCCGGCGCGGCCGGCGCAAGAACGCCTGCGTCTCTTCCAGCGAGCCCCGGATATAGAACAACAGCGGCACGATCAGACAGCCAATGACGAACGGGACGCGCCATCCCCACCCGGTCACCTCGGCGGGCGCCAGCGTGCGATTCAGGACATAGCCAATGATCGCGGCGAACATGATCGCGACTTGCTGGCTGGCCGATTGCCACGCCACGTAGAATCCCTTGTGGCCCGGCGTCGCCATCTCGGACAGATACACCGAGACCCCGCCGAGCTCGACGCCCGCCGAGAAGCCCTGCAGCAGCCGCCCGGTGAGGACCAGCAACGGCGCCAGGATGCCGATGGTGTGATACCCGGGGACGAACGCGATCAAGATCGTGCCCATGGCCATGATGCTGAGCGTCGTGATCAAGCCGCGGCGACGGCCGATCTGATCGATGTAGGCGCCCAGAAACACCGCGCCCAGCGGTCGCATCAACGATCCGGCGGCGAACGTCATGAACGTCAGCATCAGCGACGACAGCGGGTTGCCGCCGGGCCCCACCGGAAAGAACGTCTGGGCGATGTAGGGCGCGTAGAACCCGAACAGAAAGAAGTCGAACATCTCGAGAAAATTGCCGCTGGTCACGCGCAGCACGGTGGCGATCTTCGATCCAGCGGGCGCCGGCTCCGCGTCGCCCGTCGTGACGTCTTGCGGGATCGTGTCCGTCGGTACATCGGCCATAGGTAGGGCGCAACGTACGCGAGCCGAGGCGCAGCGAGAAGCCCCCGCTGCACGGCCGATCGCGACGTACTGCGTCAGCACCACGCGGCCCAGCCGGTGTGACGGCGCTCGCGACCGCGTAGGCTTCGGGCACTCGAAGAACGCCGGCGCCGGCGCGGCGAGGCCGAGAAGCGAGGTTCAGCGCTTGAGCAGCGGACGCAGATCCTCCAGCCGCTCATACGCCCACCACAGGTAGTTGCGCGTCCCGTTCTCGCGCAGCGGGTGCAGATCGTGGTGATCCGGATCGCGCTGGAACGCGTCGAACGCCTCGCGATCCGGCCACTCGACCAGCACCATGACCTGGCGAGGCTCGGTCTCTCCCCGCAGCGGCGTGGCCTCGGCATCGAGCCGGCCGAGCGCGACGACCTTGCCGCCGTACTTGCCCACGGCAGTCACGCTGCGCTTCGAGTACGCCAGGTAGTCGTGGTTGTCGGCCAGATCGAACAGGTTCAGCGCGTAGAGCGGCATTGCCCGACTGTAGCGGGCTGTCACGCGACGATGTTGATCAGCGTCCCGAGCATGTCGTCCGCGGTACGAACGGTCGCCACGTTTGCCGCGAACGCGTGCGCGGCGGTCAACTGCGCCACGCGGTCGCCGACCGGATCGGCCTGGGGCTCCTGCGCGATTCGAGCCGACGCACGGTCGAACCGGTTCGTGGCACTGGCCATGCCGGACATCGCACTGCCGAGGGAAGCGATCATGACAGCTGCATCGACCGCCGTCGCGATCCTGATAGGGGCGATTCACAGTCCCCAAAACCCGCGTAGTTACCGCGCGATGCAGGCCTCGATAGAAGCCACGGCGCTGACGATCATCGCGCCACAACGACAGGGCCGGATCGGGTCCGTCGCGATCGCGCCCGTTGGGCCGATCTTGCCATGCGTGAACGACGTCCCAGCGACGTCCCTGCGACGGCGCAGCTGCGTCCTGTGGCGCCCCCGCAACAACGCGGACTGTGGTCCGGCAACATCTGGCATTTTTGCCTGCCACAGTGATACGCGGACCATACTCACTGTCAGGCGATCGAAGCAGAGTTTCGCAAGACACGACTGGCGAGATCATTAATCGAGATCAGATTTCACACACACATGATCCAACCCGATCCGTTGTGGTGTGTTGTCAAACGTGTTTGCCGTCCACGCAGCGTCGCGATCCAGGCAGCGATGGTGCTGTCCGCATGTGCCGCTGATGCGCCGACCGGCGTCGACGTGGGTGAGCTCGGCGCCGAGCTCCAACCGGACGTCGATGCGGTGGCGGCCTCCCGGCACGAGCCGCCACATCCCGGTGCCGCGGGGATCGGTGATCCGCTCTATCCAACGCTCGGCAACGGCGGCTACGACGTCGAGCACTACGACCTCGATCTGCGCTACGAGACCGCGGCGCCGAGCCAGCCGCTCGACGGCACCGTGCAGATCACGGCGCGCGCGACCCAGGCGCTGTCGAAGCTCGACCTCGACTTCGGCGGCGCGTCGGTCGGCTCGATCCGCGTCGACGGCCGCCCCGCGGCATTCGAGCGCGACGGGGAAGACCTCGTGATCACCCCGGCGTGCGCGATCCAGAACGGCGAGCGGTTCGTCATCACGGTCGCGCACTTCGTGGCGATTCCGGAAGTCCCGGATGCGAACGACTTCCTCGGCGCCCCGTTCTTCATCACGCCCGATGGCAGCGCGTGGGCGGCGCAGCCCAACGGCGCGCACCAGATCTTCCCGTCCAACGATCACCCCAGCGACAAGGCGTCGTTCTCGTTCCGGCTCGACGTACCGGCCGGCACCACGGCGGTCGCCAACGGCGTGCAGACCGCCCAGCACACGGCGCACGGCCGCACGATCTATCGCTTCGAGCAGCGCGAGCCGATGGCGACCGAGCTCGCCCAGGTCGTGGTCGGCAACTACACCGTGATCTCGCGCGGCCGCCACGCCGGCGTGACCGTGCGCGACGTCGTCCCGACGCGCCTCGCCGCGGACCTCGATCCGAAGCTCGCGGTCGTGACCGACCACCTGGACTGGCTCGAGCAACGCGTCGGCGACTATCCGTTCCCGACCTACGGCTCGCTCGCGGTCGAGAGCTCGCTCGGCTTCGCGCTCGAGACCCAGACGCTGTCGCTCTACGAGACCACGTTCTTCTCGTTGCCCGTCACGACGTACGGTCCGATCATGCTGCACGAGCTCGCGCACCAGTGGTTCGGCGATAGCGTGGCACCGAGCCGGTGGGCGGACGTGTGGCAGAACGAAGGCCACGCCACCTGGTACGAATTCACGTTTCAGTTCGAACCGGACTCGGCAGAATTCACCGGCCTCATGCAGCTGGTGTATTCGTTCGGCGACCAGTGGCGCGCGATCCTGGGTCCGGTCGCGAATCCGCCCAGCGGCGACCCGGTGGCCCTGTTCAATCCCAACGTCTACTACGGCGGCGCGCTGGCGCTCTATGCGTTGCGCCAGCAGATCGGCGATGCCGCGTTCCAGCAGGTCGAGCGCACGTGGGTCACCAAGTACCGCGGCCGCTCGGCGTCCACCGCGGACTTCATCGCCCTCGCCTCGCAGATCTCGGGGCAGGATCTGACCGCGTTCCTGAACGACTGGCTGTACGGCACGATCACGCCTCCGATGCCAGGCCATCCGGACTGGACGACCAATCCCGTCGAGGCCGCGCCCGAGCAGGCGCTGGCCGGTACACCAGCCCCCACGGTGCCGCTCAAGGGCCTGCGCGTGATGCGCTACTAAACTCGGCGGGTTCGAAGCGTTGGTACCGCGCCGCCGCTGAGTGAGCTGATTTTCGCCCGGCTTCAGGGTGGCGATCGAGGTCCCGCATGCACTCGGCGAAGTCGATGCACGTCCGTTGACCGGTCACCTGTACGAGCTGCAGCAGTAACTCGAAGAACGTGGCCCCATTGAACACGCCCGCGAAGCCGAACGTGACCTTGGGGGTATCGAGCGCAACGGCACCGAAGAGTGCGCGGTCTTGCGCGCCCCGTAGGTGTGACGCGAGGCTAAACCCGACGCGCGACCAGCTGCCCCTGTGCGTAGCTGCTCACTCTGCATCGCAAAGCGATCAAGCGCCCCGTTGGCGAACCACGGACCTCGGGCGAACCACGGGTGGCCTATGGACGGTAGCGCCCAGCCGTGGCCGGATCGTCAGATTCCGAGGTTCATTGCGCCAACCAGCGTCCCACCGCCCACAGCCCAGATGCCCGCACCTGGCTCCCATCCCGGAATATCTTGGGATTGCCTGAGAGCGGATAGCACACAGGGCTTCCGATGAGGGACAACACCCAGCCATCGCTCTCGTCCGTGTGCAGCAACCCCGTAGTCACTCCGAGCACGACTCGTAGCGCACCATCCGGCGCCGAGCACTGTTGATCTCCGAATTACTGAGGCCGCATCCGCCACGGCGGTGCGCGCTTCCGTCGCCTTGTCCTCCGCGGTGATCGGGCTTCGTGCGTCGCTCGTGCGAGTGTCGTCTCGGTTCCCGCGTGGAGCCATGCCCGCTCCACGGCGGCGCACCGAGCACTGTCGATCTCCAAATTCCTGGATATCAAAGATATTCAGAGAAGGAGCGTAGGCGCGGGCATCTGGACTGTGGGCGGTGGGCCGCCGACGGTGAGATGAACCTCGGAATCCGCCGATCCGGCTGCGGCTGAGCGCTACCCGTCCACAGGCCACCCGTAGATCTCCCGAGGTCCCGTCGCGATGGTTAGTTCGCCGCGCTCGCCGTCTCGCTCCGGATCAACACCTCGCCCCCACAGCCCGACGGCGTCAGGCATGCGCATGGCAGGCGACACGCCGCACTCGTCAGCTCCGATCGCGTCACCGATCGCGTCGCGGTCAGCCGCCGGCCACCGCGCACTGCCGAAGCGCCTCGCGGATCAGGTGCTCGAGCGTGGTCTCGATCCCGACGCGAGCCCGCGCCCGCTCCACGGCAGTGCGCGCTTCCTGCGCCCTGTACCCCGCGGTCGTCAACGCTTCGCGCGCCTCGCGGTCGAGCGTCGCCTCTGGCGCCGCGCGGGCACGCACCTGCGCCACGGCCGCGCGGGCTTCCTGCGCGCTGTACCCTGCAGTCACCCGCGTCTCGCGGTCGCGCATCGTCTCAGCTCCCACGTGGAGCCGCGCCCGCTCCACGGCGGCGCCCGCGTCCTGCACTGGGTCCTCCGCGACGGTCAGCACCTCTTGGTCGAGCGTCGTCTCACCTCCCACGTGGGGCCGCGCCGGCTCCGCCGCGGTGTGCGCGTGCTGCGCTTGGTCCCCTGCAGGCGTCGGGGCGTTATATGCATCTCGGTCGACAGCACCCGCGCTGCGCACTTCGACATGACCGCCCGGCGCCTCGCGCCACGAGAACTCGAGGGCGTCAGGTGCCTTTCCGCGGATGGTCAGCGCACCCTCGTGGAGCCGCTGATGGTGACCGGAGCATTATGCCGCGTACCGGGTTATGCCGCGTAGCCCAGTGGTTCTCGTCGAAGACGCAATTTCTTACGCGGCATAATCCGGACGCGTGATCCTCGGCTCCTAC
>Ga0307509_10002664_pt1 | contig 28532 bp, 36 predicted proteins | sample 10_EM_MG_FD_202245 | JGI IMG/M metagenome (GOLD analysis project Ga0307509, IMG submission 202245) | Populus trichocarpa ectomycorrhiza microbial communities from riparian zone in the Pacific Northwest, United States - 10_EM | ecosystem: Host-associated > Plants > Roots > Unclassified | place...
GCAACCTCGATGTTCTGATCTCCATATTTCTAGAAAAACACAGCGAACACTCAGCGGCCCATGAGCACTTTCTTGCGGCAAATCCCCACCGCCATGCTCAGGATGAACGCACCGCCGCAATGAATCGCACGCGCTGGCTAACCCAAATGATGCCCACCTCCAGTATCCATTCGCCAGAACACCGCACTCATGCTACACGCACCAAGCTAGGACGCGTGGAAAAGGAAAGGACGGCGGGGAAGAGCGTTGGGTATGGGGTGGGTCCTTTTTCTGAGGTTATTGATCACTTTGGGATGGATGACCATCGGTGGCGCGTCTTACTGACTATGGCATTTCCTCTTTTTTTGCTTCCATCCTTAAACTCGTGGTTTTATTTGCGAGGATGGCCTGCCGAACGATATCAAAGATTCATGGATTTGCAGATGTGAGTTATCGCTTGGATTCCTTTTATCCCCCCTACCGTTTCAGCGTCGATTTCTTTCGCGCCTCTGCCCCTTTTGAGTCTACTTTCTCATATTTCTTCCAATCATTAACGATGGAGGACAATATCATTGGTTCTTTCGTTGGGGTTTTTTTTCTGATCTTGTCTGAACTTTACATGACTCGCATCTTGAACAAGACGAACGGCTATTGATTCGTGAATGAATGAGAGATCGAAGTGTACGCCCAATACCTCATCTTTTTTTTTCTTTTTTTGGTTGGGGGTTGGTCGTCGCTTTTCCATATTGTTCTTTTTTTCTCTAGTTTTTATTATCCCTTCTTCGACGTCTAACTTGGAATTGGGATCTGATTTCGCGTATTCGCGTGGCCAATGGATTTCTCATCTAACACTGTACTATTTCAATCAATGCGGTAGTCCCTTGTCCCCCGCCTCGTGGGCGTGGCCGAAATCGATCGCTTGTCCCCTGTCCCTTGAGTGACCAATGGACGAAAACCAGTCCGGTTGTCAAGGCCATTAAATTATTCTGTGGGGTAAAGTATAAAATTCAGCTAATGTCATCGTGATGTGCAATGAAAAGTTAAAGAATGGGGTGCCCTAAAGTTGGTCACTCGGGGACTGATTGGATCCAGAAACCGCTGCACGCTACCTCATCGACTGTTTACCTCGGATTCAAGTTGCCTCGTATTTTTTCGCTTCTAAAAATATTCCAATCCAGCTGCGTAAAGGCCACCAGAAATACTTGGCACTTTTGCTAATGCTGTAACAGTATTGCATAGTCGTGACGCCGTCCCGTTCAAAATTGCTGACTGGAAACTTGAAGGGGTTTCTGGTCAGTATAAAAACTGCTCTCCTTCACGGAAAGGCCCTCACTCACCCATTCACCGCATTTTAATTGTCCTCTTTTCTTACGCCCTTTTTACCCCAATGTCGATCACGCCTCCAAGTCCTCTTGGTTCTATAAGGATGGCTGCCCTGGTCAACGTTGTCAGCCATGGTGATGGACCACACGACATTCATGCCGCTCCAGTCTCCCCTACGAGGGACCCAGCTTTCCGCCCGTACATGTTCGTTCAGGGGATGGTTCCCGCATTGCTCATCTTGAGCATGTGACCGCGCAAGAGCATGACCTTCTCCGGCCTCCGTCCGACTTGGGATACCGCAATGTTGATGCCATCAACCGGGTTCGTCGCCTGTGGTTCCTTGCTGCAACTTCGATGTTCTGATCTCCATATTTCCAGAAAAACATTACGAACACTCAGCGGCCCATCAGCATGCGGCTCACGAGCACTCTCTTGCGGCAGATGGGCCCACCGCCGCGCTCAGGATGAACACACCGCCACAAGGAATCCCCATGATGCGCACGCGCTGGCTAACCCAAACCATGCCCACCTCCACTATCCAGTCGCCCGGGAACACCACACTCGTGCTACGATGCACCAAGGCTATGCGGGTATTCACGAAGCTCTTGGGCAGAGTCACTGGGCAGAGGCACACAATCAGCCCTTGCATTTCTCACTCCACACTGCCGATGTCACCATCCTTCATGCCCAATGGTCCTATGAAGCTGCTTGGGACTCTTACGACGGCGCCCAGGCCAGTGGAGTGAGTCATATTTCATCCAGTTAAACTGCAGATGTCCCTAGGGCATTTTCATCGATCCAAACTGACCTTCTCCATTCTTTCTAGTAACTCGATTTACCCCTTGGACACTCCCCCCCATCGATCAGAGAGCAGCCCATTGGTAAGCTCAACGATAAATTCATCCCCTGCCGTCGAAACTGATGCAGGTCGCAACCACCCAGATCCTCCAAAATGCCATCCGAGCACAAGAGTCGCCATTATCGACAAGACAGGTATCATCGATATAGATCCCTTTATGCTCTGGCTCTGTAATCCCGCCGGCGCTGGCAAGGCCACCACACCGCCATCGCTGCTTTCTTCACGATCTCACATCTACGCGTGATTGAGTGAGGCCTTAACCAGCTCTTGTTTCCTCGTTTGTTAACCTGATTACGATGACCTTTGCAGCGAAGTTACGTATACCGAGGTTCGTGATGTTATGGACAGACCCAACGACGAGGAAGCTATCATTCGAGCAAACACTGCGGTCACCCTCTCTAGGCTCATGGCAGCAAAGTTGAGCAAGGAGAACCAACGATATTGCAGGCCATCTCAACCGATACCACCGTGTATGTAATTCCGCCTTATTCTCTTCCACTCGAATTAACAACCCTCCACACTATCCACAGCGAGTCCGACGAGCCGCACTCCCAGACGTCCCTCTCGCCAAAGCATCCGTCGACGGCATCCGCAGCCGTACACCCGATGTCGGTCCTGTAACCAAAAAGCTCGTCTACGCCGGCGTCCCACATCCTCGTCTTTTAACCATCGAGATGCGGCCGAGATCCCGCTGTGCGAGTTGCTGCAGGCAAACTTGTCGCCTCGTGGTTCGATGGTATGGTCGCCGAGGCACAGCAGGTTGAAGAGAATATGATGACGTGGTAAAGGGATGGCGGGCTGTAATAAAGGACATGGTATGCCTTTTGGGCCTTTTTCATGTTGTCGGGCCCGGTTGAGACTATTGCGGTCGATGCGGTGCTATCGAATTTTTACGACAAGACCGGCTGTGCCGGACGCGTTTGTATTCTCTAGTGTGTTGAAAATGAACTCGGTCTTTTCCAGTCGTAACTGCATTTACATTTATCGTGCAAGAGGCGTACAGTGCCCCTTCTCGCCGTTTTGGAGATGGGAAATGCCAAACTTCTACGAAGCGGATTCTCGATGCCTCATTGCGATGTTGGAGCGCGTTACATAATGGCGTAAGAAATTCACTGGTTCTCCACTTGAAAAATAAATTAACAGCTTTACTACCTAGATGTTCGAAGATGATTCCACCCTTGAAAGAATTTTGGGTAACCTCATCATCCCTTTCGTCAAGTGAAAGGAACTGGCTATGCGTGAAAATGTTCTCGTTAGCCCGGATCTCTGTTGCCTGATATCCAAGGTATGATTTTCTTCAATGTTCAAAAGACAAAAAAAGTGTTCAATGACCGTCGATTTTTTTTCGGGATAGAACATGGCACTGAGCCCGTTCCAACTACTCCTCAGCTAAGCCCAGCACGCACCAGGCGAACTAAAAGTGCGAGTTTTGCGTGTTGTAATGGATTTGTTGATTAGGTACGAACCGGGAATGCTTCGGTCGCTCAGAAGACACTGTAAGTCTTGATCATCATTTATTCTTCAAGTGCTGACAAGCTGACGGAACTGAATATCCAGACAACGCGAATTCTTGATTTCCTGCTTCAATTTTTGGAGGCGAAGGCAATCAATGCCAGAGGCTCAAAGCCGTTCTGGAATCAGGGCTTTACAAACTTCTGTCGGTGGGTAAGATTACGGAGCCTCGAGTCAATGTTATTTGCTTCTTTCGTGATGACCGCCTCTTGAAAGCCATAAAATCAAGGCGCTGACGTGCCTGGCGTTGATGTTGATGTACATCTCACCGACGACGACGGTGGTCAATCAAGGACTCAGACAATGCCTGTCATATTTCCTCCCCGTTTACTGGTATTTTCACCTGCCAACCAAGATCGGATGCAATCTGTAAGTCGCCCTGCGACTTGCAACGAATTGACTGTTACGAAATGTTGTTTGAAAAAATCTTCATTTCGACTCGGACTTTCGATCTTGCAGCCCGTATATACGAAGACTTGGATGATGACCAGGAGACGATCCTTCCTTATCAATTCGAATTCTTGATGGTAGATTGGACAAATCCATGAAAGGCCGCTGGGGTGTAAGTTCTCTTTTTCTCTTTCGTCGTGGGTGTTCTGACTCTGGACATGTCCTCGAAGTGCTGTTGACCAATGTCAAACTTAGCAACCGCATGTTCAATCTCGCGGTTGAGATTTTGGTTGCACTGTATGATTTTGACCGTTCAGGTGAGTTTCACAATCCTTTTTTTTTTTCCTCGTTCCTCTTGACAAATCAATTATCGACATCTAGTTGACGTGCGAGAGGCGCATTGTGTAAGCTTCTAGACCAGCTGCATATCGAACACGGTTTTGGACGAACGATCCATTCACAACATTGGACATTCTTCTATCGCATCATGAGGATGTGCGATTCCATAATTGCCTCTTCCCTGATCTTTAAAAATTCCTGACAATTTTTTTTTCTAGCAATGTCCACTTGCGAACTCTGCTATTGAAAATATCTTTGATCGTTTCAAACTTTCAAGAATCGTTTCTCGAGCATTTTTGTCAAGGAGCTGAAAAGCATTGATCCTAAGTAATATATCAACGGATCGGCGTTGACGTTCCAGGGGCGGGCGACGATGGTAAAATTCGCTCACGTTTTCGCGGCAAACGTAGAGCAAAGGATGACGACGAAGGAGATGAGGAGCATGAAGATGACAAAATCCGGTTTTCGGTACAGTGAGGCTGAGAACGAAACAGAGCAGGAAGTGGATGACGATGCGAGCCGACCAAAGTGCGTCGAACACTTTTTCTCAACCAATCATATGTACTTATAGCGTCTGGGCTTCCCAAATCCACTTCCAAAGCGCAAGATACAACCAGCAACTCGTAGATCATCTCGACAGCGGAAAGCAACAACCTCCAGGAGTCACAGCCTCTTTTTTTGATACATTCGACCACAGGCAGGAGTTCCGAATCTCAAGGCTCCGATGAAGAGAATATCCCTCCGGGGACAGTTACTCCCAAAAATAAGGGCGTCGAGTAGGTTGATAATCGCCTTTGGTGTTTGGTTGTACTTATATATTTTTCTGGAGAGTTCACACTCTAGGATCGGGTAAGCTCAACTCCGAAAGGGGACGCGAATTAAAGCTCCTCTGTAGGTCTTTCAGCGAAGGTGATGGAATTCACTGTATAAGAAAACCAGTCCCAAAAGAAGCAACATCGACGAACAGTGACACGGAGTGTCTGCCCACACCGACTAGACCTTCTCGTCAAACACGCGCCCGGAATGGAAAGGTGATTCCTATCCAATAACCCCCATCTCAGGCTTCAGATAGCGACGACGACGCTGAGGAGGCAAGTGAGCTTGCGAGCCAATGGTCTACACCCGAAGCCGTACCTCCAGCACCTTCCTCCGATGATTTTTCAGATGATGAATGATGAATTAATTCATCTATCATAAATCCTACAATGTTCCGTCAAGAAACTGCGAGTCTGCGACGCACAAATGCAGTCCACATTGCTCAGGTCATTGCCAGAACCAACGCCAAAGGGACTCTCAATTAGATTCCTTCACTGTCGACCTGTTTGTCTTGGCAGAAGGACACCAATGACTCCGAGATTGGCCTGCTCATATTTTTCCCCATGCATTCAAGTTCGAAGGGCTGTTTACTCTCGGCCCTGCGCTCATCAAAAGTAGTGCATGGTTCGCCTCCGGTACGTGCGATGTTCAGTTGATGATCGCTGAATTGACGCCTTTCTAGAGAGCCAAAAAAAATTATATGGACCATATTCATTGGCCAATAAACCATCGCCCGATTCCGTGGCGACACTGTGTTTGCTTTGACCGCCCGGATCACCAGAACCTTTATCGACGGCCTGGTCGGTTGGCTCTGTGATCCGTCCTTCCATCGTTCCCTCGCTCCGCAAACCCAATTCCTGACAGGTACACATCCTCCGCCAACACCCGAGGGAACCCCTGCGATATCGCCGCTGTCTTTCCTGGTAATCGTTTCAGGACTCAAACTATTCAATTGGTATAACAGGATGATTGTTATTGATTCGCAGTTGAATGGAAGTTGGTCATTACTAGGAAGTATATGTATCTACTCCCAGACAGGTGGCCAGATTTTTGGAAGCGAATCATAATCAAATGATGACAATGAAAAAGATGGGGACAAACGATCCTTGTAAGGTAGACGATCTGATTCATATTGTAATTCCAGCGTCATCTCAGTTCCTGCAAACTTCGCCCGTTCAAGAACTGCTTCCCGGATGTCTTCTTGTCTCTGCCTCGAAATCTGCATCTTGACACGCCGAAGAGGGGAAACATCGCCCCTTTGCGCGGCATCGACTCTGCTTATCAACACCCGAAGGAGGGTTTCGTCTGTGAGCTCCTGCACGTCATACATCTCTAGGACTTCGAGCTTCGGAAGCAGGATATCCTCACATCCCGATTTGACGGCAAAGATGTTGAAGTCGAAGGAATCAGGTGGAAGCATGTCTTCTTCGGCCTGGACATAGAAGCTTGTGGTAGTACCAAGGGACAAGTGTGTAATCTCACTCGCGAGGCGAAAGCACCTGAGTGAATCTTCTGGCTTGAAACTGCGTGGGTCAATGTTGAGTGTCCGTGTGGTTGAAGTCGTGTGCTCGATGATAGCAAGAAGAGATCGAGGGAAAATGAGGGATGGTGCTTGGTCAGAGATGAATTCCTGGTAACGAGGAGGGCATCTGTAGTGTATGTATTCCAAGGAGGGAAAATAAATCGACTGGAAGATGTCCATCGGTGCACCTGCGTCGTGAAGCTTAAACATCATGATTGGAGAAACTATGTCAGTTGGTGGGTGAAATGGTTCTTGGTCCCAGGGTTCCCAAGCCTTCTCGATTTGCACCTCACAGGTGATGAGGTTGTGACAATGCTGGATGAGGTTGTAAAAGTCCACATCGGAAATTGATGAAACAAGGCAAAGGTCTGTGAATCGATTCCAGACTGTAGATGGAAGCACTGAGCTCTTGTTGCTCAGCAGCACTGAATTGAGGTACAATCGTTGAAGATTGGGGGCTTCCATAAACGTGAGTGGAGTTTGAGGTGGATGATATGGCGATGCTGATTCTGCCATAATGCCCTGCAAATGTGCAACTGCCCTAAAAGTCTGCAGCATGGGTAACGCATCTCTTGACATATGAGATTCCAATTTCTGATAAATCGAGAAAGGGAGTGTCAAGTCGAGTTGTTTCCAACGTTTTGAGAACGAGAGAACGAGAAGGAAAAGTGGATCTGTAGTCAGGTCCGCGGCCTCTCGAGAATTGTTTGCATCGTTCAAAGTAGGAGTGTAGCCGATGGGATAATGAAGTGAGATAGAGAGTGGGCATGTGCCAGAGCGGTGCAACCATTCCTTTACAACCTGACAACGCAGTCCGATGACTTTTGCAAAAACCTGCCGACGGATTGCGAGCATTTTGTCTTTGAGGCCCCCAAAGCTATTAGAGAATATAGGATCGCCAGGAAAGGGTATGTGCAATTTCGCCCAAATGCGAGGAGATGAAAATGCAATGGAACGCCAGAGGCCACACACGCGGGTTAGCAGCATTGGGGCCTCCACCGCACTCATTATCGGATTGCGGTCTGTGGGCAGGCAATGGTAGAAAATTTCCCTAAAGATATCCAGTGGGAGGCGACGAACAGGAGATAGTATCGTATTGCAAGTGTCGATGGATTTTTGGATGTGATTCCTCTTCTCCTTGAGCAGTTTAATTTCTGCTTCAATTTGACGGAGATCTTCCATTGATTTCAAGCGGATCGCCGTGGCTGCGTCGGTTGCGAGCTCTGGCGGTGGGTCGTTGGTTCGCAACAATTCGGTGAGATGTGGTATCGAGTCCATGGTCATAATGGTGCATGAAAGAAATGGATCCCTTGGCTATTTTCTCACGATCCATAAAGGTGAGAGAGTTTTGGCACGAGTCGACAGATGCATTGCCTGCCTATGATCCTTTCTGGATCGTCATGCAGGATAAAAATAGAGAAGGAAGGAAACCAACGAATTGTATGCTTCACATCCAGCACAGGGGTTGTTGAGTAACTACAACATCCTTTGCCAATAGAGGGGCTGACTTCCAGCGCGCCCCATGATCAAAGTACGTGAAAACCTGACGGACGGAATTTCTGGAAGCTCTATGGAGCAGCAGCATTAGGCCATTCCCTTCCCTTGTGGTCCTGGAGATACTTGATGATGTTGACCTCATCAAAGCTCCTTGTCGAGATCAAGAACAATACGTCCTGTAGTGTTCCGGGCGTTCATGATGGATGACCGAGATGAGGACAAAGCGGTGTATTTCAAACCAAAGGGCGATTGAGGCAAAAAAAAAACAACGTGCGTATCTTTCAGGCGCTTAGCATAAATGAGTAATGACGTACATATTACCTGGCTAAGTACATTCAGACAAATTACCCCGCAACGAAGAGATTGATCCGCTTGTTGATATCCACACTCCGAGCAGCCGAACATGACTAGCCTCAGAAAGAGGTCGACACCAAGATGTATCATCACAAAATCACAGGAGTCTGTGAATTGGGTTCATACGCTAGAAGCGACTTTACCGCCATCCAATAAACGGGCACGTTAATTTCCCATTCCGTCCAATATAGCGATGTGCTAACTCTCGGATATGCTTAGCCACGACCTCCCCGCCGCAGCGCTGAAGTGCGCGAAAACATTGTGCCCCGTACATTCTCATTTCTTTCTGTGCAATATCCGTGCTGGTTAGTATTTCTGATTAGACCCAGTGGACACTTGGTGAACACCTACCATCATGCTGTTATGGACCAACACCCAACGTTGTCGACTGTCTTCCTCCATCAGGATGTTTTGGCTCGCACTCTCCTATGATTGCCTCTTGGACTCTTGAAGTCGGGGCCCCCGACTTCGTCTCAGGTCTGGACCTAGGTACTGAATATCGGGGATGTTGTCGAGGGGGTTTCCGTGCTCAACACATTTTGCCACTGGCAGGGTCTGGGTTTGTGATCCAGTTGGCAGTTGAACTGTTCACAAAACAACAAACAGCCGCGTTTCCAAAGGCAAATTATCTGGGGAAATACATGTTCGCCAAATGTCCTAGTTCCACCCCTCGGCGCCCAACAATGGATGTCGAGGTCGAGGCCTCTTTTTTTGGTTACAGCCGGACCCCGGTTGACGTTAGCACATTCCGGTCCTCCGCCGGCCCGAGATCTGAAATTTCTCACAAATCCATTTCCCTTCCACCATGATCATGCACCTCTTCCATCGAACCATCATTAACATTAGCGAGCATCAAGGTATCCACGTAATCGGTGAACCTTTGACAAGTCTTTTGACCTACCCTTGGAATCACCTGAATGACAAAGACAATCTATTCCATCGGCTTAATCTCGGAAAAACACTCCCAGAACATTTGTACAAAAGGTTAGCACCCTCGAATGTCCAGCAAGCCCTATTTCTTTCTCATTTTAACGCCCAGATACCCATATAATTGTCGACCATGGAATCAGAACCTGTGTCGAAAAGCTCGCCCGTTGAAGCGACTGTGCAATCCGTTGTACCAACACCAAATTCGGCGTCCACTTCAGTTCCACCCGAAAGTTTAGCTTGCGAAGGCAATCGGAGTACGACCATCTCTTTGACCCGCGAACAAAATATCAAGGCGCGTGTGCAATTTCTGGCGCTGTGTTGGACGTTATTTTTGGCTGGGTGGAACGATGGAACAACGGGGCCGTTGTTGCCTCGAATACAACTGGTTTACAATGTACGTCCATGCTTCAAGCATGTAAGTCATATGCTGAACAACCCATGCATATAGGTCGGCTTCACGATAGTGTCGCTTATTTTTGTGTTTGCGTGTATCGTGCGTATCTCCCTCTTCCGGGAGCTTTTTTTTCACTGCAATTGAATATAGGGCTTTGTTGGAGGGGCGTTGGGCAACATGTACCTGGACGACAGGTTTGGATTTGGGAAGGTAAATAGATCCCTCCCAATTGATCAACACCAACCTTGACACGAATTCCAGACCATTGTGCTGGGCTCCATACTCCAAGTCATTGCCAATGCTATCCAATCTTCAGCTCCGCCTTTCCCTGTGTTTGTTATGGCCTACACCATCAACGGCATAGGAGGCGCTCTTGGGGTATCCTCTCAGCCCGTCTTGTTAATCCTGCAAATCGCTGAACTTACTTTACTTGTGTTCAATCGTATAGGATGCGCAGGCGAACGGATTCGTCGGCACCTTGGCACACAACGCAGAGACGAAAATGGGCTTCCTACACGCCGCTTATGGTGGGTAACCAATTCCAAGTCTGCACGGAACATTTCTATTGAACACCTTTCTGGTCAGGTCTGGGCGCGTTTGCATCTCCACTGGTTGCAACACAATTTGCTCAAATGCCTCGGTGGTCATTTCACTTCCTTGTCTCATTGGGAATTGCAATATCGAATGCCGTTGTCCTCATCATCGTCTTTAAACTAAAGAACCAAGACGGTACGCCTTTTCCCCCGAAAACGTCTAGCAGACTTATTAAAGCGCGCGATTAAGATTGTCTGGAGCAAGCAGGCGAAATCATTCCAGAGAAAACGGCAGAATCGGAAGCTGGGACCTTCAAACAAGTTATGAAGACTAGAACTGTACATTTACTGGCTTTCTTCATCCTGATTTACGTCGGGGTTGAAGTCACCATTGGAGGTTGGATTGTAACATACATCATCCAGGTCCGTGGAGGAGGTCCTTCGGCTGGTTACATTTCTTCTGGATTTTTCGGAGGTCAGCATATTTCATTCAAATGAATTTCGAAGGCCAGAGATGTAATTCATTTGTTGAAGGTCTCACTCTTGGTCGCGTTGTACTTCTGTGGGTCAATAAAAAGGTGTTGAGACATCCTCTAACTACGGTGATTTGACATGCTAATCTCACTCAAGGTCGGAGAACGACGAGTCCTTTTTATATACGCCATACTTGCGATTGCATTGGAACTCGTCATTTGGCTCGTCCCATCCCTAATTGGAGGCGCCGTCGCTGTCTCTATTGTTGGCGTCCTCTTAGGACCAATGTACCCCATCGCCATGAATCAAGCCTCGCGGACCCTTCCTCGTTGGATATTGACAGGTTCCATTGGGTGGATAGCCGGCTTTGGACAAGCTGGTAGCGCCGTTTTACCGTTTATGACGGGTGCGATTGCTGGGAGGCATGGAATTAAGAGTCTACAACCGCTGTACGCCCATTCTCCCTCATTTTCGTTCCATTATGTTTTGTATGATTGATTTCATGAGTTTTTTTTTCTGTTTAAGGTTGGTTTCGATGATGGCGCTCATGACGTTTTTATGGGCTTTGGTGCCAAATGCACCCCGGCGGCCTGATTAAATTTGGCATTGACCCCCCCTAGACCGAAAACAAGAAATTATCGAATCTGTACCATTGTATAAATATCTTCCCTGAAATCGTTCAGGGCTTTGTTGCAATAGGACATTAGGATATGGATATTGACCCGCACTGTTAATAATCATTGGAGTTCTCATACCTCACGGTCCATTCAATTTCGAACCCGTGGACCATCATATGTTTCTATCTCAGCCTCTAAGTATGACAAAATTACCGAAAAATGAATCGAAAACGAGATCACCTTCCCTGGATGGATATAGTTACCCATGCTAACGGGCTGTGGTCTGCTGACCGCCCACTTTATGCGAGACTTTATCGGTGAGGGGGGCATCTGCGGCGTGGGGCGCAGGAACCTCAAGTTTGGAGTTCACTTCTCGTTTGGTGGACCTCAGATCACCTTTGAATCCGATATAGTAAATCCTTGATTCTTCCCCGCCGACAGAATTTCCCTGTGTGCCAAGGTTAGATAGGCAAAACGAGGAATGGTAGTGCAGTTGCTTACGAAGAATAATGACAGTGAATGGATGCTCGTGAACGACGCCACTCGCACTGGATACTCGACCACGGCCGTTTCTCCCTCTAGCAAACTGATGTTAAGTTGTGGTTTTGTCGATTCTGCTTCTGAGAAATCGACAATGGTGGCATGGTTGGCGTATATTTTGAGGTGACGCGGAGTCAACTCTCCCCTACCTGGGTCCAGAATGATTCATGAATTTCTCCCCCCCAAAAATAGTGTACTAACCAAGCTTCAAGAGAATAGACTTTATTCGGACGTTCTCGATGAAAGGGATATGGATGATAAGCTTTCATAAACCACGGTCAGTTATCCATACAAGTGACTCGAAGCTGTTGCATACACACCTGATCGTCCACGTTGGATTCCAGAAACTTCATAGTGTCGTCCCTCTCATCCCACGGCTTAATCACTTCCTTCGCATCTTCCGGTACGGTAAGGTTAAGGCCATGAACGCTTGGCTCGAAGCAAGCCCAGATGAGATGGCGAATAGGGCTTGACTAGCGTCAGATGCTCACTTGTCTCGGTCTATCACCCGGAAAAGATTAGATATGTCTGTCCCAGCCAAGTCCGATGCGAGTGAATTTTGCGCAGAATCCGAGGTATTGGAGGACATTCAAAAATTGATAGAAGAGGAACTGAACAAAGATGCGTAATTTCCTTTTTAGCCGAATTTCTTTTGATGTCCACTTCGGACCGGACTCTTAGCACCAGAGCTGAGAGGTTGTCTCGACTCTCTTTTGGGGACTCTCATAGAAGTCTCTTCACAATTTCTGACGTATATAGAAGTTGATTGTTATCAATCCATGAATTTACGTCAAAGAACCCTTGCAAAACATTTCCAGCAGGGTGAATGAGTTAATTTTCCACGACAATGAATGTCACCTCAGGCCTTAAGTTGTTGGGCATTACTGATCCTATCTCCAACGAAACCGCAACGAGCGACTGGGATTGCTATGGCGGATTGGGTTTGTTTAATGTGATTGCGGTCAGAATGCGCGTTTAACGAACGGAATCGGCCGGGCTCTCGACGAGTTACCTGCGCCTGGCTGTTATTGCGCGTAGTAAATGTGGTTCAAGGGTTATGGGAGAGAAAATAGTACCCGGACAACGACTCCACGGTGCGTTATGGTATAATAATTCCGTTCGTGATAATCTCCCCCATGAGAGCGCGTTTGTTGCGAGCGGGCTGGCAAACACTCGTACGCCACCCATTGCGAAAGATGCCTCGTTCTCGACGGAGGAAATTGGAATCGTGAGAGAACATGTGTCCCCCAGTTCTTTCAAAGGGCTGAGTGGGTGTAGTCTGGCTATCTGTCAATGGCCCTCGAAACAGCGGCAGTCAACATCGTGTTGGAGGGGCCGGAGTTCGTAGGCTTCAGGTGGTTTGCAAACCATTGCCGGAAAATCATGTATGCGAGAAAAGCACCGATGGCGGTGAGGGTGCCTATGAGTTTCGTCCCAATCACAGATGCCTCGTGCTCAACCTGCAAACACGGCTGAATGCCACCGTGGACGATCGAGAGAATACACATACCACGGACGTAAATGGAGACAAAATAGGAATCGTAAAATGAGATGCGCCGATAACAGACCACCACTTCTCATGTTGCTTATGTTGAAGCAGTATTGAATGCTGCGTGTAGTGTGTCGCGAGATAAATTATGAGAACCACCAAGATAGCAATGAGAAGCAGCAGAAAAATCTATTTTCATAGACCATGAGTTTGGGAATTATGCCAATAAGAGGAATACTAGCAAGAAGTTTCTCCAAAGCGGCGTGCTTCTCCTTATGTTCGTTTGCCAGCAACTTGAGCTCCCGCTGGCACCGAATTTAACTTCCATTCAGTAGCACCGAAATGGCAACACACCTCTCTCTTCATATCGTTCTCGTGTCCCAAATTCCTAACCTCCTGCTTGTGCGTTTCTTGTGCCGCTAGCAGTGCCTCAGCCTTCAAAGCGCGCGTCGCCCAGTACTGCTCCGTCGCGGTGAGAGGCTGGATGGTCGTCGGAAGTTTTTGAACTGCCTTTGTTACTGTGGATGGAGTTGAAGAGATGCCGTCCATAGCCATCAATAAGGTGTTTGAGTAGTTTGGAGACGGTGGCGGTTTCCTTAGCTTGCTCATGGAACGCATGCCCTGAGGACGAGGTCTACGGTCAACGTTCAAACATCGGCTTCAGTGTACCCGTTTAGGATCGCCGGGCCTGAACCGGTCCGATTCCCACACAGGTTGTTGTTCGCCTGTTCCACACGGAATAAACGTGTTGGATCTCTCGCTGAGCTCAGTCGTGGAAGAAATTTCTTTGGGAGGAACGAAGTTTCCAAAAACAAAAACAAAAAATTGTCGAGCGACGGCCCACGAGGGTGGGCGAAGCCGTGAGGCCCAGCACTAATCTTGAGCGCGCAGCGCGATTGACGAGGTCAGCCGTTCAAGTCGGCTGGAAAGAACTTTGGCCTCTTCAAAACTTTCTTTCCTTCTCTTGGAACTTTGTCCATTTAGATATTAATATTGAACGATATGCCATTCTATTATTTAAATGTTCTGGATGCGCATCGGGGAGATGAAAAGAGTCAGAGTTCCAGCAATCAATCAATCCACTCGAGCTCAACTTCAAGTCGAACAAAACAGCTGTCGAGTTACGGCCACCGGCCCCCGCCATCGAGATCGTTCGACAAATTCAGGAATTATCACCGTGGCGGATCCGAACCCTAGGTAGCTTCAGAGTTTTCAAATGGACCCCGAATTATTTCCTAAGCTAAGTAATCTGGATGGATCTGTCGAAATTTTCGCTCAGCCGATCGAATGATACCAAATGATGACATTATATTCATAAATGTAGATCTAGTTTGGCAGGAATACAACGAAAAAAAAAAGGGAATAACGATCGTGAATTGGGGTAATGCTCACAGACGCCGGCCCCTCGATACTATGTGAAATGCGAAGATAATAAATAATAATGCCAATAGTATGCAAAAAGAAAAATTGTGATATGATGCGATTGATGATGCTAATGCTCGGTATTCCGGTTATATATTCCGCGTGATGAGATGAAGAAAAACGAGCAAAGGAGAGTTTGGGTTTTTTGTCGCGTAGGCGCAATGAGAAAAAAAGAAATCTATGAGGAGAAGCCAAGACCCGTAGTCGCCCAACGCAGTCAGTTCATACTACCAGCGGAAACCCTGAATCTGCCAGGTAGGAACCAGTGGCGTGGAGATCGAAGTTGTTGCTGAGCGGCGTCTTTGGGGGTGGTTGCTGCTGGCGACGTCGCGGCCACCGGCGATGAATACCAGGCAGGCGACTCAGGTGTCGGAGAAGGCGTTTGACGGCGCGTAAAGGGTGAATAAGGTGGTTCAGCTGAAGCGCGTCCATTTGAAAACGACGAAGTTGGTGGAGTTGATGGAGGCGACGGTGATGATGTCCTAGGGAAAAACTTGATTGCGAAGCGAGTGAGCGCTTTGGGCTTGGTGTGCGTGATACCGGGAGAAGGGGGGTTGTTCGTTGTGATGGGGGTGTCGGGCCGGTTTCGTGAGGGAAGGATGGATTTCGGAGGCCTTGAAGGGGGAGAAGGATTGGTCATTGCGATAGATACGGACGAAGAAAGCTGACATTGTTGAGGTAGCATAGACGGTACCTGAGTGGGGAACGAGTTCCACAGGAAATCGGGCTCTGGAGACGGTGTTCTGGATCGAACAAATTGCAGGTCCTCTCCGGCTATGGAGCTTGATGCCGACGAATCTGAATAAATAGAGGGCGAAGACATCTGCGTTGCCGACGACGGTGTCCACACCGAGGGAGATATCATCTCCTTGTCCTCAGCTACAGCCGTCAGCGCTGACTCGGGCATCATCACTACCTTTCCGGCGGAGATAGGACTATTGAGGTAGAACATCGAGGAGAATGGGTCGAACTCTATGGCGGTGTGCATTATGGACGTGCTGGTTGAATATGAGGCCATGCTAGGATTGGCGTCGTAGATGCGTGGCTGAGCAAGGTTGGTGTTGATCATCAGAGATCGTGGTTCAGGGTTTTCGATCTTGGCCCCGAATGTTAAGTCAAGGCTGTTGGGCGTGGTTGGCAGGGAGCTGGTTGCGGATTGCGCGGAAGAGGGCGTCCTGAAGCCGGAGAACATATCCATGTGGCTGTACTCGTTGTCCGAATCCGAGGAGGATATGGCGGACTCGGAATTCCAGTGAGTATCGTAGTAGGAATCTGTCGCCCAATGAGCACCATATGAAGACCCCCTGGCCCACGAGTGAGTCGCGAACACGATATCCGAGGTGGAGTCCTTGCTCCAGTGAGAAGAGAGGAGACCTTTGACGTTGTCGTTGGTCGGGATGGGGGACTGAGGAGGCGGGGACTGAGGACCAACGTCCTCGGGGGTAGTGTGAGAGGAAGCGCTGTCGATATCCATTCCAGATTCCCATGGGCAGCGAGCCATGCTACCCTCGAAGACCACGCCGTCAGAGTAGAAGCTTGTGACCTGCTCGATAGCGCATTTGACGTCATGCAGATTCATTCGTTCGCGCCAGTCGACGTCGAGCATTCTGACGAGGATATCGTTGATCTCAGCTGAAATGGGGAGAACAGTGGGAAGGAAATGCATTGGATCCCGTAAATAAGCTTGGAAGGTGGGGTCTCCTGGAGTCGCGGACTTCCAGGGATTGCGACCTGTCGCCAGGTTGAGTAGGATGATTCCAAGTGACCAGATGTCGTTAAACATGGGAGAGTAGTTGCCCGTTGGAGCAAATTCTCCGCCTTGACATTCTGGAGGAAGCTGTGAGCGAACTAGGAGAAGAGTCCCGGCGAATAAAACCCTCACCTGGACTCATGTGGTAAACGCTACCAGTGCGAAATTCATCGCTGAGCCTATCGGTTGTAGCGAGGCCGAAGTCGGTGATGGCGATCTGAAGACCGTCGTGGAAGCAGAGAATGTTCTCTGGCTTCAAATCTCGATGAAAAATACCGAGAGAGTGGCAGTATTCAACTGCATCGAGCAGCTGGAGGAAAACGTCCTTGATGAGGACGTCGTTCCCAAGATAGCGACAACTATGCAAGATCTGGGTGAAGAGATCGTGGTCCGGTGCATAGTCCATGACGATGTAGGTGTGGTTGCCCTGGTCGATGACGCGATGGAGGGTGACCACGCCAGGGTGGGCAGAGGCGAGCTGGTGGAGTGCTATTTCGCGGATGTGGATTTGTCGCTGACGTGGGGATTGGTGGCCTGAGGCAATAAGGCACTTGACAGCATAAGACTTCTGTCCCGAGGAATGGCGGGTGTCGACTGCACGATATACGACGCCGTATCCACCAACACCCAGAACTTCGACAAGTTCGAGGGAACCTCCATCAATGAGAGTTCCGACGGGTGGATGGATGTTGGAGCTGTGTTGAGGAGAGGCCTTCGAAGACATTGGAGCGAGCGGGCGGCCTAGAAAAAACAGAGAGGAAGGAGAAAATGGCGTTAGCACCAGTGCGAACGAGGACTTCCAAGTGAAAAACGCAAGATAAAAATGGGGCCTTTATAAATGAGGTGAGGGTGGATAGGCTATACTGGGGACGCCAACGTGATTGACAGCCCTTTTGTGCGTGTATGACATGAGGTATCCAAACGAAGCATCACACTCACAAAACGACTTTTACACGGTGATCCGTTGGGGGATGGAAGAGCCGACCGAATTGGTGAAAATGCCAGAAAAGTTTAATAGTTGGACCTTCATTGGATATTTAGCTGGTCTGAGTGAGAGGTCGCGGAGCAGCGGACCAATTAGGAGTGAACCTGACGAGCCCGCCACGAGGCGAGTGACAACCTTGTAAAGGTTGTCGGGAACTTAATGGAGAATGAACCAGGGCTCTCCATTCCATCGATCACTACGTACGAGGCCTGCAACCAGATCGCATTCCAAGATCGGGTTAACCGTAAAACCGGCCCCCCGAAACTGGGGTAATAAGATATGAGTTCTGCAGGGCAGAAGACAAGCTACCGCGTCGCAAAGCCTTGCGGTGTGACGTTGTTTGATGAAATGAAGTCCTGCAAATGTAATGAAATGGGCTATCGCCTTCTGCAAGGACGAAGAACGTGGGGACGATTGATGGGCAGAATTGGCATTGGCCTCCATCACAAGTTCATGTCAGACATTGCCTGATAACAAGAGTGAACGTTGCAGGGGGGGCACATCTATCAGATGATAAGTGATCGAGGCCAAAGCAGAGTCTTGAGTGCCCGAGATATGAAGTCAGGAATAGACTTCGACAGTTCCAAAAGGGATACTGTGCCAGTGGAAATTTCTGATACTTTCCTGAAGAAGAGGAAGTATTCCAAACAAGATCCTCTATGTTCAACCGCGTAAGAGATCGCCGCTCACCACATACAAATGACATTGCCTTCAATTACAATATGGCGTGTATCATCATAGTGCTTGATTATGTTCGCAATTGGCGCTGTCGTGGGATGTTTTGGATTCGCTCAAACAATAGCACAGCGTTATGGATTGGAAGAGGGACTTCCATTTCAAACAACGTGCTGAAGGATTTGTAATAACAGTAATGTGCAGGGAAATGGAGAGCTGCCTTCCGGAGGCGCAAGTCGGAGTGTGACTCGTGGCGGAGGGTGCACGTGATGACAGGCGCGTCTCCGTTTTTGTTTGTCTGATCGCACGTGACATTTTCCTGTTTAAGTGCCTTTCGGGACTTGAACATACTCTTGCTCTTGTATTCAATTTCGCTGCCAGCAGTGACCGCGACGAGGACCCCTGCTCGAGAACGTCTGCGCGTGACAACCTCATTTCTTCCAATACCCTTCCACCTCGTGTCGATCTGTGTTGTCACCCGACCAGCAGCATGTCTCTTCGCAGCTTTACTGTCTTTCAGGATGTCGTACCTAGTGACGCACCCCAGCCTAAGATCTCCCGCCCAAACGCCATGATCGCACGATCCTCACTTAATGTAGCATTGCCTACCAATGCCACATCAACCACAGGCGAGCTGTTGACCCTCGACAAGGAAAACTACCACCCCGTTACTGGCGAACGCGCAGGGCCCTCGAATATTGGAACGAAGCGTAAAACCACCGTCCTGGCTATCAAAGTTCAACCCGAACCTGCCACCAAGTCGAAGAATGACAAAGAGAGCGATCGGGAACCGGAGCAGAAGAAACGCAAGGCCTCCACCTCATCAACCTCGAAAGGGAAGGTTAAAAAGAATGCCAAGGGCACCGGGTCTACAAAGAAGAGTACGAGCAAACGTGCCGCTGCGAGAAAGGTCTCTCCGATGCCCAAGTTGAACGAAGAAGAAGAATCCGAGAAGGAACCTATCACACAGGCCGACATAGATTCGCGATGCTATGAGCTGACTGTCAAACCACTGGCTGACGTCTCCCAGGCTTATGAGGAAACACCCTTGTTGGCAACCCCTCCCGCTTGCACCCCGGATACCTCTGAGGAAAAGGTCAAATTTCACGCAACTAAAGTTCGTTTTTTTGTGAACCCGGTATTAAACTTAATATTCATTATGTTTCATCCTTTGGCAGGCCTCGTCCGTTGAACCTGAGATTCGTGACTATTTCCAGCCATCTCAGCCAGTGTTCCCGTCGTCATCGACTAACAGTCGCATGCGTGCGATGTCTGAGGATGTTTCCGAGAATCGTGCCTTCTCCACTCCAGAACGCAAGCAGATTTATGCCGCATTCACGTTCTCATCTCCCTCCAACTCCAGTGGTCGCATGAGCAAAGCATCACACTCTGGCAGCGTCACTCCTGCCGATTTGGCTTAACTATATTGAACCCCAAGACGTCCTAACATATCTGCGACACATGCCTCACACGCACTCAACGCATTTCCATAACCGACTATCAATATCAAGAATCGACATACAAGTCAACATCACACACCTCGAATGCTATCCGAATACGCAATGCACTGCAACACGTTTTTCCAGCACGTTTCTATCGATTTGTAACTGCACTCTAGCTTTCGACGTCTCATCAAGAACTCTATCTCTGTTTTTTTGCATTTCTGTTCTCGTTGCAAAGATATGACGCATCTCTATTCTCAATTTACTCACTCATGCATCTTATTTATTTTATTCATTCATTTCTTCGGTCATATTGGCCTTCCCTCTCCCCCATTTGGTTTATCGACACGGGTATTCAACTCATACAGTTCTCATAATCCATCACCATTGCATCCTTCATATATTTTGCATCTTCATTCGCGTAAATTGCGCTCCTAACCTACATGGTAGTACGCGCTGGACACTACATGAATTCGCATCGTCGTCACTCACCACTTTCTCTACTTCCTTATTCTTGCTCGCCATGTCGCATTCCACCTTGTATGTCGCCTTCAAATATTTCTGGATATTCGTATATTTATGGAGTCATGTACCGCATGTTATTGTCATTATTCGATATCATACAATATACGAACTTATCCGGATTTTTCGTCTCGTACTGGCGCCTATTAAGACCATGGCTTCAAGCATTTAGGTTTACCGGGTGTCCATTCATGATCAATTAACCTCTCATGAAGTTGAGTTATGACATACTTTCCCTCGAAATGTTGACAAGATCGGTTATTGGGGAGGCGCAACGCCGGTTCCATTCCGTGGCTGATGACTAATCGCACAGCCACAGAAAAAGTGGCAAATCCTTGTTCTCGCTCACAGAACTACATAGAACGCTCGCTAGAGGCATTCAAACAAGTCAAATATGCAATTAATAAGTGGATAGACATGTATAGTACATTAGGATATTATAAAACCAAAATTTAATGTGAAAATAGATTTTGAATAGATTATACCATGTTATCTTCATAATCCGAGGCATAAAAGGAATCATCTTGATGAGAGTCCGCCATTTCAACATCACCCGAAACATTCTCCGAGGGCTGAGACACCAAACGTATACTTGTGTATCGTTCTACGGCCTTCTTGAGCTCCTTGACGCGTTCAGCCTTGTTTGACATGTGGGATTTCAAGGGCACCCGTTCTGCGAGATCCGGGAAAGCTTTCTCGTTATCTCGGTGCCAATCAAGTTGTCGATTCAGATCTTCGACGTTGAGCTTGTCAATCCTGGCATCCTCGAGGATCAAGTGCTTCCCAGTTTCGGCGATGGCAGCCGCTCTAGTCTCTCGCTTGTCCTGTCGTTTGGCCTCCTTCTCACGATTTTCGGCAACCTTCAGTGCATCGGCGGCCATCTGAGCGTGCTTGATTTGCGTCTGCATTTTCTGCGTATCTTTATGTCTGGCCACCTTCCGCAAATAGGCTTCGTCTTCTTCTGTGGAAAGCTTCTCGCGATGAAATGCCTTGGTGTCGTTTCGCCGTGAAACAAAATTTGAGTTAAACTTGTTGATGGTTTCACTCGGTCGTTGTCGTCGACCCAGGCGAAAGCTTCCAAGGGTACCTTCGTTCCCATCATTGGTAGCTGCAAAATACAGCTCCTCACGGTCTTCAGCAGCCAACCGATCGATGTCCCCTCCTGTCACAAATTCATCGGAAAACCTCTCAGAGAATGTCCTTTCGGCTCCTTGGAGAAACCTGACCAGGGCGCCCTCGAGATCTGGGAGGCCCGGCATGAGTGAATGAATGGAGTTCATTACGAGAGTGCCCCAGGCATCTCGTTCACGGCCGTCAAGCGTTCCTAATGTGTGTGAAGTGTCTTTCCCTATCCATCTCGTGGGATCCGCGGCGACGGCCTTGAGAAAATCAACCTTTTTCTGGAAGAAAGGCCCGAGTTCTAGGATGTTATCGTTGAGGCGGACGTGCTGCATAAAAGGACGGGAGACGTTGATGTTGTACATTGCCAAAACACAGAGCTCGGTGAGTGTGGGTGTGTCTTGAATTGCATCCAAGAAATTCTTCTCGATGTTCGTCAGCCCAGGTTTATCCTTCGAATCGCACACAAACTCCATAAAGCGGACGAAGTGATCTCGATAAACAATTATGGTGGCCGAGGCTTCTCCGTGTGAGCCGTAACGTGTGTTGCTCACATCTGGATAAGGTACGCGGACACCGACTTTTTCTTCCATATACCAGTCGTACGTCTCCTGTTGACCTTTCTTCTTGTCCTTGTTGCGGCAAATTAGCCCTCCCAACATTGTCGCATGGCTTGCGCCTCTCTTTGAGACCTCCGCAGCTCGTTTTTCTGCCGCTGTCGGTTCCAACGAATTTGTGGATGCGTTAAGGACGGCTGCGTTGTCCTTGTTCGCGAGGAGAATGGGAGGAGTCTTGTTCTCGTCCTTCCAAAAGTCTTGCATTGCTTTATCGCCGCCTTTCACCGTATTCAGGTCCTTGTGCATGCAACACCCCGTCCGGATGAAGAGTGTGAGTCGTTGTCGATCCTTTTCTGATAGGGCGGCCAAAACCTGTCTCCCGACCTCCTGGATGATTTCTACATCAGCCTTGGCTTTGTCGTCTTCACTGAGGTTGTTCCATGCGTCGTAACCGCCGGCGTTTTCGACCTGTTTTGCTTTCAAGGGCAAGAGAAGTGCAACGACCCGCGTTACGGACATTTTAAACAGTGCTTCCTCGCCCAGTCGCTGCAAAATCACGTCAAGTTTCCACTCCTTCAAAATAGCGTGGCTCTTCTTTTGGTCTGCAGCATGATCTCCCGATGTCCCGATGAGCTTGTAGGCGAAGTCGTCGACCTTGAAGATCAGGCCCTCTCGTTTTGCGAGAGGGCTTTCATTAAATATTTTTGCGATCTCCTCGAGCCGCTTTCGCAATCCATCTACTTGGGTCTGGCTCGTGTGGTTGGTTGAGGTCCCAATTCCGAGAGAGCGGGATTTCCATTCAGGTTCTGCATCCGGTTTGGTGTAGTCGATGACTTGAACTGCAATGGTACGTGATTCATATTCAATGTGTTTGTGGGATGTTGAATCAGAACTGTAGGTTATTTCTGGAGTATCCATTGTGAATAAATCATTGTGAAGTGTGCAATGAAACTTACTATTGCTTTTAGCCATTTCATAGCCGAGCTGGATCTCAGCTGCAACACCAGACTCCAGTACCGCGCGTTCGACACTCCGTGAACTCATAACGCGGTCAACCTCCACGCTCATCATCTTCCCAATGGTTTTAATTGTTTCGCCGATTTTCTTCTCTGCAGTACCAACTGATGCAAGATACCGGGCCATTGCACGCGCCTGCTTGGTATAGACTCCCCGCATCGTGAGCTTGAAGACGCGTTTCTGTGCTCGCGTCCTAATGGCCTTCTTCAACCTCGAGATCTCTTCGCATTTCTTCTTGAGCTGGACCTTCTGCTTCTGGAATTCACGTCGCTCCTTGCTAAGGAGAATAATCCGCTGTTGAAATGCGTTGATAACAATCTTTGCATCTTCCTCCATCACCATCACCTCCTTCCGACTTGACTTTAACTCCCGCTCCAGCCTAAGGTTCTTCTCCTTCAGTTCCTTGAGATCCACCTTGTGCACTGCATTCGATTTCTCCAGCCGTCTTGCCCGTTTCCGTTCATTCCGATACTTGCTTGTGGCTGCCTTGGCTTTCTGAACGTGTATCGGAATGCTTTCGTCCTTGAATTGGCTCTCCATGGTTCGCTTTTTTGGTAATAATATTTTGCGTATCTTCTCCTCAGTTTTACGTTGAAGTTAAACCCGGTTATTTTCTGAAAGGACGATCACGTGTTTCCGGCGTGTTTCCTGCAGCGTGCACTCTTTCGTCCAGACTCCATCCCTCAAATCTTAGTTTTCATCCTCAGAGACAGATACTCTTCTGTGAGTGTGCTTTACGCCTGAGATAAGCAATAAGGTAGTCGCTTTTGACAATCTGGCGACAAATTCGTGTTGCGTGGCGGTTTTGATCCACTCACTGGCAACTGGATCTCGAGTAGGAGATACAACAGGAAGCGGTTTGAAACGTTGAGGCCTAGGTCTGAGGGTTGACTAGTTGACTTATAGTTGGTGGTGTTCATTCATTCTGAAAGTAAATGTCATGAACTAACATTGAGCAGGACTTGACGCACCGGAAGGGGATATATGTATGCTCAATCAACATGAAAATTCTCATTGACTCGCTTGGCGGGAGGCTCCCTCTCTCTTCAACATATCTCCACTCCAGAGCCATTACTGGATAACCTCGCCCGCTCCCGCGAATGAATACTATGAATACTGTCAATCCACGGAAGTAGTGACCAGAATCCTCGATACTAAGTATCGTTTCTTGATCGCTTCCGGATTCATCGTGGGTATGTACACCCATCTCGTCCAAGCATGATTGTGCGCTAATAATATCTTCTGCGTGACTTTGACAGCTCATCTTTCGGAGGAATACTCATCGCTTATGGACAATCGAAGTGTAGATTTGAATTGGAGGACTGACTGTAAAGTTACTTTCTCACACTACGATCCCCCTCCTCTTCCCATAGCCACCGCACCACAATCCTTCATATCATGGGGATCCTAGAGAAACTAGAGGTGCCACATGCTCCAGGCCTGACGTATACTCAAATGTTCTTGAGTGTGAGTTATACTTCTCATCCGGTTTCCTGTGGTTGACCAAAGTCTTTTCGTCCTCAGAACGACGATTTAACACCTGTACCTGAGTCGCAACGGACATGGCGTTCAATAAATTTTGTTTCATTGTGAGACGGAGAAAGTTCAATTCGCAAATGAAATCCTCTTGACTCTTCTGGATAGCTGGATTGCAGACTCTTTTAATGTCAGCACGTATGTATGCAAATCTACGCCACAACATTTATCCTCAATTGACCGTTCGGCTTTGCACAGATGGGTGATTGCTTCATCAATGATTCAACTTGGTCTTTCGTGGTGGCAAGCCTGGTTGTGTGTGTGGATCGGATACGGCATCGTCGCGCCTTTCATCGTTGCAAATGCTCGACCTGGTGCTATCTTCCATGTTACCTTTCCTGTCGTCGCGCGAACGAGTTTTGGGCTTTATGGAAGCCTATGGTGTACACTCAACCGAGGAGCGATGGCATGGTATGTTGACTGAATGTTACCTGTCCCGTAGCTGATTCCTCTCAATAGCGTATGGTACGGCGTTCAAGCTAGTATTGGTGGAGACTGCATGAAGGTTATGCTTCGTGCGATGTGGCCCAGTGTTAATAACATCCGTAAGCCTGCTTATGAGGTGCCTTCAAAACTTCGTTGTGATTGACACTGCTGTAGCAAATCGCTTGCCTGAATCATCTGGCACGACCACACGGGATTTCATGTGCTTTTTCTTGTTTTGGCTCATCTCCCTCCCGGCCATTTGGTTCCCTATCCACCAAATGTACGGAAATTCCATGCCTCGTTTCATTAACATTCGCTTATTCAAGCGACCATAGTCGTCACCTGTTCACTTTGAAAGCCATTATCACACCCATAGCTGGAATCACCTTCTTTGTGTGGTGTATCGTCAAAGCCAAAGGTGTCGGTCCAATTGTGTCTCGTCCTTCCAAACTCCATGGTTCGGAGCTGAGTTGGTCCATGCTCGTCAGTCTCATGTCGTGTATTAGCAACATGGCTACCCTTGTCACGTGAATGCCCCTTTCTTCTATGTTGCGTTTTTTTGGTTTTTGACTTGTGGAAAAAGAAATGCGCCTGATTTCGCGTCTCGCGCTAAGACACCGGGGGCGGCGTTATGGCCCCAAATCTTCTCTGTGCCTCTCACATTCCCAATTGTCAGCTTTGTTGGCATTATCGTCAGTTCTTCATCGGAAGCGATTTACGGTGAAGCTATCTGGTCGCCTATCGATCTTTTGGGACGTTTCCTGGATAATAGCCCATCCAGTGCGACACGTTTTGGTGTCTGGTTCATCGCTTTTGCGTTCATCATCGCTCAGGCTCGTTATCGATTGTCGTTATGTGGACGCTCTTTATTCATAGATTTATTTTCGTAACAGCTCGGAACCAACATCTCAGCCAACTCGATTAGTGCGGGATGTGATCTTACCTCCCTCTTCCCCCGCTTTATTGTCAGTTCTATGATGAGTCCCAAGAAATTCTTGTATTCATGATTTCGTTTTTAGAACATCCGTCGTGGAGGTTACATCGCCGCCATTGTTGGTCTCTGCATGCTTCCATGGAATCTCCTTAAAAGCAGCAACAACTTCACTTCGTATCTATCCGCATACTCTGTCTTCCTCAGCTCCATCGCTGGCGTTATGGTACGTAATGAATACCCACCTCTTTAAATGATCCTCATTATTCTTTCAAACTTTAGATCACTGAATACTACGTCATCCGTCGTGGTCACTATAATATGAAGGATCTTTACGATTCCCGAAAAGATGGCTGGTACTACTATACCTGGGGTATTAACTTCCGGTATGTGACTTTTGATTTTATAGATGACCCCGCGTATTTACTTCTCCTTCTAGTGCGTATGCTGCGTACATTTCTGGGATCCTCATTAACGTCGTCGGATTCGCTGGTGCCAGTAAGTTTCTCCCACTTTTACAGCCATTCTCATTGAAGGCCTGATCGTCCCTTCAAAGCTGGAAGGAACGTCCCTCTGGCCGCAACCCGCATCTACCAAATGTCATTTTTCACCGGCTTCGGGGTCTCTGCTATCATCTACTACCTCCTTAACCGACTCTTCCCTGTCCCCGGTGCCTCCACCAAATTCGAGGAGGTCGACCTTTCGAATTACGTTTTTGAGCGTAGCCATCACGATTACTCAAGTGTTATCGATGTCGGGTCGAAGGGCGATAACGATCCTGCAGTCGCAGAGTAATTTTAGGAGCTTGTATGTATCAACACATTATTGATATTATTTCTCGTGCGTGTTTCTGGTTTTCTTGATCGTGATCATACACGATGACTGGTGACCTCTTTTATTCAGTACTAACTTCGGCGACCGGATATCGCACCTATTTTAGTCATTGAATCGTTAACGTTCTGGGTATGCGGTTGATCATGGGTACCTATTGTCAACTGGCATCAGGTAAATATGGCACTGTTTTGGAAATGTTACATATCACAGAAGAAGCTGTTCGTGCGAATAGATCCACGCGAAATGAACAAAGGCGTGTACTGCTTGAATCATGGCGTCATTTGCAGGACTAAGGTAATCACTCTTGTGAATTTCTTCCCCAGGTCGTCAAAGCTCCCACATGGAAGCAAAGGCGTTGCGAGAAATCCGAGCTGAGGAATGGCGCGGCGCCCAGATGCTGATAGCGGCTCAAGAAGGCATCTTTGTATACACACGACTTTGGTAATGTTAAATAATCCGCCAGTACGAGAGCCTAGCCCATTACAACTCGAATACCCCATCAATAAAATCTATGACTTGCGCCCTTTCAAGGACCCCGGCAGCGAGTTTCTTGAATTCGTTATGAGTGGGGTCGTCATTGACGTAGTAATCCCTGTCCTCTGCGTTTTCAAATTCCATCACAAATGCGTGCGTGATACCATTCTACACAATGCAATTGTTCCACAAGAGAAACCATTTTGGGAAAAGTCTGAGCATACCTGGAGTCCTTCGGGTGAGTTATCTGTACCGCCGGATGCAGATTTGATATACGGCTTCTTAGAGGTCGGATGAATGCAATTGTCCTTCAATGCAAGCATATGTCTAGAGATCTTTAACCATCGAAAGCTTCGTAAGATTCAGATTATCAGAGATTGCGAGTGGACATATACATCATTGATGACCCCAGGGCTGGCAGACGAGTTGAATTGGAAGAAAACGACGTGAGTGACACCCATTTTCGGGCCTGGTGGTTTAAGGGAAGTGTTGAGACTTGAAAGTTGGATGAAGAGGATAACGAGACTAAGGACAATGGCAACGATAGCTATGTCTCGTCGAGGGATGGAGAACGGCATTCTAGCACGCTGCGAATGCTAAGCTTATGCTTACTAATATTCTTGATCCCTGCTGCAGGTTGAACGTCAGAGTTGAACGTCATGCTGGAATTCATAACCGATCTGGCTCAAGGCCAACTCAAAGCATGCCTCTTGCATCCATTGTCCAGAAACAACTCAGTACTGTTTAAAAAGCGGACCCGAGTTCATTCGAAAACAGACATTTAACACGACCTAGTCGGTTTGAGTGCGCGAATTAGTGCCAAGAGGAACAGGACGCTAATGATATTGAGCCCACTGCATAAATCCAAATTGGGATCAAGTGACAGGTTGGTGATGTATGGCGGTTACACTGCTCTCGGAACAGTCCCGACTTGGTACATAGGCCACACGATCATGCATCCCAGTGCTACAAACGGTAGGTTAATATAGGGAAGATGCGCCGCTGAGAAACCACGGACCAAGTCGTATCAGAATCATCAATCCCGCTGATAATTGCGTCGTTGCGACTTCTATCATTTAAACACTGCTGCCCCATTACAACTTCCCCGCTGTTGCACCTTCATGCCTGTAACCCCTGGTAATGCCCATCCCAGGGACCAATATCAGCATTATATCCCCCGATTCATCCTTCGGTACTTTCAAGATGCTCAGATTCAACCAAGGTACATACTACAGAATGCGTTTCATCATAGTTGATAATTAGCGCCCAACGCA
>Ga0307509_10002665_pt1 | contig 28529 bp, 27 predicted proteins | sample 10_EM_MG_FD_202245 | JGI IMG/M metagenome (GOLD analysis project Ga0307509, IMG submission 202245) | Populus trichocarpa ectomycorrhiza microbial communities from riparian zone in the Pacific Northwest, United States - 10_EM | ecosystem: Host-associated > Plants > Roots > Unclassified | place...
AAAATCTTTATCACTTTACCAACCTCTATTTTGAATCATTGAGCCTTCCTAGACAATCTCCGTCTACGATTAAGATTATCGGCCTGAGTTATCTCGCAAGACTTTGAGATAGGCTCCCGCCTAACACAAACTCCAGTCCTTTCATCATACCTCGTCCCAACTCCCACCTCATTTCCCACCTCCAAACCCCATTCATCAATCCAATTCTCCACTAACACCCCCTCCCTATTCCTCCTACTCTCCACCCCTCCCCATCTCTTACTCCACGCATTAAAATCCCCCAACCAAACCACATTACTCCCTCCCCTCTTCTCCTCCAGCCTTCCATGCTTACCCTGTCCCAAATATACCGTCCACACATCCACATATCTATTTCTGCCCACCTCTAACCTTATACCTATCCTCCACTGACACCTCTCCAACACCACATATTTCCCCCTCCACTTATCCCTCACCAACATACTCACCACCGATCCTACCTCTTTCTTCACAAAACCACCAATACCTCCCAAAGTTTCATATCCTTCCAAACCATAAAATATTTCCCCCGGTCCCACCGCCACCTCTTGAAAACAAAAAACATCCACCTCTTCCTCCCTACTCCCAAACTCTATCATCCCATTATAACTTCCTCTCACATTCAACGACCTCAACCTCAATAAACCTCCCTCAGTAATTCAAACTCCTCAATCTCATCATCTCCGCCCTTACCCCCAAACAATTCCCTTCCCTAGCCTCCCCAACCGTATGATCCTTCCCACACATCGCACACTTCCTATAATGTACACACCCCTTCCTCTGCACCTTGCACCTCTCACACCTATGCATCCACCCCGCATGCCCGTCCACAGCACATATATTGCATCTCAACTTCTTTCTCTCACACTGCCACCAATTATGCCCTACCATCGCACACTTCGTGCAAAAAATCAACTGTTTCTCCTCCACATACCTCCTCACCTGTAACTTCCTATCATCCCAATTTAAACCCTCCTCCACCAACTTAACCCTTATGCTCTCCTTCGCCACATGCACCACCACTCCCACCACCTTCAAACCCATACTCTTTCTCCTATCCTCACCCACTAACCACCTCGGCATCCTCATCAACCTTATCCCATTCTCCACCTCTATCATCTTCCTCATCTCCTCCATCCTACCCTCCCACCTCTCCACACTCATCCCCGGTACTACAATACCCACCCAATTCTCATTTCTCCTCACATCCACAACCCCCCCCCCCTCCCACAACCCTCTTCCAATACCTTCCTAATTTCCCTGTCCATCACAAAACACCTCGCCACTCCCTTATCCACCCCCAAAACATACTTCACCTCCCCTACCACTTCCTCGTAATCCTTAAAAGTCCTCCACATATCCAAAACCCTCTCCCTCCCCATACCCTTCTCCTCTCCCCTACGTATCACTCCCTCCTTCTCCCTCTTCCTCTCCTCTTCCTTCAATTTCCTCACCCTCGTCAACTCCTTCTCCTTCCACTCCTCTATCAACCCTAATCCCTCCCCCATTTCTTCATCTTCACTTACTTCCACCTCCTTCCCCTTACACCTCTTAACCACCCCCTCCTTAACCTCTACCACGTCCACCTCCATCACCTCCCCCTCCTCAACCACAATCACCTCATCCTTCTTCCCCAAAAACTCCTTCCCCTTCCCCTTCCCTTCGAACGTATCCTTCACCTCCTCATCTTCCCACACCTTCCAACCACTCTCCTCCAATCCCTTTTTCCCACACCTAATCTTCACCTTCTCATTCGCCCAAAAATCCCCATCCCTGACCAAACCCTCCAATACTTCCCAACCACCCTCCTTATCCCCAATTAATGCCATCCCCTCACCAATCACTCTTCCCACCACCTCCACTTTTTCCACCAATCCCCTCTTGCCAACACCCACTCTCCCACCCCTAACCCCATTATTTCCGGGTTTCTTCCCCTTCCCACTTTTTCCTCCCTCTTTAGTCATAGCTGTCTCCAAATAGCACTGTTTTAAAGACAAATTCGAAGCTCAAAAGCTAAAAGGATGAGAGGCCCTCGTTGGTCAAAAACTGTATCTTGCAAAAATTGATGTGTCGTAATTTCAATCGTCAGGTAAATAGCGGTCGTTGTGCTGTGCGAAAACTTTTTTTTTTTCTTTCTTTTTTTTTTCATCAAACTTTTCGATTCTTATTAGCTATATAACAACTATCTAGAATACTATAGGGCTTTTTATAGCATCAAGTCTGTTTGCCCTTAATCATCTTATAACAGCCAACCGCCTAGCCAACACACGGATCCAACCCCCTCACCATTCTAGCGGCTCGGTTATATAGATCTCCCCGGCATGGGTACGATCAGCCTCCTCCACGCATAAAACCCAAACTCAACAACAAAAAACAAAACAAAAACAAACTCCCAAAACACTACCCTCTACCACCTTACCTCGCACACCCATCAGTGAAACCACTAACAATCGGTGGCCACCCCAATACCGCACGGTATCAACCAAAATAAACTCCTCTCCCTCTACCCCTTCCTCCAAAACCTCTCGACACGCTCCCACCAATCCTCGGTCTCAGCCCGTAACCCCCACTCCCACCTGAACTTTGGCGCCAGGCGTCCGTCCCCCCGGACACTCCACTGAGGGCATGGTTGGAATCACGACCAGCAGCAAACCTCGGACCGGCTTTCACAAACCCATCTACCTCCTCCACCCTTCTCATCAAACTCCCGTACTTGATCCTAGGACCAACCGGGGCAACCAACTCCCTCACCATCTGCACTTCCTCCTCACCCTCCGTACTCTCCCCAACCCGTCTCCTCTTCTCACCCCCCTTCTCATAAGAAGGTATCTTAACCACCGGCTTAGACACCCCCTCCTCCTTAACCTCCGCCACACTCTCAGCCACCACACTCGACGCCACATCTAACTGCGCCACCTTCCACTTGGTGCGCCCCCCAAAACGCCCCCTCTCCTCGGCCTCCCTCCATAATCCTTCAGCCTCTTCGCCGCACTATGGTGCCGGAACCCCGTCCCCATGTGCTTTCTTCCTCGCCTCCTCTCCCACCATCGTCCTTACTACCCTAACCCTCGACCCCTCTTCCTCGCCTACCTCCTCATCATCGCTGCTAAGGGAAGCGTCACTTGCAATGGATGACGCCGCCCTACTCTTGCCATCCTTCACCAGCCGGTCATTCCTCTTGGAAAGCACCGAAACATGATGTCGGAGCCTCTTCACCTCCTTTCTCAACTCACCCATCTCCAAAACCATCTCCGCCATGACAACTCCAAAATTGGCAACCTTGGCCGCCGAAAAACTCGTAGACTTCTGCTGAGGCATTCTAACAGTTGTTCGTTGATATAGAAAGCAAAAGTAAAGATAAAAGTTGATGGAAGTGATAAAATAATCACTAGAATCGATGGAAATACCTTGGTACAAGACAAAGGTAGATAAAGACTTGAAAATATCGCGAGATAAATTCCAAGGTTCCTATAGGTCAAAACTCGAAAAGTGACACGTCACAGTTGTTGTTATTTCTTTCACTGGAGGTGTAAGAGAGACGGAGGATGTGCGAAAACTTTATGCCTGCCCCTTGTACAGGTTTTAATAAAACCACACTCATATGTAGTCTCATATTTCTCTTTTAATTCCGTAACTAACTTAATATATTTGTGAATCCCTTTCTTCTCATCCCAGAGAGACGACATTACCCAAGCTCGAGAGCAAGATCAGAGACACAGAAGAGACCCACCCCACTCACTATTCCATATAACTATCTTCATCACCACCCTCCCATGAACGCCAACTAATAAATCGACCCCAACCCCATTGCAAAATAAACAAAGATGCCGATAGCGATGCGCAGAACATGACATTAAAAAGGAAAAGAAAAGCAAGTATTAACTCCGGTGCTGCCTCCCTCCCCCATGATAAAATAGAGCGAGAGAAATACAAGGAAGGGAAGAATCAAAAACGCAAAAACAATGCTGTTTGGTTCTAAACCTGCATGTTCTGGAAGTTCTGCCATACGGCTCTTTCGGCCGCTAGTATCGCATTACACTCTTTTAACTTCGCTTCCTTATCCGCTAAGGCCTTCCGGAGCTCATCCACCTCGGATTTTAGGCCCTTGCGGCGCTTGAGCGCTTGCATTCGTCCACTCAAGTTGTCTAATATTCTCTCCATAAGTTCGTCCTCTGACTCTTCCGGTCGGCCATTAATGACACCACCAGGGAACACTCTCTCACCAGATGATGTGCCAGGCAGAGGAGTAGGCATTCCGGCTTGTGACTGGGGTGTTGATGGTGGCGCCAGAGAGGCCCTGCCTCGAGGTAAAAACCCTGCTTCCTCCCAACTTTGGATGAGAGAAACTAATTCGTTCGTATATAACAGGCTGGCTAACTGATTTCGCATAACCCGACTACCTTGAGAAGCCTCCAATGCCTTTGAAATACTGTGGATCTTATGCCATGTATCTAGGCTCTCATGAGCTCGATCATAACTTTCTGGCTCGTCACAAGCCATCGAATCGTTCGGCATTAATGGTAGAGGGAGTGCGGGTGGTTGGGGTGATGGTTCTCCAGCTGGTCTAGGTGGTAGATTGTGTTCCCTCGATATGATGCCTTCGTCACCAGGAGCAGGATATTCCTGATCAGAAGGAGAATTATCCCTTGTCCTTCTAACCCGGACCTGAAAACCAACGGCCTTCTCCAACCTCCAAGCACTTTGATCGGTTTTCTGAGAAAGGCTGTTCGTATCTGTGCCATCAGCAGAATTATCTGGCGGAGAACGAATTCCTTGCGACCCCATCTCTTCACTATCTTGCCCCGTGCTCCATCTCCGAACTCTATCCCGCTCCCTCTTGCGTGCTTGACGTATGCGAGCCAACTCCCGTTTCCGTTGAAGCCGCTCCTCGTCGGTAAATGTTGGAGGTCTTCCACGAGGCCGCTTCTCTGGCTGGCTCATTTTTTCAGGGAGCGCAGGGCCTATTGGTTGTTGAAGACTTGTCATGAGGGGCGTATGAGTTGGGAGAGGGTTGCCCGATTATTGAAAAGAAAAGAAAAGAAAAGAAAAGAAAAGAAAAGAAAAGAAAAGAAAAGAAAAAATAGTCGGTGGGCGAATGGCAGGAGAGATGGAAAGATTAAAGTCGAGAAAAGGAAAAGGAAAAAAAAGGGCCAAGTCAACCAAGAAGCCTTAACCACAGAGCAAACGGGTAGAAGTCTAACGCGGCAGAAAAGAAAAACAAGGCTGAATTGGGAATGGTTTTTTTTTTCCCTTCTGAAAATGGGGAGATCAGGCCCCCTCTATGAAGATGGAGGAATAAGCATTGACGAGCGACCTCGGAAAATAGTTGTATGGGGGGGAGTTATAAGTGTTTTCAACCCGATGAGTGAGCGTGACGTTCCTGAGGGTGTCTTGAGGGGAGACAATGGGGGGCGCGTGACGAGTTTGTGAGAAACCGAAGGTATTCTCGCTCAGTGGTGTGTCTCACTTGAGGGGCGAATCGTGTCACGCCGATTGGGCAGTGTCCAGGGTGTAGTTTCAGTCTAGACTGAAACCGTTATTTTGAACAAACTCGGGAGGGTACCTTTACACTGATATCTATAGGTGGAACATCTTGATACTTTGCCATCTCCTCCGCTAAAACTCTTATTCTACGGGTGTTTATCGGGTATCCCCAATAAAAGTAAGAATATATGATACTGATAATTGAATCTAAGGAGGATATCTGTTGGAATCTGCCCCTCCGCCTATTTTTCCCGTATAAGAACAAAACCCTATTCAGCATGTAATACCTGCCGGTAAGTTATCGCTGATAATTGAGCATGCATCATACTTGTATGATAGCACTTTGATTTTGTATGAGAGTTCGGTATTATTCTAAACACATTTCAAAGTTATCCATCGTATCATTTGTCTGTATTAACTTGTGATTAATTCAACCTAACACATACTCTAGTATTACTTATCATAAACCCTATCATACTCCAATCATATTCAAATATTGTATGATAATTTACAACATACCTAGACTATAATATTATTATTATATTATTGGATTGCTTTATTTCTTCCCTCTTACTAGTAGCATTGACATGTATAATACTCAGTGCTCATGTTTTGAAATAATATGGAAACAGCAATTATCAAAGAAATACAAAAGTTTTATATAGGATTTGAGACTAACATTTATACTCGAGTATTGTATCATACTAGTATCCTATATCGCATTTTACTATTATAAAATTACCACCTCGAGCTATAAGGTTCAACTTGATCTCTCTGGATAGTGGGTAATTGCTATGAAAAAAAATTACATATTTAGCGAGATGGAAAACAGTTCATATTATACAGCTAACCTTTTTCTAACAATTTTAGAATATTGGAATAGTTTTAAGCTCCGTGGAGGTAGTAGTATTTCGCAACTATCTACTGATATTTATAATATTATATATAATATAAAACTTGTGTAATATACTTTAACATTCATTCTAATTGGACCCGTAAATAGGCATTTTTAAAAACAAGACGGCAGTTATTTGTATTATGCTGGGTTGCAAAGGGGCATACATGGTTTCCGGACATGACTGTCTGATGCAGCACCTCTCGTGTTCGTTGTCGTTCCCACTACAGCAGTCCTCAGTAGATTTTGCTAAACAATTGGATCACTTTAGAGTCATGCCATAACTGTGATAACAATCGGTACTTGCATTATCTCAAAATTATCTATGGAATTCGGTGCCAAACTAGAGAGTAGTATGATCTTCAAGAGTTGATGGAATAGCTATGTAACTTTAGTTGAAGCTACTTGTGCTTTGGCAGCACAAATACCCATCCCGGCTCTTCCAAGCACAGTTTGACTACCAATATGCCGGAACGTAGATCTCAAAATCTCAATCAGGTGAGGACGATTAATCGTTAATTGATTGTTACGAGGGGAAGGGACACAAGAGACTCCTGCTGGTATCCCAGTGCTGTTGAACACTTGCAGTTGTTATGTAGTTCCTCTGCACAGGGAGCCCTCAGAGCTGAGTAGTTAGTTGTCTGTATCTTGCTCGAGCGAAGCCCCACGTTGCGGCAATGTTCCAAGCCCTTTAACCGTAATTTCAGCTGCCTATGAGAGCTGGTGTTTAGGTCTACTATACCATCGCTGGGCTCTCGACGCTTTATTCTGTCTTGGAGAAGACTACTAGTATTCGCAATGTACGGTACGGTACCGTAAGCTCACAGAATTGCCGCAGTCACACTTCTTGGCAGCCAGACATTCCTAATCAAAAGAACCCAATCGACGACCACATACTCAAACTAGCAACCCAACCACAGACTACAATGGGCAAATCAAGCAAGGATAAACGAGATTCTTACTACAGGCTGGCCAAAGAGCAAGGCATAATTTTCTAAACCCCCAATTCTTTGGATACCCAAACACTAACTAACGAATTTGATAGGATGGCGAGCCCGCTCTGCATTCAAGCTTCTACAGCTAAACTCACAATTCAACCTCTTCGCGGACGTAACAAGAGTAGTGGACTTGTGTGCAGCTCCTGGCTCATGGTCCCAAGTCCTCTCACGTACACTGCCGCCAACATCCACCATCGTATCACTAGATTTACAACCCATGACGCCCCTACCAGGCGTGACGACCCTACAAGCAGACATTACCCACCCATCCACACTCCCGCTCTTGCTCCGGCATCTGGGGAATAAGCCTGCGGATTTAGTTGTGTCTGACGGGGCACCCGATGTGACTGGACTGCACGATCTGGACGAATATATCCAGTCGCAACTACTCCTCGCCGCACTGAACCTAGCGACCTGTGTGCTCAAGCTCGGCGGGGGATTCGTAGCCAAAATATTTAGAGGGAGGGATGTGGCTGTTGTGTTTGCTCAGCTGAGATGCCTTTTTGATCGTGTCACTTGCGCGAAGCCGCGCAGTTCCAGGGGGAGTAGCATTGAGGCTTTTGTGGTTTGCGAGGGGTACTCGCCACCCGCGGGGTTCAAGCCTTCTCTAGAAGCACCGCTAGGGCTAGGAATGAAGTTTCCGGAGAAGCCGAACACCAAGGATAAAGAGGAGGAGCACCTGGTCGATGGTGTCAGGGAAATCGAATTGAGGCAAGTGGAGGGTGACGAGGATGGCGACTATGATGCCCAGGTGGCAAGGTATATCGCACCTTTCATCGCTTGCGGAGACTTGAGTGAGTTCGATTCGGATGCTACCTACGCCCTACCAGATGTAGATGAGTTTGGACAGAAGTGGAAGAGCAAGGATCCAATACAGCCTCCTACGGCCCCGCCATACAAGACAGCTCTGGAGATGAGACGACAATTGGGGTGGGGGGGCAGTGGCGGCCCGCCCATATCGTGAGGTGGCTGTCGATATTCAGACCATCATGTTGTGCTTTTACACCAGCGATGGTATCTGGGATAGTGATCCGGATCTATGGAGGCTTTTGGATGGGGATTGGTGGGATTATACGAATTTCTCATAGGTCTACAGAACTACCAAATGTGGTTAGATCGACAATAAAAGGCGGTGTAATTTTCACTGCAGAAATCCCCCCTCATTCGCTCATTGAAGGAGTTATTGTTCGAGACTATATGAATTGCCGGTTCCATAGGAAAGCGCAGCCATAGGGATATCCCTTCTGGGTAGTAGTCTGTCTCGCAGCTGTCCTGGATAATCAGAAGAACAGAACAGACTGAGCCCTGTACCCCCCGAAACTTGAATGTTAGAGCCTACGGTTGCTAGGCGCTTGAGTCGGGTGTTTGGCCGGATGGGATGCCGGGGCCCCGACCCTTGAATACTCAATCACCACCCAACATTCCAAGTGGTCAATAGTCTGGGGCATGGTATAATAGTTATAATACTCAGAATGGTCCCTTGAAAACATAGGCTTCCATGCTAATTTCCTCCATGGCCTTATGCTCTATCCATTGCCTAGGACCAAGCTCTGAAGGCCCTCGCCCCGGTCTTTCAACCCAGCAAAAGGTGCCCATATGCGATTCTCAATTGAGCTATAGCAAATACTAGTGCTACTAGTTATAGCCTATATGATCCCTTATGCCCAGAGCGATATCACCCATAGCCTGGTGCTTAATCCTGCATCTAGGACATGGCTCTGAAAGCTCTGAAAGCTCTCAACATGAGCTTTCTAGCGCAGCACACCCTGCTTTTACGGCCTCTTTCCTTATTCCAAATCTTTTGTTTCTTAAATTTACTATATTGTATTTACGATAGTTGTGCAAAATTACATAACTCTTTTATGTCAAGGCACAGGGGGAAAGTTTTCGTACAGTACAGGACAGTGATTATTTCGCGGGTTAACCTAAATTAACTGTGCAAAAACACCCTCCTAGCACTTGTATGATATTAAAAAATACAGTACTTGTATTGTGGAAGCTCAAGGATGACAGGTTATGCCTCTCCTTTTAACGCACAGCTTGCTTGGCTTGTTTGATCATGCGCATTCTGTGCTGCCCTACTAAATCTTGTATGTTCTATGTAAAACTAGCTGTGTTTTGACTATCCTACTCGAGTATGTAGTTTAATACCTGCCAGCTTCTGATTCCTGGTCCGCATCCTCTCATATCTGAGTGCCCTGCACGGGCTTGGCGACAAATGGAAATCGTCACCCACCTAGGTTCCCATACCCATACAGAACGAACAGGTTTTGCCGATCACCATAAGGGTGCATAACCTAACAGAATTTTCTCTACGAAGAGCAATCGAATGGAAGGGAACCAAAGAGAATTTACCACATTATAAAATTGCCATATTTTTTCTTCCACCTCCACCAGCCATTGAGAGTCAGAGAGTGAAGGCAGTCGGCAAACCAGCCAGTCTAGTTGCTAGGTATTGCAGAAATCCAAGAAAATCCTCATGTCAAACCAGGCTATCTAAAAAATCGCGAACTTTTCTTCTTCTGATATCATGGCGGTAAGAATTTAGGCACCTCCTGCAATGGGGGCATTCTGTATGGAAAACCCGGTTAGTGTCGGCTTCTTTTGCCACCGAGATCGTACTATCCAATACCTGACCTATTCCGATCCATCTCCTATATCTCCTTACTCCTTAATTAACGGTTTAGTTTACATTTTAAGCATTTGTGTATTGCCTGCGTAGGATGCTTTAGACGCCAGCCGATGTTTTTACTAATATGTTCTCCCATGCCATGTGATGAGAGGGCTGTTCAAAAATATGTTGAGTGAGTATGGTCCATCCGTCATGTAACCTCACTCGCTACCACCAGGCCCCTCAGTGTTGTGGAAAATATTGAATGGAACGATAACGCAAGATGTGAAGAGGTTCTTGATTGCTTGAGAAAAACAGAACACCAAGGGAAGCGCGAAAGACCCTGACTATCTACTAATAGGGAGCGAGACAAATAGGTCGAGCGAACAATAACAATAACAAACAAAAGTGGAATGAGAGAAATGTAAGGAGGTGTCTTCAATAGTGAAGGAGGTCTGAATGTATGATAAGAGTTGATGTAAGGAGAAAAGGTAATAGTACGAGTGATGCTACAGTAGACCTGAAGCATGTTTCAACACTCAGAAGTAGCAAAAAAAGGAAGTATGATAGAATGAAACTGGCTAGTTAAGCGTTGGGGTGCGGTATCTGGGGGGGGAGGGCTCCCGTATCGGACATATCTGTGACGTGGGCACTCTAGCTTAAATCTGTCCTAAACAAAAAATTGGCGGGATAAAGTACCAGGCGGAAGGTTTAAATTTTGGAGTAACTTAGGGCCCATCTTTGCCAATCTAGAAGACGGCGAGGAGACCTATTGTTCTATAACTAAGGAGCATAGACTAAGTTGGGAGTGGGCAGTGAATGGAAGATATCTATAGAATATTCAGCGCTGGGGGTTCATATCCGAAATTCACTGTCCCTTGAGGTTTACAAGACGACTGTTTTTCCTCCCCCTCCGTATCTCTTCCTCACTTGACATGCACCTTGTCTAGGCTGTGTAATCAACTTTTTGCAAGTAAGACCATCCCCCCCCTTCCCTTACTAGCCTCTCCCCTAAGATAGTCTTGGTGGACTTTGTTTTGAAGGCTCTAATGCAACAAAATGCGAAAGGAGACTGCCTCATATTGAAGCTGGGGGTACGCCTTGTGCAGAAGTTTCCGTCGAAGTGCAGGGACCCGGCATATTTTCAAGTATGATACTCTGAACAGGGTCCACTATCTCTCATCCTGTCTGAGGCACTGTAGTTATCTAGGCTTTAGGTTACGAGCAATGATCAGGGCCCTTGTTGGCTAATTTTGTGGATTAATCTTGGTATCTTTGGTTTGATTCGAGCTCAGGATGGAAGTTCGCCCATCCAGCACATCGTGCATAGCACCGCGGTACTCAATCCAGTATTATAGAACAGCGTTTACCATCCCCTCTCTGCTAGCACTTCCCCTCAACTAGACTATTTGAATAGTAATCTGCTTATTGTATCGTTGTGCCCCCCCGGGTGATCACACAGCCTCCCGCCGAAGCAAGCATTCGTACAACCCCGCGTTCCGTTTTTATACCAGTCTTTGCTACCACAAAATCCTACCAGGGGTGGAAACATCCCAGCCGTTAATAGTAGCTTCTCCAAGGCATGCCACATGTATTTCTAAACTGCCATACATTGGTGACAGAATTGGGAAGCAAAGGGATCGTGTGGTGGGTAAATTTGTCGAGCAGCAAATTGCTCTAACTTACTGTCCGACTACTAGTATCTCAAGTCCTATTACACCCCACTATTGAACGCTCCCCTTTGCCCAGGAGATCTCAAGCACTACTACGAAGGCAAAGACTAATAAGTAATTGACCAAAGGACCGCGTATCCACCACCTGGCGAGACCGGAAAAGTTGTGATCCTCAAGACTTCCTCACATCCATATAGACGAGGTGAAGGTTGAGGCCGAGAAACTATGGGATGTACTATTCTAGGGAATGTGGAAGATCATTATTCTGCGCACTCAATGCACAACTTAATGCATAATATAATCCCGTAGTGAAGTTAGGGAATGCAGGGAATGCTATAAGTAGGTCAATAGGTCGCTTTAGTGGGATTTTCCGGAAAACCTTATATGCCCGGGGCGCCCCCGTAGTCTAGTGCTCTGGATGCCAGTGAGATGTGCGATCGCGGGAGAAGTAGAGGATCTTTGGACCCTCGGGAGAGATTGTGACCTCTCTTCTTGCTAGCTAGGTGGGCTAAGACCCTCTATATACCTTCAATTCGGTGTCTTCCATCATGGGTTTCAGTAGCACACTGGGTTAAGTGCGGCAGAGATACGTGCTTCCCATAGAATCTCTACCATCGGAACCCAACACTCCCCACCCACCCACAGCTCCTCATAACTCAGAATAAAAATGCGCCATCAATGATATTAAACACCACTAGTGCGAGAAGGAAATATGAAACTACTATACAATATCCACTTCCCAAAAAATCAAAGGGAAAGGTGCGAGGCAGCGCAAAGTCTCTCAATCTAACCCATGGAAATTAGCAAACTTCTGTGGCCCCGCGCTTTTAGCTTTTCCGGTCCCGCCCTTTCGCTTCTTTCTACGTTTCTTGGGGGATTGTTGCTGATCACTGCTAGGCTCATCATCCTCCAGGTCGGTGTCAGTGTCGGTTTCGTTCGGACTGCGCTTTCCTTTTTTTCCTGAGCGCTGAGCATCCGGAGCATTCCCGTCCCAGTACCAGACTTTGATTGTGGAACCGCCTGCTGAGACCAGATTCCCTTCACAGTTTGCTCCGAGCTCCGTAACGCCGTCCCCCATGCCTCCGTCGTTGGCCGGGAGACCCGCACTGGCGATAGCACCTTTCACTTCTTCGGCGGTCAAAGAATGTTGAAGGGTCTCGACAATACGATTACCCCCTAATTTGGCAATCCGAACTTTTCCATCGGCAGACCCCGCAGCCACAAATTTCCCAGACTCAGAACCCCTATGCTGAAACGTGTCCGGCAGGGCAGCAATCATATCGACAGATTCCCCAGAAGACTTTGAAAAGTTGATCCTGTCTTGATGATCCTCCCACTCGCCTCTATTCCACAGCGTGACAACTCCGCTAGAGTTCCCGACAAGTATCTTCTCACCTCCACGCCCGGCTCTAGCAGATAGGCCCGATACGTATACGGAACAGAGTTGCTCGTCCTCCTGGTCTTCTGATCTGATGACGGCCCTCCCGTGCTTGCGGAAGTCAATATAAGCAAGTGTAGAAGCACCGGTAGAGACAAATTGGCGGGCGAGGCCTCCACCGGCAGAAGGCAGTGGTGTGATTGAAGAGATGTAGTCGTCATGAACTTTCTTCCACGTCTGAGCTGGCCGCATAAGACTATTCTCGCGTACGTCGTAGAGATGAATCCTCCCGGAATCGGTACCAACGAGTAAGTGAGATGAAGATAGTGGAGCAATTACCGAGGGATATTCAACTCTGTAGGACAACGTTCCGTCAGCGACTCCTCCGCGACATGGTGGACCTTAACAGGAAATGTTACGTGAGATTTTTTAGGGAAGGAATATAAGCCTTCGAAATAACCTGTCCCGTATTCGCGTTGGCAAGCTTAAGGAGTGAATTGACACCCACAGAAAAGATACCTATGACGCCAAAAACGTTAAACCTACATTCTCCAAACACAGGCTAGGAGAGCATAATACGTTCACCATCCGTGCTAAAAGCAACCGCCCTGCAACTTTCACGGTACCTCCTCGCACCCCATTGTAGAGCATACTTCTCATCATGGTCAACTATCACCTGCTTCAGTTTCCCGCTCCCTTCAGACCCATCACCCCATGTGTAAACTTCCAACCTCCCGCTTAGGAGTCCGGCAGCATAAAGCGGCTTGGTAGGATGAATTGAGAGGGAGAAGATATCCGAGGAGAGAGAGATTGTGTTGCATTTATATACCATAGCTGGAATCTGGTTCGCGTGAGGCCGGAGAACTTTCGAAGCCAATATATTTTGTGTTGTTTTTCTCCCTCAGGAAGTGAACCGGCTGGCGGGCCAAGCTTGAGTTTGGTCGCTTTAAGAGTTGTCATGGTTGGGTGGGCAGGGTTTAACTTTAACTTACCCGGCTTTTGAGGCTCCAGGTCGAGCATCTTTTGCCCCTCCATGCAGCGAGCCCCACTACGGGGCTGTATTACAGAGCAACGCCGACAAATTCAATCCCGCCCATTTAACACTCTCTGCTTCTTTCATACAAGCCGCACTGGCCACAACCCTTCAATTCATAGCAATAAAATCCGAGAACCAATCGTCTCCAAATTTCCCATGACTGCCCTATCTAGCGGTCTCCCGCTGTACACTTCCGATACACAAATCCTCGAATCCGCAAACAATAATCCCGCGAACCTCCGAGGGCACCAGGGCCTCAATGAGGTTGCCTTCAAGGATTTATATGAGATCGATAGGACGGTGGAGGATATTATAGCCGGTGGGTATACAAGAGTTGCATTACAGTTCCCGGATGAGCTCCTAGGGGATAGCACGAGGGTTTATGAGCTTGTTTTGGATGGAATAAACCGGAGGCAAGAGCCCCGGGAGGGAACCGCAGAGAGGGAGGATAAAGCAGAGAGCAGGGAAGTAGGGTGCAATGAAGACGGAAATTGCGCTACAGATACACCATCGAAACCGACACAAATTGGAGAAACAGGAATAGCCGAAGCATCGTTAGATACCATAGCATGCTCCTGTAAAACACCTTCTGCCTCTCAAACCACACAGCCCACCGTCAGCACAATCACTACCACACCGACCTCGGGGCCCAAGAAAGCCTTCATCCTGGCCGACACCTCATACTCCGCCTGCTGTATCGATGAGATCGCTGCAGAGCACTGTGCCGCCGATGTCCTCGTACACTACGGCCGCTCATGTCTCTCGCCAACCACCCGCCTGCCCGTTATCTACGTCTTCACCTCAAACCCTTTGGATCTCAAGCATGCCACCAGCACATTCTCCAATAAATTCCCAGACAAGTCACAAAAGGTGATAATAATGGCCGACGTCACATATTCCTCTCACGTCGCGCCTTTACACAAGATCCTGCAGGGAATGGGGTATACAAATGTTTATCCGACAGAGGTAATACATGATCCATCGGCTCAAGTCCCCAACAGGACCCTTCCTCCAGACTGCTTAGTGGAAGGAGGTGAAGAGGAAGAGGAAGAGGGAGGCTTAAAGGCATACTCCCTCTTCCACCTCTCCCCCCTACTCCCCTCCCTCCTCCTGGTCTTAGCCTCCCGTGTTCACTCAATCCACACATATGACACAACCGCCACTCCACCGACCTGCAACCAAGAAACCTCCTCCGTCCTCCTCCGCCGACGATACGCCCTCCTCTCCCATGCTCGCAGCGCAAACGTAATAGGAATTCTAGTCAATACCCTAAATGTAAAAAACTATCTCCCGGTGATATCAATGCTCAAACGGCAGATCCGGGACGCAGGGAGGAAGAGTTACTTAGTTGTAGTTGGTAAGGTCAACGTCGAGAAGATGGCGAATTTCGCTGAAGTGGAGGTTTGGGTAGGCGTAGGTTGCTGGGAGCAGGGGATTGTAGGGGGTGGTGAGGAAGGGAGTGGAAGGGGATTTTTCAGAGGCGTGGTAACTCCGTTCGAGATTGGAATTGCGCTTAGCGAGAAGGGCAAGTGGGGGTGGACGGGTCGCTGGGTGTCTGATTTCGAAAGTTTGCTTAAGATGGATGGGGATGTGAAGCATGCAGCTGCTGCCAACGGCAAAGAGGCAGACGCCGGCGGGGATGATGGAGAGGAGGAAGCAGGCGAAGAGGAAGACGAACCCCCAGAATTTGACCTGCGCACCGGCCGATACGTAACTACCTCCCGTCCCATGCGCCGAAGGCCCCGCCCCATGAAACATTCCCAAGACCCCCCCACCTCCTCATCTGCATTAATACACGCCTCGAATTCGTCAAAACAACTAAGCGGCGTCGTCGGCGGAGTGATTTCTCCAGCCGCGCGGTTCTTGAAAGATAGGCGCTCATGGAGAGGCCTAGGCAGTGATATGGCTATTGGGTATGAGGAGGAGGATGAGAGTAGGAATGATGGGCTTGGTGTTGTTGTAGAGATTGGTAGGAGTGGGGTTGCGAGAGGGTATACTGTTGGTGGGGAAGGCGAGAGACGGTGATATTCTGCAGGTAGGTGGGTAGTATGTTAGATGTGTTTATGCATGTGGCTATAGATGTCAATTAGTTTTGAAGGATCCAGAAGCCCCTGCACCATATTGTTGGTAGGCAGCGAATCTGAAAAGAGAGTATCATATTATACTAGTGAGATGAAAAGCAATACGCGTCGGACCACCTAGTAATAATACCCGAAAACGGGTAGGTGGCTGATGACCGAGGACTGCACCCTTCTAACGCACCTCACGGCGAGTGAGCTGAAACACACAGTAATACGAAACAACCATAGAGCATCGCTCGGTGTCCGTTATTATTAACGGGTATTCTCATCAGCCTCAGCCCCCGTATACCGGTAGTCTCCTATGCTCCTCAAGCTCGTGCTAGGCGGGAATGTATCATGTTGTAACTCTTGTCCTTTTGAACCTGATTTAAGGTGCAGAGTGCGAGTTCGATACATTACCGGTATTCTATTGCAAAGTGGCTGGTTAAAGACAGTTTGAGGAGGTAGGTGTTTATAAAAATGATTGATTCCTTCCATCTAATAGCTTTTAATTTAAATAGATATACATGAATGCAGCCTCAGGGTGTGAAACTTATCGATTGAGATAATCAGAAAACCGGTTTATGATCTCTACTAGTGCAAATTACAGGTAACCAGTTGTTTCGTGCCGCCTTGTGTTTCGACCCGCTGTGGGGTACATTATATTGGAATTCGCCCCACGAAGGATTCAGTGAGAACTGCTCCTGCGCTCCAGCACGGCGGGTTGAATGTGAGGTCGCGCAGGTAGGCTCTGAAGGATACCCCCGGCGGGGGATGCCAAATCGATCGGATAGCCCCCCGAAATCATTGCAGCTCACGGAAGCCTAATTACGAACCAACCCACCGCCAGTATGCAATGGCCAGAGACACTTGAGAATATGAATGGAAATCATGAATCAACATAAAACCATGAAAACTAACACCAAATCGCAGTTAATATCAGGAAAGTCCATCGTCCAGCACATGCTGGAGGATCGAGCCATCCGTCTTCTATTATCAGTACAGTGACCCCGCAAAACAAAACAAAAAAACGAGAAAAAACCCCGTAAGGAAATAAGAAAAATGCCAAGGTTGGGGTTTTTTTTTATAACAATGCTATCCCATCCCCTTCCCCCGGTGAAAAATCATAAAACCCACTATGAAAAGTCCCACAAGGCCCATACTCTCCCAGTAAAAGATTGATTAAATTGCTTTTTGTTTTAACATTTCCAACCCCTTTACTTTCTCCTGAACGAGCAACCCTCAGTGAGGCGGGCCTTGCCACCTGTTGGCTGGCAAAGAACGGTGGCACAGGATCCGCAGATGACGACGGTCTGAGCGTGCGAGAAGACGGTGGTGATGTTAAAGCAGCCAGGGCACTTGACGTCCATGAAAAAGGAACGAGGGGCCGGGACAAGAGTCTATAAATGCGTGGTTAGAGATGCTGAGAACTTAGAGACGAATGACATTCCAGTACCTTGAGCTTGTGCTTTCTGGCCTCGGCGGCGGGAGCGGGGTTAAGGAGGTCTTCAGCTAGAACCTATAAAGCATGATATTAGCAATGAGTCTACAAGCACTCCCTTTCGTTTTCCCTCTCCCCAGAGAATCTACCGCCACGATCGCGTGCTACTACTGGCAGAAAAACGTAACCTCAATCACTTCCCCTCAACTCCCCGCCCCAACAGATCCGGGGGAGAATCAAAAGAAAAGAGAATTATACCATTTTGTCTGTTCGTTAACGTTCTTTTTCTGCGTTGGCACGATTATTTGGAGTGGTGAGGGATTCGGCGTTGGTAGCTGCTCAGGGACGCTATTTGGTGGGTTGTGCGGCGATAAGAATGGAGGAGATTGGCATACTTTGACTCGTTGCCAAGGATTACCAGTGTTTCAGAATGTAGTGCGAGTTAGGGTTTGAAGTGACTGTCGTTTTTCCTAGTGCTGAGAACTGGAAGGTTACCCTGCATTCAGAGGAAATCGCTTTCCCATCCCAGCAGACTGCTGGTCCTGTAACGCAAATTTTGGAAAGGGCTGCTATGGCCTCACGACGATGAGGATGGTGACATGGACGAAAAGGACGCTGGTAATGTGGAAGAAAAGGGATTCATAGCCACGCGTGTAGAGTAAATGAATAAACTCTATTTTGATCTCTCTAATTCCTCTGAATATTATATCTTCGTAATAAAGTGAAATTTCCACTTTGGGCCAGGTGGGGGCTCCACTGGTCACTCGGGCTCTGTTTACGGGGGTTGAGTGGTCCAAAACGAGGAGAACCGCTCTTCCCAAATTTTGGGTTATTTCCTATGATAGACAATGTGCCACCAGTGTTATTCATAGATCCCATAATAGCAGAAGTTGTTCAAGTTGTGTCGTATACGGAGGTACATACTGGAGTACGGTACAGGGCCTAAGTTTTGTAGGTTCTATATGGGGTGAGGGCAGCAAACCTCGCTTGTGGAACCTACAAAACTTAGGCCCTGTCTACCTCCGTAAGTGGTATGATATGAATCGTTATCATTGAGGTTTAGTGGGTTTAGGGTGCAGACTTAACGATTGGGGGAGGTGTGATACGATAGACTGATGCCGATGTTTTTAATCCGTTTGTTGGTATGATACTGAAAAAGTCGCCTACCCGTACGATACAAGAAATGCACAGCAGAGAAGCAACTCACGTGAAATCAACTAGCTATCTATTCTTCTAAACAAGCGAAAGAACCATTTATTAGCATGCTTTTATAGTATGTCCACCATGTCGTACTTCTACTTTTTTTATTTTTATTTTTATATGACTTTTCGATTAACTAGCTTACAACAACTAATAACAAAAGAAACCCCATCAACCGCTAGAAAATACTAAGAGCCTTTCTGTAGCATTAAGTCTGTCTGGCTCGATACTGTAGCAACCACTCTCTTAAACCTAGAAAGCGTCCACCGTGATACCCAAAGAATGGCAATATCGCCAACCAAACCCAATAGATAAAACATCGCCTCACTACTGCAAAGCTACAAGAGATAGCACAATCCGTCCCGTCATCTATACCTGCAGCGCCCTCCGAATGTCCCCTCAAGCCCCAGCAAAAAACACCCCACCCAATCAACGTCCATATCCATCCTTAGCCAGTAGTGTGGCCTTGGCGCCCCCGTAGGCCGTATGATTACGCTTCCGGAAGCCGTTCGAACCAATAACCAGGGCTCAGTCCTGTGACTCAGGCATCTACCACCCAATAGAAAAATGGAGTCGGACACTACCTAGAAATCTCACCCCTCCCCAAGCCGCTTTTTGGGGTCAAACGACCCTCCCACCCATTCCCAAATCTCAACTTAACAAAAGAAAATTAACGAAAGGAAACATGATTTTTATCAATAATGAAAAAATCAAGAAAAAACTCTCAACCAAATCTCAACCATCCATCCACCTCTTATGGAGAATCTATCCACCACAGTATCATCGGGCTTCAATCATCCCCTTTTCCTCCTCCAGCCGGTTGGAAGGACATCTACCGCCTGTAAATGCTGAGCTCTTAAGGGGTACCCCAGGCTCGAATCCACAATAACAGATAAATGGAAACGATGTGACCCAAGCCAGTAAAGCGGATTGGAGCGGTGTCCAAACAGATTGACAACACGATTGTGAGAAAATGAAGCCAGGAAGCCCTGTAAGGATTTTGCCATGATTCGTCTGTTGCCTAAATGCAGGCAGAGTTGAGGAGTCGCATTTTCAACAACCGGGGTTGTTGCAGTGATGGTGCTTGTACTTATACTTCAATTCGAAGTGTGGTTGTGGTTCAAGTTGGGGATCTTAACCTGAAATAAGGAATTATTTTCACAGACTTGCTGGTCAAGATTACTAATTCTAGCAGAGCAGAGCACTCGCATAGCCTGTAACATTGCCAATCACGTCAGAGCTAGAAACCTAAGGTTAAATCACATTTCCCATGCCAGGTGGCTAACTTCAATTCGGCTATGTGAGCAGTAACTTACTGATGCTTTATGGTTGCAAGTACCACAGTCAATGGCCATGATAATACTGTACTCTATTATAGTAAAAAACACCAAGGGGTTTTTTTTACTTCTCACGTAGACAGACAGTTCAAGAAGTAATACCTAGACTATAGCTAGTTAGCGTTGCAAACTTCACATCACTTCAGCCGTGGTAGGCTAAAAGGGGAACAGGGCGAAGGTATAATACCTAAGATCAGTGGAGCTCACTCTGCTACAATACTGCATTATTTGGGCATATCCGGAATGACGCTAGTGTGGCCTAGAGGGAAAACAGTGACATAAGTGAGTTTGCCACTTGTGTTGACAACAGGCGAGTGGAGAAGCCCACATCATTTAGCTGTCAAATTCAACTTCAATCTGTAAAAGATACGAGGTTATATCATAGAGAGTATCTGCAATATTCATTCAACTTCGATACTACAAAGGTTTGCTGAATGATTTATCAGCAATCTAGTCTTCATTCCAGGAACGAAACATAGGATTAAAGGCGAATCATGTCTCAATCGAATTGAGATTTGATCCTTGGGCTTAGGTACATTCAGCTTTCCTTGCTTCTTAACTTTTCCCATCTGATGACCTTTGGGTATATTCTCTACCTACTAATTAAGAAAAAGCCAGCTAATAGGGATAGTGTTCACACTAAAAAGGAAGTTCTTAATACCCTTTGATCCCATCAGATAACCGCTTCTCTTGTCCCTGTAGGCTGTACAGGCCTGGTGCAGCCACTCGATGGCACTCTCAATAAGCCACTAAAGGATATCGTAAGAGATATCATTGAGGATTCCTTAGATATCTACAAGCAAGGAAAGCAAATGGAGCTACAAGAACTACAAAAGTCAGACAACCAAGCAGTGGTGGAGCATCGAGTATTGATTACTTGGGCTATTAGTGAAGCCAGGGAATGGTTCTCCTTACGACATACGGATCTTATTGTTAGGACTTTCCGCAAGCCTGGCTTAATGTTACACATAGGTGAATAGCTCACCTATAATAGTACGAGATATGCAGCTTCATCTGGATGACAGTATATCCGAACCCTAAAGCTCGCTAGAAGTAGGACGTGTAACGACCCTATGATAGGTAGCAACAATAACTACCACCTTAGCCCAAAGGGTATACCAAGTGGTAACCAGAGGTGGTATGGTCTCATATACAAATAGCTGGTTAACCTAGGGCAAAGCCAAGGGAATAGTTGAGTAGCCTTGGGCACTCTATTAGGCAGGGTAACCTTTCGGGAGAACATTCGCATGAGGTCAAGAGAATTATGGGAATATTACAGGGACCTCGGTGACAACCTTTGTGGTCAACTGGAGGACTTCCGGAGCGGTTAATGGCATAGGAGGACAAAGTTACCCTACCTTGGGAATTTGGTCATTATGCCCATGGACCCCAGTTACCCAACTGAGGAGTCCAAGTTACCCTACCTTCACCTGCAAAGTCATCCTGGAAGTTAGAGGTCGATTGCCTCAAATTCTATAGGCTCTTAGATGTTCTTGGGCGCACACACATCTGTGCTGGGAGACCCCACGCCTGTATAAGGGTGGCCCGAACATACTAGTGAACTGGGGTAGGTTTAGCTAACACCCCCCTCTGGCCCCAGCATTGGTACGGCGCGTCATAGGCAGATGGCTGCATAGTTGCTCGTTTGCTAGTAAAAAGAGCTGATTGGAGCGGTAGGTGTAACAGTGTATACATCGTGGCCGTCCGTCTGACTGAATGTCATTCGCAGGATATATAAGTGGAGTATGGGTAACCGCCAAAATGGAGGTCGCCTATATATGGTCTCTCTGGCACCTAGGAGTCTATTCTAACCTACGGGTAGTAAGATAGTCCTCCTAGTGGTACTCAGGTAGTCTCAGAAGGCCAGGGTGCTTTCGAGACAAAATACCTCAGTAACCAGCCCGGGCCTTCTCCCCTTGATTTGTAGCATTACTATGGGTTGTTATTGGACTCTAGAGGTATGAGTCTTATTACGGTTGAGTATGTCCCGAGAGGCTGGCTATGGGTAGCGCCCACTTAGCCAACCATCGGCTACATCTCACCATGGGAGGTTGCATGTCAATTTATGACATTGGATAGTCGTGTAGATTAAATGATGGACTGCATCGGTTGTATAGACGAAACTACCACTGGGCCAGTGAGTCCACCACCTAGGTATTGATTCCGGTTGTTGTCATAACAGTTAGCCACTGGTATGACTTTGATAGGAAGAGTTTTTCCACCTGCAGTTGTATTGGAGATGCATTGCAGAAACTCACATCCTATTGACTGAGTTAAGTGTACCCGAGTTGGTCCGACACTTCCCCCTGGATGAATCCTGATGGAGGGTAGACCTCGGACAAATCCTGAGCAGGACAGTCTGCTCACACAAGGTCGGAAGTAGTGGGGAATGTCAAAGGCTTAAATCTGATATCTACTTAAGTTTAAGTGTTTGGTATTCTACTTTGACAACCAACTTTCCCTCAAGAGAACTAAATTGAGTGAAGCTTCGAGCTTAACTATATTAAGTTTTACCCTTGATTCTTCTGAATTATTTTACCTCATCTTTATCTTCTACTTTGCGTGTTTGGTACGGTCGCAACCTTAGAGTTCACCTCTCTATAGGGTGCCCCCGTTACAGGATGAGCCTGGAGGCATCTGTAGTAGCTACTCAGGTAACCAGAAGAGTTCATGTTCCTTGAAGTAATCTACTGATTGGTACGACAAAATATTTGGACTCAATTACATATCCGGTGCAGCTGTATATATATGCATGTTGCTTTGAAAGATGGCTATCTGAATTGATCACTCGGTATTCCATGAGCACTATTGGAATGTTTGTTTATGGGCTGCATATATTAAATCATAGTTCATTAGGATAAAGAGATTGAAGACTATCTACTGGAGGAGTGGGGGCACCCCCAGATGAAATAGTATTTGGGAGACTCTCTGAGTTCGAGCAGGACAATTACCTTCAAGGTCAAATAGTGTTCGCACTTTCCTGAAGAAAGTTGCATGACTGAAAGATATATAAATTCTTACGAAAGAAAAGTAGTGCAGATTTTAGTATAAATAGAAGGACTCTTCCCCAGTAGTCCAAGAAAGAAAGCAACGAAGAAGAGACCTTAACAATATAACAAGTTATCTTCTAAAGTTCGAGAACTTTGCCTTTTACTTGACCTTATCGAGCCTTCTTGATATTTCTCTATATCCTTCAACCATGGCCTAGTTAGCTCCATACCTGTTGGAGTTAGCTACCCTGTAACACTTAACACTACCTGTTGAAGGATCTCATGATCACAAACTTTCAGTTAAAGAGATTGACAGTTACTTACTGCGGATTGGTGACTGGAGTCAGCAATGTGGCAGGACTGGTGTAGGTAGTAATCTTACTACTTTGGAGATAGGACAGGGCCAGAAGGTTGAACAGGACTTAGAGGTTGAAGTGGCTGTGGTTGATTGTATGCTACTAGAATGTATGTTTGATGAAGCTGGTCATGACGGTAGTATAGAATTTGTTGATTGATATTAAATTCAAGTTGATCCTCTATTCAACCCCCTACTACCATTCAATCTTATAGGAATTGGCATAATTGAACTTCATACTAAGAAGTTTGAGTTGCCTTTGCTTCTCACTTTGTTTTAATGCTAGTGCTAAATCTCGTATGTTGTGGTTTTGATACTGGCCTCATTTTGCCACCCCTGCCCAATAGCCACGTGTGGGTTACTCACCTCTTAGTGTTATTCCGGATATGCACAAATAATGCGGTACTAATATTACGCTCCCACTAGCCTGTTCTAAGACAAGAAGGGTGTGCTATTTCCAAAAAAAGGCTGCTGTAATTGCTACAACTCAAGCACATCAAGGAAGCAGGAATTCATCCCTTGATATAACATACCAGTAGTAAGTCAAGATGATCTCTGTGGACAACATGCTCTGTTTTCTGTTAGCATAGAAGACTTGTATTAAAGTAGAACTTGGACTGCTTGCAAATCAGATGATGGGAACTTGGACTATATCATAGGAGGATTACTTGAGCACTAAACCTTAAATATATATGATACAGCAATCCACCAAAATCATTTAAGCTTATTTACAGTATGCATACAGTATCAGACTTACATGTCCCAGGCATATTGAAACTGAACAGAGGGGGACAAAAATTTGTATGGCGAATTGACTGTGCGCATTCATGTGCCCATAGTAAATTAGGACTCAAATGTTCTGGTTCAATATGCCTGGAACGTGTATATCAGGCTCAAGTGCTCAAGTGCTGTCTGAGTGGCAGTGGCTTACTATACAGTACCAGTGCTCGAGTACCGAGCCAACATGAAGATCCAATAGTTGGTTTTTGCTTTTAGTGCAGAGATGCCCATAGGTCAGAGCTATGATGGAAGTAGGGTACTCGAGTATGATAGCAAGGGCAAATGGTGCTACTTTTAGAAGAAATTGAATTGCCAAAGGAGACAAAATCCTGTACAAGTACTTGGGCAGGGATAATGCAAAATATATTGTAATACCTCCTGAAGCAATTTTACTTCTAGCGACCCTTTTGGCCCCATGAGAGCATATTCTGGTTCTTCCCAATTTACACAGTATGGTGAGATTTCAGTGCTTATGATACCATAGTTAGTATACTCGTACTTCGCCAAGGGTGAATTGCCCTAATGAGAGCTATTATCTATTACAGCCCCTAGTCAGAAGTGTTCGTGATCCGAGACATGTTTAAGTGCAGTTGCACTATAGGGCCCAGCCATGGCGGGGTAGTAGGGTTGCCGGGACCCTGTAGTAGTGGGGTTACCAAGACTTTATAGCAATGGGCGCGCGAGCTTGCGAACGATCGATCAACGGGTATGTTAGGCATACCAGAAGGCTCAGCCTTCTCTTAGTGAATCAAGACCTATAGTTACCCTACCTTAGGATTCTGAGTTCAAAGAGACAAGCCAACACCCCCCTCACGTACCAGCGTTGGGACGGCGCTACACCGGCAGATGCCGCTGTAGTTGCATCCCCTCACCAAAGATATGGTCATTGGAGCCCTCCTCGTAGCCCCGTATACATCGCGGCCCTCCGTCTGACTGGATCCCCTTCACAGGATATATGAGGGAAGACCTTTGGCAAGCTTATACAAGTGGTTCGAGCCAGGTCGGTCGACGTCGCATAAGGTTACTGAGCACTGAAGACAAGAGTCACGGAAGTGGTCATTAGGTGACGAGACGTTTTTACGGACAATGGTTAAGCAACACATTCTAGACTCCACGCTCTCGTGATGAAAGTCGCAGAAGTAAATGGTGTTGTTGGATCAGGTAGTTTGAGAAATCTGGCATACCCGCACTCACACAGGTCAATAGTATCCTTAGGATGCTGACGGAACCAAACGATAACGATATGACTATGGAGGAATAATAGCTATAGGTGCGATTATCGTGACAAGTCTATCTTATGCCTCGCAGATGTCGGTTGCAGGATATGTCTGCAATGCTGAGAGGTTCAATAAGAAAGCTGGCCCCTTTGTTGGTTCGATCATGGAGACCATTTTGCGCATGGAATGGTAAGCAAGACTCCATGCCGATGAAGATGGATCGTAACCAATGAACTGATGTGTGGGAGTACCGTCAGGACAAATCATGGTGGTGCGATTCGGAAGTCGAAGTGAGATAACAGAATTGTCAGGGTCAAATGGTATTCGCACTTTAAGAAGAAGCTGGAGTTTGTTTGTAGGTACTTAGTTAGTATCAGAACTAGATGTAGCCCGCAACCACCCACACACGGCATATAAATATTGAGGTGCCTCCCGAGCTATTTGAACATTATCAAGCAACGGAGAAGAGATCTTATCAATATAAGTTTTTACGCTAGAAAAATCTTTATCACTTTACCACCTCTATTTTGAAACATTGAGCCTTCCTAGACAATCTCCATCTACGATTAAGATTATCGGCCTGAGTTATCTCGCAAGACTTGAGATAAGCTCCCGCCTAACAGGGTAATTGTCAATGATGAATTATCCACGATCAACAAAATCACTATATAAATTAAATAATAAAATATAAAATTAAAGTTATGAATATCATACTAGCTAATACCTGGTGTAGCCCCCCTTTGCCTCCAAAACGGCAGCTACTCTATCAGGCATTGACTTCCACAACTTTACAAAAGATTCCTCACGAATTGTCTCCCAAACTAAAGGCAAGACTTCTGAAAGTGTCTTCTTAACAGCTTCTGTGCCTCCTGGGGTATCTGCAATCCTTGGATACTGCTGGTACAATCGCTTTTTAAGCTCTACCCATGTATGCTCAATAGGACTTAAATCAGGGGAGTAAGGGGGGTGTTCCACCACTTCTATGGAATTTCTCTCCAACCAATCTATAACATTATAAGCATTGTGAACAGGAGCATTATCTTGCTTAAAGGGAATATCTTGCATACCAAAAGAAAACTTTTGATTAATAACAGGAAAAAGATACCTTCTTAAAAGTCTGATATACCTGGTTTTGTTGATATTTTGAGTAATAGGAACTAAAGGCCCTTTTCTCTTACCCCAAAAGCTGCTCCAAACCATAAGCAAAATTCTCTCATCTTTCTCCTTTGGCTGAATACAATCTGCCCCCCACTTCTCCCCAGGTTCTCTGAAAACCCATTGCTGTCTTCGATCCTTAGATTTCTTCATAATGTACTCATTACTCCAGATAACTTTCTCAAAATCCTCAGCTGTTGTAACTGCTTCCCCTGGGGTAGCGGTCTTGCAAAGGGATATCGGTATTGACTCTAAACAAACCAGTGGTATAAACGAGATCAAGTACCCGAGACTCCAACACGTAATCGCATAGACTCTATTACTTTATCGAAACTACTAAGAGAAGACCAAGTCCCTTAGGCCTGTACGAAGCTCAAAGATTCTCAAATTGAACTGAATAGAACATAACTGGTCAACCAAGTATATTCAAAACTCTGTTTGTCGAAGTCTGATCTCTCTAAGTCCATAGAGATACAGGTCCTTTAAATACACTTGCGATAATCTATCTCACATTAATCATATCCAAATCCTAATGCATCAAACGATACTTAACCTATAAACAATCAAACAACAAACAAGGCTTACGAACTTCCGGAGTTCGTATCCTGAAACAATACAAGCATCAAATAACAACGCTTATGAGTCTCCTCAACTCGTATCCTAAAGACAAAACATAACCCAAACTTAACAAGGTATACAACTCACCGGAACTCGTATCCTGAAACAGTAGATAAAACAAATTTCTACCTAACCTGGTAACCTGTACCGGTTACAGTTGTCCAATCCTTATAAGCTATTGCCCACTTTAATCACTTAGCAATATGCTCAGGTTTGAGTCTAGGTCTTGATTTGGCAAGCCATTTCTTGACATTGGCTTCTCTGAGTACTCTATGCACTATAATAAAGTTGTTAGCAATCACAGTCTATCACTTAGGGTAGTACAAGAATGCCGCTTCTTTTTTTGTTACTTGTAGAAAGTGATATGCCAGGAGCGTATTTATCCCGGAAGTTAGATCTAGTCATTTTCCCTTTGCATTTGGCTGCCTGCATAATTGTGCGATGGTGTCGCTGACAGAGAACAGGTGGGCGCCCAGGGCAAGAAATGTTATCCAGTAATAGACACTCACATGCACGAGTAAGGAAGCTTTTAATTGTGGTCAATGGCCATCCAATAGTGCATCAAAATCAAAAAGTGAAACCCCAAAACCTCTCGCAAAGAAATGACCAATGTAGAGAAAGGCATAGTAATTGCCTTTTTCTACATCAGCAAAAGATTATCTGGCGTCGGATGCGCCGGCATTGCATCCAGACGTATCCAACTTCATTTTTACGTTCGCTGCGTCCTGTGCGTCCTGACACCATTTAACGATAGACTGGTGTGTCCTATGCATCCTGATGCCATTAAAGGATATACTGTGGCTCTGAATGCAACACCGCACAATCGTCCCGTCAGACTACACTTGTGATCGTATTTTACTTCGGTCCGCGTCCAGACATTATCTGTCTTGCGTATCTCATTGTGACGACCCTACGATAGGTAGCTACAATCACTATCACCTTAGCCCAAATGGTATACCAAGAGGTAATCAGAGGTGGTATGGTCTCGTATACTTAATACAATTAGCTGGTAAACCTAGGATAAGGCCTAGGGAATAGTTGAGTAGCCTTGAGGTACTCTACTAGGCAGGGTAACCTTTCGGGAGAACATTCGCATAAGGTCAAGGGAATTATGGGAATGTTACACGGACCTCCGAGGCGACTTCTGTGGTCGTCCGGAGGACTTCCTGAGCGGTTAAAGGCATAAGAGGGCAGAGTTACCCTACCTTGGGAATTTGGTCATTATGCCCATGGGTCCCAGTTACCCTACTGAGGAACCCAAGTTACCCTACCTTCACCGGCAA
>Ga0307509_10002666_pt1 | contig 28519 bp, 31 predicted proteins | sample 10_EM_MG_FD_202245 | JGI IMG/M metagenome (GOLD analysis project Ga0307509, IMG submission 202245) | Populus trichocarpa ectomycorrhiza microbial communities from riparian zone in the Pacific Northwest, United States - 10_EM | ecosystem: Host-associated > Plants > Roots > Unclassified | place...
CCAACGTCCACCAGTAGAAGCCAAAATAGGGGGGGGGATAGTAGGGTCCGGATGAAATATGGTAATAGGTAGGGTAGTGGCTGGGAACGATAGTCCTGATGGAAAGGATGGAGGGTCATGACGGGGTCGTGAGTGATGTGAGGATGTAGGGGGATGTAGGGGGATGCAGGTGGAAATGAGGAAAAGAGGTTGGACGGCGTCTCATGGTCCTGGGGTGATCATCGGTGGGGGTGGTGGGGGTGGGTATCCCCTCTTCTTCTCAACTGCGCCACCGCACGCAGGAGGGGGTGTCGCGTTCGGTCCAATCCAAGGGTCCAAATACGAGCAAGTCTGGATCGGGACGTACATGCCCCTCGCATCACTGGGGTTGGCCCAACCATTTCCAACGTCGATCTTCACGTTCGACCCTCCGGATTGGGTGAACGTAGGCCCCGGCATGGTGACGACCGTCCCAGTTGGTGTATAATGAGGGAGGGACCCGATAGGTCCACCGTTGGAAATGGAGGTGGGAGGCCACACTATTCCAGCGCTTTGCACGTTTAGGCCGGCGCCGGTACCTCCAGTCTGCCAAGGCTTCAAGGGAGGTGTCCAAGGACTGGTATTGCCACAGGCTCCGGTGGCCTCCCTAGGATCTTTGGGCATCCAGCCTTGCTCCAACCCAAGTTGATAGCTCCAAGCTGGTGTCTCGACCTTACCAGAGCGGGTCGAGTTGCCGATCTTCCACGTCCAGAAGAACCAATTCTGCAGAGCATCCATGGAGGCCATAGCGAACGTCTTGATGTCGTTTTTCATTTGCTGGTCCCAGTTCTGCCAATCTGTCCACGGCGTACAGCTACCTATACGCGTCCATGGTCCATCGCGGGAATACGTTCCCTCGTAACGGGTGCCCTCATTGACGTCCGTAAGCCACAGACCACAGTCCGTAACGGCGTTCGAGAACTCTCCCGCGGTGGTCATACCGAAGTTAACCATGGAATTGTTCATCGTCCCACCCCAATCGTTACAGGGTCGGGTAGCGTAGCTCGACATCGGGGACGCGGACTGTGTGCCGAAACAGATATAGGGGTGGTAGTCGAGGGAGATGCGGTCGGCGTTTTCCATAAATCCGGAGTAGTGCGTGAGTCCCTGGAAACCTTCGTGGAAGGAGATGACGGGACCGTTACCCTCCCCAAGTCCTGTCGCCTGACGTATGGTATCATAGACAGCTTTGTAACTGAACGATGACCGGTTAGCCTCCGGGAAACGAAGGACGAGGTTAGAACATACAATCCATCAAGTTGCGCTCCGCCAATCATGGGGCTGCCCCTGGGTTCGTTGAGAACACCAAACATTACAACGACATCCTTGTATTGCGGTTGAGAGATAAACTCCGTGATGACCCTGATATAATCCAAAGTCCTCTGTGCGTTGACGTAGCCCATAGGACCACGAAGGAAGTTGGTCTCGCCGAGTCGCCCAGAGTGGTTCCATCCGTTCTGGGATCCAGGAACGGCATGCAGATCTAGGTTGATCCGGAGACCATACTTGCGCGCCCATTGGATGGCCTTGAGGAAATACCTGATCACCGGTGGCACGGTCGGTTAGGGTAACAAGGGGATAACGAAAAGGAGTACTGACTTCCAAGATACTCTAGGAAGGAATGGCTCGTCGCCCTGAACCTCGATGGCCCACCAGGGTATGGGGATTCGAAGGAAATTGAGACCAGCACCGGCGATCTCTGCGAAATCCTTCTCTGTCTACGATGGTATGGGCGTCAGGATGTAATCTCCGAGCGCCGGGGGACTGCGTGAACATACAATGAAAGTCTTATAGTGGTCTTCCATCTGATTTAGTCCACCACTAGCGGTATCCGCGGCCATAGCCTGACTCAACGTCCACTCGTCTACCGCGGGTTGGGCATTATTGAGATACTTCTCGAAAAGACCTGGAACACTTCATGGGGGGTGAGTGTCAGGAACGTAGGCAGCAACCTATCGCACGTACATGAACTACACAGAAGAAGTCAACGCAAGCCCAGTGAGCACAGTTTGGGTTGTTGGAAAACTTACAGGTTCTGGGACAAGCCAGCCACCAAGATTGACGCTACGAGAACGAAAGGATGAGCGCGGAAATTTTTCAAGTGAAACTCGGGAACGGACCCAAAGATACGATCCTGGCCCCATTTAAACGATTGGTTCAGGGGCGGGGACCAGCTCTGCGCCTGAGCATTGTTGTTGAAGGGTTCCTGGGGGTCCCAATACCAAGTGCCTCCGAACTTGTTCGAGTAGGTCGTCTTTGTCCCGTCCTCAAACGTGATAGTGCTCCCATCCCCTCCAGACTTGATGAGATTATTGGTTGGATTGCTGCTATTGTTGTTGCCATCGTTATTGCTGTTGTTGTCGTCTCCGCCGTTACTGCCGCCGACTCCAGAAGAAGTCTTGCCATCTTTTTTAATGACGGTGAAGTAAAGGGCAACAACGATGCCAATGGCAGCAATGATCACGCCAACGGCGATCGCGCCAATGATCATCTTACGTTTGGACTTGCTCGGAGGAACATACATGCCACGCTTCTCCTCGAGATATCTACCCCGCCTGCCAGGAGAGACGTTTCCGGCGGCAAAGTCTGAATCATGTGGATCCTCTTGGTATGGGACGGAAGAGTAGCCCACAATGGAGTCGCGGTTCGCTCCAAGCGGGTTGAGCGCATATACGGACGTTCCGTCACTCCCGTTGAATGAGGGGGCTGCAAAAGAGGAAGCGAGGGAGCCACGGCTGGCAATGTCAACACTCGCAGCGTGACCGAGAAAGCGTGGTCTCGGGACAGCTTCTTCGGGGAAACCGTCTGGGTGTAACGGAGGGTCGTGGAGTTGGGTGTGGGGTGATGGAGGAATGTCGCTGTAAGGTGCCGGCTGGTCATCCTGATGACCGTAGCCACCGTCGTCGACTGGGTGGTAAGGCGTATTCGGAGAGGACATGTTAACTGCAGACGGGAGACCCGGATGAGACTATACCGCAGTTGTGGTTGATCTGAGACGAAAATGTGACATACAGGATCAGGAAACACCCTGTGGGTGACTGCAAGAACAGCGGAGACGGGGCCGACGAACCAAAGCGAGGGGAGGAGGAGGAGGGAGGGAAAGAGAATGGGAGGTGGAAGAGGCGACCCCATTTAGGAGACCCGTGATATGACGGAGGACTCGCTTCCCACGATGAGACTTTTTTTGTCGGGAACGTATGGAAAACGGAAAGACTACAAAGGGAATCTAACGATCACTACAAATCTTTTTCTAAACATTGTAGTCCCTGGCGACCATCACAACCAAAGTCAATGATCGAACTTACGGCCTCCTCCCAATGTTGCCGTGTCACTGGAGGAACCGAAGAAAAGCCTAGAAATTTGATTTTTCAACTCTCCCTTGTCCCTCCCACGTGATCGCGTCGCGTACCTTCCCCACAGCCTCCGGGCCCTCCATGTCCTCCAGGACCATCCGAACCTACAGCCGGAGGAGCAGAACCGCCCCCTCCTCATCCTCGCCACCTCCAGAAGATTCAGCGCCAGAGCCTCCAACTTCATCGCCATGTTCGACACCGCCTCCGTCCCCGATCCCGAAGAGATCCCTATCCGACACACTGGGCTTCCCTCCACCCAAGAAACCGCGTTTATTGAAACCCGACGCGAAGAAATCCAAGCACCCCCCGGCGTCCTCTTCTAAATGGAAACCAAATCCCAAGAAACAGCCCTTGATCCAACTACACTTCTCTATAGACGCGTCCGTCTTGCGCACGTGCCCAATCTGCGACCTCTCCTACACAAAGGGCACCCAAGACGACGAGGCCCTACACAAATCCCACTGCGCTCGCGTCCAGCGCGGTTTGGAATGGGGTGCGGACGAGATCAGGGAAAGCGCAAAGCACGGTGTTGTCGAGATCGAGTCGGGCATCCGACTCAAAGACGGCTCACTCGGAAGGATCCTAGCCGTAAACGCCAACGTTTCTGGAAAAATCGGCTCAAAGGTACTCCCCTTCCGTCCGCCCCCTGTCTCATGAATTCAACCTGACACGTTCCCCCGTGTCCAAAAAAATGCACAGCTCACAGCATTATTCGAAACCATCACCGTCACCCTATCCTCCCCGCCTCTTACCCGGCAAACCCTAGCCGACTCAAAAGCTTACCTCTTCCTTCTCGCCCCTTCTGTTCCAAACTTAGCCAAATCAACCTCGGCGAGTTCGGGGTCTAAATTGAGCGTACGTAAACGCGAGAAGATTGTGGGCTGCGTGGTCGCCCAACCCATCGCAACGGCCATGTGCATAATTGAATTCGCTAATACCCCTGGTCAAGAGTTACCAACGAAGACTGAGTGCGATCCGAGCCCACAGAACGCACGACAGGGCGACGACCGAGAAACCCATGTGAACGGAAGCAACGAAGCCCCGCATCAATCATCAACTTCGCACAGATCCTCGAGGGGTGATCTGATCACGGTTGATGCATCCACGTCATTATACTGCTCTCCAGAACCCCTGCCAACACCACTTGGTATCCCACGGATGTTCGTGTCCTCTTCTTACCGAAGGTTGGGCATCGCTTCTCGTTTGCTTACCGCTGCTGCTGAGAATTTCATTCACGGCATCACGCTGGACCCTGCGAAAGGCGAGGTGGCGTTCACCCAACCCACCGCCTCCGGTAAGGCACTCATGGAGAAGTGGGGAGGGAAAGGGGCTAGAGTTTACCGCGAATAGAGAACCCTGGGTGGTTAGATTTCGACTGTAGATCTACAAACGTACTGTAACGCGTAGTCCACCTTTATATCATCACGATTTCACAGCCAAGGCCCTGGACGTACGAAGATGGCAGATGACACTGTTATTACAATCACGACAGGATCTACTCCCGAGACAAAGTACACGAGAGGCGGTGAGAATAGATACAAAAAACAACATAAATGAGGTGATAATGATGGCACAGGGACATAAGGTGAGACATATGAGGGACGGAGAAGTTACAGTTCGCCAAAAGGATCGGAAGGCAGGTGGCCAAACAGCCGAGTGACCAAACCCACACTTGGATGAACCCGAGAAAATTTACCAAGGTGGCCAAGGGACAAGAAAAACGAGCGAGATGAAGGACCGAGAATCTGGAGGACAAAAAAATCTCTAGCCGATGTCCTTGACAAGACAGGGTATTGACATTCAGACTTCAACTTCGACGTCTTTAGGGCTGAGCGTGCTTGGCGGAGGGACGAAATACTAGGGAATGGGGAAATCGCGGTCAACACGTGAACACCATCTCCCCCGAGGAAACGTAACTGGGAATGTGAAATGGTGTGCTTACCCTAGCCTTGATGCCACCCGCGGCTGGCAACCTCGTCGACTTCTGGAGGTAAGTGTCCACCTCGGCGGCCGCAGCACGACCCTCGCTAAAAAGTGAAACCAGTCGTCAGTTCCACCGCTATCGGACCAGACGAGAAGGGGGGATCCTTACTTGATGCCCCAGACGATCAAACTCTGACCCCTCCTGCAGTCACCAGCAGCGAAGACACCCTCGACGTTCGTCGAGTATTTCTAAGTGGGGATAATTCTGGTCAGCTGTGCCCACAGCCGCACCGTTAATGTAACTCACCTTCAATGGAGTTTGGATGTTTGACCTTCCGTCCTGCTTGACGCCCAACGCTTTGATCACGGCATTCTCCGGTCCCAAGAATCCCAGGGCGAGGAACACGAGTTCGGCGGGGAAGAACTTGGCAGATCCAGGGACCTCCTCCATCTTCCACCTTCCGGCACTGTCCTTGGTCCACTCGACGCGAACTGTAACGAAAAATAAGTGTCCATTTACAATCGTCGCGATCGAGTGCCTACGTACCTGTGTTCAGACCCTTCAACTTGCCCTCGTCGTTCAGAACGAACTCCTTGGTCGAGATACAGTACTCCCTCGGGTCAGAGCCAAAGTGAGCAGCGACCTCAGTGTGACCATAGTCAGTCCTGAAGATCCTCGGCCACTGCGGCCATGGATTATCCGGCGCACGGCTGGCGGGTGGCTTGGGCAAAAGTTCGAAGTTCGTGACAGATTTGGCACCATGTCGCATGGAAGTTCCGATACAGTCGTTTCCAGTGTCGCCTCCGCCAATAACAATAACATCCTTGCCCCTCGCGCTGATGTAGCTTCCGTCTTGGAGCTCGGAGTCCAATAAGGACTTGGTGTTGGCCTGTAAAAACTCCATAGCGAAGTGGATACCGTCGGCATCGCGGTTTGGTAGCCTCAGGTCTCGTGGCCAGGTCGCACCAGTGCAGACAATTACAGCATCGTTACCGGCCCTCAAGTCCTCGACATCGACATCGACGCCGACGTTAGCGTTCGGTACGAACGTCTACAAAAATTCGTCTCAGTATTTACCCGATGAACTCACGGAAACGAATGACGCACGACTCCCTCAGCCTCCATCAGGTCAAGGCGGCGCTGCACAATGCTCTTATCAAGCTTCATGCTGAGTCGCAAGCGGGGCACACGATCAGTACACGTGCAATCAAAACACGGAATGAAATGAACGCACTTCGGGATACCATACATCAGCAATCCGCCCATCCGGTCGTTGCGATCATAAACGGTGACCCAATGGCCGGCCTTGTTGAGTTGATCTGCGGCGGCTAATCCGGCAGGACCAGCCCCGATAACCGCAATCTTCTTCCCTGTGCGGAATTCCGGAGGATTCGGAATAATCCAACCCATCTCGAACCCCTTTTAAAATCCAGGGACGTTCAACAACCCGCTTAGACAGACGGTCGAAGGCCAGGGAAACTCACTTTATCGATGATTGCGCATTCAATGCTCTTGATCCCAACGGGTTGTTCATTGATACCCAACACGCAGGCGCCTTCACATGGGGCGGGGCAAACTCGTCCCGTGAACTCCGGGAAGTTGTTGGTAAGAAGTAACCTGTTGAGAGCGTCCTTCCATTGGTCCTTGAACACGAGGTCGTTCCACTTGGGGATGACGTTGGAGATCGGGCATCCAGTTTCAGATTGACAGAAGGGAATACCGCAATCCATGCATCGGGAAGACTGGTATTTGAGTTCGTGGTCGCTCAAGCGGTGGGAGATTTCGTTCCAGTCCTTAACGCGCTTCCTTGGTGGTCGGTATGTCTCGTTGAGCCGTTTGTACTTCATGAAACCACGCGTCTTGTCGAGCTTCTGCGCACGTTGCTTCGTCGCGTTCTCATCAACCATCGAATCTTCGAGATCCAACAGAGCAGGCTCCAAGCGAGAGGGTTTGGTGACGATGGGAGTGGTGTTACCAGGGGTACCGGCTTTGGCCAATAGTACATCCTCGACGTCCGAATGTAAGTTCACATGGCTGGCAGTCCTTGAGGGAACCAAATCAATGACACTCTGGCGCAACTTCTCTTCTTTAGCACGTGCGGCCTGTTCCTCCAAAACGCGCTTGTAATCGTTCGGCATGACTCGAACGAACAGAGGTAAAAGGTGGTGGAAATCTTGGAGGACTCGGTTCGCAACCTCGGATCCAGTGAAGTGGCGGTGGTCTTCGATCATCCCTCGGAGCTCAGCAATCTCTCGTGGGTCAGAGACCTTTCCTAACTCCACCATCTCCAGATTAACCCTCGAAGAGAAGGTGTGGGCGGTATCCAGGACGTAAGCGATACCTCCGCTCATACCAGCAGCGAAGTTTCGACCAGTGGTTCCGAGAACGACCACGCGACCTCCGGTCATATATTCGCACCCGTGGTCGCCACAACCCTCGACGACGGCCTTGGCACCCGAGTTTCGGACAGCGAACCGCTCGGCAGCGATACCCCGGACGAAAGCTTCACCCTGGGTAGCACCGTAGAGACAAACGTTTCCGATGATGACGTTCTCTTCAGCCTTGAAGGTAGACTGTTTGGGAGGGTACACGATGAGACGGCCACCTGAGAGACCCTTTCCGACGTAATCGTTGGCGTCTCCTTCAAGCTCGATTGTGATACCTGGCGCCAGGAAAGCACCGCACGACTGTCCAGCGGACCCCTTCATGGAGATGTGGATGGTGTCACGAGGAAGTCCCTCTTCGCCGTACAACTTGGAAACCTTGTAGGAGAGTGAAGTTCCGAGAGCACGATCGGTGTTCGTAACCTCGCACTCGACGCGGACCGGTAATCCTTGAGTGAGAGCAGGTCCGGACTCATCGATGAACTTGTTGTCGAGGCGGATGTAGAGTTTGTGATCTTGGGCACGGACGCGGTAGGTCGCAGCACCGGGGCGCATCTGCCAGGCAGGCTTGAGAACAGCGGAGAGGTCGAGGTGGGCAGTCTTGATGGTTCGGAGGGTATCATCGACCTTGAGCATATCAGCCCGACCAACCATCTCGTTGATGGTACGGAATCCGAGTTTGGCCATGATCTTTCGCAAATCCTCGGCGATGTAGTAGAAGAAGTTGATGACCTGTTCTGGTTGGCCGGCGAACTTGGTGCGGAGCTGAGGATCCTGAGTGGCGATACCCACTGGGCAAGTGTTGACTAGAAATTACTTAGATACAGCCCCACGAAGTCGAATCAGTACAAACTTACGATGGCACTTCCTCATCATGATACAACCCATAGCGATAAGGGGAGCGGTGGCGAAACCCCACTCTTCGGCTCCAAGCAGACAGGCGATAGCGATATCACGTCCAGTCCTCAACTGACCATCGGTCTGAACGGTCACACGACCGCGCAAATCGTTGAGAACCAAGGTCTGGTGAGTCTCGGCGAGACCCAACTCCCAAGGAAGGCCAGCGTACTTGATACCAGTCCATCGAGAGGCACCAGTACCACCGTCGTGGCCAGAAATGAGGATGTGATCGGCCTTGGCCTTGGCGACACCACTGGCAACAATACCGACACCGACTTCAGAAACGAGCTTGACGGAGACACGAGAACGAGGGTTTGAGCACTTCAAATCATAGATGAGCTGCTTGAGATCTTCGATCGAGTAGATGTCGTGGTGTGGGGGAGGAGAAATCAAACCGACGCCGGTAGTGGAATGACGAGTGCGGGCGATAGATGTGGAAACCTTGTGACCGGGCAACTCTCCACCCTCACCGGGCTTAGCGCCTTGAGCCATCTTGATTTGAAGTTCGTCGGCGTCAGCGAGGTAGTTTGAAGTGACACCGAACCGACCGGAAGCGACCTGCTTGATAGCGGAACGCATGGTATCGCCGTTGGCTAGGATATTCGAACGCTCGGCATCTTCACCACCCTCGCCGGTGTTGGATTTCCCACCCAACCTGTTCATGGCGATAGCCAAGGTTGAATGAGACTCCATAGAGATAGAACCGTAAGACATGGCACCGGTGACAAATCGACGGACGATCTCGTTCCAGGGTTCGACCTGGTCAATAGGGATAGCAGTGGCGGTCTCGTATCGGAACTCGAGGAGACCACGGAGATGGACGGCACGACCTTGATCGTTGGCGTTCTTCGTGTAAGCATCAAAGGCAGTTTGGTTCTTCTCCCGAACGGCGTCTTGAAGGTTGGCAATCCCGGAAGGGTCATTGATATGTGCCTCACCGCCGTCACGCCAATGGTACTCTCCGGACTCGGGCATACCCGGTGGAATGATCGTCTCGCGCGAGGGCCAACCACGTTCGTGCAGTTCGAAAACGTCCATAGCGAGAAGGTCGAATGTCGTTCCCTGAACACGACTCGCGGTTCCCCTGAAGCACTTGTCGACGACTTCGGAGTGAAGCCCAAACGCTTCGAAAATCTGGGCGCCCTTGTACGACTGGAGGGTGGAAATTCCCATCTTCGACATGACTTTGAGGATACCGTTGTCGATGGAGTGGCGGTAGTTGTCCATGAGATCTTCGACAGTCTTGTCGTTCTTGGTCCTGTGGAAAACGTCAGAAATCCTGTTCAATACAGAGAGATACACGTATCAGCTCACAATCCCTCGCGAGCGACTTTGTAAATGGTCTCCATCATCAACCAGGGGCACACGGCATCGGCACCGTACCCAAGAAGGACACACAGGTGGTGAACCTCACGAGCTTCAGCAGTATCGATCATCAACGCGACCTTGGCACGCATTTTGTGTTGCACGAGATGATGGTGGACACCGCCGCACGCCACGAGGGCCGAAAGGGGGATCCTGTCCACGCCAACTGCCCGATCGGAAAGAATGATGACCTTAATGCCATCCTCGATCGCCTGTAATGACTCGCTGCAGGCACGTTCGAGAGCCAATTTGTAACCGGGAAGGCCTTCCGACTTGGGGAAGGTGATGTCGATCATCCTTGACGGCCATGTTCGGTAAGCAACCCCGAGGCTCTTCATTGCCTCCATCTCTTCGAGGGTGAGGAGGGGGGATGGGAGAACGATACGGTGACACTGCTCTTGTTTCATCTCGAGGAGGTTACCCTCAGGTCCAACGTAAGCCTCGAGAGACATGACGATGCTCTCACGAATGGGGTCGATCGGGGGGTTCGTAACCTGGGCGAAAAGCTGGCGGAAGTAATCGTAGATCATCCTCGCCTGGGTGGACATACACGCGAGGGGGGCATCGTTACCCATGGACCCGAGAGCTTCCTTCCCATCGGTGACCATGGGGAGCATGAGGAGATTGAGTTGTTCGACCGTGTAACCAAAGGCTAACAAACGAGGATCGGTGCTCAAAGGTTGGGGGTCGATCTTGATCTCGATTGGTTTGGTCCGCTGGACCCGTTTGACAATCTTCGGAACGCGAAGCATGTTCGTCTCGATCCATGACCCAAAGTTCTCCTTGCGAGCGGTGGCGCGTTTGAGTTCCCTATCATCGACGATCCTTCCCTCGACTGTGTCGACGAGCAACATACGACCAGGTTTTAACCGACCCTTGGACACGACCTTTTCGGGGGAGATGAAGATGGCGCCAACCTCGGAGGCACAGACCATGATGTCTTCGTTGGTGACGACATATCGGCACGGACGAAGGCCGTTACGATCGAGATTGGCTCCACAGTAGCGACCGTCACTGAAGGCAAAAAGGGCAGGACCGTCCCAAGGCTCCTGAAGACAGGCAGCCCAGTTGTAGAACGCCTTTTTCTCGGGCTCCATGATATCGTTACCCTGCCAGGCTTCTGGGACGAGCATCATTACGGCTTCCGGGAGGGTGATAACACCATTGACGACGAGCAGTTCCAGAACGTTATCGAACGCAGCAGAGTCTGAACCGCCGGACTCGATAATCGGGTAGAGAAGATCAAGCTGATCTCCAAACAATGAGGAGGAGAGGACGCCTTCACGAGCGTGCATCCAATTCTTGTTGCCTCGGACGGTATTAATTTCACCTATAGTGCAGAGGTGACACAACAATCTTAATTTTGGCGCCGAACGGACGGAGAATCAATTGAAGCGCGCACCGTTGTGGGCAGCCCACCTCATCGGTTGTGCCCTGTCCCAGCTCGGGAAGGTGTTGGTCGAGAACCGAGAATGGACGAGGGAAAAGTGCGAGCGATAAAGTACGTGATTCAAGTCGTGGTAATAATTGTAGACTTGAGGAGGAGAGAGTTGCCCCTTATAGACGATATTTTTTGAGGAAAGGGAGCAAATGTAGAAACCCTTCGCGAGTGTGCTTTGAGCCGAGGGAAATGAGATAAGGGTTTTAATCAATAAGGGTGGAAAAAGCTTAAAATGACTTACATGCTGTGAGTGGCATACTTGCGCAGAACGTATAGCTGACGTTCGAACCGCTTATCGTCAAAGGAGCCGTTATCGCTTGAGGATCCGTCCCCATAATGAGCTCGGAGGACGACGAACGGTTGGAGGATAGCAGGTTCCTTGCTGCTCGCGGCAGGACCGAGGATGGTGCCGTCAGTGGGAACCTCTCTCCACCCGAGGACACGCAGACCAAGATCGCTGGCAAGCTTTGTGAAGATCGCCTGCTGTTTCTGTAACAAGACCGGGTCGTTGGCCCTGAAGAAGATGTTTCCGACGGCGTACTGGCCGGGGTCCGGAAGGATGTAGCCGATGTCCCTCTCAGCTTCCCGTTTGAATAAGAGATGGGGGATACCCGTCATCACGCCCGCACCATCTCCGTCCCGGCTGTCCGCACCGGTGGCGCCGCGATGGGTCATGGCACAGAGGAGTTGGCGAGCATCCGAGACGATTTTGTGGGAGTCTTGACCCTTGATGTGGCAGATAAAGCCAACACCGCACGAGTCTTTTTCGAGTTCGTTCAGGTAAAGACCCTGGGAGGCGGGCAAGGCCGCGGACCAGGAATCGGGGTCGCGTTCTACTTCATCAAAACCGATAAGGGAATCCACTGGATCAGCATCTGACGTCCTGGTTAAGAATTCCGAAGCGAGGCTACTGGCCATAGAAGTCTCTCTCGCGTTGTACAGACTTCGCGGGAGGAGGACGTCGAGGAGGTGGAGGTGGAGATGGAGGAGTCTGCGAGAAAGAAAAAAACTTGGTCCAACCTTTTCTCCAATGACCCAAAGCACGAGTCACCGTCGGATCGGAGAGATCCGTAGCCTCCGCTAGCTCGTTTCCGACTGGACGCGGACCGTGTGCAGCCAACCAAATGCGAGCCATTTCGTCAATCCTCGTGGAACGCCTGATCTCACGTCGGGGGTGAATAGATTACTCCATGTCCTGATCAAACCAGCCAGAGCTATACGTTGTCTGTCATAGTGTAATTACCGTCTTACGACACCCAGCTCGCCAGGAAACGGAACCCAGCCCGGGGGGCTACGTCCCTGTATAGCCCTCGTGTGAGACAATCGCAAGAAATTTTGCGTGGGTCTCACATCCTCACTCGACCCCCCTCACCACATCAGCCACCTGGAAAAGGCTAGAATTACCCTGCGCCATCATGCAAGGCACAACACACGGCAGCTACAAAAAAAACCGGCCCTCGTTTAGCCTAGGGGGATTCGGAAAGCCCGGTCCAGAACTACTGATCCATACCTTTGTGATGCCCATTGTATTGACGGACGGTCTCTCCAGAGGCCATCTCCCACAGGCGTGCCGTGTGATCGGAGGATGCTGAATTGACATGACCTAAGCCGGTGCCGGGGGTGAACGAGAATACCCACCTGTAACGAGATAAGCTGAATCTGCGCTAAAGGCGCAATCCCAGACCCATCGTTGGTGACCTTGGAGTATCTTGTCCAACCTGAATTCGAAACTCGGAGACACAGACCAAATTTTCACCGTCGTGTCAGCGGAACAGGTAGCCAGATACCTTGAGATGGGGGGGATCACAGTCAGCGTCACGTACAAATGACGCATGGGAACGGCGAACATCTCACTTGATGTCCGGACTGAACAACAGCCTGGTGAGGTATTTACTGTGAGCTTGAAACTTGGTGACTGCCTGGAAACGCGGTGCACTTGAACCCTCTTCATTAATCTTCCAGACATAGCATCGCCCCTAACGCAATTGCCACATAATTCAGAAACGTGATAGGGTAGGGAGTACAGAACTGGAGATGTGCGCGCCTTGTTGTTTCCGGCTACTAAACAAGAACTGTCAGAAGCAAGGCTGACGGATCGCATGGGAATGTCGCCGGCAGGAGTCTGAAGCAGAAACGAAGATAAGGCCCAGGGAACGTGGGGGGTGATGGGGGAAGCATACGAGTTCATGAGTACAAGTGTTCTCAGTCAGATCCCACTGTTTGATCCGGCCTGCCTGGTCGCAGGAGATCAATTCACCCTGGTTTGGGTGCACGACGACATCGTTGACTAAGAATGAATGAACGGTCAGGGATGATCCGAGATGGGGGGTCGGCGGACTGGAGGGGGTACCTGGAGCTTCGTTGTCGTAGTTTCGCTGAATATGCGAAGATCTGGGTGGATTAACGGTTATTTTAGCTTGTTTACGGTGATAAGGAATAACAAATGGGGGTCTTGCCGTGGATCCCAAATCTTGATGGTCCCGTCTTCGCTGCCGGTAACGAGCCACTTGCCTTCGTTGTGGAACGAGACGGCGGTGATGTTGGAAGAGTGGCCCTCGAACGTAATCAGCTGGGGAGGACGAACATGAGGGGGGGATTGCGGGCATCCGAGATTGTATGACAGGCTTACGGGAGTGGAAGAAGAGCTGCCAACCTCGTAGATATTGACCTTTTTGTGAATTGCGGCCGCGAGGAGGCGTTTGCTGGACGGAACGGGATGAACACGACGTTGGTTGGTGGGCAATTGGGACTCACTCGGGCGAAATGGCTAGACGATTTACTTGCTATACAGACACCCACACAAGTCACCGAGAGCTGGGGGTGGTCGAGGGAGAGAGAGGATCTTACACCAGATTCACCAGACCTAGTGATCGTCCTGGAACAGATACCGGACCAGGCCTCCCAGAAGCGAATTTCGTGGTCGTAGGAGCCAGTTACGAGGATGACGGACATGTCTTGTGCAGCTTGGCCCGGCGACTTGGTGGCAATTACCGGCGCAGGCATGGGTGGCGGTCGTCGTGCAAGCGTGTGTTGTGGGCTCGGGAACTATTGGGCACACACCCACACTTGTCTGGAACAATCTACCATCAGACCACGACCACCTTCCTTCCTTAGCCGCATTTGCCCCAAATCCCCCTGCGACTTGGCCGAACGGTTTTCTTACGTGTACCCAAAAACCGGGCTATCGTGCACTATTTCATGCATCAACCAGTCTGCCGCAGCGAGGCATCCTCTGAATTGGATAGTGGCCCAACGTTATGCCCAATCGCGAACCTTCTTCGTTCTTGCAACATCTCTTTTGATGGACCGAGCTGATCCCTCGAAGCCATGCACTCAAAGGATTCCAACAAAGCCCAGGTATCGGTCTCTATTCAAACCCCTCGAGCTCATTCTCAACTCGCTTACTGTCTGACGCAGATCAAATGCTACTTCTCCTAGTGTCCGTTCATAATGGACTCCTCCCAACCTGCTGGCGCATGACGTCCCAACGTCTCGTACCCTCCACTATCGCCCGTCCAGATTCTCCCCCCGGTTTATAAACCCGTTCGAACGGAATGCCCCCAGACCCATCGTTCCCTGAGTACCCTATCGCTCACTAATAGTGTATGGACAACCTGCCAGTTAGTCCTCATCGTCCAGCTCTCATACCCCCCCTTTCTCATAGATACACCCCTGCCATGCAGCCCGGAACACGAGTCGTATTTTGGGAGGATGCTGGCAAGATGAAACACGGCAGTGTACAGTCTATTACTCTCGTCGACGTGCGTGTCTCCCTCTCTACCGTTGCCTTGTCTCGTCTTTCTTAACCCCCTTTTACCCTCTCAGGGGGTTCAAGTTGCCTTTATCGTTGTCGACGGCCACCCTAGAGCGCCCGTAAAAGTCCCGTGAGTTCATCAGCGTCTCTTCTCCTTCCCGCGAGCTCTATCTCTAACCGTAAACTCAGGCTCGGTGCTCTCTCTCGAGAATGCTAGATCATCCACAATTCTCTCCATATCTATCTCTGTTTCCTCCTCCTCCTCCTCCTCCTCCTCCGCAAAAACTACACGTTAGATGCGATGGACTTCTAGATGTACAGCCTGGCGCAACTGTATCCTCCACCCCGATACCCCCACATTTCCCTGCACTGTATCGATCCCCCTCATGTTTCTCCCTCCTCACATCTCTCTCTCCCCTTCTCCACCCCCTTCCACTACATTATTATAATTTGCTATGGGACAATCGAATAATACCCATTAGATACTATTTTTGATTTTCACCCTATTTCGCAATCCGATTTTGCTTGCTTTGGCCAAGCTTCTATCTCTTCTATCAAGCCATGCGATGAATGCCCCTAGATTTTCGTGATTGGTGGCGCGGGCTCAAGTCTCCGCCCGGTGTCTTATCCCAAACCGACGTTATGTCTGTGGGCTGACACCGGCCCTCCGCCTTGGGGGCCAGACCATCCTGTCCACGCTGCATTACGGGACCTCGTCGCAGATCTTAATCTCACAAACTTACACCCACCACACGCCCTAAGCGTTCAAAAAAGTTTGCAGCGTTGGCCGCAAGTGCGCACCGGTCGCCCATCAAACACAGCTCTGGACCGGGCAAAGCTTGAGAGAGCGGCAACATACGCGAGGCTTTGGTTCTTCCGATCTTTTGTCGCCGTTCATGTACGCTGATTCAGATATCCAAACGCTTCATCTCACCCCGGCTGGTCGTCATCCAATCATCCGGAGGCGGTTTACCTAAAATTTCACCGGAAAATTTGTTCAGCTTGATTGATAGGGATCCAATTGAGCCACCAAAAAAGCGTGGTCAGGGCGGTGAAGGTCCTTGCGGGCTTCTTTCCGGTCTCTAAAGCGAACCCGCCCCCCTCGTTCCTAACATGCGTGTCGACGTGACGGATATCTGATTCCCAGTCGTGCGACGCCTTCGGGGTGGCCACCCGCCCAACCGCGAGGGGTTAGCCGGACGTTCGGGCATCGTGTAATCAAGGGTTAGGAATCCCAGCCCGGTGCCTGGAAATTGGCTGGGTCATTTCGTATCCGGTGAACATTGTGCACCATTGGGCCGAATCTCGATCACCACTTATCCTGGCGCTTGGTGACTATCAAGGCTGGATCCATGGACAAGCATGTGGTCCATATATTAAATCGAATGAGGGTCCTTTCGTAGCAAGCGAAGCGCTCGGGTCATCGGGGAGGATCCTCACCCTCCTCGAATGACTGTATACTGTGTTGAAATGAAACGAGCTGGGCGACTATGCTTACGAGATCGGCTAGATGCAATAGCTCAGGTCGTTGCCACAAGTAAGGTCGAAGCTTCGATGGCGCTGACGGGTCAGTACCCCATTCCTGTCTTCATCCTAAGGACCCTGAAGGACACACCTCCACACCTTATCTCGAAGGTGCATCGCAGAAGCATGCGTTCCATTCTTCCGCACGAATGGCGAGGAACAGATCACGATATAGCCTCGCACACGGGCTAGAACACGCAGGTTGAACCCCATTTTCGATTGTCAAAGGAGGCTTCCATATGAACGAACCGCGATTACGGCGTAACCATTCAGTGTCGGAGTTAACCTCACAAGGCTTTCTCGTTTAAAACCACCAAACAGTTCCGGTACCGTGGGCTTCCTTGTAGAAAATTCAAGCTTTTACGATCTGATTGGGTGTTGAACAGCTTCATTCACATCGCCGCACTCATCATGTCGCCCCGAGAACCCGGGGCGAGTCAAAATGACAGTGCAGGTTGACGATTCTATGTTGGGAATTTGAGTCAGAACCCACGGTGGTGGGATCTGCAAACACAGTAATGGTGCTTACGCGAACCATGATGCTAAGCCTTTGACCACCCTTTATTTCATTTCCGTTCACGCATCCACCGTGGAGGATGGAGTGTTTCCACCCATAACGAATCGAATCCCTGACCGAGCGATCAGGGGTCATGAAAGAGCAGAATCAGAAACCAGGAACTCACTTCTGCATGTAAACGCTCCCAGAGGGCAGGATCACATCATGGAGTATCGGCCGATCGGTGGTTTCCTCCTCGAGGCGGAGGATTCTGTCAGAACCTAGACTCACACCAACGATCCAAGACCCAAAAGCCTCTAGATGATCGACGTGTGGATGGATTTCTCCGTCGGAAGCAAGGTGAAGGAGGTGGTACTGAATTGGTTCCTCAGGATGGAATTGCCGCAGGCGACTCAGCAGTTCAGAGAGTCTAGGCTGGTCTTCGGGCCAAGATGAAACGTGGATTTCACGATAGTTTTTTATAACCCCATCGTAGTGACCCTGATCTTAGGCGTCAAAGCCACGACCACGGTGTTAGAATTCAAAGGGCACGTTACCTTCTGGAAACCGTAGTACTGATCAGGAAGAAAGAGACTATTGACGTCAAGGCGTTCGCTGAGTTTCTCGGCACGCGTCGCCTCGAACAATTTGCGACGCCTTCGATGATGTCTATCCTCCGCGCGATTCAGTTTGTCCAGCGAGGCTGCCAGGAGGATCTTCTGCTCCTCCTCATTGAATACGTTCAAATGCAGGGAGAAATCTTCACCGAGTCCGCGAATCGAACTCAGGGTTGCTAGGGTACGGCCCCAGGGAGCTCGGAGAACATCGCGACGGAAGCACGATGGTCGGAGTGCGCAAGGTGAAAACATGGTGGCACGTGACTCCGCCTTCTGCCTTCCGTCATCCGAACCGGGACAGCCAGTGTGTGTTGGCATAGACCGCATGCATGTCTGCCAGCGATGCTCAGGAGCAGCAAGGAAGCTCGTTGTACGCCGCTTTGGCGAGGACCGCCACACGCACCGTTGGTCTCTACTTCTCTCGACCAGTTCGGCTGTTCAGGCCGTCAAAAGGTGGCCGAGGTTCGCCACATTCCCCATTCACACCTCACTGACCCACGAAAAAGTCAGCGGATGGCAGTCGCTCAAAGGTTACGCTACGTACAAGGGTCACACTTTGAACCCAGAATTTATCCAACGGCTCGTGAAGAAGGAGGGCGGCGTAAGTCTCATCGTGAACCTCTGGCCCGCATTTCCGCTGAATCCGCCTCAGTTTAAACTCGTCGCTAAACATTTCATTCCCCCAATTGCTGTTAATGCATTGCTTGGCACGGTCCTATGGGCTAGTTACACCGAGGCTCAATCTGCCTTCAGCCCATATCTAGGCGACCATCCCACATTACACGCCGCAGCATCTGGTGCAGTAGCTGGGGGTGCGCAAGCAATCATTGCCGCTCCTGCAGAGAATGTCCGATTGGTCATCGAGGGTGGCACTGGTGACGGGTGGTCTCACGCCTGGAAAGAAGTCTTCCGGGGAACAGAACCCATCCGACACGTTAGCAGGGCTGAGGAACTTAATGAAGCGAGGCAGATTCGAGATTGGATGCGGGATGTTAGAGATATGGCTGGCCGCGGGTGGGATGGATGGGGATTCGGCATCATAAAGGACGTCTGCGGTACGGCGTCGGCGTGTCCACATCATTACGTTTCCTAATGACCGTTGCGCCAACCCATAGGATTTTCTGTGTTCTTCTCGATATTCGAGATAACCCGAAGGGTCTCTAATAGCGTCAAGGCAACCACGCAGGCACTTCTCGACGGCGATCCAGAAGCGGAGAAACGTTTTCCTGGCATTCGAAGACACGCACCGCGAGTCATTCATGCCGCGACCCTCGTCTCTGGAGGGGCTGTGGCTGGCCTCGCTTACGAGTTGGTTTGCCGTCCGATTGATCGCTCTCGACGCGCATATTACCTCCAGGGGGTGCACGACAAGGGCGATTACTCGATCATGCGAGCGTTCTCCCGCAAGCTGAAGGAGGATGGGGTTCTATCCCTATTCAAGGATCCCGGTGCTCATCTACATAATACTCCGTCTTCGCGACCCAGACTCCACGCCTTCCTTCGGACAATCGCCCGCGTTGGACCCTGGGGCGTTGGGTTCTTGGTCTGGGAATCTTTAGGTCCTGGGTTATCTTAGAGCTACGAGTAACTGTGGGAGGTCTCCTTCCTCGTTTGGGTCACTGCGCGGTAGTTGGAACGGACGTAAAGACCCATCTGTGTGCCGTTGCGACGTAGGAACCTAGACCGAGGCCCGGGGCGGGGGCAAGCCCGTAAAACAAGGGATTGGTCCAGATTGACGTTCGAGAAGGATCCTCAAGCGGCGTTTGCTCAGCCTACGAGCAATCTCCGGCTCCTCTGGACCTCGAACCCCATAAAAACACCTCTTATCTGTGTTGCGATGGCTGACTACGTTAACGCAACGCCGTGCTTTCCGGACGCTGTGCGTCGGAACTTGTGCTCAACCGTTACAGATACGCAGGGGAAAACCGTGTCGTCATCATGATGTAGGCCACCGCGGCCTGACTACACACCGGCGGACCCCGGTCTGCACCCAAAGAACGTTCTAAGGAGCCTTTGTCTTTGTCGGAGTCCATTTTTCATCTCCACCATCCCGACAGATTGGCTTGCGAACCGCTTACTTTTTGGGGTCGATCTGCTCCCGCTGCGAGACTCCGTTCCTGCCCGGAGAGGCGATACTCGATGTGTGGCGGCTGAACATGAATCCTATGGAGGCGAGATCAGCCCCAGCCGCCTTGCGGGTAGTTGTTATGCTAATGGAGCTACCAGGGTCGCAGCGATGCGCAATAATCCGAGTTTTGGATCCGGGTGAACGTCGATTCCTGAGTGCTCCACACAATTCGGTTATTATGGATCACGCCGTCCAGGTCCGGTGGAAGGATTAACGGGGTTATATCAGGAATCATGTCTCGTGGCTCGGCGGTGGAGGAACGCGTTTTCCTGGCCCGCCGGTTGAAGGAGACCGCTGTCATCTTGAGACGTACAACATCTTCCAAGGCAAAAATTCTGCCAGCTTACAGAGGAGAGGGCCCTTGCGCACCCCCCGGCCCTTAATTTTTGGTCATCACACACGCGTTTGCCTCGTTGGTTTAGAGCTACTGTCGCGCGTAGCGTACATGGGCGTCGTCTTAGATCTGCTTACCGGCTTTGAGGTTTTGCCTTCCGGTCAGGTGCCCATCTGACCTGGAAAACCAAAAATTCAAATTCCAGGCTTTGGTGATAACGGCAAAGTCCGGTACCCCTTTCATCGCAAAGTATCATCGCAAGACCGAGTCCCCTTCCTGAAGGCGGAAAGTCCAAGATGCCCCGATGCGCACGGAAGGGTTGTGGAAAGGAGTATGATAAGGACGCCAACACCGAAGAAAGCTGCTCCTACCACTCCGGTGATCCCGTAGGGACCCTCACCCTCCTCCATCTCGCGCCTCGTGACACCCGCTCACAACCAACACCACATCGCTCCAGGTTTTCCATGAAGGACTCAAATCCTGGTCATGCTGTGACACCGTAAACAAACCTGTCCTAGAATTTGATCAATTTATGCAGATTCCGGTGAGCGATCAGATCGTTCAGGGCTCAAGGACTTTCCACTAAGATCAGTAACTGGTAGGGTTGTACAGTTGGGCTGCATCTCGAACACGTCCCTCAGAATCAAACGCCAAAGCCCTCCTCGAGCGCCGCCAATTTGACCCTGACATCAGCTGTGGGAGGCAAGGAGAGTTATTCGACCAAACCTTCCGAATCATCCTCAAGTCTGGTCAGCCGTACTGCCACGCCCAAGCCGGAGCCTGTGGTGATCGAGGAGGATGATCTCACGGTCGCCGTTGTGCCGGGGACGTCGTGCAAGCGGCAGGGCTGTACTACGGTGTTTGCCAGTGATGCCGAAAACCGTCAGGGAGATGGACCAGGGACTGCCTGCGCATACCATCCCAGACCCGTTCGTGAACCACCCTTTGATGTGACGTATTATCACTGATGACATTACACAGCCCATTTTCCACGAGGGTAGCAAGGTGACGCAACATTTCGCCGGAAACCTTTGCTCGTTAATTTATAGGTACCACATGATGTCAGGGCTATCTCTGCTGCAAGCGTCGCGTGTTAGAGTTCGACGAGTTCCTAAAGATCGGGGGATGTACGCATGGCCGTCACCTTTTCGCTCCCAAGCCCAAGCCGTCAACGGTGTGTGACCCTTCAGTTCCACCTACTTCACTCGCTACGCTTGTCGTGAGGACACGATTGGCTGATCTATCGACCTCCCAGACGGAAGAATTTACTAATTGTCGGATCGATCATTACCAAACCCCAGCCAACGTGCACGTCTCTGTATTTGCAAAACAAGTCGACAAGGAACGCAGTACGGTCGTCTTCGAATCTGAAAAGGTACCCCCTCCTCACAAGTTCACAGAACAACTGATGACATATGTGCCGTTGGTCTTATCGATTTCTCGACAGATCCATATCGATTTATATCTGCCCGGTGGCAAACGGTTCAAACGTTCCCTTGACTTGTTTAGCGTAATCGATCCCGATACATCGTCATTCAAGGTTTTAGGCACGAAGGTACGGGCAGCGCTCATGCTTGGCCTTTATCTTCAAAGTTTCATCTGCTCTTATTTTTCGTTATCTTCCCATGCCTTGCCGTCAAGAAAGTTCCGAACTACGCGTTGAAGTTATGTCATCAGACGTCATGCTAACCGAGGTTTTTCCTTTTTCTGCTCAGGTCGAACTCAATCTCAAGAAATCAGACGGAAGGAGTTGGACCTTACTTGAGAAGACAACGCAGGACCTCGGGGGATTCCAGCTGACATTTGGGGTTGGCGGAAGGACCGGCACCATCGGTGCGAAAGAGATAGTCGTCGATCCTTCCAATCAATCGCAACCCAGGGGTCAGTAGGTTCACTAACATCTAAGTATGCGCCATTTGGGAGAGATCCGTTGGATGATCAAGCTGTATAAGTGGGGTTGTAGTGTATGGGGGATACAAGGCCAGGATGATGTCTGGTCCTGCTCTAGATATTAATGATCTTGCATACATCTATAAGATTCCAGGTTTCTCTATCTTCTCAAATACCTGGATGAGGTCCCCCACCTCGAACCCTTCAAAGCCACCGATACTGAGACCGCATTCTAACCCTTTGCCCGCTTCCGTAATATCCTTTTTGAGATGCTTGAAGGTGTCCAGATGACCTGGTGGGAAAGTAACCATTGTTAATAAGGGCAGAACAGGCGCAGACTGGGCGGGGTGGTGAGGGCGTACCTTCAAAGATAGTTTCGCGGTCCCTCACAACCCTGACATGTTTGGACTTGTCCACGACTCCATTAGTAACCCTGCAACCAGCGACCTTCACCAATTTCTTCGACTTGAGCCGGATCTCGAATACCTGCGAGACGTTGGCTTCGCCCGTGACCTTGGTCTCGAGGATTGGGGGAAGGAGTTGGATCACGCGCGAGCGGATGTCGTCAATTAGCGAGTAGATGACCTTCGACGAGACCAGAGGGACAGAGTGTTGCTTCGCCAGAACATCGACTGAGCGAGGAGTTGACACGGTGAAAGCCACAATGATTCCTGCGCGGGCGAACGTAAAATAAGCAGGCCTTCTGGACCGAGTGAAACACAGTTGCGTACCTTGGGCAGCCTGCGCTCTCAGCACGTCCGACTCCGTGACGTCACCTACGCCAGACGATACCATTTTCACGCATGCCTCCTTGTTCCCAATGCTCTGCAGAGCGTCGACCACGGCCTCCACGCTTCCACTCACATCTCCTTTAACCACCAGTCTCAATTCTTTTGGACCCTGCTCCGCCTGGTGAAGACCGGCTGACTGACCAGAGGCTTCCTCAGTGGCGCCCACCTCCCGACGATCCCGCTCGAGCCGCCTCTGTTCGTTGATAGCCTCCAAATCTCCCATCGTCGCTTCGAGGTCAGCCTTCCTCTCCCGGTTTGCGATCGCCTTCTTCACGTTCGCCTCGGTGCCCTGCAGGACCTCGTCTCCGGCGTTTGGAAGCGACTTCCACCCCGTGACTGTTACAGCCATCCCAGGATATGCAGCCTTCACAACCTTGTCCGAGGAGTCGAGCATGGAACGGACTTTGCCGTGGTGTGTTCCGCAGATGATGTGAGCGCCGGGCTTAAGGCACCCTCGAAGCAGGATAACGGATGCGACGGGTCTGAGGTACACGAGTCAGACGTGACCCCTTGGTCGCGAATGCCAGGAATACTCACCCTAAACCTTTCCTAATTTTCGACTCGAGAACGTATCCTTGGATATCGCCGTCTCGCTCAGCCCGGAGCTCCTGGGTTTCAGCGATCAAAGACATCGTCTCTACTAGTTCATCCAAGCCTGTTCCCGTCAACCCTGAGACCGGGACACATGGGATATCGCCGCCGAACGCTTCTAACTGGACACCTTCTGCAAGTAGCGCGTTTTGGACATTTTCCTAGAAAGAACCATCAACTTGGACCAAAAGATGGGAGCTCGATAGATCCCTACAATATCCACACCAGGTTTGTCAATCTTGTTAATTGCAACCACCGCATTAAGTTTCTCTCGTTGGATCAGGTCCAACACCTCCTTTGTCTGAGGCATGATTCCATCGTCCGCAGCGACCACCAGTACCACGATGTCCGTTACGCTCGCCCCTCGGGCTCGCATGGCAGAGAAAGCGGCATGGCCTGGGGTGTCCAAGAATGTAATGGTTTTCGGTCCTTCACCAGAGCTAGCAGGTACTGGAACGGAAAAGGCACCAATGTGTTGAGTAATGCCGCCGGCTTCGCCTTTCGCTACCGCGGTTGAACGGAGTTTATCTAGCAGAGTTGTCTTGCCGTGGTCAACGTGACCCATGATAGTAACGATTGGGGGACGGAGGGAGAGGGTAGAGGGATTGGGATTGGTGGGACTGGAAATTGCCCGTTAGCTCGAAACTTGATTGACCTTGAATACCAGTGCGTACGGTGGATAGATATCGAAAGCGGCTTCGTCATTGACGATGGGGTTACGGCCAAATTCCATTGCAATCAGACTTGCATACTCGGCGGTCAAAACTATGCAGATGAACGTGAGGGTTGCGCTCTGCCAATCGGATAAGATCACCCACCATGATCATAAGATGATTGTTCCTCCATTCCAGCGTTTGCCATCACTCGTTGCAAGCGACCTGAAATACGGGACATCAGTGGATCCCTCAACCAAACAACCTCAGGTCCGTATCATACCCTGGCTAACGTTCAGCAGGCGAGCGAAGTTCCCAACGGATACCGTGGACGGGATATTGATATCGGGGTTGATACGGAGAGACTTCTTCGTCTTTTGGATTCTTGGCTTAGGGGTGGTCTTCACCTCGTGAACCCTGGTCCGGCGAGGAATAACATCGTCTCCTTCTCGTCGAAGTAATAGAGAACCGCGAGTTTTGAACTTTCCATTCCCTTCCCAACGTCGAGGCTGCCGGGCTGTGTACTCATTCTCCTGTGGCCGTATGAACTGGCGAGATGATTCGCCGAGTTTGGGTTCCTGTCCTCTTCGAAAATCGAACTTCGGCAACTCGGATAGTCCCGCAACCAACCCGCCCACGGGGGGATCTGCGAAAGTCGAGGGAAAGGGTTTCGGTGTGGTAAGCCCTGGATGCCTTGACCATTTTCTAGGAGCAGGAGAGCCTTGTGATGGTGTGAGGGAGGAGGATGGTTTCGGTCCGAGACGACGGTTTTGGGTGAGGGAAATCTGTGGATTCTGTCTTCGTGGAACAGGTCCAGTCTGGACCTCCGCATTGACTGCTGGTTTCTGTGGCTCCGGCTTTGCCCACTTTGAGATAGGCGGGGCCCATTTTCCGATCCCAGCCGGGGTGGACGATGTAAGCGGCGACGGCGGGGCTGTCGGCCTGGTGTTGGAGAAACCCCACCCAGTCGGCTGGGCACTCACCTGTGTGAAACAGTACATTAGCGTAAGAAGTGATTGCGCGTGTCTGCAAATGGATGTGTGTGCTTACCGCCCGTTTGGTCGCTGTCACGTTCGTCCTGACCTGGATGCGACTGGAGAGAGAAAAAACGTTGCCACCGCGACGCCTGTGCATGGTCGCGAGACTAACGGGGATTTCTGTAAATTATTGTTCTAGAAGGAGTGGGATGCACATCGACCAGTCGGGTGTCAGGTCGTCGTCGGGGCGGAAGCGGGAAGGACGGAAGATGATTATTGATACGTGATCGAACTTGAGGCCGGCAATCCCGGCCCCGCCGCCTGCCGTGTGGCAATCCCGAGCCACATTCCCCTGGATGTTGACCACCACTGTCTTCCGCTGTCGGCAACAGAACCTCAGGCTTTCTACGCCGGCTTTTTATGCTACGAGGCGGACATATGCACTATCTCGATTTCCACAACGAAGTCCTGGCGTGGGCCGGAGGAGACAACACGTTGAAAACGACAATTACCGAGGAAGTACCTCAAGGTTCAAGCCCGCCCATGAGGGAGTACCCCAGGAGGATAAACCGTCATCGGAGACGTCGCCACTGTGGCAAGAAAGTGCGCGTTCATTCAAGAGCGATCCAGCAGAAGGATTGACGCGTCTCCTTATGACCCACGATTCACTGGTGGTCACTCGGTTAGCTCTCCTTGGACTCGCCACTGGGAGAAACGCGCTCTGATACATACAATTCCCAGCCAGATTGAAATGCTTAACATATTTGTTGGTTTCGAACAAACGAACAAATACGCCATCAGTGTGTTTTGTTCATTCAGGTAACCTATTCCGCGAATGACCCACGCCCATGCGTAGCCACTGAGGAGGGGGAACCACTTGGTTACATTGCGGAAGAGCCAAGGGGACTTCTCTCAATATTCTTCCGTCAAATTTTCCGTACCCACCGACCGTTCCGTGCTCTCATCATGGACAACGAGGGCACACCGATCCTCTGGGTTGGTCAGCTCTGATTCTAGGAATAACAGCAAAACTAACCCCGCAGTACAGCTCCGTCGGCCCTTCTCTTGGATAAATTCTCGAATGTTCGTCCAGCGGCTCAAGGATTTGTCAGATCGAGAGACCGCAGTGGACGAACCCGTCCTCGATGCGTTCGCTGAAGTTCAACAACGGTGGCACATCTGGAGACGTCGCTACGACCTGTTCATTCGACGCGGACCAAGGTGTATCATTTCTTTAGTATCTGATCCTCAACCGGAACCTGGGCCAGAGTTGTATCATCAAATGGCGAGGATCGACGAGCCTTTCCTGGCCTGGGACTTCGTGTTGAGGGGTGCTCAGGGTAAGGAGCTGGCAAGTGTTTCGAGGGCTTTCAGGGGGTTCGGACGCGAGGTATGCAGAAAAACTCCACACCTGATCCGCAAGCTCATCGACGTAGCTCTTCACGGATACAGGTATAACGCCCCCTGGTTGGGCCGGAGTGTTGGTTTACCAACTCGTTGTCCAGGGCAATACACTATTAGGTTCTCGCCTGCAGAGCGTCAGGTGATTGTCAACGGTATGGTCCACGTAACTCGAGAGGAGGGCCGAGTAACTGGTCTCGACGAGCGAGCAGTAAGTCACCGATCAACACGAAGTAAATGCCTGATGTAACCCTGAATCCACTCTAGCTGATTCTTGCGACAGCTGGTGCGCGAGGAACTGTTCTTCCGTGCCTCGTTGACTGACCATTCACTTAGCGAATATTGATTTCGACTACTTCTCAAGACACTCCGAGGGGTGCGTTCTTCGTTGTCCTGCATCGGCGTTTCCACTAAAGGCCGTGATTCAAACCCTCCAGGGGTGGAATGGGGATGCCATTCTTCTGGTGGGGATCGAGCGAGTGATGCACCCAACTTACTAGCGCCCGCCACCCGCGGAGCGGAACACGTTCCCCGTACCACGGAGCGCGGGGTGCGATAGCTAACGATAGACGGTGCAACGTGAATGCCATACTGCCCGAGTCTACAACTTGAACATCTCCGAGATGAAAAGATAGCGTATCGTTAACGGATATGAGTGACCATTCACTTACGGGAATAATCACCCTCATGACGACGAAAGTTCGCTCCAGCAGCGAGCTCCGACATCGCCGAGTCTGGAACGGCCGACCGCTTGGTTAATATCATGGCCAACGGTGAGTTGGCGACCCGTCTCGCAGCCGAAATTACAGGCACGTTCTGGGGTTACCTGCAGCTATTCATGGATGCGCGGGAATACACGGGGCGGCTACTCCATCCCTTTGTTCCGTTCCGTCGATCTCAAATATCTCCCTGGCCAGCTACTTGGGATCGGACCACACCTCCGGAAGATGATGGGCCTGAAGAACGTGTTCTCTGGCCTCTGATTGTCTCCTCATGTGATGGATTTCGTGAGCGAGCCTTCGTGCAGACCTGGAAGTCACGATAAGGGTCGAGATCCGAACCTTGAGATGATGTGTGCGTGTTAAAGCCATTCCAGTGCATGTATGGTACAAAGTGAATTCGTGAGAAAGTGTTGTGGATTTATCTCCCCTCGCACAAGGTCTCCAAAAAGACGTTGAGGTCATCCTTGTTGATCTCAAGGACGCTGGTGTCGAATGAACTGTGCCGGGTTCGAGCATTGCACCGTTCTTTGGCATCTAGGAATGCAAGACCAAACTCGCTGAGGGAATATCGTTAGAAACCAGACGAAACGTCTCGGAAATGGAAGGGGACTCTCACTTCTTTCTCGTATCCCCAAAATCCATCGCAGCCGTCACGCCAACGACGACGTACGTCCCAGCCTTCTCATCCAAACACGCAACGACGAACGGCAAACTTTTCTTCTTACTCCTCGATCCGCCCACAACCGTCCCAGGCGTTCTATCCCTCAACGCGTCAACCAACCACAGCGCCAACCTCGACAGTACCCCAGGGTGTGCGAACAATGCGAGGTCAGGACCCTGAGTCAACACCACTACCCGGTGCCCCCGCATGGACTTGATGTCCTGCTTGTCAATGATCGAAGAACCCTGCCTGACGATCGCCCTGTGAAGTCCCATCGAAAGCAAGAGCGCCTCCCGGAGCCGATTAATGCTGGAAAACCCGTTAGCTCCAATCGCCGAAAAAAGCAGAGCAATGGGGGGAGGAACAGCAATAGAAACCCAAAAGAGGTTGGACCAAAAGGGCGGGGGTGCAAGGTTGAGGGGGTTGATTGTACCACGAGGTTCACGAGCGCAAATGAAAACCATCAACACACGGAGGGGTTTGGCGTGATGATGGAAACGGGGAAAAGAAAGGCGGGGGGAGACCAGATCAGAAAGGGATCGACAAGCGTCACGGTGTTCCCTTTCAGTACTAGGCGAAAATGGGGGGGAGGGGT
>Ga0307509_10002667_pt1 | contig 28515 bp, 27 predicted proteins | sample 10_EM_MG_FD_202245 | JGI IMG/M metagenome (GOLD analysis project Ga0307509, IMG submission 202245) | Populus trichocarpa ectomycorrhiza microbial communities from riparian zone in the Pacific Northwest, United States - 10_EM | ecosystem: Host-associated > Plants > Roots > Unclassified | place...
CTGTTATGACAACAACCGGAGTCAATACCTAGGTGGTGGACTCACTGGCCCAGTGGCAGTTTCGTCTATACAAGCTATGCAGTCTATCATTTAATCTACGCGACTATCCCATGTGATAAATTGACATGCAAGCTCCCCATGTGAGATGTAGCCGATGGTTGGCTAAGTGGACGCTACCCATAGCCATCCTCTCGGGACATACTCTACTGTGATAAGACTCATACCTCTAGAGTCCAATAACAACCCATAGTAATGCTACAAATCAAGGGGAGAAGGTCCGGGCTGGTTACTGAGGTATTTGTCTCGAAAGCACCCTGGCCTTCTGAGACTACCTGAGTGCCACTAGGAAGACTACCCTACAACCCGTAGGCTAGAATAGATTCCTAGATGCCCGAGAGACCATATATGGGTGACCCCCCTTTTGGTGGTTACCCATACTCCCCTTATGTATCCTGCGAACGACATTCAGTTGGACGGACGGCGACGACTTATACGGTGTTACGGCAGCTGCTCCAATGACCTGTTTTAACTAGCAAACGAGCAACTACACAGCCGTCTGCCTATGACGCGCCGTCCCAATGCTGGGGCCAGAGGGGGGTGTTAGCTAAACCCGCCCAAGTTCAATAGTATGTTCGGGCCACCCTTATACAAGCGTGGGGCCTCCCCGCGCAGATGCGTTTGCGCCTAAGAACATCTAAGAGCCCATAGAATGTGAGGCAATCAACCTCTAAGTTCTAGGATGACTTTGCCGGTGAAGGTAGGGTAACTTGGGTTCCTCAGCAGGGTAACTGGGACCCATGGGCATAATGACCAAATTCCCAAGGTAGGGTAACTTTGCCCTCTTATGCCTTTAACTGCTCAGGAAGTCCTCCAGGCGACCACAGAAGTCGCCTCGCAGGTCCGTGTAACATTCCCATAATTCTCTTGACCTCATGCGAATGTGCTCCCGAAAGGTTACCCTGCCTAGTAGAGTACCTCAAGGCTACTCAACCATTCCCTAGGCCGTATCCTAGGTTTACCAGCTATTTGTATCAAGTATACGAGACCATACCACCTCTGGTTACCTCTTGGTATACCATTTGGGCTAAGGTGATAGTGATTGTAGCTACCTATCGTAGGGTTGTTACACCAGTAGCGTATATGGATTACCTAGACCTGTTGCATCAAACTGGGCACCAGCTCGAAGATGCCTCCAATCTTCGTACGCAGATACAAAAGGAGCCACATACTTCAAAGTGATCAAAGAGTGATGATAGGCATACTATGGAAGGGAAAAGGCAGAGGAAGGAGAAAAAGGCCACTGGGCCACGGCAGCAGAAGCCCTGCAACCCAGTGCCAGGGTTTACAAGACCCACAGAAACAGAGCATATGAAGATGCACCAGAATGTGCCTCAGACTCTGATTGACAAGCGCAAACGGCTGAATTAATGTTCACGTTGTGAACAAGACGGTCAATACTGGGCAAGGTGTCCGTCCGAAGCGCCAGTTATCGCGTACTTACGACCTAGTCGAAAACAACGTGCTGGAGAGGCTGGACACGATGCCACCCAAGTCCCAAAATCGAGATGCATTGAGGCGGCTCCTAAACCTGCTGTGAAACAAGTTGTTGCTGAGCTCCATTGATCACCTCCCTTAGATTTGGATATCTTGGAGGTCGATACCGATATGGATGACTAGGTAAGCTTTATCCTATGATAAGAACTCATGGGTGGAAAGATGCTAAACTTCATGCTAGGCCGAAGGATGGGCATGCTGGATGAAGATGAAGGATGTCTGTTGTAGGTTCCCCAGCCTTAAGCGCTGCAAAATGAGACTAATATATCGCGCTAGAAAATGTACGATGAATGGTGGTTTCTTTTGTGACGTGTTGGGATGGTTACAGCTCTTTCTATTTACCTTTTGTTTATTTCTTATGTGATACTGGGCAATGTATTGTTTGCTTATCTGATACTATTTTCCATTTTTAGGAAGGAATTTGGTTGGGTTTTGTTTTTTGATTTCGTCAAGCTGGACTTGACTTAGCAATTGAAGTTATTTTGCAAGTTTACCTGAGGAGGGTTGAATACCCGAAATCATGCTGGCGTGATAGTAAACACCCTAGAAATTGAAAACCCGGAGATTTATCAAGTGATAAAACTATTCAGGACCCATTGTGGCCGCTTTTGTGTCGAAAGGCATGAGATAATTGACTACTTACCATAAACCATACAAAATTCTTCTGAGATATACTCACCGCAATGTCTAGGAACAAGAAACCCAAAAAGCGGTTGAGGCTTGCAGGCCCACCGCCACATAAAAGATCCATTCAGGTGAGAGTGCGATTGGAATAAAGCCACAACCAAGAGAGGCTGAGTGGTGAAGCCCTCTGGTTATTAGATAGTGGCACTACTGGTGCTATTCTAAACAGCGATTGGGTTAAGGATACCCAAGTACCTTGTGTTTATCGGAAAGATCCGACACCTATTACAGATGCAGGTGGGAATTATATCCCAGGATTGGGTCTCCACTATTCTACTACTGTAGATATGTACATAGGGGATCATATGAATAAAATGCGATTTGAAGTCCCAGACATGCCGGCTGGCAAAGTGAATGGTTACCTGCCAATATTGTGGTTGAAAGACGATAACCCAGATATCAACTGGGAAAAGAGATGTCTGAAGTGGCGCTCTGGCTATTGTAAAGCCCACCGCCTTAGAAAGGAAAGGCGTTTAGAGTTCATTACAGAGGAAGAACTCTTAGCCGAAGACCCAGACAACATCTTTGTCATGGGAATAGCCCTCTATACTGATGAAGACGGGGACGATATCAAGGTCAAGATCCTTCCACAATATCAAGATTATGCAGATATATTCAGTCAGCAAAGGATAAATGCTTTGCCCGAGCATACAAAATATGATCACCGTATTGACCTGGTCCCTGAAGCCAAGTTGCGACATGGGCCTATATATCCCTTGTCTAACAAGGAATTAGACTTATTTTGTGATTATATTAAGGAAATGGAGGACCATGGAAAGATCAGAAGGTCTTCTTAGCCGATAGGCGCTCCTATTTTATTTGTGCCGGAGCCTGATGGTACGCTTCAGTTATGTGTTGATTATCGAGGGTTGAACAAGATTACTATTAAGAATAAGTATCTGTTGCCCTTGATGAGTGAGCTTTGGAGTAGCCTCGGTAAAGCCACTATCTTCACAAAATTGGATTTGAAGAATGGCTATCATCTTATCCGCATGGCGGAAGGAGAGAAATGGAAGACCACCTTTAAATGCAAATACAGTCTTTATGAGTACACCGTGATGCCCTTAGGGTTATGCAATGCGCCATCAACATTCCAAAGTATGATCAATAATGTATTCCGCGACATGTTAGATGTCAGAGTCATCACTTAAATGGATGACATTCTGATCTATACGGAAACAGTTGAAGAATATGTCGCCCTGGTTAGGCGAGTCAAAGAAACGCTGAGGAAGGCACGCCTTTGCGTTAGCATTAAGAAGTCAAGCTTCCATCAACTGGAAGAAGAGTTCCTTGGGTATAAGATATCCGATAGAGGAATCTCTATGACAAGTACAAAGCCTCAAGTGATCCGGGCATGGTCAAGACCCGAGGTGGTCATCGATGTGCAAAGCTTCATGGGCTTTGCTAACTTCTATCGTTGGTTCATAAAAGGTTTTAGTAAGATAGCTAAGCCATTGACGGACTTGACAAAGAAGGGTATCAAATGGGCGTGGACTCTTTCATGTCAGGATGCTTTTAACACATTGAAGAAAATGTTTACCACGGGCCCAATTCTCCCACCATTTGAGGACACTCATCCAACTAAGTTGGAAACTGACGCTAGTGACTTTGAGATAGGGTCTGTGTGATCTCAACTCTGTGAAGATGAGAAATGGCACACAGTAGCTTTTCATAGTAGAAAGTTCGCGCCAGCAGAGATAAATTATGATGTTCATGATAAGGAAATAGCTGCAATTGTGGCAGCCTTTAAAGAATAGGCATATATGTTGATGTCGGTTGATGATTAGCTATTGGTATACACTAATCACAAGAATTTAGAGTAGTTTATTACTACAAAGACTCTGAACTGAAGACAACATCCCTGGGCTGAGTTTCTACAAGCGTTCAATTTCAAGGTTATTTACAGAGAAGGATGGTTGAATAAGAAAGGTGATGTTTGTCGGGGCGTAGGGACTACCACCGAGAAGGGGGGAGTAATTCTGAACCTTTTACTTTTTTCGCTCTGGACATCATGTTAATGAGGACCCCGTCATCTTGCGATCACAGGTGTTGCAGACTTGCCAAGGCTTTCGGTGACAGACAACCTTTCATGAGGCTCTTGTAAAAGCAGCCAATAATGATCAAACCTACTTAGCAATGCTAAAGGCACTCCTCAAAGGCAATAGTAAGGTGGATCCAAATTTTAGTATCGAAAAGGACATGCTTCTGTATAAAAACAGGTGGTATATTCCAAAGGATGAAGGTCTAAGACGAACAATCATGGAGGCAGAACATGATTCAAAGATTGCTGGACACTTCGGAACGTACAAGACAATTGGTAGGATTAGGGCTAACTTCTACAGGACAAAAATAAATAAACATATTACCGAGTACGTTCTCTCTTGCGATGTATGTCAACGTAATAAAGTTATCAGAAATAAGAGGTATGAGCTACTAGAGCCCTTAGAAGTTCCAATGAGTCAATGGACGGCAATATCCATGGACTTCATTGTTGGGTTTCAAAAGTTTGAAGGGTATACGAAGATATGCGTCATCGTGGACAGATTCTCTAAGATGGCACACTTCCTTTGGCTAAAGACTGAGAAATATATTAAGGAGCTCGCCTTGACGTTTGTGAAAGAGATCTGGCGCCTCTATGGGCTTCCTGAATCAATTGTCTCTGACCGAGATACCCGATTGACGTCTGAGGGTTGGACTAGCCTTATCCACCTACTGCAAGTAAAGTTAAATATATCTACGGCCTTCCATCCTGAAAGCGATGTGCAAACTGAAAGGGTTAATCAGACACTGGAGCAATACTTGAGGAGTTATTGCACCTATTAGCAAGACGATGGGGTATCACTATTACCATTTGCGGAACATGCATATATTACTTCCCCATCTGAATCCACAAAGGCTAGCCCCTTTGAAATTAATTATGGATTCTCCCCGGAAACTCCATTGTCGGGGATGGTGTCAGATAATAAGGGAATACACCCAGACAGTGAGCTTATGGTTAAGAATTGGGAAGGCACTTTGCAAGAGATCCGAGAGACAATACAATGGGCACAGGAAAGGCAATGGAAATGGCATGATCAGAAACGACAGCCAGCTCCGGATTATGTCACGCTGGAGGATGTCCTCCATGGCAGAGCTAAGAAAGTGGACAGAGTGATGATAAACCACAAGAACCTCCGCACAAAAAGGTCTGTGGAAAAGCTAGACCACATGATACTTGGACCCTTTGTTGTCCTAAGCAGGATTGGTTCTAGGCCCAATGAGATCGAGCTGCCCGACAGATCGAAAGTCTATCCTGTATTCCATGTCGGGTTGTTAGAGCCTTACCAAGAGGATCCTAACGGAAGACCTCCGAAGGAAGTGCCAAGGCCGGACATTGTAGACAATGAGGCTAGTTATGTTGTCACCTAGATAGTTGACAGTTGGTGGTATGGGAATCCTAAGAAGACGTTTCCCCAGCGGTTTGTGCAGTAGATGGTTACTTGGGAAGGGTACGGTCCAGAAGAAAATTGTTGGGAACCGTTTGAGATATTAGAAGATAGCAGAATCAATGTATTGCAACAATTCCGTCAGAGGTATCCGTCTAAACGTAGAGAGCATAGGGTTGGAGACAATCCAACACGTGGAACTAAGAGACGACGTTGACGGTCTGAGGACAGACCAAGAGAAGAGAGGAGTAGTGTAACGACCCTACAATAGGGGACTAGAATGCCTATTACCTTAGCCCAAATGGTATACCAAGTGGTAACCAGAGGTGGAATGGTCTGGTATACTTAGTATACAAATAGCTGGTTAACCTAGGACAAAGCCTAGGGATAAGTTGAGTAGCCTTGGGTACTCTACAAGGCTGGGTAACCTTTCGGAAGTAAGTTCACATAGAGTTAAGGACTTTATGGGAACGTTACACAGGCCTCTGAGACAACATTAGGTGTTGACAAGAGGGGTTCTGAAGTGGTTAAAGGCATAAGAGGGCAAAGTTACCCTACCTTGGGAATTTGACCATTATGCCCATGGACCCCAGTTACCCTACTGAGGAGTCCAAGTTACACTACCTTCACCGGCAAGGTCATCCTAGAACTTAGAGGTCGCTTGCCTCACATTACATGGGCTCTTAGATGTTGATGCGGGCACACGCATCTGCGCAGGGAGGCCCCACGCCTCAATCAGGGTAGCCCGAACATGCTCTTGAACTTGGGCGGGTTTAGCTTAACCGGCCCTCTGGCCCCAGCGTTGGGATGGCACGTTATAGGCAGACAGCTGTGTAGTTGCTCGTTTGCAAGTACTAAGAGGTGTAAGGACCCTACGATAGGTAGCTACAATCACTATCAGCTTAGCCCAAATGGTATACCAAGAGGTAACCAGAGGTGGTATGGTCTCGTATACTTCATACAAATAGCTGGTAAACCTAGGATAAGGCCTTGGCAACTGTGGAGTAGCCTTGAGGTACTCTACTAGGCAGGGTAACCTTTCGGGAGGACATTCGCATAAGGTCAAGAGAATTATGGGAATGTTACACGGACCTCCGAGACGACTTCTGTGGTCGCCTGGAGGACTTCTTGAGCGGTTAAAGGCATAAGAAGGCAAAGTTACCCTACCTTGGGAATTTGGTCATTATGCCCATGGACCCCAGTTACCCTACTGAGGTGTCCAAGTTACCCTACCTTCACCGGCAAAGACATCCTAGAACTTAGAGGTCGATTGCCTCACATTCTATGGGCTCTTAGATGTTCTTGGGCGCACACGCATCTGCGCGGGGAGGCCCCACGCCTATGTAAGGGTGGCCCGAACATGCAATTGAACTTGGGCGGGTTTTGCTAACACCCCCCTCTGGCCCCAGCGTTGAGACGGCGCGTCATAGGCAGACGGCTGTGTAGTTGCTCGTTTGCTAGTTAAAAGAGGTCATTGGAGCAGCTGCCATAAAACCGTATAAGTCGTCGCCGTCCGTCGGACTGAATGTCGTTTGCAGGATATAGAAGGAGAGTATGGGTAACCGCCAAAATGGAGGTCGCTCATATATGGTCTCTCGGGCATCTAGGAGTCTATTCTAGCCTACGGGTTGTAGGGAAGTCTTCCTAGTGGTGCTCAGGTAGTCTCAGAAGGCCAGGGTGCTTTCGAGACAAATACCTCAGTAACTAGCCCGGACCTTTACCCCTTGAATTGTAGCATTACTATGGGTTGTTATTGGACTCTAGAGGTATGAGTCTTATCACGGTAGAGTATGTCCCGAGAGGCTGGCTATGGGTAGCCCCCACTTAGCCAACCATCGGCTACATCTCACCGGGGGAGCTTCCATGTCAATTTATCACATTGAATAGTCGCGTAGATTAAATGATGGACTGCATAGCTTGTATAGACGATATTGCCACTGGGCCAGTGAGTCCACCACCTAGGTATTGATTCTGGTTGTTGTCATAACAGTTAGCCACTGGTATGACTTCGATAGGAAGAGTTTTTCCACCTGCGGTTGTATTGGAGATGAATTGCAGAACTCATATCCTAAGGACGGAGTTAAGCGTACCCAAGTTGGTCCGACACTTCCGGCAGGATAAATCCTGATGGAGGGTAGACCTCGGACGAGCCCTGAGCAGGACAGGGTGCTCGCCCAAAGGTCGGAAGTAGTGGTCAATGTCAAAGGCTTAAATCTGATATCTACTTAAGTTTAAGCGTTTAGCATTCTACTTCGACAACCAACTTTTCCTCGAGAGAACTAAATTGAGTGAAGCTTCGAGCTTAACTATATTAAGTTTTACCGTTGATTCTTCTGAATTATTTACCTCATCTTTATCTTCTACTTTGAGCGTTTGGTGCGGTCGCAACCATAGAGTTCACCTCTCTATAGTGTGCCCCCGTTACTAGAGGTCATCGGAGCTGCTGCCATAACACCAGATACGTCGTCGCCGTCCGTCCAACTGAATCTTCGTTTGCAGGATATAGCAGGGGAGTATGGGTAACCGCCAATATGCGGGTCGCCCATATATGGTCACTCCCGCACCTAGAAGTCTATCTTAGCCTACAGTTAGTAGGGTAGTCTTCCTAGTGGTACTTAGATACTCCAAGCAGACCAGGGTGCTCATGACAAATACCTCAGTAACCAGCCCGGACCTTCTCCCCTTGACTTGTAGCATTACTAGGGGTTGTCAATGCACTCTAGAGGTATCACTCTTATCACGGTAGAGTATGTTCTAAGAGGCTAGCTATAGGTAGCACCCATGTAGCCAACCATCGGCTACATCTCACTGGGGGAGCTTGCATGTCAATTTATCACATTTGTTAGTCGCGTAGATTAAATGATAGACTGCATAGCTTGTATAGACGAAACTACCACTGGGCCAGTGAGTCCACCACCTACGTATTGACTCCAATTGTTGTCATAATAGTTAGCCACAGGTATGACTTTGATAGGAAGTGTTTTTCCACCTACCATTGTATTGGAGATGCATTGCAGAAACTCATACTCTATTGTCGGAGTTAAGTGTACCCGAGTTGGTCTAACACTTCCGGCAGGATAATTCCTGATGGAGGGTAGACCTCGCAAAACCCCTGAGCAAGACTGGATGCTCACACAAGGTCGGAGGAGTGGTGAATGTCAAGGGCTTAAATCTGATATCTACTTCAGTTTAAGCGTTTGGCATTCTACTTCGATAACCAAACTTTCCTCAAGAGAACTTAGTGAGTCAACCTTTCAGCTTAACAATATTATGTTTACGAGTTTTGATTCTTCATGAATTATTTACTCTATCTTTATCTTCTACTTTTTGTTTTTGATGCGGTTGCAACCTTTGTGCTCATGTCTCTATAGGGTGCCCCTGTAACACTTTGCTTCGTGTTGTCTGTCCAGTGTCTTCCTCACTATCATTTGTAAATAGTAGGAAATTTTCCTTGCTGGTTTGCTAGAAGAATGATGTATCTTCCTCGAAGAGGACATCTCCTGACTTAATAAATGTGCGTGTTTTTGGGTTATATAGACGATACTGCCTTGTTGTCATTGTATACCCAACAAACATTAACTTCTCGGCTCTCCTACTCCATTTCTTATCTGCTTGATTAGCAGTATGGACGTAAGTGTAAGCTGAACAAGCCCATACACGTAGGTGTTCCACGCTTGGTTTCTTTCCAAACCATTGTTCGAAGGGTGTGGCTTCTTTCTCATTCGTCCCTTTCATAAGTGAAATATTTTTCTGGTACACCCATGTCTGGATCACTTCTGCCCACTACAAATTTGATGCCCTTGCCTGCTTCAGTAGGGTGTTCATGCATCCCACAAGTACTCCATTCCCATTCTCTGAAATTCTATCCTCTTGTGGTGTTTATGGAACGGTGGTGTGGGCTTCAGTTCCACACTTCTCCAGTTCCCTCAAAAATCTGCCTCCAGTAATCTCTCCTCTGCCTTCTGTTCGCACAGCTTTGATCACATATTAATTGCCCTTCTGTGAGTGCACCTTCTCCACATGCGCCTTCTAGTTCTTGAAACATGCGGCCGCTTCGGTCTTTTTCTTCAAGAAATACACAGCCGTAAACTTTGTGTAATCATCGATGAGTAGCATGAAGTATAGGCTTCCACCAAGCAACTTCTGGTTTATTGGTCCACACAGATCTGAATGAATGAGTTGAGTGGTGCCATCGTCTTCTGCCTCCCAGCCCAAAATGGCAACCCAGTCATCGTCCCCTCTAAGCATGACTGGCATCGATGATGACCATTGGCCAATTGGAGTATTGGCATCCCCGAAACAAGATGCTTGCTGCCCATTTTCAGTACTGCATCGGCGTACAGGTGTCCGAAACGTTTATGCCACAGTGTTAATTGGGAGTCGTCTCCCCCACTCATGGTAAAAGCTTCCTCAAAAGGAACTTCTCTGTTGACCAAGGTCTACATACGCTTTGCCTTAATCGCGCTCGCGGATAGTAGCCCATTCCTGTATACTTCTACTCAGTCATCACGAATGCGAATATTCATGCCTTTTGCCGCGAGTTGACTAACAGATATAGGGTTTGTGGTTCCGGCTCACGAGACATAGAGGCCATCGCATAGCTGAACTATTCCTTTTCCTCTCCCCTGTACCCATATAGGGATCCGAATATTTCCCACTCCTGCAGCTTGCACCAGTTCACCTGTGCCTCTTCTGATCTGCCCCTTAGTCCCCTGTAGGGTGGTAAATTTCCCTTTGAGATAACTATCCTTCTGACTCATAATGTGATTTGTAGAGCCTGAATCCAAGACCCATGTCGGTTTGTCGTCGTTGGCATAGCTGCTCAACCCTTCGTCAATTTTGTTCTCTGTATCGTTCGCATTCGAATTACGGGAATCAGAATCTCGGATACTAGCTATTACACTACAAAACCTTGTTCTTCTAGTGTCTCTGCAGCGCGCAACGTCTTCTGTTAGCCAGATCTGCTCATCCATGATGCTTGCACAATCCATGTTTCTGCCTCTCATATTTCCGCTCTTCTTCTTCCAATTCGTTCCCTTAGACCAACAATCTTTTTCGCGGTGGCCCTTCTTCCCACATTTGTGCCAGTTGCCGGTAAACTTCTGTGATGTGGTAGTGTCCCTGGTGCCAGTTGTTGTCTTTCCGCTTTCGCCGTTCGGCCGCATCCATTTCATTTTCTTGCCTGACACAAATAAAGCCTGGCTCACCTCAATTGACTTCTCTCTCTTGAGTTCGACTTCATGGGCGGTGAGTAGCAATTGAGGTTTGATGTAGTCGGAATTCGTAACAGTCGAGGAAAATTGCGCTTTCGTAATCATCATCCAAGTTTTCCATTCGGCGGTTTTAGGTTGTCCATTAAAGAGATGAAAGGTCATCTGTGAGTGTGTAGGTTGTTGACAGCAGAAGATCAACTTATCCTTGATCTCTTTTAACTTATTGATAAATGCGCGGACGGTTCTGCAGTCTTCTAGTTGGCACTCATATAGTTCCATTTGAAGATGGTTCGCATCATATCCGGTTTCCGTCTTGTAGGTTCTTCTAACATCCTGCCAGATCTTCCGAGGTGATTTTCACAAGGTACCGTAATAGTTGACGGCTATCGCATCCGTCATCCCAAGACACAGGATTCCAATCGCTTTTTGGATCCTCTTTCACTGTGCCAGATACTTCTCGTGTTGTGTTTCGTAGTCTGTATCCTCCGCCAGAGGTACTACAATAACTGTCTGCGTTCTAGTTGTGAGGTCCCAGAGCCCTTCACGAAGTAGGCAATCGGTTATTCCCACAGCCCATATCTGATAATTCGTCTCAACCAATTTTTGTATTACCGTACCCATTGTGCCCAATGGTAGACCACTTTGTTCACTCATTGCGGCAGGGTTTTTCTTTTCGACAGCTTCGAAAGATTTTCGCTTTGATAGAAAACAGGTATTTCCCTTGATAGCACTCAGTTCTTTTTCTGATGCGCCGGGCTCATAACCTGATGGAGGTCGTTGCACGATTCATTGGGAATGTGTTGAACGGAGGAGATGTTGGAGTTGTATTGAGTTGCATTGTCTATAGTGGTTGCTAGCTACAGTTCCCACTAGTAGGGAAAACTCTGCTCTCTACATGTAATACCCATATATCTCCGCATATGCCCTAATCATCCGTGCTTGCCCTAGTAGAAACTTCACCCGTCCACACTTCTGTGTTCCTCCATACATGCCCTCGCTGCCTATCAGCCTGCGGTATCTCTGCTCCTATAGCAGTGCTCTACTACTGGGATAATAATACCATCAGTAAAGAGCCTTGTTTTCAATATAATATTTTTTGTATGGGAAGTTTGGTGGCATTTGGTCATGATATGTATATGTAATTATCCTTTGTCTAGGTTGCTCTTGGAATGACTATAAGGCATGTGACAAGGATGCTATGCTAATATACAGGGATGCAGATGGCCGGAGGCCCAAATAGGAGATATAGCTCCCGATAAGAATAAAGCTTCATCAGACCCTCGGCTACATCATCATTCACCACTGGTGAGAACGCCGGCGGCATAGTATAATTCTGGCTTACTCAACAAGCAGTCCCCCCATTCAAGCCAATTGGCTCAAACCTCGAAGTAATACTTAACATGGTCTAGCGAATGTTAATGCAAGAGGCCTGTGCATAATAAATTGCCGGAGCCTTTCCCTTCCTTTGTATGAGTTTCTTCCACCCTACATTAGTAGTTTTGTTAGATGACAGAGTTCCTGAATACTAAAGTTTGCTATAAGAGAGCCCGGCTGCCTTCCTTTATCGACCCTTCGTAACCTGATCCCAAAGCTGATAGGAGTAATAGTTGAGAATAACCCAAGAAGAGGGGGATTTGGATCTAACAACTGTTGACCACTTCGCCCGGATTTTCCGGGTTCTAGGGCACCTAGCTTGCCCGGGTTAGTTTCAGTCTATTGAAGTGCTACCAACGCTATACTCATTGAAAATTCAGAAGGCAAAGAATATCTGTCAAGTTATTAATCTCTTTTCTCCTTTTCCAGCAATCAAGAGTTACTACAGGAGCTAGATATCGGCAAAGCCGTCTGGTTCTCCAAACCAGTGTAAACGACAGCAGCCTGAGTGGCGGAATTGCTGCCCAATTATCGACGACAATCCCATCGACGAAAGTGTCCTAGCCGGAAGTGTTGATAGCAAGAGCGAAGAGGGCCCAGGACCTAAAGGCATAGATGAGTGTAGAACTCATGGAGCAGTAGGACAGGGAGCCGATTGATCAAAAAGATTAATCCAATAAACTTATCAATTTATGCCCCAAGGCACGGAAGCAGTGAGAGCCAAACTAGAAGGTTGCAAAGCTTAAGTCAGTGCGGTATGATACACGTCTCAACTTCCCATCCATCTTTCCACCCAGCTGATTCAGCGCGAATAGACGTCCAGAGCAAAAGAGAGAACTATATCATTGAACAGAGGACTCCTTAGACAGCTCCTAGTACCGTTTTTTCATCAAGTAATCGCAGATGTTTGTCCACTATTTGACTTGGAAAAGGAGGAATATTTTTCTCTCGATTGACAAATTCGGGAAACAAACAACGCTCAGAATAGTGGTCAATAATAGATAGAAGAAAATAATGTATATAAAAAAAGCAAACAAGCAAAAGTAGAAGAAGTCAGTCTCCGAGTCTCTGGATAGACACCCCAGAATCAGAGTCCGACCACAATTGAAAGCCAAATCTGGAGTCAATGTCTATCCCAGGAGCTTGCAGAACAGGCAAGGTCTTTCCTAACAGAGGTGAAATGGAAGGACAGAAAGCAGAAGGAATAAAGAAAGGCAGCGGTTAATTCAGTGCTTCTGACCAAAATCAAGCCACAAAAAAAATGTCTGGAAAGAAAGAAAAAATGCAGCGGGCTACCCAGGCTTTTTCTTTGCCCCCGGCAATCAACAATCAATCTTCTCTGTGGCAGCTGGGTGGATGGTGGAAATTCAGTGGATAAACAGCACATACATGCTAGGTTTGAACCTTGTATTGGAACGTCAGAATCTGGTGATTTTTTGAGGGCTGTGTTCCCAACTATCCGGGGGACTGCCAAGAGCCCCGGACGGGACGGGACGGTGGGGGACTGCACGAGTGATGTCTCATGATGTGAAAAGAATCCATTTGGAGGTGTATGATATCAACTTGGCTAGTACCGGGGGTCCAAGCGCTAGGACTATAGTCCCCTATAGTCCGTCCGGTCCTCACCTTCCCGGGCGTTATCCGTCCTGGCACCCCCAAAAGGACCGACTAGAAGCCGTAGTCCGTCCCGTCCTTACCCGAAGACGGACGGACTGGACGGTTAGGAACACTGTTTGAGTTTTTTTATTTCTTCTTTTTCAGGATATTTTCTTCTTTCTCATTTTGTTTCAGTCAAGAGTAAGAGACGCCTTCTACATACTCCAGTTATTAGGGCAATTAAAACCATGAAGGCTGCAGTTGAAATTCGCCTCCTAGTGTCTAACCGTATCGAGTCATCCTCCATGAAGGTGATTCCATTGAGACAGTTTCAAAAGTGAGCTAAAAATATATGTAAGCTCATAATTTCCCGCGTATGAGAATAAGAAGAATGTGCCTTGTAATAGGGTAAATTATAGTCCTATCAACTAATAAATATGCTATCTGGTATTGTAAAAGAAACCCACACCAGCAACCTAATAGGCCCAAATCACATATATTGAGCCCCCAGCAGGAAACTTAAGAAAGATGAGGGGCCACCTGATACTGACACCAATCTAGGTCATGACCCATTATCATACTGTACTTAAGCTATGGTAAGAAACACCGAACAAAAAAAGAAAGAAGAAACAAACAAACAATTTAGTATGATACTTGGCCTTGTGAGGCATTTTTTTAACTCATCTAGGTGAGTCATAATGGGAGAATTCCAGTAACTTTTGCTCTTGCTGGGGTGGTGTTTGGGAGAATGTGTGCTGTGATTTACTTCTTCTGAGTGATTTGATTAAAATCCGGGAGTGGATAGGGGTCTTGACTCATGTTTCTGGGGTAAGGTTGCTTAAACAAATTTCATACCGGTATCTGAGGTCGTAGCGATATAACGTGAGGGGTAGGATGTATATTCCTTCCTCTCCTTCCAACTAAAGGATTATAAGAGGTATGATACTTAGCGATGCCGACTCTTGCTGACATTGGGAACTATCAGGACCCAGTGCACCAAACTACGGTAATACGATACAGTAATATTTAATGGGCTAATATTCTCTCCATCCCACATTTTATAGTGTAAACCGTATTGATACCTCGCGCCGTCCACTATCCCCAAGCACAGTACAAGAAGAAACCAACACAATGAAATAGGAAAAAAAAAGAAGCAAACTAAAATACAAAACCAGAAAAAACACAAATACCTCACCCGGCCACTCGGTGAATTACATCCCCTTGATTTCCGTCGCCACTACCACCTGAAACAAAACAATAAAGAACTCCCAACCAATGGAACTACAACTCACATTCAAACTCTCTGAGCATTAGGAGAGCTCGGAGGTTTCAACCTCCTCCTAACTGTCCCCACGGACCAGAGCGGCACACGGCTGATCTTGCCGATGACCGCGACACTCAACAAGAAGGCCCATGAAATAATGTGCCCGAGACCAAAGCACGCACCTAGTAAGCAGATTGAAGCAAGAGGGCTGTCCCCAATTCTGCTGGTGTCATCCACATTACCTGTTCACATTCTTAGCTAGAGAGGGAAATGGAAAGGGAAAAGAAGGGGAGAAGAGGGGAGGAGAGGGAACTACCAAGTTGTGATTTCTAGGGCCACAATTATAAGTTAATATAACACCAGTACTGTGAAACTCACAGATGCCAGGCGATCGTAATGGTCAAGGCCGAAGAGGATTTGGGAGAGGCTTTGGATTATCTCCTCTATGTGTTTTCATAAGCACTCTACTGGATAGCCATAATTATCGGAGGGAAAGACAAACCTTGATAAATGCTAACAAGCCCTTTAACAAAAAAACGCCCGATAACCCGACGATCGCCCTTCAGTAAGTCCCTTATAAAGCTCCCGATAAAGATAAAGATTCGCCAGACACTCGTCTACATTCCTATCCAGCACCAGCGAGAACACCGCGCCATAGTAGAAATGCTGGCAGGCCTAACAACCAGCCGCCCCTTATACCATGCAATTGGCTCAAACCTCGAAGCAGTATTGGGCATGGTCTAGCAAACATTGATTAGAAGATCCCTATGCATATCGAATCGCGCGAGCCTTATGCGAGTTTTGTATGAGTCCCTTCCAGATCATATTAGTAGTTTTGTTAGATGACCAAATTGCTCGATACTAAAGCCAGCCGTAAGATTAGCCCGACTCCCCCTTTGTTGATGATACCCACGCCTACATCTGCCGCTTGGATCATGGAGACATTGCTCTCACCGTCGCCGATTCAGTATATGCCTTTCTAAGCGAAGGCACGGGTGAGCCGGGCTATGTCGGCTGTTTGGGGGAGGGTGGGGTGCAACGACAGTCGATTACTCCCGGGAGTTGTACGGCGAAAAATATGAACTCGGATTTTAACGTGTCTGGGAAGAGTGGAGGGATTCGCAGTCGATGAGGAGAGAGGATCCTGTCTTACTTCGGAGGAATTCTAAGGTATCGTAGGCATGGCCCTTTTGTTTTACTAAATAATCTCATAGCAGTTAGTATAGCCAGGAGGCAAAAAGAATGGAGTAGGCATACAATTGGCAATCGTGTACCATATCACCCCTTTGACACCAACTTTGCGCTAACAGCAACAAATCTCGCTGCCTCGACTGTATCACCAGTCAGCACCCAAACCTTTATTCCCGCATTCCCGAGAAGCCCCAAATCGGGCTTAACATCCTTCCGCATCTTACCCCCGACACCTGCCACCCCCAAAAGCGCCAGATCATCCTCAAGATTCTCCATCATGACTTCTCCGTCACCACCTTTCCCATCTTCTTGTCCCAATTAACAAGCGACAACGCCGCAGATTTGTGTTTTCCATAGAATTCCTAGTAGTGCTAGATGGACAACTTCTTCTTTCGAATAAATAAGGTTCTTAGTTCCTCCCTAACCACATTATTGCACTCCCCATCCACCTAGCCATTAGCCTGGACAATTGAAGTCATGACAGTACCATTAGATTTTTCCTCCTCCATACCGCCACCAAGAAAATCCCGCCCCTTTCTCGTTTCACCAGCCATAAATCGGACGACAATTCCCATTCTTTCCCCCTCACTCGTGAATAGGAAGACCTCCAATACCTCGATGTGGACGGCAACTTTGCCAGTATCGACAATTTGTAATTTCATCCTTTTGCGATCCCTAGGCGACAGACGCAGCCCAACACTCTCCGTCCGTCGCAAAATGGCAATCTCACCCGTACTTGATGCGTGATACGTAACTATAGCCTAGAAAGCACCCTCGTAGGCATTAGTAGTGAGTGACATTGTGACATAACGCAAGAGAAAGAACAACATCCCGAACTCTGGGCCCAATCTCCCTCCCGGTTCTCGCCGTAGCAACATCCAGCTGGATCCCGGGAGCACTCCCGGAAGTGCGATTGCCACCATCAAAAAATCCGAGTCTAATATAGTCCCTAACTTGATCCACGGCTTCACCCGCATAACTAACAGTGTCAATATGAATATTCTCCAGTCCTATGTCGTTCTGCATCGGGATTCCAGTCTTACAGCTGAGAAGGTACTCCACTCTCACAAACCTCCTCGGGAATGTTGCTAGTCCTAACAAAAGTACAGTATCCTTAATCCCCTTGTCATGTTCAATAAACCACGCGCACGCGTTCTTGCCCATTTCCAAGTTGACCGTCAAGCTGATTGGAATAATAGTCGAGAAGAGCACCGAGAAGCCGGGGTTATTGATGTACCACAAGCTTTTACCTATGATTTCGCGGGGACTTCCGGGGTCTATAGCACCTGGCTTGTTTTAGTTATTCATAATCAAATGTGCTGCTACCAAAGCCGAAAGTGCCGAGGCCGGAAGTGCAGTTAGGGAAGACGAAGAGGTGCCAGGACCTAAAGACATAGATTAGCTAGGACCTAAAGGCAGAGATTAACCTAGAGCGCACTGAAAAGTGGAACAGAGAGCCGAAAGATTAAAAGAAGTTGATCCAATAAAGTTATTAATTTTCCTGAACACTCAGAACCACAGAGAAAATTTCCGGACCCCTGCTGTTTCACTCACGGTAATGAACGACCATCTCTCTCAGTGAAGCATTACGTTGCTTCAGACCAATTTAACTGATCTCCTTCTCGCCACTTCCACCAAGCAATACCATATTGACTAAGCAACCTTTTCCACACCATAGCCCCCACTTTGTAGATTTCCCTATAGTGCTCCTTCTTTTACTCATTTCATTAGAAATTTTTAATAAAAAAATAAAAACTAAATACCTGTAAATGCTATTTCCTCTCGCTGCATTCTCATTGTATTCCACTCGTATTTTTTTCCTTTTACTTTCTCCCTTGTGATTCATTGTTACTAATAAATGCCCTATAATAATCAGTAATTCCGCTCCGAATCCCTAGCCCCTTCCCTTAAAATTGCAAATTGTATGATATGATAGTCAGTTATCTAGGCTAAGAATGTGAAAATACTTATTTCTCTGTTAATTCTTAATTCAATAATAATATTATAATACATATTAACACTGATTTGATTCGGCAAGTTAGGTGATTTTCTCACAATATGTATTCATCATGGGAGGTCACTCGGTAGCTTTCAATGAGGATAGAGATCAATTACTACTATCATACACGAGTAATTTCCATCATAAAACCCCAAAACGGACCATTTACTTTATTGAGCAACATGATTGATCCGCTGTATAATAATAAAACAAAAGAATCCCAAAGAAGACAAAGAAAAAACAAATGGATCAAAGTCCCTCCTGAAAACCTCCGCCTCGCCAGTTTTGTTTATAATAGTTCCTTATTCAGGCGTCGTCTTTTTCCCTGTGAATAGGTTTCCTTTTCCTCCCACTCTCCAGCTTCCTTAAGCATCTTAATGGCACGGGCATTGGCCCGGTACTTCTCCGTTTCCGGTAATGAGCTGGCCACAAATTTCTCCAATCTTTTGAAACTAAACCAAACCGTGTCATCTGGATCCTGGTTTGGAGGAACACAACCTCCCAAAAGATCCCGAAGAGATATTCCAAAACCAGTTGGCCCTTCTTCCTCATGCGCCAGTCGTGGAAGGAGAGTCGCCTTAAAGGTTTCCTCAATATCTTTTTGATCCCTATCCGCCTTGTAAAGATAGACCGTAGCTCCGATATTTCCAACCAAGGGCTCTCTAAGCTTGGCTTGTCGATTCAAGTCCAAGAGCTTTGCCACCAAATCTTCATAATTGGTACTTCCATCTATACTCTCAATCACCATTTGCTCCTCACTCGTGTCGATATCATCCTCACCACGCCCCCCCATTCCCAGTTCTTTGTTTACCATCCCAAGCCCTTCGGTCTCCACCCCCGATTCTTCACTCTCCACCCCTGATTCTTCACTCTCCACCCCCAATTCTTGACTCTCCACCCCTAATTCTTCTCTCTCCACCCCGAATTCTTCTCTCTCTATCCGTGACTCTTCACTTCCGACTTGGTGTTCTTCGCCCACGTTTCCTAGCTCCTCACCCTCCATCTCCGCCATACCCTCCCCCACCCCCGGCCCCCCACTCCCCAAATCCCGCGCACTACTTCCCCTTCCCACATTTCCCAAGACCTCCGTATCACCTTCCGTAAATGCCACAACAATTACCAATCTTGTCTGGCCATTCGTATATAGAAGCCACAGCCTTGCGTCATCCATGAGGGCATCATGCTTCTCACTCCATCCGGTCTCACAGACCACCGTTGGGAAATCCGCACCAGGTAGTTTGATATAGGCGTCGGGGATCTTCGTCGATTTGCCAGACCAATCATCTGGGATCTTGAAGTTTTGGAAACCTAGATATAATTAGATAAAGTAACAGCAAAACATGTTTGATCACTTACCCATTCCTCCCCCAATTCTAACCATATCAACAGTATCTTCACCTTCTAACTTATTTAGGGATTTAAACAGCGTGTCCGAAAAAAACTGGGAAACCGATTCATGGGTGGGTGTGGGAGCGCATTTGATAATAAAGGCTCCATTTAGGTAATTATATTCCTGACGGATGTTGTCGTTCTCTATCACTCCCGGATACTGACTTTCCCACTTTCTCACATCTTCCGAAGAAACACCTGTCAAGCATAGCTGACCTTCATGCCCTGTTTGTAGCCTCAAGATAGCTTCGGGAGTGAGGGCACTCAGCGGGGGTAGCTGGTCTACCAGGATGGGAGTGGCTCGGGGGGTCTGGTATAGTTCGGGGGTAGGATAGTTCGGCATAGGAGAAAAGGCAGCCGTGGCTGCTACCGGTGGTGAATGGCTCGGTATTACTGGAATCTTAGGCATAGGACACGGGGGGGAGGGGTCGGTTTTAAATGGAGATCTCTTCCCAAGTAATTGGCGTGGAGGTACCCTGCCAGTAGCATAACTATAATTGGCCAAGTACAGCGACCTCTGTGAGATGCCAGCCCTACCCCTATCACCACCAACCCGAATCCCACCAAATCCCCCCTGTCCGATGTCATAATTACCACTCAACATGCTATTCGGGTATTCTTTAAAGACGTAGGAGTGAACTCGGCTGAATCAAACTAGACCGATGCGAAAAGAAAAACGAAAATAGTAACCGGAGGGGTCTGTAACCGAAGAGGGATTTTCTGGGTGGGAGAACGAGGGGAGAGGGAGGGGAGTACCGCTACAGAGGATAGCCAGGAAAGAGTATTACATATACAGACACGTACAGGGCCACGATGGTATTCGTAAGACTTTACTTATTGAAGCCTATTGCCGAGGATTTTGGTTTGTAACCTTATTCATTCAGCGATTACGAACCTTGACAGATATTTTCCTAACTAGCTTTTCCGAGTCTATATACCAGAATTCCTAACCCCTTTTGGGAAATTGGGATACTCAGTTCATGGTAGGCTTCAATCTTGTACATACACTCTATCCGTGCTGGTGCATAATTGCTCTAGTACAGATTAAGCACCAACAAATCCCCGAGTGTGATATTAATATCTCTCGTGTACAGTTGCGTAAAGTTAGCCCAAACCTTAAACAGACCACGTAGTCCGATTACCGTAAATTCTGGGTAAACTCGACCCGCCGCCATACTTCTTAAAGTAGCCACTATTCCTCTTGAAGACTAACCCTGTGGCAAATTCGCTTTTCTAGGGATAGTAACTACCATACAGGTTATAGTGGCGGGTCGAGTTTACCCAGAATTTACGGTACTGGCCTCGTGTCCTCGTAAAAGCTACCGAGTGATCGGCCATGATCCTCCAATGTGGTTAGAAAATCACATGACCTGTCGAATCAAACCAGAGTTAATGTACTCACGCTGCCGAGTGCTAAGTTGGTCACGTGATCTTGTATTCGGATTTGGCAGGTATTTTGATGGGTAATTGAGTGCTTCCCCCGTTTCGTTCTTTGGCTCAGGAAGACCAGGATATAGGGATGAGGCGTTATGGGTTCGTGTTTCTATTTTAAATCCTAAACTATCACACAAGCATCGCACACACCATCCGGAGGAGGGCCAAAGCTTCCCCCTTAAGCTTTCTACTCACTGCCCGTATCGAGGAATCTTGGGAATCATTCAGAACTGAAAATCACGTGACCAACTTAGCACTCGGCAGCGTGAGTATATTATATAAAACTAAGAATTAAAGGATCTTCGCATTCTTACCCTAAATAACTACAATTTGCAATTGTAAGGAAAGGGGCTAGGAATTTGACGCGGAATCAACTCATTATTATCTGGTATTTATTGGTAACAACAAACCACAAGGCAGAAAGTAAAGGAAATAAATATACTATGAGCAAGCAGGGAGAGGAACCAGGTTTTACAGGTATTTATTTTTTATTTTTTTATTTTATAATCTAATTGGTAAAAGAAGTACATAGTATCATACTGTGGTGGGAAACCTACAAAGCGGGAGCTATGGCGTGAAAGGGTTGCTTAGTCAATACTATTGCCCGGCAGCAGTGGCACGGGGGGATAAGTTCAAATGGTCTTAAGCAATGTAATGTTTGAATTGGAGAGAAGATCGTTTATTCATCACCGGGAGTGAACAATATTTGTTCATTACCCGGAGTGAAGAAAAAGCAGGGGTGACCAGCAGTATTTTCTTCCATCCTTTCAGACATTTTTCTTTGTGGTTCCACCTTGCAGGAAGCACCAAACTGACTGGTGGTTTTTCCCTCTTCCCCCTATTCTCCGTCCTTCCACTTCACTCCTCTTACACAGGAAAAACCCTCCCCTCTTGACACGCTCTTCAAACAGGCATCGAGTTCAGGCCTGGCTTTCGACTCTGAGCTGTGCCCTTATTGGCGGCTATTCTGAACACTGTTCGCTTCCCGACTCTGTTTAATACCCTTCTTGCTTTTTCTTCTTTGGGGAAATGCTTGTTCGCACCGATCAGCCGGATGGAAAGACCGATGGGAAATTGAAACTTGCACCGTACTAATTCAAGCTTTGAAACCCCCCAGTTTTGCTCACTTAACTATTACCGCTTCTTCGTCTTTAGGAAAATTAATAACCTTATTGAATCAATTTACTTTCATCTCTCAGCTCCCTGTCCCACTCCTCAGTGCGCTCTTGCTTAATCTCTACCTTTAGATCCTAGCTAATCTATGTCTTTAGGTCCTGGCGCCTCTTCATCCTCGATATCGCATTTCCGGCGGCGGCACCTTCGGCAATGGGATTATCCATTAATGACACTTAATAGGCGAACACTGTCTTGGCTAGAAAATGGACCGCTCTGGCTGCTGTAGTTTACACTCGCTCGGAGACGCGAACGGCTTTGTCTATATCTTACTCCAGCAGTAAGACTGGATTATTGGAAAAGGAGATCAATAACTTGACAAAAATTCCCCACCCCCTGACATTTTAACTCAGTATAGCGTGGGTAGCACTTCGATGGATTGAGAATAACCAAGACGAGCCAGGTGACATAGACTCCTAGTATCCCCACGAAATCATCTGTAGAAGCTGGTACATCAAAATCCCCCTCTTCTCGGAGCTTCTCGCAACTATTATTCCAATCAGCCCGAGAGCCAACCCGGGCATCGGCAGTTATGCCGGTGAAGCTACTGATCAAGGATCCTTTAGACCTGGATTTCCTGCTGATTGTGGAAATGCCGCTTCCGGGGGTGTTCAAGCCCCTCCCGGGACCCAGCTGAATGCTGCTACCACAAAAATCAGGAGGGAGATTGGGTCCAGAATTAGGGATGTTGTCTTTGCACTTGCGTTATCTCACAATGTTACTCTCACTACTGCTACGGACTAGGGTGGCTCGGAGGCTACATTTACCTATCAGGCATCGAGTCCAAATGAGATTACCATTGTGCGACCGGCGGAAAGCGTTGGGCTACGTCTGTCGCATAGTGATCACAAAGGGATGAAACTACAAAGTGTCCATACTGGCAAAGTTGTGGTCTACGTCAAGGTATTGGAGGTCTTTCCATTCACTAGTGAGGAGAAGAGAATGGGGATTGTCGTCCAATTTATGGCTGGTGAACCGGATTTTCTTGGTACCGGTACGGAGGAGGTAAACTCTAACGCTGGGAACATCTGGTTCTATCAGAAGGGGTCATGTCTTCGGCTGTGTAGGCTAACAACAGCTGGATGGTGAGTGCGGTAATAGTGCTGTCGGTAAATATAACAGTCAAGTCTTTCAGTCATCATAACGTTTGATGAGTTTGAACATACAGTCAAACCTGGCTGTCCCAGATCTCCATAATACGGATACATAGCTGTCCCGTATGAAATGCTATGTAAATCCGGAAGACCAAGATCGGGTGATATAAATACAGTAACACCTCGCTATCCCGGATGACAAAAATCTAAAGAATCTGTCGGGGACAACGAGTGATCCTGGACAATAGGTCGAGTTTGGCTGTGAAATTTTTTTGAATTCACAGTATGCACTAAATTTACACTGCCGCCGCACTTTCCTTCTTTAGTGACGCTACCGCTATCGCCCCAAACACAATACATCTATGATAATAATGTACTCCATATTTCCAATGGCCTTGGGGTAGGTTTGACAAAACTAAGTACCCTTAGTCGGCTAACCTAAGCATTCCAGTAATTCCAAAAATACTTGAATATAATGAGTAAACTCCTATCAGCCAAGGGTACAAGCATTAGCTAAGGAACTGGCGCTTGCCACTCAAGAAACCAAAACAAGCCACTGGGTAAATCTCCAGAGGAGAGGGAGCAAACGGGAAAATAACCTTAGTGTATGATATCCAGCGATTTTCATGGTAAGCCCTACAGTGCATTCTTTCTATTCTATCATAGCATAACCGGATTGCCTGCTCTTCCCCATCCGAAACCCATGTCAAAAATAAAATTAAACACAATCCTATATTAAAATAATCCTAAGATGGAAGCGATATAAAACCGGGGGGTCCCTTGCTCTTCCGTCTTAAGGAGTTCTAGAGGTACTTGGTATTACAAACTCTCGCTGACAATAATTACCATAGACCTAGTGCACCAAAAGACTGTGATACGATAGGGTGATATTTAATAAACTAATATTCCCTTCATTCTAAATTCCACAGTGTAAAACGTATTCATAACCCTCACCATCCGCTGACCCTAATTATAGCAGAAAAAACTAAGACAAAATAAAATAGAAAAAAAAGGGAAGAAAGGGAAGAAAGCTAACAAAAAATCAGAAAAAATCACACTAATACCTCACCCGGCCACTGCCCATCCCCACTACCACTCAAAAACAAAACAAGAGAGAACGCCCAACCAATGCAACTACAACTCACAACCAAACTCCCTAACCATGAGCATAGCCGGCTGTCCCAACCTCCTCCTAACTATTCCCATGAACCGGAGCGTCACAAGGCTGATCTCGCCGATGACCACGACGCGCAACAAGAAGGCTCATGAAATGACGTACCCGAGGTCAAAGTACTCACCCAGCAAGGAGATTGAAGCAAAGAACAAGGCTGTGCCTAATTCTGCGAATATAATTCACATGTGCCTGTTCTCAGTGTTAGCTAGAAGGGGAAGGGGAATGGGAAAGGAAGGGCGGGGGAGCAGGTGGGAACTTCCAAGTTGTGATTTCTAGGGCCGCCATTATATGCCCATTTAATATCAGCACCGTTAAACTCACAGATATGATGCGATTGAAACGGTCGAGGCCCACGAGTATTTGGGAGAGGTTTTGGATGATCTCCCCTCTCCTCTGTGCTTCCATCAGCGCTCAGGCAGTCAGGCATAATTATCGGAGAGAAATACAAACTTTGATGAATGCTAACAAAAGCACCCAAACAAAAAACGCCAGATAACTCGGCGAATACCCTTCGTCAAGTTCCTTATAAAGATCCGGATAAGGATAAAGATTCGCCTGAGGCTCGTCAATATCAGCATCCAAGACCGGCGAGAATACCGGCACCAGGGTATAGTGTTGCCATACCCAACAAGCAGCTTGGGCCATGGAGACGTCATTCTCACCGTTGCAGATGAAGCATATGGGTTCCCTAGGCAAGGCACGGATGAGCCGGACTATGTAGGACTTTTGGGGGAGGGTGCAACGGTAGGCGATTACTCCCGGGAGCCATCCGGCAAAAAATATGAACTCTGATTTGTTCTTGTCTAGGAAGAACATGAAAGATTCGCCGTCGGTGAGGAGACAGGAGCTTGCTTTATTGCAGAGGAATTCTAAGGCATCGTAGGGGTGGTCTCTTGGTTTCACTACATAACAGCACTCGAGTTAGTATTGCCCGGAGGCAAAAAGAATGGAGTAGTATGCATACACTTGGCAATGAATGGTATAAAATATTGTCCCTTCGACACTAACTCCACGACTTTATCACCAACCGACATCCAATCGTGATCCCCGCATTCCAGAGAAGCTCCAAACTTGGCTCAACATCCCTCTGCAGCTCACCCCCGACACCCACTACCCCCAAAAGCTGCAAACCATGCTCAAAGATTCTCCGTCACAACATCTCCGTCCCGACTTCTCCGTCACCACCTTGCCCATCTCCTTGTCCCAATTAACAAGCGACAATGACCCGGATTTGCGTTCTCCAGAGAATTCCTGGTAGCGCTAGATGGACAACTTCTTCCTTCGAATAAATAAGGTTCCTAGTTCCTCCCGAACCATATTACTGCACTCCTCATCCAGTTGGTCGTTAGCCTGCACAATCGAGGTCATGACGGTACCCGCCCCCTTCTGATGAGATCAGATATCCCCAGAGTTAGATCTTTCCTCCTCCGTACCGCCACCAAGAAAATCCAGCCCGTTTCTCATTTCACCAGCCATAAATCAGGCGACAATTACCATTCTCTCCCCTCACTCGTGAATAGGAAGACCTCCAATACCTAGGCGCGGACAGCAACTTTTCAAGTATCGACATTTTGTAATTTCATCCTTTTGCGATCCCTAGGCGACAGCCCAACACTCTCCGTCCGTCGCGAAACAGCAATCTCACCCATACTTGATGCCTGATACGTAACTGTAGCCCCCAAAGCACCCTCAGAGGTATTAGTAATGAGAGTAGTATTGTGACATAAAGAAAGAACAACATCCCGAACTCTGGGCCCAATCTCCCTCCCGGTTCTCGCGGTAGCAACATCCAGCTGGATCCCGGGAGCGCTCCAGGAAGTGCGATTGCCACCATCAGAAAATCCGAGTCTAATATAGTCCCTAACTTGATCCACGGTTTAACCGGCATAACTAATAGTGTCAACATTAATCTTCCCCGGTCCTGTGTCGTTCTGCATCGGGACTCCAGTCTTACAGCTGAGAGGGTACTCGACTCTCACAAACCTCCTCGGGAATGTTGCTAGTCCTAACAAAAGTATAGTATCCTTAATCCCCTTGTCATGTCCAATAAACCACGCGCAGGCGCTCTTGCCCATGCCCAAGTTCACCGTCAAGCTGATTGGAATAATAGTCGAGAAGAGCACCGAGAAGCCGGGGTTTTTGATGTACCACCAGCTTGTACTTATGATTTCGTGGGGACTTCGGGGGTCCATAGCACCTGGCTTGTTTTAGTTATTCTCAATCAAATGTGCTGCTACCAAAGCTATACTGAAAGAAAATGTCACATCGCCAAAAGAATTTTTGTCAAGTCATTGATCTCTTTTTCCAGCTATCCAGTCTTATTACAGGAGCGAGATATAGACAAAACCGCTCACGTCTCCGAGCCAGTGTAAACGGGAGTAGCCAGAGTGATCGAATTGCTGGCCAAGACGCAGTGTTATTAACCGATAATCCCAACCCCGAAAGTGCCGCCGCCGGAAGTGCCAATGGCGAAGACGAAGAGGTGCCAGGACCTAAAGACATAGATTAGTCAGGGCCTAAAGACAGAGATTAGCTAGAACCTAAAGGCAAATACTAAGCTGGAGTCGATACCTGTTTGAAGAGCTTGCCAGGCGGGTTCGGTTTTTCCTGTGTGAGAGGGGTGAAGTGGAAAGACGGAGAACAGGGGGGAGAGGGAAAACCACCGGTTGGTTTGGTGCTTCTCGCTAGGTGGAACCATAGAGAAAATTTCCGGACCCCTGCTTTTTCACTCCCGGTAATAAACGACCATCTCTCTCATTGAAGCATTACGTCGCTTAAGACCAATTTAACTGATCTCCTTCTCGCCACTACCACCAAGCAATACCATATTGACTAAGCAACCCTTTTCACACCATAGTCCCCGCTTTGTAGAGATCCCTATAGTGCTCCTTCTTTTACTTATTTTATTAGAAAGATTTAATAAAATAACAAAAACTAAATACCTGTAAAACTTAGTTCCTCCCGCTGCGTCCTCATTGTATTACACTAGCTATTTTTTTCCTTTACTCCCGCGTGATTCACTGTTACCAATTACTGCCCTATAATAGCCAGTAATTGCCCTCCGAATCCCTAGCCCCTTTCCTTAAAAATGAAAATTGCATGATAAAATAGTCAGTCATCTAGGCTAAGAATGTAAAAATCCTTATTTCTGTTAATTCTTAATCCTATAATAATTTTATGATATACAGCCACATTCGCAAAGTTCTCATGCTCTCCCGAGTACCACTAGACATTGGAAACAATTTTCCAACACTCTCCTTCTATTATTTAGTAGAACAAATTGTCATAAGAGCTTACAATGTCCCTAGAGGCATATCCAAAAGCGAGTTATCAAAAAACTCTACCTGGCCGGTTGTTGTGAATAGGTATTGCTCTTGAAGTACAAGGAAGAATATGAGAACTTTACGAACGCAGGTATATATTAACCCTGATTTGATTCCACAAGTCAGGTGATCTTCTTAACCATATTTAAGAATCATGGCCGGTCACTCGATATCTTTCAACGAGGACAGACTTTGGCAAAAACCGTTGTCAGAGAAGATACGATGTTGATATCGTCATAGCTGATAGTCGTAGTGTATTACGAGTACTATCGTGGCCATATACGTGTCTTTCCCTATGTGATAGTCTTCCACCCCGCTCTTCTCACTTCCTTTCCTCTTGTCTCGTCCCTCTCCCCAATTTCTCCTTTTCCGTCTCACTCCACAATTTCTCCTTCGATACCAACTTTGCTTTTATTATTTACCCTTTTCTTTTCTCACTAGTCATTCTGATTCTATTTTCACTCCCGAGTCTCTAAGAATACAGAATGAGTATATTAGGTGGTGATTATGACATAGGGCTGGGGACACAGGGAGGGATTCGGGTCGGTGGAGATAGAGGTGGTACTAGCTTCTCATTACCTAGGTCTATATACAGAACCCGTCATGCTTCTGCAATCAGCCAGAGTGT
>Ga0307509_10002668_pt1 | contig 28514 bp, 30 predicted proteins | sample 10_EM_MG_FD_202245 | JGI IMG/M metagenome (GOLD analysis project Ga0307509, IMG submission 202245) | Populus trichocarpa ectomycorrhiza microbial communities from riparian zone in the Pacific Northwest, United States - 10_EM | ecosystem: Host-associated > Plants > Roots > Unclassified | place...
CACGAATCCTCTGAATATACAGCAGTTCCCTCCTTGGCTTCTTTGTCCTTCTTCATCTTTCCTGCCCGTTCTTCTAGTATCCAGATCTCATAACAACAGTCTACTCGTGCATTCGAGTTGCTGTTGGACACCTAAATAGGGTAGTAATCTGGCGGGCTAATGGGAAGCTCATCTAGGGCATCATTAATAGTTGTGGACGCTGTAAGAAAAACTGACGATTCCACGTTGCCTCTCGATGAGCAGGCGGTCATCACATACCCACATAATATCTACTCGAGTACTCGAGTACAATAGCAAATTGCATCACCTCACTTGCCACCATCGGATTGTCCGCTTATTGGACCAGCGATCACTACCCTATGTGGGTGTCCAAGAGCAACTCGGTCGCGCGAGTATCTCCCCGTGTATCCGGAAAGTGCGGCCCACGCGAAGCATGGGAAATCCACCATAGACATCCCATCTGGCCAGAACACAGCCATCTACCAAAAAATCAAATCAAACAAGCTCGACCACAGGTAGGCCTGTCTCCTGGCTGCGTCACGTGCACGATTTGGCGGTCGTCCAGTCAAAAAAATATCATCCCACATCGGATGATAGCACGCCATCCCCCACCTCTGGGGATATCCTGCATTAGGCCCCTTGGATCCATCCTTCGAACCTTTCGAGCAAGGATGACCGTCTTAACAAGTGCTGAACAGTACTCTTGATTAGAGAGTTTGCGCAAGGAGACCTAGGTGGCAGGAAAACAGGTTATTTTCTGTTAACCTAAATGTCTTGGACACCCAGGTGGGTTGCGAGACCTGGAGGAGGTCTAAAACAGGGCTTTTCAGACCTGAAGAAATCCGATCGCTGCAGAACAACAAATCAACAACACAACTCTCTTTTTACATTTTATTAAAAGATTTTACAGACGATAGTATTGGGCATTCAGTAGTAGATTATTAGCTGTCCTATTGCAGTCAGCATGAGTAGTACCCCACTTGTGTAGCTGGGAATCCATGAAACAAATTTGAGAGCAGTGCGATATTACCCTACCGTATGATATCCAATCCCCATATTCCAGCTACGATACCTACACCTATTGCGCAAACTCATTTTTAGACCTAGGTCCATTTCCTATTAACCGCCACCTAGGTCTCCATGCGCAAACTCTCTATTGAACAGCGTTCGTGAACACCACCACCATGCATGATATCGAGATCCTAACAAGAAGTCTGAACATTGGAGGAATACAACAGCAATCGAGCCACAAACCTTATTCAATTATGAGTGGAGCGGTAAGAGGCTACGAGTACACGAGTAGAATGAATGAACCGCACCGTAACATCCTCACATGGTTCTTCAACTACAGCTGAGAATTCACAGGCACTTGATAAGGTTAGCGCTCGGGCGTCTTTGACATCTCAAAGAGCAAGTAGACTGAGCTTACGCAGGATAGCTCAGCATAACCAGCTGGGACAATCTGAATCTGTTTTCTTTTTTTTCCACACTTGGAGTCTGAAAGCGAACCCTTAGCCTAAGCCAGAATGCACACAATGTTCTCGCCCTAAGTGCTTGTAAGACTCTACGTACCTGGTGTCAAGAGTAAGTCTGTTCAACCCCTCTGGTGGGCCTAGCTACCTCTTGGCCATTGAAAGAATGAGGTTCCCTCTGGCCCACGGATGGGAGGTCGACAGATTTTTTCTCTCGCCAAAAACCAGTCGAGATTGGCCGAGTACAGTAGCTACAGAAATAAACCAAAAAAGGAGTTGCACAGATAGTAATTTCTACCAACGAACCAGGCTCAGAGAGAATCATGCCCACACCAGAGCGCTTGTTTAATACAGAGGTACAATACTCGCAACACCGAAGCCTATGTAAAAAAATACTACTATTGCATACCACCCAAATCCAAGGAAAAAAGACCAAATTTTGGGAGTATACAATAGCAATCTTTTGTCAAGACCCTTCGACATCTGCAAGTATAGTTCGAGGATGGTCCGCTCTGTATGGTACTTCGGCACTAGAGGGGAAACAAAGAGGAACAACATGCCCACTTTGTCCCCCCTCATCTTCCCTCCTTGACAGCTGTTCTTGCAATATCGCCAAAGCCTTAATTGGTAATCATCACTAGAGGTCATTACGGGGTGGTGCAGGGCGGGTTTTCACTCTCCAGGCCCAGCGGTTATATGGGGCGGGGGGGAATATTTATTCCGTCATTTCCGCCCCGCCTCTGTCCCGGGTCTGACTCTAGCCACTGCCTGGATGGGTCACCGTTTCTCGTCACCCTTTTTTGACAGAGGCTTGTCCTGAGAATGAGTGGTGTAGGGGGCTGAGCGGGGGAAGGGGCGTGGAAAGTGGCGTGGAAAGGGGGAAAAATGCCTTGCCCAGCCTAGTTAGCGGTGCGGGACGGGGAATGGGGCCGGAGCCCCATTGATTTCAGGCCCCTGAGACCCTCTAACTAACACTAATCATCACCCTCGATAATATTTTTAAATACATTCTATCCCACGGTCTCTTTTATAATGGTTTTTCCATGCACTCAAAGTTCGACTTATATCCGAGACCTATTTCAGTAGGGAGAACGAAGTTTGGGAAACCAAGTAAACATTTCATAGATAAACTGAGTCCATCATTCACATTCCCATCACAGCTCAGTCCCAGATCGACCATCAAGGTGTAAGTTATTCTTTAAGTGCAACTTCAAAAAGAAGACAATCAGGCAGTAACAGACAACATTACGGCCGTGAGTTTCGACCTAACCTTGACCCATTTGGAATCTCCGGGATTCAAAGCAGCACGACCAACTAGAGGTCAGGAAGGACCTCTCAGTAATACACTATACAGAGTGAGATAAAGTTACATAAACGGGACATGTACAGTAACCTACTACCGATACGAACCACACAAGGCCTCATAGAAGATCACATTTCCTTTTGATTTCTCAAATTCCCCTCTACTCCTCAATATCTTCGGTTCTTTATCTCACCTCACAAAATGTGCAGCCTAATTGGCTTTATTACTAGACTCAGGTTGCTGACAAAATAGTATGTCTGGAGCCTGAGCTTAAAAGAAAATTCCTTATTCCGCCGGCGTTTGGGGGGGTGCATGGAACTATCATGCCCTATCACTCGCCCAGGGGGAGGGTCGGAACCACAAATTTATGATTAAGAAATAGCAGGACAGCTCACTCCCCATAGTTCGAACGGGGAATGAAAAAAAAATTCGCTCGTAGTAAATATGCAAGGGATGGGGTTACACATAGAGTATAGGGAATGGTGGGAAACCCTACTGGTGATTTAGATTTTTTGGGACAAGGTGGGTGACATGGGTCCCACTTGAGTCTAACATCCTCTGGCACGCCGCCGCCCTTACAGCCTACCAAATCTTCTTGGTCAATTCCTTCTCCGAACCATCCCCCACCCTCTCTATGAACTATCCCAAACCCACTTGAATTATGAAGCTTATATAATCAGCACTTGCCGTGACCAGGTCCCTGCGGTAAAGGATTAAATCCCCGAAAAATCAAACCTTATTGGGGTTATCGCCATAGAGATTTTACCATACTATGAGTTCCCGTATCAGTGGTATACAATATGGTAACCCCCCCCCCCCCCTTCCTTCCAACTCCATGTGCAGTGAGTCCGGAGCTATAAATCTACACTTTGTGCCTGATGATACCATAATATAAAATATTTGCATAGTTGTCCATCATCAGTTTAGGATGGCATTGGGGGAACAGGGGGAGGTATATCTCGTAATGTGATGGATGGATGAGTGGACACGGGCAAGTGGCGGTCATGGGGGCGCGGTGGAGAAGAGAAAAATGTGAAATAAATGAGATTAGACACTTAGACGACAGGCGCGAGGCCGGGGGCATGGCAGCAACCTGTAGAGTAGAGTTCATGATTCGTGATCCCTGATTAGCGGCATTTTCTTCGTTTATTTCTCCTTTCCATCTATATCTACGGAACCCCCAATCCATCCTTCTTGTAGCCTAATCCGGTGGCCATCTAAGTTACAAAGTAATACAAATGAATACCGAGCCAATCGCAGACAGATCTTAGATAACTCAAGGCAGTTGAAATGAGAAATAAAAGGCAAAACCAAAGGATGTATATAAAGAGAAAAGTGAGTATAAGAAGGCACCAAAGGGATACAGGTATAGAGGAAAATCCCGGTTTGTAGGGATTGAGGTCGTTCCGTTCTCGCAGCATCCTTACCACACCCTCATGCCCATGATGAGAAGCCTCCCCCAATGGTGTTAAGCCGAAAAAATCCGGTTTGTTCGGATTGACGTCGTTCCGTTCTAGTAGCATCCTTACAATCCCCTCATGCCCGTTCTTGCAAGCCGACAATAGTGGTGTTGCATGGAACAAACCCGGTTTGTTGGGGTCGACTTCCTTCCGTTCCAGCAGTATCCTTACCACACCCTCATGCCCATAATGAGAAGCCCTCCATAATGCTGTTAAGCCGAAGAAATCCTGTTTATTCGGATTGACGTCGTTCCGTTCTAATAGCACCTTTATAACCCCCTCATGCCCATTCTTGCAAGCCGAAAATAGTGGCGTTTCACCAACCCAACCCGGTTTGTCGGGATCGACGTCGTTCCGTTGCAACAGGATCCTTACCACACCCCCATGCCCTCCCTCGGAAGCCAGCGATAATGGAGTTCGACAGAAGAAATCCCGTTTGTCCGGATTGACGTCGTTCTGTTCCAATAGCATCCTTACGACCCCCTCATGCCCCTTCTGACAAGCCTGTGCTAGTGGGGTTTGACGGAACAAACCTGGTTTGTCAGGATTAATGTTGTTCCATTCTAGGAGTATCCTAACCACACCCTCATGCCCATTCGCAGAAGCCAACGATAATGGTGTTTGGCGGGCTAAATCCTGTTTGTTCGGATTGATGTCGTTCCGCTGCAGCAGTATCCTCGCGACACCCTCATGCCCAATATCAGAAGCCCACAAGAGTGGTGTTCGAAGGAGCAAATCCGATTTGTCGGGATCGACGTCGTCCCGCTGCAGCAGTATCTTTGCAACACCCTCATTCCCATCCGCGTAGGTGAGGGATAGTGCTGTTCGACCCAAAAAATCCCGTTTGTTGGGATAGACATCCTTCCGTTGCAAGAGGATCCTTAGCACACCCTCATGCCCTCCCCCGGAAGCCAACGATAATGGTGTCCGATAGAAGAAATCCCGTTTGTTCGGGTTGACGTCGTTCCGTTCTAACAGCATCCTCACCACCTCCTCATGCCCATACAGGGAAGCCCACGATAGTGGTGTTTGACCCCTCTTATCTTGTTTGTCGGGCTTGACCTCGTTCCGTTTAAGCAGCATCCTTACCACACCCTCGTGCCCTCTGCCAGAAGCCCACATGAGCGGTGTTCGACCACGCCTGTCCGGTTTGTCGGGATTGACGTCACTCCGCTCCAGCAGTATCTTCACTACCTCCTCATGTCCACTCTCAGCAGCCCACAAGAGTGACGCTGAGCCATGTTTGCCGCTACGTGCGTCGGAATGGACCTCGCTCCATTCCAGCAGTACCCTCACCACCTCTTCATTCCCCCTCCTCGATGCCCACGCAATCGCTGTGTTACCATGGAAATCAGTTGCCTGCACATCTCCTTGATTCGCTTCTAGTAAAGCAACTATTAGCTCAAGGCACCCGAAGTATGCGGCACCGTGAAGCCCGGTAAATCCTATAGGAGCGCCATCTTTACTGAAGGGCCGCTCCTCAGCTCTCACGCCATGCAATAAGAGCACTTTCGAAGATATGTGCTTGTCGTATCCATCAAGTAGCTTCAATGCAAGAGTTTTCACACAATCCGTGGTTTCCGATCTAGCATGTGTACCCCAATAACAAGAAGCATATTGGACAAAAGGGGCGGTTGATGGGATGGAAGGAAGGGCAGGCGAAAAGCTCCTCACATGAGGGAAATTGAGGTAAGTTAAACAAACCTCCGCAATTGTCGAGTGGGGGTGGGGGTTGGGGAAGAAGTTGGGGTTATTGGAGAGGTACTCTTGCAGAGTGTAGTGTACAAGCCCGACCGTAGATGAGGACTTCTCGACCGTGACGAGCCCCCGAGAGCATGATAATAGCGTTTCTATCGCCGGGGTATTTCTAATATCCAAGTCTGTAGACCCTTCTACCCCTAAGGCTTGGCACAACTCATTGATATGTAATGGCCGCTCCGCATATGATACCCACATTAAAACGTCCATCCCGAGTTTTGATTTACTTCTGGGCTGGGCCTTTATCCGTTTTAAGGTTCCCGAGTATGCATCTCCCAGACCCTTCCCCTTGCTCATCTCATTGAGCTTCTTCCTTCTCAGAAAGAGAGTAACCTCCCCCAGGATTGCATCCATATATAGAGAAACGAGAAGGAAACTAGAGAAGACACCGTCAGCGAATTAGACCATGGACTTGAATTGGGAACGCATTTGATATTATTTCTCACATTTCTGAGGCCTTCTCGGGGATGATTCTCCTAATATCCGCCCGCAATTGGTCGTCCATTGCTTTAGGATATCTATCACTGTCTAGCCTCATCTCCAAATAACTCACAATGTCGTCATTGGCAGGACTGAGAGGTATCTGAAGGACCTTGCTAAAACATGTCACGATCTCGTTCTCGATATGGGGCCTTCCAGTAAGGAATACTCGCGCGCCCGGTAACACTCGAAGAATTTCTCGTAGGGACTTAATGAGCTCCAGTCGGTGCTTCGGCGTGCATTCGTCTAATGCATTGATGCATATAAACAGCCGCGGTAGTGATGTAATTGTCTTCTTTAGTATATTTAACATTTCGGGAAGTTGGAGACCCCGACCACCGAGCTCCTTTTTGGCCTTCTTAAATGCCTCTCGTATATGCTTGGAAATTCCCCCTCTGCTGGCAAGTTGCTTGAGCATGGCGCCCAACATATTCGTGGTGCACTGTTCCTGCTGGGCAAGGAAATCGCAGTATAGTCCCAGCACGGCAACGTCTTTCCCCGCAGATTGATCACACAGAGTATCAATGACTAGGGAACTGTTATTTGTTGATTGTCAGCGACATTTGAGTTGCCTGGCGCCCGAGCCCTCCCTACCTGACATAAGTTTTCCCCACTCCTGGACCTCCGTGACAGAACAACACTTGATCCACACTACCATCTTCCGCGTCACGCCATTTTCTAAAATTGCTGGTTTCTAGCACCCAGTTTCCCACACCCTCGAATCGTTTGGCCCGCACATCTTGGTGCCGTTTCTGCGGTTCAAGTGGCGATAGCCATTGCAGAATTTGACGCCCCTCGTCGTCTAACCCGGTAACGAAGTTGGAGAAATTATTGTTGAAGGAGCCGATATCATGGGTAACCTGCTGGTGTTCTGGCGACATCTGCACTATAGGGTGATCTGAATTCCTTCTTCTTGGAGTTAGAGACTGATCGTTCGCAGTGAGAATAGAACTTTGCCCGGAACAAGAGAGGATCACTAACGCTCGAGAAAAAGAGGGGTATGGTCTAATATTTTATAAGCCTCTCGTGTTGCACATGCATAACATGCGCTGGCCCAATCACTATCCACAGCTCTCACAAGTTGCAGGGCTCTCAACACCCGAGTAGACTAAGTTTCACCCACAAATTCTGCCTCCCGCGCATTCCCTGATCTCGGCTATCAAAGTTTGCCCTGAAAATTAGATTTATTCCCACCACACCCAGCACTAGTACTTACGGCTCTATACTCGAGGAGAGTGAGGTCCATTCTTACAATACACCCGCCGCATTCTCCAAATATACTCTCTGTATTCTCCTCCAGGCACAACCGTCGATCAGGTACCCCATGGTACGGTACCTAGAGCATACCGCATCGCCTGGTTTTTTTCGCCTGCCCCTACGAGTAGTACTTGTATGTTGAAATAAAGTAGGGGCTGAAGCAAAACATTCAACAGCCAGGAAGAGTCCAAAATAAGCCTGGTTTGGGCCATAAAGGGTTAAGTGAAGGCGTTTTGTTTTATTGCGAATTTGAGACAGATTACAAATAAAACTCTTATTTCAACGTACTAGCGGCAGGCGAAAAAAAACTAGGTAATGTGGTATTTCTTCACACTTTGTTCAATTCCTTCCCCCCCCGGATGCCCCCCCATTCTCTCATCTTGTATCTCGTTTGACAAAATCCGCGGTCTGGCTCACCGTCAATACTCGAGCAGACTTGCCCTTTTGAAAGACCGCAGCACCAGCGACCAGGCTCCGGTTAAAAATGTGAAGCCATATACAATCCACCCCCGCGATCTGCTAACAAAAATATGCGAATCTCGACTGAAGTAGGAAGTGCACAAGTTTATCTCAATTCTCGAATTGGCATCTTGCGTACCCGAGGGAACCCGAATATTGCAATAGCTGTATACTTTAGGGCTGTTTAACCGGGTATCTAGAGTTTCGCCACATCTCCCACAAGAATTAATATGGTGCGTGGACAAAATTAACCGCGGATCAACCAAGAGGGAAAAACTTAAGCTATGACAACAACACCACAATTACTAAAACCAAGAAGAAAAAAATAGTATAAGGTAGAATACACAGTAGCAATTAATATTTGAGCTAGATAAAGTTCTTTAAATGGTGTTGAAAGTGCAGGGTGATAGCGGGGGGGGTTGCCATCCATCTCTGATCCGCGGTTAATTTTGTCCACTGACAATATTTGGGGGATGCTTGGTGGAAGCGATAAACATGACCTCCGATGCAACACAACCCCGTCTTCATACAAGTACACTGTGAAAACATCCCAAATTTGATAAAATTCCCAACTCCCTCTCTTAACTTAACGCTAGGACCCATCATAGCACCCAGCACGGCGAGGAATAGGGTCCAAACATATCAAATGCGTAGGTATTTAGCAGCGGAAATAGTTGGTTCGTTTTCCTATCTCAAGATACAACGACTATCCCAACTCTCATATAGCCACACTCTCTAGGCATGCTCAGGGTGCTCAAACGAGTGATAAGGAAGAATACTCAACTAGCGTATGAGAACAAATGAAAGTCAAAGAGCGAGGGCGCTAGAGCCACATATCGCAACAGAATTGTAAGGTACGGTACTTGTACTCTACCAGTACGATACGGTAAAGTGCCTTACGGTGATGCTTTGAAACGAATTTAACGAAGCGACAGTGAAGACAACCATATGACTACGGTCCCGCGAAACCAAACGCCAAGAGTTCACACAATGAATAGAGGATCGCCAGCCCGCCACTCAGGAGCTGGGAAGTTCTCTCATCCAATGCTCAACTAACGGTAAAGGCAGAAGTATATATAAACTACAACGAATTTATCCTCCTATCCTTCCGTGGATTACCTCCCCCTGCCGTATGTTTTCTCTTTCCCTTTTCCATTCCCTCATACTAACAAAGGAAGGACAATGACTTCCACTGTTCGTAGCCTCCAGCGCATTCCCGGGGCCGAACAATGAATCAACTATCATGAGAGCATGCAGCGCAGTATCTAACGACCTCCGACAAAGGTGAGGTAGACTTACTAGGTGTCGTTTGCCGTCATAAGGCTTCGGATCATAATATTGAATCTTCATATGATACTCATATGATTACAAAGAATACCGAGCCTAGCGGGTACTTCGTAGGAGTTGTCATCCTTTCATCAATTTTTCATTGTCCCCAATCCTTTTTCTCTCTGTGAGATTAGCTTCGCAATATCCACATAAAAGAGCCTATGTAGAAAGGTCAGCACTATGGGCCTTTGTGACACGGAGAAGTTTATATGCAGTGTACCCTAATTTAGTGCGGACTGTTTTTAAGCGTGCGGAATGTAAAATGATTGTCACACGAGAGTATACCCAGAAATCTAGAAGTTAGATTACTTTCACTCGACATTAAATCAGAGGATGGAAGACAGGATTACCTAGGATCATATCATGTGATGCGGTACCACAAGTTTTTAAGCGATTAATGAATGGACCGCGGCAACAAAACAAAACGCCAAGAATTCGCCCGACAAAATATGATCGCCAGCGAACAACTTAGCAGTAGGGAAGTTCACTCATTCTCTTCTTCAACTACGCTAACTATCGCTCACTCTATCGCAACTCGCTAACGGTAAAGACAGGAGTTTATATAAACCACAATGAAGCCTCACCCATCCTTCTATGGATCACCACACATATCCATTTTCTTCCCTGCATGCCCCCCTTCCCATTTCCGTATCCCCGTTCTAACAAAGGAAAGACAAAACCCCCCCACTACTCACAGGCTACAGGAATCCATATCTTTCACGCGCCTTTCCGGCTCTCCCTCCCGCTTTCCCTCCGGCGGATTCATCGATCCAAAACTTAGTCGCACTCCCGAAGGCTCCGCACGTTTCCCGAAGGCTCAGTACATCCCCGGAAGCTATGCGAACAATGAAACAAGAGCGCGAGAATGCCGAGCGGCATCTCACGACTTCCGGCAACCTGCCGAAAAACCCACCAGACGCCGTAACTCAGGTTAGGGTGAAAAGGAACTTTAGCTAGCAGTGGAGAGGCTAAAGGGAGGGGGTATTACGGGTGCGGGGGGGGTAGCCTGCTGGGAAAGAAGCGAAACCTTAATTTAATCTAAACTTTCGGGGGCGCAATTAACCACACCATTCTGGATAAAGGAACGTGGATCCCACTTCAGTCTTCCTGAGTAGCATCCTCCCATGCACGGCCGTCCTCGCGTGTTGCCAAACCCTCGTGGTTAATACTTTCGCGGAGCCGTCCCAACAACCTCTTGGGAATTTTGCTATCCCAAACACACCCTGATTAGGAAGCTTACATAATCAGTACCCTCCGTGCCCCGGTCCCTATGACAAGCGATTAAATCCTGCCATCTCAAGCCTTAATGGGGTTACCACCCTGGAGATTGTGCCATAGTGTGAGTTCCAGTATCACTGGTATACAATTTGGTAACTTCTCCCCCCTTCATCCGCCCCCATGTGCAGTTAGTCCCGAGCTGTGAATGCACACCTTGTGACTGATGCTACCATAATATACTATTGGTACAGTTTGTCAACCTTGAGTTTTAGGATGGCTTTGCGATGATAAGGTGGTGTTAATAAGGTGGGAGGTATCTCGCAATAAGGTGAAGGGAGAATGGGCACTGGCAAGGGGGCGGGGGGGGGGGGGGCAGGCGGATGACAAGAGCAAAATGCGAGATGGATTTATGACACTAATTAAGATTATGTACATTTATCATATTTTTAAATATTTTTTAGTTGTGGTTTTGACAGTCGTTTGTTAAGAAGTGAGATATTGAGAAGGTGTGCCCCGCTGCATCGTGATTCGGTTATTTATGCGACGTACTTGTATAACATACTAGCACCCCGTTGTCCTGGATGAAATTCAAATTGTTTTGCACCAAAACATAACTCGTTATCCCGGATAATTCGGTGTCCTGGCCAGATTCGTTGGATTTTGGTCATCCGGGACAACGAGGTTCAACTGTACTAGTTTAGTAGAGCATCCTAGAGTGGATGCAGTCCATCTTTGGCGAGACTTGGTTGTTGGAGCACATAGTACCCCACTTAGAGCATATTTCTCCTCTCTTTATTCAATTTCTTTCCCCCCCAGATGCCCTCCATCCTCTCTTCCCGTGTCCCGTCTGGCGGCATGCGCAGTTTAGCTCACGATCAATAGACTTGTCATGTTGAAAGAACCCAGCATCAGCGACCACGCTCTAGTCAGGGATCTAACCCCATAGGCAACCACCTCCGGGATCTGCGGGAGGATACCTGAATTCCGCCTGGTGTAGGAAATACGCAACTCTATCTCAATTCTTGAATTGCAATCTTGCATAGGCGAGAAAACCTAAATATTCTAGCATGATATAACCGTATATTTTAGCGCTGTTTTAACAGGGTATCTAGAGTTTCCTCTAGGAATGCATTGTTTCACCACATTCCTCATAGGAATCAATGCTTGGAGGATGCTCGGTGGAAGAGAGAAACATGGCCTACGATGTTGCAACATAAACCTGTCTTCTTGCACTCCGAAAATATACAAAATTTGACAAAATTCCCAATCCTCTCTGTTAACTTAGCTCTAAGACTCATCATAGCGCATCACTCGCCCGGGAATAAGGTTCGAATAGTAAGGTACAATAGGGTACTGGTACCTTACAGTAGCCCTCTTAAACAGACTATCGGAGCAACGATGACAACCAAACGACTATTGCAAAACGAAACGCTAAGAGTTCACACAATGAAAATACGCTCCCTAGTGTGCAACTTAGGAAGGGGGAAGTTCTCTTATTCAACACCCTTCTCAACTAACTAAAAGGCCTGAGTATATATAAACCCCGGCGAAGTTATCCTTCTATCCTTCTATGGATAGCCACCCTCACCACCGCCGCGTGTTCCCCTTTCCCTCTCTCATATTCTCATGCTAACAGGGGAAGCCCGATGACTTCCACTGTTCGTAGCCTCTGCGCACCACTCCGCGCACATGACCCTGTCTACATCCAACTCTTCCACACTTTCTTCTAGCTCTTCCGTTTTCCTTTCGCCTTCCTTCCAAAGGATGTGCCAAGCGCATCCCCGGAGTTAAACAATGAAACAACTATCGCGATTGCGATCTCATGCTGAGTACTATCTCTCGATTTCCAACAAACGCGAGCTAAACTTACAGGTGTCGTTTGCTGTCATAGAGCTTCGAGTCATAATATCGAATCTTAGTGTGATACTTATCTCATATGATTGCTTAGAATACCTAGACAAGCGGATATTTTGTAGGAGTTCTCATTCCTGCATCAATTCTTCAGTGGCTTCAACCCTTTTTCCCTCCGTAAGGCTAGTTCCGCACAAGTATTCACACATCGAGTGGCATATATGCACTGTACTTTACCCCAACTTTGTATGAACTGTTTTTAAGCATGTTGAATGCTAAATATTTGTCACAAGGGGGTATACCCGGAAGGCCAGAGGCTAAATTACTTCTACTTAAAGGAAACATAGGATGGGCGTCGGGTTCCTTGATGTCGGAGTTTGGGGTGGGGAGTGCCTTTCCGGGATATGTTATTTTTTTTGGTGTAATTTACGGTAATTTACCCTATGGCGTCACTCGTGTGAGGTACGGTAAGGTGCAGTACCCTGTTATCCGAACACTACCCAAAGCTCTAAAAGAGTTTGAACCATACTACTCGCCTAAATAAAAAGTCTGTCCCCGATTTTAAGCGATGCACTGCGGGGGGTGGGTGTAGAGCGCTAAACGTCGGGGACAGACTTTTTTTTGGGCGAGTACAAAGTTATATCGCGGGCGATATCATAGTCTGTGATTCTGTGTGGCAACTTTTTAAGCGATTAACGAATCGACCGCGACAACCAAACGAAACGCCAAGATTTCACACAAACAAAATATGATCGCCAGCGAAGAGGTTCCTGTCAGTGGGGGAACTTCGCCCGTTCTCTTCTTCAACTTCATTATCCATCGCTCACCCTATCGCAATAGCTAACGAAGTTTATATAAACCACAATGAATCCCTCCCATCTTTCCATCGATTACTACACATATGCGTTTGCTTCACCGTATGCCCCCCCGCTTCGCCGTACCCCCGTTCCAACGAAGGGAAGACAAATAGCCTACCGGCATCCGTCTCTTTCACGCTCCTTTCCGTCTCTTCCTCTTTCCCTTCCGGCGGATTCATCGACCTAGAACTTAAGCGCATTCCCAAAACCTCCGCACATTTCCCGAAGGCCCAGCGCATGCCCGGAAAATATACGCGCCATGAAACAATAGCACGATCATACCGGGGGGCGGCATCACACGATTTCCAACACAACTTACCGAAAAAACCCACCAGGCGCCGTAACCTCGGCCTGAATGAAAAAAGCACTTTAGCTAGCAGTGGAGATGCTAGAGGGGAGTTACAAATAACCTACAGGAAAAGAAGCAAACCCCTAGTTTGAATTTTCCGGAACACAATTAACCGTGCTAGGTTGGAAAAGCGCATAGATCCCACCTAAGTCTTCCTTGGTAGCATCCTCCTACACAGCGCCATCCTTACATGTTGCCAAACCCTCGTAGTTAATTCCTTCGCGGCGCCATCCCCCAATTCTCTATAAAATTACCGTCCCACTCGGAGTTAGGAAGCTTACATAATCAGCCCTTTCCGTGCCCAGGGCCCCTACGGCAAAAGATTAAATCCCCCGATACCAAGCCTTATTGGGATTACCGCCTTGGAGATTGTGCCATCCTGTGAGTTCCGGGACCTGTGGTGTAATATGGTAATTTCCCCCCCCTCATCCGAACTCCATGTGCAGCTAGTCCGGAGCTGTAAAGGTACGCCCTGTGACTGATGATAGCAAAATATAATATTGATACACTTTGTCCATGAGGGGGTGTCAATAGGAAGGGGGGTATATCTCGCAATGGGGTGAACGGATGAATGGGCAAATGACGGGGGCCGGGGGACAGGGGAGAAGGGGGAAAATGTGAGATACATGAGATTAGACACATAAAACAAATGACACAAGGCCGGGGGCATGGCAGCAACCAGCAGAGGAATATCCATGGTGCGTAATTAGCGGCATTTTCTTCGTTTATTTCTCCTTTGTATCTATATCTCCGGGGCCTTCGTCCATCCTTTATATAGCCTAATCCGGTTGCCATCTAAGTTATAGATTAATACAAAATGAATACGGGGCCAATCGCAGACAGACAGACCTTAGATAACTCAGCGCAATAAAAATGAGAAACAAAAGGCAAAAGAAAAGGGTGAGTATAGAGGGAAAAGGGTATATAAAGGGCACAAACGGGGCGTGCATACCGAAAAAATTAGAATAAAGTAACCAGTAGGAAAGGGTCTAAATCAGAGTGGTTTCGTGGAGCGAAGGGGATGTGAAGAGAAATTCCAGGCAAATGATACAATAGCTTGACGCCCGCCGTAATTTGGAAGTCTACGTGAAATAAACAAGCTATTGTGGGCGCAGGATTTTATTTTGCTACGTTCGTTGCCCAACGGCGGGGTGCGTCTAGCAGATGCAGAGGGAGGTGACGGGTTTATGCTTGAATATTAAATAGGGGGGAATTTTGGGAGAGATTTAGATAGCCGGTGGAGCTCAGGGAAGAGCGGCTTGGTTGATCGTAGACCTGCTGCATGTTTGAGAGCCAAACACGTCGGCTCGGCTTATCCGGCTCGTCGGGATTCAGGTTGTGGGGATCAGCGGGACCCCACGCGATCCACCGGCACAGCGCTCGACGCCACCTCTCCGGTTTTTTCTAGGGATTGGCGTCACTCTGTTCGAGCAGCATCTTTACCACCCCCACATGCCTATTCTGAGAAGCCCACGATAGTGGTGTCCGACGGAATAAATCCGGCTTGTGGGGGTTGACGACCACCCGTTCTAGGAGCATCCGCAACCACCCCCTCATGCCCATTCTTGCAAGCGAACAATAGTGGCCTTTGACGGAACAGATTTGGTTTGTCGGGATTAACGTCGTTCCGTTCTAGCAGCATCCTTACGACCCACTCATGCCCATTCTTGCAAGCAAGGAATAGCGGCGTTTGACGGAACAGATTTGGCTTGTCGGGATTGACGTCGTTCCGCTCAAGCAGCATCCTAACCACACCCTCATACCCACTATAGGAAGCCAAAGATAGTGGTGTTATACATAACATAGCCGGCTTATCGGGATTGACATCATTCCGCTCCAGCAGTATCCTGACGATGCCCTCATGCCCCCACTGGGAAGCAAACCATAGTGGCGTTGCACCGAACCAGCTCGCTTTAGCGAGATTGAAGCTGTTTCGCCCTAGCAGCATCCTTGAAAACCCATCACGGAAAGCACTAGTAGGTCATAATATTGATGTTATATCGGCCAGGACTGGTTTGTCGGGATTGACATCGTTGCGTTCCAGCAGGATCCTCACGACACCCTCACTCTCTCTGCCGGAAGCCCACATGAGCGGTGTTCGACCCCCTCTATCCGGTCCGTCGGCGTTGATGTCGCTCCGTTCCAGCAGTATCCTCACCACTTCCTCATGCCCATTCTCAGCGGCCCACAAGAGCGCCACCGAGTCATATTTAGTGCTAGGTGCCACGGAATTGATGCCGCTCCGTTCCAGCAGTACCCTCACCGCTCCTTTGTGTCCCCTCTTTGAAGCGCAAGCAATTGCTGTGTTACCATGGAAATCGGTTGCCTGCGCACCCCACTATTCGTCTCTAATAAAGCGACTATTAGATCCTCACATCCGAGGTATGCTGCACCGTGAAGCCCGGCAAATCCTGTAGGGGCGCCATCTCTATCAAATGGCTGCTCCTCCGCCCTTACACCATGCAATAAGAGCAGTTTCGAAGATATGTGTTTGTCGTACCCATCAAGTAGCTTCAATGCAAGAATTCTCACATTTTCTGTGGTGAGCGATCCAGCATGTGTACCCCAGTAACAAGAAGCATGTTCCACAAAAGGTGCGGTTGGTGGGATGGAACTGAGGGCGGACGAAAAGCTCCTTACTTGCGGAAAATTGTGGTAAGTTAAGCAAACCTCAGCAATTATGGAGTGGGGGTTAGGGAACAAGTTGGTGTTATTAGAGAGGTACTCTTGCAGAGTCTGGCGGACAAGCCTGATGGTAGATGAGGATTTCTCGACAGTGACGAGTCCCAGAGAGCATGCTAATAACGTTTCTATCGCTGGAATATTCGCACTATCCAGGTCTGTAGACCCCTCTATCCCCAGAGTTTGGCATAGCTCGTCGACATGTAGTGGCCGCTGCGCATGTGATACCCACATGAGAACTTCCATCCTGAGTTTTGATCTACTTCAGGGCAGCGCCTGTATCTGTGATAGGGTCCCCGCCCAGGCCCTCCCCCTTGGTCATCCCATCAAGCTTCTTTCTTCTCCGAGAGAGCGTAGTCTCGTCCAGGATCGCGTCCATATATAGAGAAATCAGAAGGAAACTAGAAAAGACACCGTTAGCGAATTTCACTTCGGACTGGTCTCGGGAATGTATTTGATATTCATTCTTATATTTCAGAGATCTTCTCGGGGATGATTCTCATAATATCCGCCTGCAATTCGGCGTCCATTGTTTTAGGATCTGTGTCATTATGTAGCCTCATCTGCAGATAACTCATAATATCGCCATGGGTAGGGCTTCTTGTGAATCACCGGCACTCTCCGGATTCCAATACCCACAACTCCTCGGCATAGGAGAAGCTTGAATGGATATCGGACAATCCCCCTTGGCTGAACACACAGCGAACGTTGCGAGAAGAGGGGTTGATGATTCACCAAGCGGGGTAGAGAAGAGGGGAAAGCGGGGTAGAAGACATTGCGTGAGAACTTATGGAAATGGCGTGATATGAGTTGAGCAGAACCGTGGAAGAGTTATGATTGATTGTGTATTTAAAGACTTCCCTCCGCCCATCAACGTAGAAGGATAGGTCAAAAAAGAAATTTAGACATTAGTCCTTGATATACTCTATTGCATCCCCAAAGCACTCCTCTTTGTCCACGCTGAGCATTCCCCCTTACCAAATTTTCAGAGGGCTGAGGGGTATCTGGAGGACCTTGGTAAAACATGTCACGATATCGTCGCAGATATGGGGCCTCCCGGTAAGGAATACTCGCGCCCCTGGGAACACTCGAACAATTTCTTGTAGTGACTTAATGAGCTCCCGTCGGTCCTTCGGCGTCCGTTCATCTAATGCGTTGATGCATATAAACAGTCGAGGTAGTGAGGTAATAGTCTTCTTTAGTATGTTTAGCATTTCCGGAAGTTGGAGGCCCCGACCACCAAACTCCTTTTTGGCCTTCCGAAAAGCCTCTCGTATATACTTGGAATTCCCCCTCTGGTGGCAAGTGGCTTGAGCATGACGCCCAGCATATTTGTGGTCGACTGGTCGTGCCGTGCATGGAAATCGTAGTATAGTCCCAGGACCGCGAAGTCTTTCCCCGTAACCTGATTGCACAGACTATCGATAACTAGGGAGCTGTTATTTGCCGACGGTTAGCAACATCTTAGTTATCTTGCTCCAGAGTCTGTCCTACCTGACATAAGTTTTCCCCACCCCTGGACACCCGTAACAGAACAACACTGGCTCAACGCAACAATTTCCCGCATCGCTCCATTTCCTGAACTCGTTTGTTTCCAGTACCCAGTTTCCCACGCTATCGAGTCGGTCTGTCCGTACACCTTGGTGCCGTTTCTGTGGTTCAAGTGGTGATAGCCATCGTAGAATTTGGCACCCCTCGTCTTCTAACCCGGTGACGAAGTTGAAAATATTGTTGAAAGAATTATTATTGTTTGAAGAAGTATTATTGTTGTGCGAATTATAATTGTTGTGCGAACCACGATTGTTGGATAAATTATTGTTGAAGGAGCGGATATCATGGGCAACCTGCCGGTGTTCTGGCGACATCTGCACTATAGAAAGTGATCTGAATTCCTTCTTCTTGGGAGCTAGAGACTGATCGTGCTCAGTGAGAATAGAACTTTGCTCGGAACAAGCGAGGATCTCTAACGCTCGGGGGGGGGAGGGGGATGGTCTAATATTTTATGAGGCTCTCGCGTTGCACATGCATAACATGCGCTGACCCAATCACTATCCCCAGCGCTCACAAGCCGCAGGGCTCTCAATTCCCGAGCACCGTACCCGTATACAAGGCTTCGCCCACTGATTCTGCCTCCCGAGCATTCCCTGATCTCGGCTATCGAAGTTTTCCCTGAAAATTCGATTTATTCCCACCACATCCAATATGATACCAGTACTTACAGCTCTGTACTCGTGGAGAGTGAAGTCTATTTTTACAATATACTCGCGGTATTCTCCAAATATACTCTCTGTATTCTCCTCCAAACATAACCGTGAATACGGGTACCCCATTACCGGGGTGAGCACTTTCTTTGGAATAGACCCTGTGACTTGGTTGCTGTGGCACAAAGTACCCTACCTAGAGAATATTTCTTCTCACTTTGTTCAATTCCTTCCCCCCCCGGATGCCCCCAATTCTCTCATCTTGTATCCCGTTTGACAAAATCCGCGGTCTGGCTCACAGTCAATACTCGAGCAGACTTGCCCTTTTGAAAGAACGCAGCACCAGCGACCAGGCTCAGGTTAAAAATGTGAAGCCCTATACCCGAGTATGATTGTATAATTACTCCGGGTAACTACTAACAAAAATACGCGAATCTCGACAAAAGTATGAAATACACAAGTTTATCTCAATTCTCGAATTGGCATCTTGCATACGCGAGGGAACCCGAATACTGGAATAACCGTATACTTGAGGGCTATTTAACCGGGTATCTAGAGTTTCACCACATTCTCCACAAGAATTACTATTTGGGGGATGCTTGGTGGGAGGGGTAGGCATGGTCGTCGATGCTGCCTTGCAGCACTCTCTTCATGCGCTGTGGAGACACACCAAATTTAGTAAAATTCGCAAATTCCCTCTCGTAACTTAACGCTAGGACCCATCATAGCACATCACTCGCTCAGGAATAGAGTTCGAAGGATAAGATACGATAGGGCACCTTACAGTAGCGCTTTTAAGCGGATTAACGAAGTGCCGGCGGCGGCAACCAAACAACCACCGCGAAACGAAACGCCAAGAGTTCACCCAATGAAAAGAGGATCGCCAGCCCGCCGCTCAGTAGCTGGGAAGTTCTCTCCCCAACGCTCTTCTCTCTCAACTAACTAAGGGTAAAGGCAGGAGTGTATATAAACCACAACGAAGTTATCCTCTTATCCTTCCGTGGATCATCACACTACCACCGTGTGTTCCCCCTTTTCTTTTCTATCTCTCATGCTGAGGAAGGAGAGACAATGATTCCTACTGTTCGTAGCTTCGATCATGATATTGAATCTTGGCGTGGTGCTTGTATCACTGCCGAGGGTACCTAACCTAGCCAATATTTTGGAGGAGTTGTCATTCTTTCATCAATTCTTCGGTGCCTCCCGTCGTGTCTCTCTCCATGAGGTTAGGTTCGCAGGAGTATTCACAAAAAAGACCATGGAGAAATCCCATTGCGGATGCCCCCTGTGACATCAAGTGGTATTTATGCAGTGTACTGTACCCCAACTTTGCATGAACGGTCTTTAAGCGTGCAGAATGCTAAATATTTATAAAACGGGGGTGTACCCGGAAGACTAGAGGTTAAGTTACTTCTACTTGAAGTTAACATAGGACGGGGGTCGGGGTTCCCTGAGGTTGGAGTTTGGGGTGGGGGGCACTGTTCGGGGATGGGTTAGTTCCTTGGTCCAATGTACCGTAATTTGCCCTATTGTATCAATCATAAGGTATGGTAAGGCACCATATCAAGCTCCTCTTCCTCAATTTCCCTACCCCGCTTTTTACCTTCCTGTTTGGGAAGGTCGAAACGAGGTTCAACACCACAACACAACACAAATCTCACGATTATACCTGGCCACTGAACTTGGAGCTTCATAACTGTGCTGGGATGGCCTCCTTGTGAGATAAAACACCTTCGCTAGTATCCTGCTAGTATTATTCATATCGACATCATTCTATCCTAAGTCTGCTGTCAAATAGACAAGACCTGCGGAATGCCCGAGAACCTATCCTGTGGACACTGGTCCTCGAAAATTCGTGTGGAAAATACAATTTTTGCTGGCACCCTACTCCCTCCAGCTGGCACCTTTCTGCCTTCCCTCTCGGCACCTTTCTGCCTCCCCTCTTGGCATCTTTTTGCCTCCGCTCTTTCTGCTGGCATCTTACTGCCATTACACGAAAAACCCTGCCCCTGGTTTTCAAGCTGGCAACACACAAGACCCGCTGAGTATGACAAAATGCTCCGCCCCGGAGACCGGTGGTAGTTTAGTCATCATTACTTCTCAAGTCTGGCGGGAGATACAACCAAAAGGTTATCAGCTCTGAGGCTGGTGACAATGCAAGGAACTTCAATTATGGGGAATTTTCACTTTGATACTATGCCTTATGGTATTTTTGGTTTTGTTTTTGATTTATTTCTTTTGTTTTTGTTTTGCTTTGGGCTTTTATTTGCCATGGGATATTTCCCGAATGCAGCGGTTGAGCCCTAGGAAGTGCTAGTCATGTACCTAAAATCATACCACGGATTTAACAAAAAAACAAAAACAAAGTAAGGCACCATATTATCCAAACCTACCCAAGGTCCTGAGAGAGTTCGAACCGTACTACAAAGCTATTATATATCGCCGGAGATATCATATTCTATGATGCGGTACGGTAACTTTTTACGGCGGTACCATAGAGCCGCTGAGTTTTGTATGTTGCACAGAGTGTAAGAGCCGCAAACCTCGCTTGTGCAACATACAAAACAAAGGCGCTGTACCCCCCCCGTAAGCGATCAATGAATCGACTGTGACAACAAAACAAAACGCCAAGAGTTCGCCCGACAAAATATGATCGCTAGGGAACAACTTAGCAGTGGGGAAGTTCACTCAATCTCTTCTTCAACTGCGCTAACTATCTCTCACTCTGTCGCAACTCACTAACGGTAAAGGCAGGAGTATATGAACCACAATGAAGCCCTCCCATCTTTTCATGGATCACCGCACGTGTCCATCCCCTTCACCGTATGCCCCCACTCTTCCGTACCCCCCGTTCTAACAAAGGAAAGACAACACCCCCCACTATTCATCATAGCTACGGGCATCCGTCTCTTTCACGCTCCTTTCCATCTCTTCCTCTTTCCCTCCGGCGGATTTATTGATCGAGAACTTAAGCGCATTCCCGAAGCCTCGACGCATTCCGGAAATTATGCGCACAATGAACGATCGCGCCAGTATGCCGAGCCGCATCTCACGATTTCCGACAAACTTGGCGAAAACCCCACCGGACGCCGTAGCTCGAGCCGGAATGAGAAGCAGTTTAGCTACGATAGCAGTTGAGATGCTAGGGGGGGGGGGGTTACGGATAGCCTACTATACATGGAAAAGAAGCGAAACCCTAATTTAATTTTTTTCAGAACCGAATTAACCGCACCATGTCGGATAGGGGTGCATGGATCCCGCTAAAGTCTTCCTCGACAACATATTCCTGCAGACCGCCGTCCTCACATTTTTACTAAACCCTCGTAGTTAATTCCTTCGCGGAACCATCTCTCACTCTCTGTCAATTTGCTATTCCAAACCCAATTTGTATCTGGAGGCTTACATAATCAGTCCTTTCTGTGACCTATGACAGGATTTAATCCCCCGGCATCAAGTCCAATGGGTGTTACCACTTGTAAACCTTTAGTTTTAGGATGGCACCGGGGCGATAAGGGGGTGTTAATAGGAAGGGGGGTATATGTCGTAATGGGGTGGGTGGGTGGATGAGTGGGCATGGGCAAATGGCAGACGGGGGGGGCGGGAGAAGAAGTAGACGAGGAAAATGTTGTAAATCACGGATCATGAACTCAGTTCGGTTGTTGGTTGTATGGTACTCGTATAGCTGTCTAATCTCATTTATATCTATATGTATGGGGCTTCCGTCTATCCTTCTTCTTCTTACGGCTAAATCTGGTTGCTATCCGAGTTACAGCGCAATACAAATGAACATGGGGCTAGCTGTAGATAGATCTTAGATCACTCAGAGCAATTGGAATGAGAAACAAAAGGCAAAACAAAATGGTGAATATAGAGAGAAAAGCGGGTATAGTAAGGCACGGATATAGTGAAAATTGGTTGAGGAGCTGAGGAATAAAGTAACAAGGAGGGAAGTGTTTCGAGTGGTTTATGGGAACAAAGGAGATAACGAGAGATTCTTGGAAAATGATGCAGTGCTTGACGCTTGCGGTGATCGGTAGGCTATATGAAAGTAACAGACTGTTGTGGGTGAAAGATGTTGTTTTACTACGCTGCCCGGGGGAGAGGTATATCTAGTGGACGGAGAGGGAAGCGTCGGGTTTATACTAGTATATTAAACTGGGGGTCATTTTGGGAGGATATTCAGATAGCTGGGGGAGCTCGGGGGAGGGCGGCTCTGTTGATCGTAGTCCTGCTGCATATTTGAGAGTCAAACCCGTTGGTTGGGCTCATCCTCCTGGTCGGGATTGAGACCGTTGGGTATAGGCAAGCCCCGCGATGTCCACCAGTGCAGTGTTCGACGCCACGTATTCGGTTTGTAGGGATTGGTATCGCTCTGTTGTAGAAGCATCTTGACCACCCCCTCATGCTTATTCCGGCGAGCTAATGATAATGGGGTTTGACGGAACAAATCTGGTTGGTTAGGATTGACATTGTTCCGTTCCAGCAGCATCCTCACCACCCCCTCATGCCCACTACCGGAAGCCCAAAAGAGTGGTGTGCGCCCCCTCTTATCCTGTTTGTCGGGATTGACGAGGTTTCGTTCTAGTAGGAGTCTTACAACCCCCTCGTGACCATTCCTGGAAGCCAACGAGAGAGGTGTTAGACCATCTTCATCCGGCTTGTCAGCATCGACGTCGTTCCGTTCCAGCAACATCCTCACCACCCCCTCGTGCCCATTCCGGGAAGCCAACGAGAGCGATGTTCGACCCCACTTATTCTGGTTGTCGGGATTGACGTCGTTCCGTTGAAGCAGCATCCTGACCACCCCATCATGCCCCTTCAAGGAAGCCCACAAGAGCGGTGTTTGACCGTCTTCATCTAGCTTGTCAGGTTTGACGTCGTTCCGTTCGAGCAGCATCCTCACCACCCCATCATGCCCCTTCCAGGAAGCCCACGAGAGCGGTGTTTGACCGTCTTCATCCGGCTTGTTAGGGTTAATGTCGTTCCGTTGTAGTAGCATCCTTACCACCGCCTCATGCCCATTCCGGGAGGCCAACGAGAGCGATGTTCGGCCCCACTTATTCTGTTTGTCGGGGTTGACGTTCCGTTCCAGAAGCATCCTCACCACACCCTCATGCCCCTTGGAGGAGGCCCACGAGAGAGGCGTTCCACCGCCTTCATCCGGCCTGTCAGGATTGACGTCGCTCCGCTCCAGCAGCATCCTCACTACCCCCTCATGCCCCTTGGAGGAGGCCCACGAGAGAGGTGTTCCACCGTCTTCATCCGGCTTGTCAGGATCGACGTCGTTCCGTTCCAGCAACATCCTCACCACCCCCTCACGCCCATCCCGGGAAGCCATCGAGAGCGATGTTCGACCCCACTTATTCTGGTTGTCGGGATTAACGTCTTTCCGTTGAAGCAACATCCTCACCACCCCCTCACGCCCTCTCGAGGAAGCCCACGAGAGCGGTGTTCCACCACCTTCATCCGGCTTGTCAGGACTGACGTCGTCCCGTTCCAGCAGTATCCTCACCACCGCCTCATGCCCATCCCGGGAAGCCATCGAGAGCGATGTTCGACCCCACTTATTCTGGTTGTCGGGATTAACGTCGTTCCGTTGAAGCAGCATCCTCACCACCCCCGCATGCCCATTCCAGGAAGCCCACGAGAGCGGTGTTTGACCGTCCTCATCCGACTTGTCAAGGTTGACGTCGTCCCGTTCCAGCAGTATCCTCACCACCGCCTCATGCCCATTCTCCGCAGCCCACAAGAGTGCCATTGTGGCATATTTGGTGCCGGGTGTGTCAGAATTGGCGCCGCTGCGTTCCAGCAGTACCCTCACTACTCCTTCATGCCCCCTCTTTGAAGCCCAAGCAATTGCAGTGTTGCCATGGAAATCGGTTGCCTGCGCATCCCCGTTATTAGTTTCCAATAGAGCAGCTACTATGTCCTGACACCCGAGGTATGCGGCACCGTGAAGCCCGGTAAATCCTGTAGGGGCACCATCTCCATCGAGTGGTTGCTCCTCAGCTCTCACACCATGCAATAAGAGCACCTTTGAAGATATGTGCTTGTCGTACCCATCGAGTAGCTCCAATGCAAGAGCTTTCACCCTTTCCGTGGTTTCCGATCTAGCATGTGTACCCCAGTAGCAAGAAGCATATCCGATAAAAGGGGAGGTTGGTGGGACGGAACAAAGTGTAGGTGAAAAGCCCCTCACGCGCGGAAAGTTGAGGTAGGTTAAACAAACCTCCGCAATTATCGAGTGGGCGTTAGGGAATAAATTCGTGTTATTGGAGAGGTACTCTTGTAGAGTGTAGTGGATAAGCCGAACGGTAGATGAGGACTTCTCGATAGTGACGAGCCCCAGAGAGCATGCAAGTAGTGTTTCGATCTCAGGAATATTCCCAATATCTATGTCGGTAGACCCTTCTACTCCTAGCGCGTGGCGTAGCTCATCGACACGTAATGGCCGCTCCGAATGTGAAACCCACATTAGTACTTCCATCCCCAGTTTTGATCTCCTTTCGGGCTGCGCTTTTATCCGATTCAAGGTCCCCGTGTATGCGTCCCCTAGGCCCTCCCCCCTAGTCATCTCATCAAGCTTCTTTCTTCTCCGAGAGAGAGTAATCTCGCCTAGGATAACATCCATATAGAGAGAAACGAGAAGGAAACTAGAGAAGGCATCGTTAACGAATTACGCCTTGGATATGTCTTGAGAATTTATTTGATATTCATTCTTACATTTCAGAGATCTTCTCGGGGATTATTCTCACAATATCCGACCGCAATTTGTCGTCCATTGCTTAGGATCTGTGTCCCTGTCTAGCCGCATCTCTAGATAACCCACAACATCACCATGGGTAGGACTGAGAGGTATCCGGAGGACATTGCTAAAACATGTCATGATCTCGTTCTCGATATGGGGCCTTCCAGTAAGGAATACTCGTGCGCCCGGTAACTCCCGAATAATTTCTCGTAGCGACTCGATGAGTTCCTTTCGGTGCTTCGGGGTGCATTCGTCCACTGCGTCGATGCATATAAACAATCGCGGTAACGATGCAATGGTCTTCTTTAGTATGTTTAACATTTCCGCAAGCTGGAGGCCCCGACCACCAAACTCCTTTTTGGCCTTCTCAAAGGCCTCTCGTATATGCTCGGACATTTCCCCCCCTCTGATGGCAAGTTGCTTGAGCATGGCGCCCAACATATTTACGGTGGAATGTTGGGCACGGAAATCGCAGTATAGTCCCACGACGGCAACGTCTTCCCCCACAACCTGATCGCATAGGGTATCAATAACTCGAGAACTGTTATTTGCCGATTGTCAGCGTCATTTGCGTTTTCTTGGTCCAGAGTCCACCCTACATGACATAAGTTTTCCCCACCCCTGGGTTCCCGTAACAGAATAACACCGGATCAACGCTACCATCTTCCGCATCCCTCCATTCACTGAACTGGCTGGTTTCCAGTACCCAGTTCCCCACGCTATCGAGTCGGTCTGTCCGTACACCTTGGTGCCGTTGGCATGGCTCAAGTGGGGATAGCCACTGTAGAATTTGGTGCCCTTCGTCGTCTATCTTGACGAGGGTGTAATTGTGGGTATTGCTAATATTGTTAAACGTGTTGTACGAATCCGTATTACCGGTGTGCGCATTACGACTACCCTCGACTGAACTATAATTGTAAGAACCATAAGTGTTGTTCGAACCACTATTGTTGATGTAATTATCTTTGACCGAGACGATTTCTAGCGTAGCTCCTTGGTGTTCTTTCGACATTACCGCTATAGTTTGATGTAAATTCCTTTCCTTGTGAGCTAGAGAGTGATCGTGCGCAGTGAGAATATGACTTCCTCGGAATTGGAGAGGATCTCTAACACTTGAGGTAAGAGGGGGATGATATAATGATTTATGAGACTCTGGCGTTGCACCTGTGTACTCAAGTAATATGCGCTATGACAATTATCGGCAGTGCTCACAAGCTGCGAGGCTCTCGATACGGGGCAAGGCTTCACTGACTAACTTTACCTCCCGAGCATCCTTTGACCTCAATTATCTAATTTTTTTCCTGAAAGATTCCAGTTACCCCAATCACACCCTAAACTAGTAATTCACGGCTGCTATTGCATACTACCACAATCATGATTCTCCGGCCGATTTTCTTTTACCCATATGCAATAATAGCAGTTGTGTTCACAAACCTCATGCCTTTGCGAGTATTTTTTTTAAAAAATTCCGTGTAGAACGGCACTTACCCAAACTATTACTTACTTTCCTTCCTCTCATCCTCAACTTGCGCATCAGATAATCTCCCCCAACTCTAGCATTGCGTAGGGCCTTGCCCGGCGCATCGGAATGGCACGAGACACTTCAAGAGCCGACAACGCTAAGTCAACTGCAGGGGGGTGAGCATAAGTGAGGCAAACTCGAGTTTATCCAAACCAAAGTTAGGTACGTGAGCATAGGGAGAACCGACCGTGGCTCCATTTTTTCGGGGTAGAGAAAAGCCATGTGAAGTGTTGGAATGAGTTTGCCATACTCTAATCCTAAGAGCTAATTGGAGCAGGTTCGCTTCGCTTAGGCTTAGCCCCAGTCTACGTGTTTCATGCGATACTCATGCGAGTCATTGCCTGACGTTTGGAAAAATGACTGCTATTCGATACCGAAAAATCTCGCTTTTAACGAACTGGCCAGGACTAGGACTTTTGGAAATCTCTGGTATCATATCATACTAAGAAAACTAAGCAGGAGAATTTTGGAAAAGAAGAGGTATTTGGCCTATCATTAATTCGGAAATCTGGCCTATTGTAAACTATCCTAGTCCAGGCCAGCCCGTCAAAAGAGAGATTTTACGGTATAGGAAAAATCTTGGGGCTCCGGGCAATTTCTTTGCCCATATGCAATATGATATGATACCAGTCGTTTTTACACACCTCGGGAAATTCCGAGTAGACCCTCTGAATACACATGGGGACAAGACTTGGTGATGCTTTTTTCAAGTTGACGAATTTGTTTGCCAACTATCATACGATGCTTGAGCAACAAGAGACAGCGCCAACACATGGATACGGCTACATACAGGGGCGCAATCCCGATGTAGGCGAGCTCAACTTGCCTATCCCTCAGTATATCGGGAAAGCACTTCCCACGGGAGGTGTACGAAACCCACCACAGACACACCCGAACATCTGGCCAGAAGACAACCATCTACCAAAAAATAAAAACAAACAAACACTACCACAGGCAGACCTGTCTCCCAACCGCATCATATACGCAATTTAAAAACCATCGAGTCAAAACACAAATTCATCCCTGATGGCATGATAGCATGCCATCCCCCCATATCTACGGAGGCCTTTCATTACGCCCCCTTGTATCCATCTTTCGAACATTTGTGGCAGTGATTAATAGGGCAGTCTTAAGAAGTACTGTATAATGGCGGGAAACCCAAAACTAACGTCAAGGATGAATGAGTGGGATTTACGTTCTGTATACCCGGAGTTTGATGCCGCTATTAACGAATGAACCAGTCACTCCATCCACACCAACCCCAACCAATTCCTGAATGGAAATTATATTAGTAGTGACACGGGTGATTGCTGTTAGCTCTATTAGCTCTACGATATGTTGAGGTACGGCTACCCACTTAGGTCATGTCTATGGGTTAGGTCTATCATTGGTTGTGCGGGAGTGGGCTTGGCATGGGATTTCCTTTAAGTAGTCTTCTCTCTGTACGACTAGTCATTAACAAACATCTCACCTCACACACGTATCACACACACATCCCAACAGGTTATGAGCCTCTGCGTGTCCCACGCTCTACGAAAACAGAAATTGTGAAGTTCGAAGGTCGGTTT
>Ga0307509_10002669_pt1 | contig 28508 bp, 28 predicted proteins | sample 10_EM_MG_FD_202245 | JGI IMG/M metagenome (GOLD analysis project Ga0307509, IMG submission 202245) | Populus trichocarpa ectomycorrhiza microbial communities from riparian zone in the Pacific Northwest, United States - 10_EM | ecosystem: Host-associated > Plants > Roots > Unclassified | place...
GGACTGCCAAGACCCCCGGACGAGACGGGACGGCAAAATGTAGTCCGTCCTCGTCCTTTAATTCCCAGGACGGCCGTCATTAGCAAGGACGACGAGCCCCACGATCTGAGACAACTTCTGCCAGGGGACTGCAGGTAACTACATAGGACCGCCGGGGACGGTGGGGGACGGTGGGGGACCGCGGAAAACAGCGGAAAGAATCGGAAAACAGCGGAAGACGGCGGCGGACGACGGGGGACGACGGGGGACGGTGTGGGACGGTGGGGGACGACACAATGCCGTCCGTCCTGGTCCTTGGCTCTTGCTTGTCGGGCAAGTTCAGGAAAAGACGGGACGGGACGACGAAATGTCGTCCGTCCTCGTCCTTGCCCAGGACGGACTGCCCCGTTGCGAACACTGGTCTCATCAACAGTAACGTCATTCCCGGGGATGTGGCTCATCACCGGGATCTGGTTCACCCATAGCAACCATGAGAAAATCAAATCTACTTGTAATTATCTCAACAAATAAATGAGATACTACCCTGAGAATCAAGCTACAGGTACTTTGAAATATAGAGAATCTGAAAATCCAGTTTTTATTTCTTGGTGATAAATTGTTATTCCAATATAGTGGTTTAAAGATTGCATATTTCATAAATAAATTGCAGTTTTTCATAAGCATAAAAAAATTGAAAAGCCTGGCAGAATTACATAATAAAATGGATGAAAGGATAGTATAAGTCTTAAATATTCAGAATAACCAGATTTTAATTTTCCTCATAATGATTTTGGAAAGCAATGGCAGTTAAAAAAGATGGAGAAAATACGTCCAAATTACATACAAATTGGATCAATTTTACCATATAATATCTACATAAGTAGTTGGCGTACAAACTCACTATCTTGGAATTCCTTTTACTATCATATCCTAAGGTAGTATATAAATTTTGAACGTAAATAAAAAAGTTTTACATACATTGTACATTGATAATTGTCAAACTATCAAAAAGTTGGAATAAATTCTTATTGTATCTTTATGTTGTGATAATAACTTATTCAAACTAACGAGGAGTTATTCAAAGACATACATGTTCTTGGGAGTCCAGGAGCACTCTTTGGGGCCAGGTTCCATAATAGCTGTTGATCAGATTCTATATTAATTGCCTTTAGTTACAATTCAATAATTCACTTTCTACCATGCATTATAATTATTATACACTTTAAACTACACCCCAGCCAGACTGTTTACTCTAGTCTACTAAACGTGAGCTCATTTGTAATTGACATGTAATTAGCTTAATGATTTGATTTCAACAAGTTGATGATTAGCATACGACTTATGAGTTATATAGCAATCATCTTTAAAAACCTGTATGACATATAGAAGGATATATTTATCTGACTTCAAACTTCATATACTAACTTCAAAGGTCATCATAAATGTTATTCCAGGATAATGAGTTCATAGGCCAACTACTTATGTAGATATTATATGGTAAAATTGATCCAATTTGTATGTAATTTGGACGTATTTTCTCCATCTTTTTTAACTGCCATTGCTTTCCAAAATCATTATGAAGAAAATTAAAATCTGGTTGTTCTGAATATTTAAGACTTATACTATCCTTTCATCCATTTTATTATGTAATTCTGCCAGGCTTTTCAATTTTTTTATGCTTATGAAAAACTGCAATTTATTTATGAAATATGCAATCTTTAAACCACTATATTGGAATAACAATTTATCACCAAGAAATAAAAACTGGATTTTCAGATTCTCTATATTTCAAGGTACCTGTAGCTTGATTCTCAGGGTAGTATCTCATTTATTTGTTGAGATAATTACAAGTAGATTTGATTTTCTCATGGTTACTATCGGTGAGCCAGATCCTGGTGATGAGCCACATCCCCAGGAATGACGTTATTGGAAACAATCGTGCAGTAGGTACAGTTTCTCCTCGTCTCATCAACAGTACCTGGAACACTCTTGTTACGAACTAGCTCTTACCTGTATCATGTGGAGGAAAAGCTTTTCTAGTCACTTGCTTATTGCGCGTTGTTCACGGGATAAAAGCAGGACTTTTTCCCTATTCTTTTATTCAGATCATCAGTCTTTTCTCGTTCACGTCCTTACTCTTTTATCTTGTTTCTATAAGTCAATCAAACTACGTTCACTCTCCCATAACATATTAAGAATTTTTGTGACCCTAACCTTGACAATTCACTTTTTTCCCCAAACTTCATTGACGGAGTGGATTTGGCAAGCGGGGAATCCAACCCATTTAAAGTAGGGTAACAAAAAGATACCTACTGATCCCTGTTTTTCAGGTGTGGTAAATTCGTGTCCGGGAGGTACGCCGGTTCGGGGGTATGTCGGGGAGAGACATCCACAGTGTGTGTAGGAGCTAGAATTAACATTTGACGTCACTCTGGGTATCCGGGTCTCTACTGAGCACTAGAGCCTGTGCCACCATCCCTGGATGATTAAAAAGTAGCATCTTTCTGGTGTCAAGTTTGCGGCCAGTAGCCCTATTATCATTGTGATTGTAATCTAATATGTCTAAGAGCACAAGACAGATTCGCTTTTAGGGGGTGCTTGGCCAGCCAATTGATTGGAAATCGTGATTTGAGATCAGGTCCTGGCGGGTTTAACTCCAATTATTAATACAGTAATCTGCAGCCTTCTTAGATTTCGTAGTGGTGATTGGAGTTAAATTTGCCAAGACCTGATCTCCAATCGCGTTTTCAAATCATAATTGGCAGGTCAAGCACCCCCTATTCGGAAGTTGTCGACCTTTATCTGTGGATAAATAGCTTCGGAATCACACCTTACGAAGAAAACAGCCCCAGTGTTCCGAATAGTCCGACCGGTCTGGTCTTGAGGACAGGACCGTTTATTCGGTCCTCATTGATGTTAATGACTTGACCGGCCTAGTTCATTTGGTCTGGTCAGGTCTAGGACCGGCCCCAGACCAGTCTTTATAAAAAGATTGCATGACACGATTATAATTGTACTCATACAGAATAAAGACATGTTTTGCAAAGAAATGATCGACCCTGTTTTGCAATCGTAAAGAACTCACTCTTACTCCCATACGGTTACCTCTGTTGGAAGTCTTTGATGCTGATCGGTATGTTAAGGATATCACGCGCCAGCACAATATCACGTTCTACTTATCCCTTTATGGTTTGGACAAAGGTCTCGAATATGCGTGTTTCTTCGGCGCAGCGCGTTTGATCGGTGCAGCGCTGTGGGACCCTCGGATAATCGTGTGTATAAAAGGGCCGGGAGGGAGTATAAACCCGTGGGATGCTCGGATGTATGAGCAATGGAAATTGTGATCTTTGTCTTTCTTTTGGTAGCATGGATGTAGGTGAAAGGGGAGAGGGAACATAAGTCAAGAAGCAAGTGCCTATGTCGCGATTGATGGGAGGATGGGAGGATGGGAGGACTTGTCTGATTTATGTATACTGTACCGTTCGTAAATTAGTTAGAGGAGCATGATCATGAGTGAGAATGAATGAGAGAACCTCACCAGCACTGAATTAGCGACCGAAGTCTCTTGCCTTTACTCTTGGCGTTTTCGTTTCATTTCGCAGCCGCAGTTTTCACCTCTTGGCAGTGCTGTTAGGAGGATCAGCCAAAGCTGATGCACCTCCTATCACTCGGTTTTTGACCAGTCCGACTGATCCTAGTCCAGTCAGTTCCAACATATATGACTGTCCGGTCGTTCTAATTTCCACCATTAGACTAGACTTGACTTTTGACCGGACTGGCTGGTCCAGTACAGTCTTCCGCAGATCATTCGGAACCCTGAACAGCCCTACCAACCTCCGGCATCATTTAGTTTTGCGACACCAACAAACAATGAAGTTCTCCTCTTCCTATGGTTCTCAGATACTGGGAGCTCCAGGATTCATATCACAAGTGATGAATATACCGGTTCAACAAATAGTTCATTTTGGGACGTTTCATGACCCTCTGGTACTTCCCCTGCATATCTGAGTTCCCGACATCCCCCGAACGGGCATATCCCAACGTGAGTTTATTCGTCACAACCCCATAGAAACTGCCGTATCATCTCGAGTTATTGTTTTTCGCCAAGACCGGGCGTTGCTTAGTGTGAATAGTTCCCGGAGTCTGAAATAGGCCCCAACAATGCCATCAGCCAACATAATAACCAAGGGGTGGATTTCAGGTGTCTACAGCCATGCGGCTGAATGCGCCCTACTGCGGCTGTAATCCCTGATCTGCAAAGCTTGGGGTGGTCAAACAAGCGCCTGGTGCCAGGCGCTCCCGGGTCAGGTACTGGACACCTAAAATCCACCCCTTGGTTACTACGTCGACTGAGGGCATTGTAGGGGTCTATCTCAGACTCAAAGCACCGTCCAACCTGAACTGACCCCTAGCCTTGGCGAGAAAGTGCATAACTCGAGATAATGCGATACCGGTACTTGTACGGTACTGTGCTCATTACGGGTGATGGCTTGCAATTTGATAGGGCAGTTTTAGCAGCCACAATGTGTTTTTTTGCAGACTGTGAATCGCAGTGGATTGCTTGGCCTGCAGAATTACTGCATAAATGTCATCTTTCTAATGCTTTCTATGGTAAGTGCAACCACACCTTCCTGCACAGAGGTACTCGTGCTTGGGATTGGGCACCCTAGCTGTGGCATTGGCTTGCTATCTGGAAGTGATTTTATTAGGTTGCGCGTACGACTGATTTGCCTGCCGCTCCTGTATTTAGTTGCCGTGAAATACATTCAAGTCAGTGGTCAATTTTGATCACGACTATCTTCATCTTACTTGGGTTAACTTCGTCTCCTTTCTTTTCTTTATCGGAGATGTTACCCGTATAGGCCGAGGATAATTTTACTCTCCCTATCATCCGGCATAGCGAGTGGGTCACGAAAAATATTTGCGATGCAAGGCGAGCCGGTTGACACTCCATCTCCCATTGGATCAAGAAGAAGCACTCCGCGGGTGACCGATCCCAGATCGACTAAACCGTTATTCAGGATACGGCAATTGTTACACAACCACGCGACTTGTTTTTCCTTTCTTTTTTCCTCCCTTTCTCACCCTTTTCTTTTTCTTCTCTGCTTTCTTTCCTTGACCTTCTCTCCTCCTCTCTTCCATTTCCAGCAACAGTATCGAAGGTGTCTGGGCAAATGCTTGCGTTTGGTGAACTCTGTTGGGGGTGGTTCTTGGATTTCTTTTCCCAATACGGCGGTGTGCTGCTAGTATGCGAGAAAGGGGGTATGCGTGACGAAAGCACGAAATCAACAATCCTTTCTTCCTTCATTTTACTTGTTGTAGAGTAATAGAATGTCACAAGTGAGCGACAAAAAGTGAGTGGGCAAGAGCGATTTTACAGCAAAAATGGGAGATTTCGCACTAAGATATATCAATAGGGAAAATTCACAAAAGTATACACCCTCTATAGAACCACTGAAAACAGTAAGGGCATCATTTCCTATATACAAAGTTCTATTTAATTCCCAACTTCTCAAGAGTGGTATGCTGTTGGGCTTTGAAATCCCCCCAAGACCTGTTTTCCCAACAAAAATCATTTCCTTGGCGTGATCTTGAGGGAAGTTTTGTTTTTTACTGTTACCACTCTTCAGATAATTTAAATTCAAAGTTACAATAGAGGTCAAGTAGCCTACATATTTTCTGGGGATTCTATGAACTTCCCCTATTTTTAATTCAAGTATTGGTGGTGGAATAAGTGTACAAAATTGGCTCTTTTTGGTGAGAGATCGCCCTTGCCCCGGGGCACTTTTTGTCGCCCACTTGTGTATCACGGTAATGTAGTAATGTTATGATAGTACCATCAGGAAAAGGGGGAGTTTATGTATGATGAAAACCTGCACAGATTATCATTCCTTTTTTTTTCTTTTTTTTTCTTTTTTTTTCCCGTTCGTTAAGAAAAGAACGCCCATACCCGAGGCAGCCGGTAGCAACTGTCCGGCCCCCTCTAACCAAACCCCTACCAAATTTTCGACGAACAACACCGCATGCTGCTCTTTCAATTATTCCCTCTGCGTAGCTACCCTAAATTGTGTGAAGAACACATTTGCAGAGCCGATTTGATTCTAGAGAGGGGTGGTTCTCGCTGTAATAACTCTTGGGGCAGAATTCGGTGGACTCGGTGTGTTGCCGTTTGTATAGGGGAAAACGGTTTTGGCTGAGTACGGTAGTATAAAATGTGTAGCTTAAAAGAGTACGGTCACCGATCATATCGGGGCCAGTGCACTCACCCAGAATGCCGGGACCGTCTCATGCTTCCTACAAGAAAGCACAGCCATTTATAAGTTTGTGCACTTTCTAATACAGTAAAAGATCAAATGATGGAAACGAGGCAAGCTGGCCAACAACACCCCAAAGACATGGCCCCTTTCCCCCCTTCTGAGACAGAGTAAAAACAAAAATCGACTCACTTTGGCGCTGAGAGGGCGCCGCGCCGCGTGGTTTAATTTTTTAAGCTTTTAGGGGTAGTGTGGTGCTCGCGGTGCTGGTCAGGGTTGCGTGGTGCACTTCCCTTCCCAGACAGCTATTTAACCCGAACACAAGGGTCAAAATTTGTTTGGCGGATTGTCTGTGCACATCTGGGACCCCGCACTAAATTGAGACCTAAACGTTCGGGTTCAATATTCCTGGGACGTGTATAGCTACCACCGATGAGCAAAGAGCGGGACATTGATCAATCCCTGCCCCTGGGTGCGTGACTTCAGCTGGGTCACACTTACCGTAAGTACTCAAATAGAGGGAGGAAATGTGCTAGGACGTTGGAATTTTCCTTCTCAGCTACGCGAGGGGAGGAACACAGCAAACCCAACCCTCAGTTGAGACAAAAAAAAGAAATATACACCACCCCTTGCCAGGAGAGGCAAATATAACGTCCTAGCACATTTTTCTTTGATTTGAGTTTTTACGGTGTAGCCTAAAAAGGCTTCCAAAGCCAGCTCCCGATGTGCCGGATGTTAGCTAGGGACAGAAGCCTCATATGATATGCGTGAGGCGGTTATGGGTCAAAGCAGATACCATGGCCAAATCTCAATTCCAAAATACTCATAATCTAGTCTCTTTCATGACTGGGAAAGTTTCTGCAGGGTCGCACAAAAATAATAAACCTGGAGAAATGGGGGGGCGGGCAAGTTTGCGACATTGCCCCTAGGAAACCTTGTTTGGAGTGAGCTATCAGAGGGCAAATGGGCAGCTTTCGTCATAATAGTTGTTGGAATAAGGGCAACATATTTTTCCCTTGATTCTCCTAAGGCGGTGGATCGAGTTAAGCTAGTTTTGTTTAGTTGATTAGTAGGCAAGCTATAGTCATAGCGAACTGGCCTTGGCTATGATACCATGGAAGGGGGGTCTTTTATTTTATTTCATAGAAGATTTATATTTTATTTTTCTCGGCAAGGCAGAGGAAAGTTCATGGGGGCTGCAGATATGGTGAGTGATGAAAGCTTTCGTTCTTCCGCAAGAAGGATGGGGCTTCGAGCAGATGGGATTGCAGAGATATGTGTTTTCCTTCTTCCAGTTTCAGGCATAGTCTACTGACAGCTTTTGACTGGACGCTTGTGATAGTACTCGGGGTGATAATAAAAGGTAACTACAGTAATTATACTGCTCTAATAAAGCGAGGGCGGGAGAAGGGGGGGAATTAGGGAGGTTTTATTATAATTATTTTACACTCACTCATTCATTCCTTCATTCGGGATCATTCAGTGACTTTTTGCACTTTCCCGATTGCCGTTCTTTCCTACTCGTTTTTTTTGAATTGGCAGGGATCAGGGAACCAAAGCAACACTAACCGCTGGTCCGCCATTCCAAACCAATCACAAGCCCCGCTTTGTGACATAGGCTGCCTACGCCTACCGCTATCTGCAGGGATGGTGTATCCTAGTACAGTGGGGGCGTCACACCTGATCACTCGCCTCCAGAACACTGGAGAATTTGGATGAACCCCACCCAAGCCGTCCCAGCAGGCCGTGACAAAAAGAAGGGAAAAAGGAGTCTCTTGCGCGAGGCGAGACAGAACCGAGTGGAAGGGCCGGTACCATATCCGTCTACCGGCGCGCCATGCGCGGCATGGGAATCGACCACTCCCAGCTCTGGCGAATCCCATCCACCCTTGGGCGCACAAGACTAGCGCACGTATCACAGGAACCAAAGTTACTGTGTAATGGCCTATGAAGAAACTCATTGGGACGAAATAAGGAATTAGTATTCTCCCACCTACTATCTAGATCTTCCTCCTCCCCAGTCCCCCTTTCCCAATACTGAGCATCCAGCATGTACATCCTCAAACCCAAACAACCCTTAGAGCTCCATTCTCAAGCCTATTTAAGTGAGCATATCCTTCTTCTCCTGGGCTCTTCTGCCATATAGACTAGCCGACGGCGTACTACTTACACACTCTCAAATCGCTTTCCCGGACATCTGTTCTCCCCCAGCATTCGTCGACCCGTTGATCAGGTCCTATCCCGCCGTCTAACATCAAACCGGAACCAGTACTTTTTGTCACAAGCAAAAGACTCCAATTCTATAATCATGTCCGCCAGGCACCGTGAAGGCATGCCCGAACATTCCGCACCTGCTGTCATTTCCTCTGAAGGTAAAGTAATTATCGTAAAAGCACCGCACCCCCGATCCCGAAAAACCCCCAGCTCGTCCTGCTCCTAGTAATACAGGACTGCCTCTTTTCTCGTGCGGTGTCTTCATCTTCTCGTTGGTTCTTGATGGGGAGATCCCCCGGGCGTTGCAGGTGGACGCGCGATGAGAAAAAGGCTTGGCCCAATCTTCACAAGGTTGCGAACGAACGATTCTTGGCCTCACTTGACTTAACTCTCCCCACAACCGCAATCCAAGGAAGCACTCGAAGAAAAGCTAACCATGTCGAAATATAATTGAAGTAGCAGAGGACGATATTGCGAGAGAGAGGAGGGCCAGGGCTGCCAGATTCGAGTCGCGTGCAAGGAGCATGGGAATAACCAACGAGAGGCTACTTGCTGAGAAGGTCGCTATCTGGGAAGGGAAGTGGGAAGCAGAACAAAAGGGTGACGATATCAACGTTAGTATTCTTATTCCTTTCCTTCAGGGTGTTGTAGTGGGATCACTGCTGGTTGGAATGGGGGGTTAATTGCAATTCAGTTCTATGCCGGGATTCTTTTGGACACCGCGAGCGGCGCCGGTCAGTAATCTTTTCTCCCAAACTCGGTAGGTGCCCAGACTTTCCATATCATTAATTCTGCTAAGTAGTCCTAGGTACTAGGTCTCCCTCTTTCTCTTCCTGTATCCCGCACCCCGGAGCGCTTTGCCCCCCGTATCGAGAGGTGTCCTCATTTTGGTTGGGTGGTGGGTGGCTATTATCGGAGACTCTGTTTTCTTCGCTCGGGATTGCTCGCGCTAAGGTTCGCAGCTTTCTCGACGCATTCGAGTCTCTCTTATCATCTGGCTTATGTCTGTTCGATTTCCTGTTTTATAAGTTAGTGTTAGCTCGACGTCCTGGCGGCGACGTGAATATTGGTATATCCAAGTGTTATCCTATGAACTATGATATCCCTCTTTAAACTCCCTAAGAACTAGAGTTGTGAAAATAGTTCATGTCCTAGACATTTCTCGGGACGTTTCTAAGGCGCCACATCCGGATCAGGCAGTTGCTATGAAAACATGGCCAACTCCCTAGGCAAACCGTCGACCGCCAATGATAGGAGCACGGCTTTGCCAAAAAGGACCGTCATTATTTCTATTTTTTCACAAACTCTGCTAACCACCACCCTAATCCAAGACGCAATGACAAAAAAATGTTGGGACTCTCCTCGCTCTTTTAAGGCTTCCATCGCAGTAATAAAGGTCGTTTTCTTTTTCTTTTTCTTTGGAGAGGTAATCCTGGTATTGTTTTAGGTACACGCAAACAAAAGTAAACACTTCCCCGGGCACAAACCACTGCGTTGGGGAAAAATCGCATGGCAAAGAAAGCCCAAATAACTAACAAAGGAAAAACATCCCGACCCGGTCCAACATCCTCCGATCCTACAGTCCCTCTGGCGTAAGCCGCACATCCCCCTCCCGAAATGTGAATGGCAGGCAGAAAAGAAAAACACCACCAGTAGACTTCAAGAAAGAGGGAAAGAAGCTGTTTGGACTAAGCGCACCCATTTTCATTATTCCAACATATGGAAAACAGGGCAGACCCTTATCATGTTTTGAGGACCGAGAAAACATTTATGGTTCATAGCGAAGACCAGCCGGGAAGCCTGGGCGCTGGCCTATGGAGAGGACGTGTGTTTGGGATGGCTAGACAGGGTGTAGCCGGAGGTAGTGCTATACTAGCCACAAATTGTTAGTGGTTCCAGCCGATCCGGAGTAATTCAACCGGTCGGAGAGTGGTGTTGATCAAAGGTAGTTGGAATTTCTAACCTCCCCTATTATAGGCGCGGGATGCCCCGGGGAAGGGCAAGAAGGAGACGGCGGTAGGGTCGGTGTTTTCTGTCAGAGTTGGCGAAAGCGGATAGTTGTCAGAGATAAGGGAAATAGATAGATCAGGGACAAGACGGGATAATAGTTTTAGTGGTTTCATTTGTTCCAGGTGGAAGGATAGAGGGAAGGATATACGAAAGGGGTCCTGGTTATGTCTTTCCACTATTCAGGGTACGGGGGGTACTCAGGCAAATGGGATGATGCATGAAGGAGAGGTCGATGGGTGTGGCAGAAGATAGAATGATTGAGATAGTTTTATTATTCTTATATAGACTTATGTTTGGTTAGTTAGTATAGATGACGAGCGAATGAAGTTTCTGATTTTCCCTAGTACCCTTGAGCCCTAGTCTGGTTCGACCGTTTGACCGTTACGCGATTTATCTCCCGCAACATTCTCAACCGTCCGGGGCCCCCGTAGAACCCGACAGGGCGACTCCCGAGATACCGGGACTGGACTGGACGACAAAACTCGGTTCGTTCATGTCAGGCAAACCGCAGGACGGCTGTCATTACTAAGGACGGCGGGCCCTGCAATGTAAGCAAAATTAGGGTAAGGGACGGCGGGGGGATTGCGGGGAACTGTGGGGAACTGCGGGGAACTGTGGGGGACTGTGGGGAACTGTGGGGGACTGTGGGGAACCGTGGGAAACTGCTGGGTGGAGTTTTTTGCGCCATTCAATAATTTCGTGTGCTAAATAGAGTAGGGACTTGCGTGAGGGATAATAAAAGAAATGTGTTATTCTATTCTAACCGCTCGAGGGAATGGACTTTTATTGAATAGAGTCCCTCCAAATATCCTATGATTGCCCGAAGTTGGGGATTGCGGGAGACTACGGGGACGGCAGGACGACTAGTATGAGACGTTTCTCCCGGGGGGCGGTGGGGCCCTAGTCCTTGGCGGTGAGTTGCAGGACAAGTTTGGAAAAAGACTGGAGGGGATGATGACATAATGTTGTCCGTCCTCATCCTGGTCCAGGACGGATGGACCGCCCCGTTGAGAATACTGAGTAGGGTGCTGGCCGGTAGCAGTAGGGTGCCAGCCATGGTGTTTAACCGCACGAGAAGGCCATCCCAGCATATTTATGAAGCTCTAGGTTCAGTGGCCAGGTAGGATCGTGAGATTTTTGTGTGTGGTGTTGAACCCCTTTGGGACCTTCCTAATCAGGAAGGCAAAAAGCGGGGTCTGGGAAATTGAGGAAGTGGAGCTTGCCCGCAATACCGGTCTTTGACAGGTTACTATACTTGAGTACAACCCGTAGAATTCCAGAAGCCGTACGCCTTATTTCAAATGTTTTGTTGGGAGGCGGGTTACCTAAGGTTTAGGGCTTTGAGATCGGACCAATAATCTCTGCAAGTCGCAAGGTGTGCGCTTCACTTCTGGATGGGGCTAACTTCTGGAATTCTGTAGTTACATGAAGATAAAAAGCATTCTCCCTGGAAATGAGACAAGCTTTGGCTGGCTGGGTAGTGGTGCAACGGTATACCGGTACCAAATAGTTTGAGTGCAGCTATCATAACTTGTTGGCAGATGCAAGGATCAGGGGAGGTTTCTCGAGTACCCGTTGGCGAGGTGTTTTTTGTCTCTAGAGTTGCTACGAGCACTCGTAGGCGCTGAGCTTTGTGGCGCACCTAGGCACACAAATTCGGGTGCATCGTAATGCAAGGGTAGGGAAGACGGAATGTGATATGATCCAAATGGGATAGAAGCACTATTTGGGGGAGAAAAAAGCAAAAGAAATAAACACGGAAATTCCCTTTGCGGCTCCCGGTGCCCTGATCATGATCTGAGGGTTAGCGGCGCCATTTCCCTCTATGATAAGTTATGACTTTAGAGGCATGATATATATAATAATTATAACACTGGATGTAGCAAGTGTCTTCGGTCTTCGTCAGAGCCAGCAAACTCGCCCCTCCATGGGGCAGTGGTAACCTAAGTTAGCGAGAGGGGCGCGGGTGAGCCTGCTTTGTTTTCTTCTATCCAGGGCAATAGGGCATCTCTAACAAGATAATCGGCGCTGCCAAGCACCTTGTCAGCAAATCGATAGGATTATTCAGTAGGAACTTAGGCATGCCTAAACCATTGTATTTTAATTGTAGCTGTGGTTGTGCATTCTCAAGCTTCATTGGGTTGGCATCGTTTGAGCTCGGAATAAATGCCCTAACCTAGACGGTTGGTGGTATATGCTCTAACTTAGATTCTTCCCCACAAGGTGGGAGGTTTGTGTGATGTTGAATTCCGAGCCGACTACGGAATTCGTGGATTTCGGAGTACCATCCTCTATATCCTCCCCTCCCTTATCTTTTTTTAACCAACTACACCTACTCGCGCTGTTCTTTCGCTACCCGCGCTTTGTTGCCTTTGTTTTGGCTCTTTTGTTTTTCCCCTGCTCTTTCCCTCCGATCCCTCTTTCGTCTCACAAGTCGATCTAACCCGAATTCCCGGATCCATGTTTCACCATAACCAGAAGGTGGGAGCTACCGCTGATATACAATATTTAGGATCTAGGATCACGATAGGTGGAGTCGCCACATAGAGGTAGTGGCGGATAAGTAAGTAAAAGCCGGGGAATAGCCTACGCTTAAGAAAGAATTGGAAAACATGGGAATGAATTGTTGGAAACGTTGTTACCTGATTATCTGGAGCGAACCAAAGGCTCCAATGAAAACCTTAGAGGCTCTTTCGGCCTTTTCCACTTTTTTTTTACAGTAGGCTATGCCAAAAGGGATCCATTCTCCTGTACATCTATGTTTTCTTTCTACTCAAGTGCTCTCCCGACGCATTTGAGTTACAACTTTCTGTTGAATTTCTTGTTACTGTTAGAGTCTTTCATTGTCCTCAAACAACAGCTTTGTCGCGGGTCTTTCTTTCCTATATCGCTTCTTTCTGTGGGGTTATCTCTTATGTGGTGGCGAGACACATTTGGTTAGTTCTTGATTATACGGCGGCTATTTCGTATCGGCTAGGCTTCTTTGCGCTCTCCAGGTTTGCAGGCGTATACTGGGCTAAAACCCATCATGTGTTATGGGCTGATGGCTGGAGCAGGTTCTTTCCCATGAGGGATGAGGTTACTGAAGTTCTCTATATATGTTCGGCCGTTTGGCCCTTTCGTTGTGGTTAAGAAGAAGAATATCACTGCGAGTTGAAGTTGCGCAAAAGTCTTTACCATTTCGCTTCGGCAAATTGGGGCAAATTCCAACACCCTCCTCCAGACTGGTTCCTAGTGATAGTTTATGCGAAACATAACACTTCGGATCGATCTTCAACACCCTTTTTACAAATCGGCTATGGTTGGATGGCGAATAACGGCGGCGAGTCGGCGGCGAGTGACCGGGTGTGAAACGAAACAATAAATGCCAAGGCAAGGAGTAAGAATAAACGATCGCACAAAAGCGGGGGGAAACCTTTTCTTCAACAACACACACTCTCTCTCACGATGCTCAACTAACTAAACTACCGGTAAAGACAGAAGTATATATGAAAAACAACGATATCTCCCGTCCACCGAGTCCTATCCTTCCATCGACCACTACATACGTCTACACTCTTCCACGCAGGCCACCGCTTCTATGCTGGCCATTCGATCTTGCACGCTCGCTCCCGCTCTTCTGTGCCCCTTTCCGCTCTTCCACGCAGGTCTCCCTTTCCTTTCCGTGCAGAACAATCATGCTAACAAAGGAAAGAACAAATAAAGCTCTTCCAGGCTCCGTAGCCTACTCGTATACGAGTTCTCCTCACCGATCGCAAGCACCTCGCCGGAGGTTTGTTGAACGACAACGACGTACGATGCACCTACGCCCGGCAGCATGAAAGAACCTGCTCCAGGTGGATGTATCGATCCAGGGCGCATGAGCGGTAGACTTCTTTGTCTGAAAGACAACGAGATAGGATATGTGCGGGGCCACCGGACTGATACGCGGCCGGGGGTTAATATGGTCAGCAGCAATCGACCATTTTCAACAACCCTGTAATCCCACTACAACTTTCCTGCTATTTTTAGATGAGGTACCGTAATAACTCGTTGACCGGCAAAATAATCTCCGCCTTTTACGAAAACATCTTCCCTTGTACTTGGAAATCAGCTGTCAGAGATCACAACGCAATCACTGTTGTAAACAATGCGAGTCTGTGAGTGTTTTGAGTAAGATTGCGAAGGCTAAGAGCTGGCCACCGGTAGTTGATGTAGCTGGCTCTGGGGGTTGTTGCCTTGATCGCACTAGACTACATTGGTTATGGTACCGTAAAACAGGTTGAAATCCAGTCTTGGTCAGCCCAGGATGGGCTTAGTTTGGCTAGTTAACAGAATTACAAATCCAATTAATGGCAACTAACACCTAGTAGGCTGATTTTATAAGGTATCGAGAAAGGCTAATCCTTCTCAGTGGCTTTTGGCTCAGAATCCGGACATTGAAGGGGAGGACGGATATGGTGGATTTCAGGAGACCTAATTGCAGTAATAATTTCGTTGGCCCGCTCTATTAAACCAATTGCGGTATAGCAGAGCGACTTCGATTGGGAGAATCGGCAGTTATGTAGAGTGCTTTTAGGATAAGTCTAACAGCATAGAAAATGATCCTATCGCTGTGCCCGTAATGTGGTGGGGTTTGTGAAATTGAACATGCGCGCATAGAGACTCAAGGGAGTGCATGAAAGTGAAAGTGCATATAGGGCAACGTCAAATCAGAGTAGGCCAGATGTATTTGGCATGCGTGTGGCTAATATAAAAGGTCATGATTGTTAAAAATATGTTGTGTTTGGTTTTTTGTCTTTAATCAAGTACCGTAAAATCCGGTATAATTGGCTAGTTCCGTAATAGGGACCAATCTCCGTGTTTAGAAACAAAAGCTCCTAAGTAGGGGTAGTGTTTCCTTCATAAGGTAAAGCCTGAGCACGGTGACTGCGCTGGATCTCATTAACTGGTATTCGCAATCGCGTTAACCTGTCAAACTAAGCCTATCCTGGGCGGATACTTGGTTTGACGGGGGTCGGCCCCTGCTACTGAGATAGCCAATTATACGGGTATACGGCCAGATAGAATGTTTCAGCGAAAATGGAAACATCAAGAAGTTGCACTGCTTCTGGCTATGACGTTCTTGAAGGAAATAAAAGCTATGTTTAAAAAGGGTTATGGGGGGATCGGGATACAAGTGCCATGGGTGATGTTTTCCTACAAGACAGGGATTATTTTGCGGGTTAACCTAAATTAACCTTTCGTTAATTTTCTAGGGGGCACTTGTACCAATACCTGCTCAAATATCATTTGGACAGCACCCCTGGGAGCTAGCAAGGTAAATATAACCGACTTTAAATGAAAAACACAAACTTAATGTTATATATGTCTTAAATTAAGTGTCACTGTGAGGCTCTTATGCACTCTTGTGTGCCAGCACGACACAAGCACTGTGCGCGCCTGCGCGGACCTCCGGACACCTCCACGCGCCTCCATGCACCCCATGCATCCCCATGCATCCCCATACAAGCCCCGCCGATGTACAGTACAAACGTTACGCACGACATTGACGGGAAAGGTCTCCACCGGGGAAGTGTCCAAACTGGGCGGGTGGCACACAGGGGAGGGGTACTGCGTGTGCAATACCGGTAGTGAGTTCACCAAAAGTGCCCTACTTGTACCGGTGGGGTAATATTGTACTCGATTACTGTAGATGATTTCCCCGTAAACGATCCTTATTCGCCACCCAGTTTCGTCATGCCCACTGTGAGCTGTGCTCGAGCCTCACGGAACTACCCGAGAACAACCCAACCAACAATAGGAGAAAAAGGAAAAAAGTTAAACTACAGATGCCCGTAGCGAGCAAATAGAGTCCCGAAAAATGCGTGTAAGGGGCTAAGGTTTGCACAAGTACCGTGCACTCTCGATGAATCCATCATCTGGGATCGGACTTAGCCCCCCTTCGATCAGAGACAAAACGCTCGGGGGGGGGATGGTGTTATCCAGGTAGAGTTAAGCCTCGGGAGGCCGGGCTTACGTGATTGTATTGACTAGTATTCGTCATTTTTGGCTAACTCTACTAGGCAGATTGTGGAGATTCCCGATGGTGGGTTTATCTGGAGTTTACGGTACTGGGGCTCAGGCATACACTAATTTCTCCATCATACCATAGATTTAGCAAACCCTCCTTCTCGGATAATTCTTGCCCACCCAGAGGATCCCTGTTTTTCTCGAAACTGCGGGCCGTGGAAGCTTCTTCAGATCCTACTCGTGGAGCTGGATGACGCCTGGGCCTCCTCTCCGCATCATCTACTGCCGGGGGATGGGATCCACTCGTTAATTCTGGTGGTCCTTTTGTGATTATCGATGTTACACAGTTCATTGTGCGCTTGGACCGGTTTTCCCTCTCTAAGAATACTCTACCATTAGGCTTGACTCTAGTTTTCTTCTTTTTTACTCCATTTTTGAACCCCGGGTCTCTCTGCCAGCTGGCACGGCACTTGTATAATTGTCTATTCCATGCATCGCGTAGTCTTCTATGATATTTTACTGTTAGATTTTTTCTTCTTTCCCTTTTCAGCCGCTTGGTTCGGGCGGTTTGTGTACCCAGAGTTTCTTTTTTTATGCGGGACGTTGGCGGTTACTCGAGTACTCGTAATTCCCTGACGTTTGTAAAAACGATTGCTATTGAATATGGGCAAAATCTTGAGGCTCTGGGAAATTATTTTCCAATATGCAATAGCAGTCGTTTTCACAAACGCAGGAAATTACGAGTACTCTGCGTAGGACCCCCCTTTGAGACAGAAGGAAGCCGGTTGGGCCCATTGAGTTACAGTGGGTAGGTAGGGTAGGTGGCTCTGTGGGGAGTAGCACGCAATGGATTAATGTATCGGGGCTACTGGTTTCAAGCCAGAAGACCCGAATATTGTTATAGAAGAACATTGCAATATTTTGGGGGTCCAGTAGTTCATAATTCCTTTCCGGGTTCTGGGGCTAGTATTAGCGCGAACCCCTTAATAATCGAGAATATCGCTGGGACATTGGAGGCATGATATCAGACATGTTGCTTTTTAACTATACCAACCACGGAAGAAAAAAGCCGTCCCCCAGTGCTCCCCTTCACTGCCCGAATATAGAAGGGGAAATCTCGGAAGTCCAGGCGCCATTCTCAATCATGGCCCGGGAAGAACAAAACTTGTTATACGAGTTTCCTTGTGGTAGGCTGGAAACTGAAACAGAAGGTAGCCCATAGGACCGGTTGTAGGGGGACTTCGGTGTTCAAAGCGCCCCTTTTTCTATGTATGATACCATTTTACCACCAGAGCTTTATTGCTTTCGGAACAACAGCGGGGGATTGGGCGTATCGGTGGTACAGTACACTGCTCATGTTCACCACCCTCTCATATGATACGGCATACGATCACACGGTATTTCTACTCATTCCGTCTGGATTGAAAATTAAATGAGGCCATGGAAAATTTAAATAGTTTTTATTTCCTTCCCACCATATTGGCAACTCCATTCCCTGGTGACTTCTAAGGGATGCCCGATTCTCTATCCGCATTATCCGGCACTGGTAAGGCACAAATATCCCCTCCTTTAGATTGTAGCACTTGACAGTGCATGACGGAGAGCGAAGGATGGCGGATAAGGTATCTGGCAGCCCTGAGCTCATTTAACTCATATCTCTCCCTATCATACATGCTGCTATCTGAGCCCAATGCTTGAAAATGCATCAAGGGTTCCTAATGCGCCTGTCTTAGCATTCACGATACGACCGGATGAGGAGGGTTGAATACCCCTATTACCCCCTCGGGGTCACTCATTGGGGGGATCATGCAATATGCGATCCCTGCATGGGGGAGTTTTTGGTGATGGTGAAATTTTTTTCCGGTTACTTTATTTTCCTCCCCTGCTTTGGTAAATGGCGAATTTGCACTCTCTACAGGTTGGAACCCTCATATTTAACGCGTTCAGTGGTTTCTGCTGCGCGCACGGACACAGTTGACTTCGAGTGACGAGCCGTGATCGGGGCTAAAATTCATTGGTCTAATATGTTTCCTGAGACCAACCTTGGCAATTGTTAAAAGATCAACAACGGAGCAGCGCACTTCCAGTATTGTTCCAACGAGAAATCGCTCCCTCGTTACCGCTGCAATATCGAGTGCCCAGCGAGCACGTTAGTAAGCCCCAATAAAATTTAGAGCTAGCTCACCCTCTATACAAGTTACCCTCCCTCCCCCCACACCTCCCCACATAGACCAACAAGGGCTGTATAGGTTACACTTTTGCAGGTTACTCTTCCGTAACTTTCTCTACGGCCGTACCACCCATGCCATCCAGGCAGAGTTGGCAGGAGGCAAGGCTACCCAGCAGATAGCTGGCCGATATACTGTTCGGCGGGGCCAAGTTTTATGGAGGCCCGGCGGTGCCCCAGGCTTTTGGGATATGGGATCTGATAGGTAAATAACTCGCTAATGGGGAGCTGGCATTGCCGGCCGCCGGCAAATATCTACAGGTATCTAAAGGTATGCAAGAATATTTTCAAACACTTCAGGGAGCCTCCAGATATTCTCTAATACCCACGGAATGTCTCGAGATATCTTCGGCTGGTTCTCCCTTTAGATAAAATCGATAGCTTTCATGGGTTTTGGGTAGTGTGAATGCCAGGAAGCTTTCTGGAACTCGGGATACTCACCCTGGGGAGGAATTACTCACCAATCTTCTCTTGATCCTCGACATGATACCATCCAGTTATGCTTGCATTTTATATTTTCCAAGGTCATAGGAGGGTGCCCTTGACGGCATATGCTGATCCGGTCGTTTTCGCAAATATTGGAGGGTTACCAGTGGGGGGCGTGGTAGTAGCAGCAGAGTGTATAAGATAGGGTTAGGGTTGTTTGTATGAGGGGAACGTTCAGAAGGGCGTTTCTGCATGTTAGTTCAGCGCAGGGGGGATTCTCACGGCTGGGGGGTTGAGGGTGGGGGACTGTAGGGGACGGCGGGGGAATGCTGAAGATTGCACGAGTGATGTCCCATGATTCAATAATGATTGGTTTGGAGGTGTATGATTTCAACTTGGGCTAGTGCCGGAGGCCCAAGCGCTAGGACTACAGTCCCCCATAGTCCGCCCGGTCCCCTCCCCCCCTGGCATAGTCCGTCCTGGTACCCCCCAAAAGACGGACTATCAGCTGTAGGCATCCAGGGGTTCCATATCATGAACTCCGCTCATGGATCCTAGCGGTTTACCTTCATTCCTTTTGTTACAATAGACCTCCGGAGGTGCTCTCTTTATTTCTTATATTGTTCTGTGTATACGCTTGAACCTTGTGCTGTGCGATGTTGTCCCCTCTTATTCCCAGCAGTTCCCGGGTGCTGTGTATGCATTCCCGGGCGTTTGCTGCTCTGCATAGTTCCTTGCTTTCTTTTTTGTTTCTTCTCCCTTTTCTTTCTCTTAATATAACAACCGCTTCTTGAGAACAATTCGCAACACCTCTTTTCTCCTTTCTCCCCATACAAAAGCTTAGCCTAGTGCACACATTCTAGTCACATAGCGGTTGGGTGTGTTCAAAGACCTTGCGCCCCACGGTTAGGAATTGCTCTTGTAAGAGAATCGAGTTGGTTACAAGTCTTGGAGTGTAGTAGTAAAGTGTATAAAATGTTTCGTCTAGCAAAGGGTCGCACCTGGACAGGCGATCATAGAAACCAACTCACTTCAAAAGGCCTGGAAAAGAGAACCGTGGTACTGAACAACTCGGAATACAACTACAGTATGCCCGGGTATGCAGCTAGGAAACCCTGTATCAGACCCCAACACAAGAAGGAAATATGGAGGGAAGCCAGTATGGTGCTAGACGCTGGGCCGGCACCGTGTCTTAATTGGTGCGGAGTCTTCATGGGCTGGAAAGGTGGCCGAGTGATTGGGCATGAGTATGCAACACCAAATATCACCTGTGCGAAGGTCACCAAAAAATCCCCTGATTAATTTGCTTGCCTACTTTACAATTTCACCGAACCTCCCTCCTCCACCTCAATTCGCTTCCCTTATTCCGAACTGAACTCCTAGGCTCTTCCTAATTGCGACCGGGAGTGGTTGCTAGCCACCTCTTCTGGTGGGTGGTTCGTGGGATGTCGGCTTTGGAAATAATACTCGTGGCACTGGAAACTGCATTTAGGTGTCTTAATGGGAAGGGTGATGTATGTCTTCCTAAGTTGTTTGTGGATTTCATTGGGGTCTTTTTTGCTCCCCGACTGCCTTAGAGGGAGATTCGCAGTGATTTTAAACCCAAGTTGGTGCGCTTTGCGCCTATTAATGCGCTATTGGGTATGAAGTCATATAGCCGGATAGATACCTTACCCAAGTACTGTAGAGTGACACTTTGCTATATCTGAGGGCCAAAATCCGGAGAATCTGTCAGTTACCGCAAAGCCGGCGATCCGGAGGTGGGAGAGGTTTTTAGTGTGTGGGAAAATTTAGAGCCACCAGAGGCTCAACGAGTTTCGCTTACGGTACAGTTGTGATATCGCTGTCCTGTTGAGGGGAGCTCATAAAAGTGACTTAGAAACTTCACTCCTACCACAGTGCTCCTTAGTCAATCGTGTGCCACATCAAAAAGTTAAACACGGGAATAACGAAGCCTACCTAGCATCCTTCCTTAATTGGTAACGAGCTGTTGGTGTCTCAAACTGAGACCTTATCCGACTGATCTCTTGGATGCGGTGCTGACCGAGGGATCTTGTGGCACGGTTGTACCCCGCATCCGGGATCGCGTAGAACTGGATAGCTCGCCAACGGCACAGAATCTTTAACATCCCCATGCTATCACGGAATTTCACTCACTGAACTGGAGGAAGGGGGCGCCGGATCCGTATGATATTCTGGGAAATTCTCCTGGCCTCTGTCGATAGCTGACCTTCAATTTCCCAAAGCCAAAGAACTGAATTATAATATCAACTAGCTAGAGGGAAAGAAAAAATACAGAGAAGTGATCAAGAAATAACTCCGGAAATAACGTGCCCAACCATTCAGCACGTCCCAGTTGCCGATAGATGTGTTCCACTGCCGGAGGCATTGGTCAGGGTTTCGCTGCCCTTGCCCCTGGAGATCGCTGCCACCGATATATTCGAGAGTGGCAATGAGGGCACCAGGTTTCGAGGTAGGGGCGGTGGGTGGGGAATAAAGAACGCGAGCTGTAGGAAGCAGGAAACTTGGTGCTGTCACGGTTTTAGGGGAGGTACGTGGTAATATATGGTCCGGAGATCCACGGACTCCTCACGTTGGAGCTATGACCTCGCGATGGCCGGGCAACTGGCGATACCTTATTCCGCAGACCTCTGAAACACCGGTCCCCCCATCGACAGGATTACCAATGCTTTGCCCAATTGGTAATGGCTTGTTCCAAGCCGCCATAGAAGCTGTCATAATTGCGAGAAAATCCGTACCGGGGAGATAGGGTGGGACTAGGGGTATAGGCAGTGGAAGAAACGCCTGTGTAAAACAACTATACTAAAGGATCAGAGGGATTGTCGAGAGGGAGGAAGTCCGTGGTAAATACTGTAGGCTACTGTACTCGGGTTGATGGTTCTGGTTACCGGCACGAAGCTGTTTCTGGTTGCTAAACTGTGATGCGTACCGTGAAGTCAACCAACAGCGCTTGATTAACAGCTTTGCAGTACTGGAAATTTTAATGTGATAAACTTAGCAGACTTAGCACTTCTTGACGATTGTCCTCGATATCCTAACGGGAAACCACCCTCCATTTCAGGCCTTTCTGAAGAGAACCACAAAGAACATACTGCGCACGTGCCGATTAAAGGGACGACGCGAGGTATCGGTACTGCATATGAACGTTTGCCGGGATAAAGCTCGTCGGGGGACGGGGATAAACCCTCTCTTTTTTTCCTCAAAATTAATGATACTCTCCGGCTCTCTTTCGCTGCGGACGCCCTATCGTCCCGGATGGGGCCTGTGAAATCTGGCCGTCCTGGACAGCGTGAGGAGTATAACTTGACCTGGGATACAACAAGGAGACCCAAAAACTAAAATCACCCTTGTTAATCAGGGTTTCTGGAGCCGCAATGCCGGTATTCGGCAACCTGCCGTGCTTGTATCCTAAATAGATTATCTAAGGATTGGATAAGGTTTTTTTTTTGCTAGTTGGGCAGTGATGTAGCATCAGACGAATTATAGATGTAGCTAGATAGAAGTATTGTCCAAATCCTTTCAATTCGCTGCCTCCGTTAGTTCGCTAACCTCGGGATTGTGGGAATAAGGTTTGTTGGGGTTAGCGGTTTCTGGACGCCGTACAGCCTGAGCCCTTGGCGGGGTTTGGTCTCATCATAGGCACTTTGCTTCCTTGCCAAATCAAGGTCGGAAGTCCTGAGATGCTGCTCGGCATCCTCTTGCGACAGTCACTGTGTGGATAGTTTCTGGGGACACGCCTTTGCCTCGGGAATGTGATTGACGAGTCCGCCCGAAAGAGGACGGGAAGAGAGCAGGAGAGCCGTAAGGAAGCGTGAAAGAGTTGGATCACCGGAGGCTACGAACAGTGGGAGTCTTTGTGTTTCTTTTGTCAGCAGGAGGGTATGGAAAAGGGAGAGGGGGCCATACGGAGGAGAGTGGATATGAGTGATGATCCATGAAAAGATAGGAGGAAGACTTTGTTGTAGTTTGTATATGCTCCTGTCTTTACCGTTAATGAGTTGAGTGTGGAATAATGAGAGAGTAGTGGGGAAGAGAACGGGAGAGTTTCCCCACTCCGAAGTTGTGCGTTGGCGATCGTGTTTTTGTTGTGCGGACTCTTGTCTCGTTTCTCTTTCCACCGTTTAATTGTTCCCGCTCTCGATTTATTAATCCCTCAAAAACTAAACGTATCATGGGCGGATGCCGCTACATACAAAGACAACCCGATAGCACACCGCGGGAGGGAGGGACGGTTTCTGCGGGACGGAGGGAAGTTACCTGGTTGGGATTGTTGTTCAGAGCCAGCCTTGTTGGAAACCTCGAGATGCTGCTCGGCGTGCTCTCAGGATGGTGCTTTTGTTGTTCGGATAGCTTCTGGGGGCGGGCTTGTCTGAAGCTTAGGAAATGCGTTTGGCTTTGGGTGTGTTTTTGGGTTTTCGGGAAAGCATTTCGAATGCAGGAATGCCCGAGAGCTTTGGAACCGTGCGGCCGGCGGGAGAGCTGTGAAAAAGCGGGTGCTGTAAAGAGAGAGTGAAAGAGCCGGGCACATGAGTGCTATAGGCCCGGAGGGTATGGGGGTGGGCATTTGTCTTCCTTTGTTCGGGAGTGAGCAAGTGAAAAGGGAGACTTACATGGAATAGCGTGGGCATGTGTGGTGCCTTAAGGAAAGATAGGAAGTCTTTGTGGTTGATATATACTCCTATCATTGTAGTTAGTTGTCGTGGTCGTTGTTTTTGGGTGAGAGGAAGTGAACCCCCCCCACTCCCGGATGTGCGATCGTTTTCGTGAGAACTCTTGGCGCATCGCAGTCTCCGTTTCGTTTCCTTTCGTTACCGCAATCGGCGTCTAAAGGCTTCAGGTCCCTGGGACAGCACTCGTAGTGTTTAGGTAGGTGTGAACAAATCTTTGTGTAGGGTGGCAGGGAAGATCAAAGAATATTTTGAAAAAAGCCAGTGGATAATATTTAGGTTATGATCTAAATAAATTAGAGTCTCAGCCTCGGGAAAGAAGCAGAGGAAATAGGCATCGGATACTCATTAGGCCGCTCTCAATACTCAGCTATGATAAAAGCCTTAATAGTGACTATGATCTCAACGAACAAGCCATCATAAATGCCCTTATTTCCCTCGATACTAATTACAGACTTCAAATGAAGCAATGCACGGATGTGGCGAACGTCTTCGTGAGAGATAGCAAGCCTTCTTGGGTTCCATACAATGCGGGGCGCGACAGAACAACTTAAGATAGTGAAAAGTGTGAGCGAGTCGGCACCTCCTCCCGCATCCAGGTAGGACCGCGCCCCGGCTAGCCAACCAGAGCCTCTCCACACCTTATCACCAAGCTGATAGGATTACCAAGCAGGAACCCAGCCCCCAATTTCCCCGGAATTGTCACTCAGACAGGTGGCGGTATATATCATACACTGGATATTTCTCTTTGAGACGAACGGTAGATGTGATGATAAGTTGCCCTAACACCAGGATTCATGGATTTGGGATAATATCCTCAAGCTCCTCCCCCCCGCTCTCGATTGGGCGGGTGAGACGGGGCCACCCGTCGAAAAACACTGTTACTCACTTTGGGCCCTTGTACGAGCCACGTAAACTTTCGAAGCTTCCCCCCAGCAGCATCCTTGAAAATGTCTCTGTGAATGTTTCCTTTTGGTGAACTCTCTGGAGTGCCGGGCGTCAAAAACTAACGTCACCGCCCGCCTGCTGGCGGGTTTGGAGAGGGGCTTTTCATGATAAAAAGAGGTACGCGGCTTCCTTGGTCATCTGGACACTCTCCTCACACGGACAGCGAAACCCAAATAAGAAACTTTCAAGTGGTTTACTTTGATGAACAATTGTTACTGTGATGACCGCCGCTCACTTCCTCGTGCAGAGGCCAACAATCAGCATCTGTCTGGAAGGGGCGAGCCACCTGCCCTTTCCATCCTTTTGCATGTCACGTTACACTCAGTAGTGAGCATGTTTTCTTTTTTCTTGTGCTACCCACTCGAGTAACACTTGCACTGCCGATCTGGGCAATTTCTTGATCGTTCACTTTTTTTTTCCCGAACGCATATCACATTACTTTGCATGTACGACTTGCACTCTCCTGGGGCTTGATAAAAACAAATTCATAGTTCTCTGTTTACTCGCTTCCTCATCGCTTCTATGCCCTTACTCTCTCCACTATATCAGTCTGGCGTTGTTGCTATTCATGTCTTCACTTTGGCTATTCCCGCGAGAATCAGTTTCACCAGCACTATCTCCTGGTCGGGTGAAACAGTGTGAAAATTCGTCTCATGCATTAGCTTTTGTAAACTAGCTATATATGGATAAGCGTGCCCGTGACTTGGCATAAGATTCAACTTCATCATCAAGCGACGGTAAGCCTATATCAAAGTAATTGTTCACGATAACCGGAGAGCTGCTATCGGATCCAGTTTCATTATCAAAAACAAATCCCTTTAACTATTTTTCAAACATACAATGTCTCGCAAGCGCTCGGGAAAGCCTCTGCTTGAAGTATCAGGCAATGAACAAGTAAAAAAGCGGAAGATTAATACCAAACCAAACCAAACCACCACTATTGGTCCAGAAACCTTCATACCATTAGAGCATATGGCACCGGAGCACAGTGCTAAGGTTAGACTCCCAGCCAATATTGAGCTAACACCGATGGCCTTTTTTTCCCTCTTCTGGAGCGAATCCATTTTGGCCCCGATCGTTCAAGCAACAAATATATATGCACAGCAGAAGCGATCCAGGTTAGATTCAAAAAGGAATAAGTACCAACGACCCTGGAAGCCTCTTACTATACTGGAGCTCCAGGGATTTCTCAGTATCTCCATATTAAGAGGTATTATGAAACTTCCAACTTTGTTAAGCCGATGGAAATCCAGAAAGATTCTATCACCAGAGAGGGGTATTAGTTTAACCAGGTATATGCAAATTAAGCGCTATTTACACATCTCAGTTCCTCCTCAGGAAGCGACATTTAAGCTTCCACGTAAGGACTGGTGGCAAAAACTAGAGCCTCTATCTTCCTATTTACAACTGCGTTCTCAAGAGTTATATTTGCCAGCAACAAATGTTGCAGTGGATGAAATGATGGTTAATTTTACTGGAAGAAGTACTCATACAATCCGGATGCCTAGCAAGCCAATTCCAGTTGGCTATAAGATACTAGCAATCTGTGATACAGGCTATACTCTCGACTGGCTATATATCTCCCAGGTTGACTCAGTTGCCTCTCTTATTAAACAACCAAATTTGTCACCTACTTCCTCAGCCATATTACAACTCTGCAGTATTCTAGATAGACATAGAAGATATGTCGTATACATGGATAACGCTTTTTCAACAATTCTATTATTTCGAGAACTGTGGAAACTCTCAATTGGGGCAGTTGGCACAACTCGGATCAATAGTTCTGAGCTTCCAGATCTCTTAAAGGATAAAACTATGACCTGCTGGAATAACCTATCTGGCTGAATTTCTCAGCCCCAAGATATGCGGGATATTACAAGTACTCTCAATCCTAATGCTGATGTGCTGTGTTTATGTTGGGAGGATAATAATGTTGTATGGTTTTTAACCACGGTTCACAACTGGAATGACTATTCATTAAGTGAGAGACGGAAGCCACGAACTACTAGTACAAATGCAATTTTCACAAGGCAGGTATTTGGAAATAAGGAGCGGAAGGTCTTACCTATTCCTAAAATAGTTAATGACTACAATCATCATATGAATAGTGTTGATTTAGCTGATCAATGCCGGGCTGCATATCCAACTCATGTTCGAGCATGCAGGAATTGGCTGTGTTTATTCTACTTTTTACTGGATATTTCACTGGTTAACTCACATATCCTATACACCCATGCACGCAGGGAAGAATTTAATTGGAAGCTTGACAATGGAGATATACAACCTGACAAGATATTGCTCCATGAACTTGCCCGGCCATATCCTGTGGAACTCTTTCAGCGCCAGCTCATAAAATATCTAGCATTACCTTTAACTTCCCGGCAGCCAAAGCGCATACAGGTACGTCGCACATTGTCACAAATCGTGCCTAAGCAAGGCAGATTTCACATGACTCATGCGTATGAGTCATAAGGTATGTTGGATTTTACACTATGAGGTCACTTGACTCATAGTTCTCAAATGACTACGCGCTTGCGAGTCATTGTTATATTATGATTGGTTGAATGTTTCCTGACTCACAATTGTGACGTTATATGATGTAATGACTTTCGCACATGACTCACATTATGAGTCATGGGTTTCACGCATGTGACTCGTTGCAGCAGATGACTTGGTTTATGAGTTTTGATTGATTAAACAAAATGTTGTGCGATGACTCATATGAGTCATCGATGGATTTCGCGCTATGACTCACTACGAGTCATAGAGGTTTATGTAGCGTGAGGTGATGAGTCACCAGGGATAGGGTTGTGAGAAGATGCCTATATAAGGCGCTTGGTTCCGACCAAGGGATAGGATCTTCACGCAACCATCTAAGTACTTTTCTATACTTCAAGATATTGCAATACGATTATACTTTACTCTCTTTACCTATACTTCTCCTCTAGGAAGCCTACGCTCTAAGAACCGGAGACTATTGTGATAGTCTCGACGGGCCACTCGAACCTAGACCTATTGTGATAGTTCTATCAAGCACGACAATCCACCCATCTTACTATCCGAAGAGATAGTATCCTTCGACAGATCGCTCAGACAAGCAAGCCAGTTCCGTACTATCTGAAAAGATAGTAGTTCCCTACTCGTTATTACAGACGCGAAGACTTGCTCACCCTAGGAAAACGACTGTCGTTGCCTGTTGCCTAAATACCTAACAATAGGATTGTTACACACATACAAAAAGAAATCTAACCAACTCTACTTTTCTAAGTACAATCCCTCCGGCAAACTACCACAGCCCTGTGCTGCTCTACCACAGGCTACTGAACTAGGAAAAGGGGACTCAGACCTACATCAATTGTGAAAAATCAGTTCTCAGCGTTCCTGTTGTATAAGTAGGCTAGACCACTGGGCTGGAGATACTGGAGGTAGGAGACGACCAAAACTTACCTCCTCTGACATCAGCAAAAACGGACCCTGCGTCTGATCCATCGGCGTTGCGTCCTGACGCAAGCGACGCATCTCCTGCGTCCCATGCATCAGCAAAAAAACTCGATTTTGCATCCACACGCATCTGAACGCACCCTGTAGTGGAGTTTGCATCTGGTCAGCATCCTGTGCATCCCATGAATCTAGTTTTAAACTTTAGAAGCCAAAATGGACATGTAAATGTTGTCCGTTAGGGCTGAAAATTCATGTTTGTCTACGTAATTGTTAGATTAATCTTAAAATGAAACGGGTTTTTTGATTACATAACTTCAAAAAAATTGTCCC
>Ga0307509_10002670_pt1 | contig 28506 bp, 34 predicted proteins | sample 10_EM_MG_FD_202245 | JGI IMG/M metagenome (GOLD analysis project Ga0307509, IMG submission 202245) | Populus trichocarpa ectomycorrhiza microbial communities from riparian zone in the Pacific Northwest, United States - 10_EM | ecosystem: Host-associated > Plants > Roots > Unclassified | place...
CAGGTCTGAAAAGCCCGATTTTACACTTCTTCCAGGTCTTGCTACCCACCTAGGTGTCCAAGACTTTTAGGTTAACAGAAAATAACCTGTTTTTCTGCCACCTAGGTCTCTTTGCGCAAACTCTCTAATACCTGGAACTGTTTGGAAGGGTGAATAGGAATAAAAACAGCGATGGCAGCTAGCCAGATAGCGGTAGTACGTGAGTATTATAGACTAAGGACAGTTTGTACATACTACTCACATATTACTCACATATTACTCGGGCCACGTATCAACACATCGCCCTCCAGTATTTTAACAACCAACTCTCATCCCTTATTCAATCTTGGACAAAATTCATACAACAATGAGCTCCCTCAATCTGAATGCTTTTTCAGCTGCCATCAATCGCCCCATATCATGTCTCATTATATGGATTATGGAACCTGCTGGCCCTGAGCTTCGAGATATTCTACATAATTCGATAGGGTACCTGACGGAAGAACTCCACCGAGAGCTTTATGAAAAAGCTCCTACCGATCAAAATGAATTCACACATGCTGTTGAATTATGGATTGAAAGACTAAAAGTGATCAAGTATGGACTTGAAAGCTTTCCTATCCCTTTGGCTTTACCTGCAACAACTGCCTCTGCATCTTCTCTTAGGATATCTTCTTTGGAATACCGCAATTGTCTTAATGGAGAGAACACCTTGGTTCCACAAGCCTACCCTAGCCCAGCTGCGATTACAGCCTGTCTAGAGCGGGATCAACAACAATGTATCATAACAGGCCGTCGCTCGACTGATGGGTTCAACCTAGAGGTTGTACACATTATTCCATTTTCCCTTGTGAGCCACCAACGCTGTCGAAGTCTGGACTTCTGGAAGATGGTGGAAATGTTCTATGGTTCTGAAGCGACCGACAATATTTTTGGTGGACTAGTGGACCAAATCGATAATCTTGAGAATCTTATTACTATTGATAGCTCTATACGGGCAATGTTAGATGGTGGTAAATTAACCTTGACACCTGGGTCATCCCAAGATAATTGGATTCCAGTTATAAATGATCACAGAGGGGACTACTGGTTGAGTATTGGCTATTTGAAACTGAAGGGGCCAATGGGCCCACAAGATTTCATTTATTCCTCAAAAGACCTTCCTATCGGAGACATTAGGAGACTCCTTCATTCGAGCAGAGTAGATATGGCATATGATAAGGCAATCGGGAGCCATACAATCGCTCCTCCACAGCCTTCCTATTTTGCACTTCATGCTGTCCTACACTATCTAAAATGGATCTGTGAAAGAAACCGTTCCGAAAGGGATAGACCCATACCTACTGGTGCTGCGTTCATTTCAAGCCCAGTGACCACACTGGATGTTGAAAATCAGTATCAGACATATCATTCTGCCTCCGATAGCTCTAGTAGTCCCGATCCAGTATTGGGCGATCGCCATCCTTCAGGGCCTGGTTGATTCAGGAGATTTGGGGGCGTCATGATAGAACACTTGTAACAACTCCAAAACATTTATCATTTCCAACAGAAGGAAGCTAATCTTGTTCAAGAGGTCACGGATCTCAGAGGTGCAAAAGATGTCCATTTCAGAAATAGTTCCGATATATATGGTGCTCAGACACAGATATCTCAAGACGGGAGGGAGATGTGCAGTTCTTATTTACTTCTTCTAATCCTTTTTCCCTTTTCTACTTGCTCCTACAACTGTTTTTCCTTTCTGACCCCCTGCTAGTTATTCAAATCCCCATACGCTTCAGCTCCTTTTCTATGTCAATTGTGCCCATCGGCTTGCTATGTATCTCCTTTATTCGACCCAACACATCCCCATGCCCTTTATTTTTTTCTTGTCTCCTTATAAAAACCTGCCTCCTTGCTCCCTTCATACAATCATATAATCTTACCATAAGCCTCCCATTACGTGTTGAGAACCTGATTGAGCTGTATGACTGTCTCGTGATGGGGCATAATATAAGTGCCTGGCCAGCAAGTTCGTCCAATTGTGACATCTACCTCTTCAACACCCATCAGCCTCTTCTCTGTTTTTCCCACCCACCCTGAGCTTCTTTTTGGCTCCAGAAGTATTCATTGCCCGTTGCTGTGCGGTATTCCTAATTCTTCGCCTTACGTGATTATACCTGCAGCAGGTGTGATAAAGCTATCATGACATGTCTATGAAGGTGAATCTGCAATTACACAGGCAAACTGACCCAATTAGCTCTGCCTTCCCATTATCTAGAGAAATCACGCACAATAAACCAACAGCAAAGTTGAGTGCAGGTGTCCCTACTCAATCAGTTACCACATTATTTAGAGAGACCAGAAATGAAACTGAATGATTTATTAGGATGACTAGGTGTGTTAGTGGCACTCCCGGGTTGTACTGGCATTTGTAGCTGTCTATATGGGGACATTGTTGGCAAAGAAATACGTGGGTGACGGCCCTGCAAACTCTCGAGGAATTACCGGAGACCTTAAAATTTATCCTATCCACACTTATTGGCAAACACTTCTCCAATTCCAATATTCACTTATCCCACCACCCCTCTCCTTTGGTACCTCTAGCCGGCCTCTAGTTCTAGCGCTGTCTCCAGTCTCTCCAAATAATGCTTTAATATGGCATGTTTTCCTTCACTGAATTAGAGAACCCTGCAAGCTCCAATAAGGATTGCGATCTGGCATGATAAAAGAATGAGGAGATTTTGGCTTGAGAGTTAACAGAAGGCCTCGTGAGGGAAGGTTTGAGTCATTGCGATACTTAAGCAGGTTAGCAATTCTAATATCTCATAAGACTCTTATCTCATGCCCTGTCTGTTATGTTGAAAAATATGAAATAGTCGAGCCCTATTACAGAACCCTGGGAGAATGAGAGATGTTTGAGAACAACATTCTATCCGAGGGAGCCGAAGGAGAGACTATTTATTCAGCGAAACCGGAAAATACATACAGAGTAGAAAATAAATCCGAGATGAAAATATAGAAGACAACTTTCTACGTATTCGAGTACGACAGCACTAGTATTTGGAGCAGCGAAACTCCGGCCGCCACCCTTTCTACCTTAACTTACTTCCTCCTCCGGAACCTACACACTTACCAACGCCTCCTCAGGGAGATAACCTCCTCCTTTCGCCTCCTATTTTCACAAATGACTTTTAGAGCCACCGGAAATCTAGAATACCTCTGAGCAGTAATTACCGAGATCCTCCGCGCCTACACACCCATCCTGGTCGGTTCGCCAAGGACCTCTCCCGGAGAAACTGTAGACGGGTACTTTATTCCGAAGGGCGTGGTGGTCAGCACAAGCTCATGGGTTGCTGTGCGCGATCCGAAGATTTTCCATGAGCCGTGGGCGATCAAGCAGAGAGGTGGCTGGATGGGGGGCACGATGGGGGAGATGTTAGGGAAGCAAACCAGCCATTTTCTCTCAGTCTTGGGTACCATAGAAGTGAGTCTTTCCCTTTCCCTTTCCTTCGTGGCTCGGTGTAGCTGTTATGTGTGCTAACCAGTGATTTCTCGTGGGTATGCTTGGCAATCATGAATTGAGACTCATCATTTGCAAGATGCCGTACACCTATCATCTGGAGCTGCTGGATTCAAGGTTGGATTGGGTGCAGGGTAGTACTGCATACCTCCTCTGGATCAAGCCAGGTTTGAGGGTTAGGTTATATAGGAGGTAATCTAGCCAGTTTGTTTTCAACTGAAAGGGATGGGAGCGGTCTCAGCGCATAGATTTTTGGGATATCTAGAATCAAATTTAAATTGTTGAGCCTTCTTCGCTCCGCCATAGATGAGCATCGTTTAGTTTTTAATTTAAACCTGATATTGGTTTCTAAACATATTCCTGTTTTCGACTGTTGGAAACTGTACTCACGGGTGTACTCTCTTCTTGTATGTTGCTGTAGTTACAAGTGATACGTCATGACTACCTATGTCACCCCCCCCTTTCCCTTCTCCGAATCTTAGCCTCTCTTCTGTCTTCCTCTTTCGTCTTGTTTTCTTCTTTCCTTTACTTACTCAATTCTCTTCTTACTCAACAAACAATATAAGTCTTTCGCTATCTTCGGTGACCACTCTCCTTTGAACCTGTGAAGCTTCTCGCTTCCACTCCTTCCGATCAGATAGCTCTCAACATCGACACATGTTGATTCCCTTGACTCCCTATGCAATGTGATCACGAAATCGCACTCGGTACCTAAACATCTCACTTAGCATATATATGTAATTTACATACATCATAACCCCCCAGTCTTGGCTCTCATAAAGCCCCAAGCTCTAGTAGCCCTAGTAACTCTCTCTTGATTTATTCCGAAACCGGGAGTAGCATTGCCGTAGACAGATCTTATACAGTGCATGAGCTCCGGTTGGGACAAAACAATTGGAAAACTATTTCTATCATACCGGTTTCGGACAGATCTCTATGAAGACAAGGGTTATATTTCCCGGTCTTTTTGTCCATGCCCTGATCGGCACAGATATTTATGAGTGACCGGGTAGTCAGCATGTGTCTGTTTGCTCTTTCCACACGCTTATTTATTTATTTTTAAGCTAGAGCCGCAGCCCTGCCGTCACCTTTAAGAAGACCACAACCTTGGATTTCCTCTCTCGTCTCCTAATTTTCACCTTTACCAAAAGCAACAAATTCACTAAACCAAAAATGTCTAATCGTGCTCCCGTACGCAATCTCCACATCTACAACGCGAGAGACACCAACACTGTCCTCGGTGGTTTGTGTGTCACCAATGGTATGACAAATGCCAATTTCTACTCGATGGTGGAGATTATCATTAAATTCGACAATTACTACACCTTGCGTACTGAAAATGGTACAAGCGTACCGAGAGATGACCATCCCCTTCAAGTAGGGAACTACCTTATCGATACTCCCGGCTCCCTCTCTATCAATAACGAGCCCTGGCTGGCCCGTTGTAAATCCGTGGCTTCCCAGACCACCGCCAAAGGATTTCGTGACGCAGTACGTCAGCGCGATTTCCGGTGTGTTATAATGGGTCAGCCTGTACTTGCGGGACAATATGGGTTCTGGCACGGGTTTACGGCTACCCATATCTTTCCACTGGCGTACAAACAACACTGGGTTGATCATGGCTATGACCGTTGGATCACTATTCCAGGATCAGAAGGATCTATCAATTCGGTCCAGAATGGAATTTTGCTAAGGGGCGATATACACACTCTCTTTGAGTGCTACATTCTCTCTATCAACCCGGATGTAGGTATCAGGTATTTTTCTCATTATTTCAATTACTTACAAGCTCCCTTTTAGGATAATTACAAGGTCGTCTGCTTCATGCCCGACGGTAAGGGCATTGCTGGCAAACACCTCGATCGGGCCTTCCTCGAGGATCCCCAGCGACCCGTCGATGAAGTCCTACGGTGGCACTTCAGGCAGGCTGTCCTCGCGAATATGAGGGGGCAAGGAGAGCCAGTTTTCGAAACAGATCTCCCTCCTGGTTCAGATGTGATTGGCGAGATTTTGAGTGGTCCGAAGCCAGATGAAAGGATGGAATTTGAGTTCCTTAGTCGCCTAGCAGGATTAGACGAGTCCGACTAAACTGCACGACAAGGCTATTGTATTTAAGTTTGCTAGAATACAGTAGTATCTATAATACCATGATATTACTGTAGCGTTCTCTTCCAAGGAGGAATGGGGCGGTAAGGCTTCGGGCTTCACGATTGGGTCCAAGGATTTGGATAAGCGCGAGCGGGGCTTAGGTTGGGATTAGAGTTTGAGCTTGGGCGTCCCGGGCTACCTAGCAATGCCCAAGAAAATCTTCAAGTTTTCGCTGTTCATCGATAAGCCGCAGGCTGTCACTCCTTTGCTTCTTGTTTTTAAACTTTGTGTCAAATCATGACTAGCATAAATCAACGCAAGTCTTATATTGAAATTTTTTCACCTTCATCTCTTCTCCCATCCCATTCCCTCGTGCAGCATGATTCCCGTCAGTGCTCCCCGTCCCGTGAGGCATGGCCGTCATCTGTAGGGTAGGCCATCACCTGCAGGGCCCGGCGGTGTCCCAGAACCCGGTGTCCGTCCCGTCCCTAGCAAAATACCGACGGACTCGGCGCTTGGGAACACTGATTTTCATTCCACAAAAAGCCATTCTTGCCAGTGTTTGCGAGCGGCCGGCCCGGCCAGGCTGGGGATTCATCTAGGCTGGCCTTGGATATTTTGGGGCCAAGCCGGGCCGGACTGTGGGCTATATTCCGGCTTTGAGAGCCTATCTTACGGGGCCGGATCGCAGATACAATACTCTATCTGCGCTTTTCGAGTGATAAGATGTGATTATTAAAGGAAACGCCAAGATTATGGCCCATTGGAAACAGTGACAAGCCGCTCGGCATGCTCCCGTGATGTCCTCTTTGTTGTTCAGATATGATATCCTCTAGGAGCGCGCCTTGGATTCGGGCATGTATTTGTTGTTGCAGAGGATAGATCGCGTAACAGTCGAAAGGTCCAACTAGACTAGGGCCAAAAATAAAGGGTACGCATAATCAGAAACTTCATTTGGTTGTCACTTCCACCAAAACTAACTAACCAAACATAAATCCATATAATATAAGAATAATAAAATCATCTCAATCATTCTATCACTGATCACACCATCAATTTCTCCTTCATGCATAATCCCATTTGCGGGCGTACCTCCGTAATAATAATAAAGGAAAGAAATGACCATAAACCCTTCTGTCTATCCTTCCGGTAATCCTTCCATCTAGAACAAATGAAATCATTAAAAGTTAAAATAATTATCCCGTCTTGTCCCTCATCTATCTGCTTTCTTTACCCCTGACAACTGTGCGCTTCCGTCAACTTTAACATTTGAGCTTCGGGAAAGCATTTCGAATGTAGGAGAGAGAGGGTTGGAATCGTGCAGTCACCGGGACATCTGTGAGGAAGGCGGGAGTGGTGTAAGGCCACAATGAAAGATTCAGACGTATGAGTGCGATATGCCTGGAGGCTATGCGCAGTGGGAGGCTGTCTTCCCTTTGTTAGCACGGGAGTGGACAAGTGGAAGGGGAGAATTACATGGAATAGTAAAGGCATGTGTGGTGGTCACTAGGAGGATAGGAGGATGTTATATTGCGGCTATATCAACACCTGTATTACCGTTAGTGAGTTAGCATTGTTGAGAGAGTGTCTGGTAGTAGTAAATACTAAGCTTGGAGGGATGCAAGCTCAACTTCCCGTTTTAGCACTCTGCAACAGTGTTCCCAGCGGTCCGGGGGGGGCGTGGGGGGCGTGGGGGCCCTCGGGGGGACTGCTAAAAGCCCTGGATGGGACGGGACAGCTATCTGTAGTCCGTCCGGGGCAGTCGAAGTGCAGGACGATTGAGAACGGCCGGGAATCATGAGGGACGACCGAGGATGGCCGGGGACTGGGGGGACTGGGGGGACCGCCGGGGAAGGCATGAGTGATTTCTCATGATTGGGGAATTACACCCTTGGATGTGTATGATTTTAGCTTGGCTGGTACCGGAGACCAAAGCGCTAGGACTATAGTCCCTTACAGTCCATCCGGTACTCACCTCCCAAGGCGTAGTCCGTCCCATCCTCTCCCAAAGACGGACGGACTGGACCGCTGGGAACACTGGGACATACAAATAGTCCTGGGGTAGGGGTGGCTTTGGCGCCAGGGGGGTGGGAGATGTGTGAATTTAGGGGGGGGCGGGGAGGCAGATGAGTGTGGGGGGTGGCGTCGCAGCCACTGCTGGAGGTAGTGGCTGTTGGGTGGTGATCGGTGGTAAGGGTTTTACACAGCGGAGCGGAACAGCTTGAGTGGAGACACAAGGTTAGTATGAAGCGGAGGTGGGGATTATGGAGGAATTTGAATCAGGGAGACATACAAATATTCTTGGCGTGAGGATGGTATTGGTGACAGGAAGATGGAAGATGTGTGTGTTGAGGGGAGGGCGAGGAGGGAAATGGGTGGGTGGGGATGACTTTGAAAATTGTTGAAAATAATCGCTGTGGAGGCAATGACCGATGATGAAGGTTTCAAGCAGCGAGCGGAACAGTCTGTGTGTCCCCATCCAGACAGTATCGCTCGCTGCGTGAAACCTTCATCATCGATCATTGCCTCCACATCGATTAATATTAAGCAGGGATGAGGATCATGATCGATTGTGATAAGTTGATCGGAAGGAAAGACCTGAAAAAAGTTAAACACAAGAAAGAAAAAGTGGAGCGAGAAACGGGAAGGAAGGAAAAGAAAGTGAAAAACCCGTTTTCATAGCTCGCGCGTCCTTCCAGGGCATAAGTTTTGTAGGTTGCACAAGCGAGGTTTGCTGCTCTCACCCTCTGTATAACCTACAAAACTTATGCCCTTCACCTCCGTAGTCGGTTGGCGAATGAGGACGTGCACTGTGCTTTTTGGAGGATCGGAGAGAATAATCAACCGTCAAGTGTTATATTTCGCCTATTAAATATCGTCAGTTGAATTTTAGATAGCAGATGAGTTAGTAGTAGGGGGGAGCTTCTTTATTTTTAACTTACTTGAGCTATTCTCTTGACCGAGGAGCGGATGTTGGTGATGGCACGTAGATGGTATCGGTCGTCAGTATTCCACGGTGCTACGGGCATTCAAAAAGTTGAAAACGGTAAGAAGGAAGGGGAGGCAGAGAAGGAAAGAAGGAAAAGAATAACGGAAGTGGGAAATCTTTTTCATAGCCTGCGTGTCGCTTCGTCAATGTCAACTATACCGCTGCGGCCTCGGAGTGCGGGCACATTCTGCACCAAGTGCGGCCATTGAACTACCATTTCCAATAAGAGCAAAAATAATTAATTTGGGGGGGATGCATGCGATGAGGGTTTTTTCATAGTGTGTTAAGCGGTAAAGAGCGAAGAATTTTGGCGAGGAAAAGGATAAAGAGGGAAACGTTTCTTAGTTGGGGCATATAGGTGCTGTTGGAGGTTCTCTGGGCCCCGGACGTTCTTTCGGTGGGTAATGACAACTTCCGAAGGCAGGCAAAGTCAGCCCGCTTGTCACAATTTTGGAGCTGTGGGCAAACAAGGTAAATGTCAAAGAAAAAAAAGAGATGAAAGTTGATTTAAAAGGGGGTGCAGTTGGTGATTGTATCTCTCGTTGCTCATCTTTTCTCCTTAAATACTGCTTTGTCTATACCGGTAGTACAGTACAGTACACTGCTACCGAATTCCCTGCATCGAGGCATATGCGATGTTGACCGAGTTGCCGCACAATTGCCCACGAGTCCGTCCTCCTGCCTGATAGCACACTACCTAGTGATTCAATAAGTGATTGGACCTCTTTGCATCGTGCCAAAACAATCTCAACATTTGTTCAATTGTGTAATAAGAATGATAAGGTGGGTGGGTGTCTTGGCATTCGTTTCTAACCACGGGATAGGATACACAGGGTAGCTCCTCTTAAAAGGTTCAGAAATAATACATAATTTAAATTATTGACAAGATGCCCCAGATATAAGCTATGGTGTTGGTAAGGTTACAAGATTTACCGGTATTGAAGTGAGATAGGCCTGTTCTGGTGTGCTGAAACCGAAAGGTGGCACTTTTAGTGCGTTCCGGCCTTTGTCCCCGAACTTTTTCCAACGGCACTATCCCGTACTCCTGTTAGACCGCACAAAAGGAGAAAAAGCATACGGCGGACTTGGCCTAGGTTGCAGTTACTAAGTACAGTAGATGCCTTTTAAATCGAACTCGGAGTCTCTCGCCGGGCCCGTATCTTCCACTTCATCTACCCGCGGGTCCTTATCTCTCCCCCCCCCGGCTCTTCCGAGGGTGCAGGAATGAGGAGAAAATCGCATTCATCCCCGTGGTTTCTGCACAGTAAGCTGTCTACCGCCACTACCAGAGTTTCCGCAGAGGTCTGCACTCACATTGTTCTGCTGGAATTTGGTGGGGACGGAAGCAAGAGCAAAGTCGAAATCACAAGTTGTTTCTGCGGTACTGTACAGGGCTGTACGAGTAGGATAAGGTATGATACCGTACGGGCACTCAAGTACCGTACTGAATTCGCCAATTCATAAAGTAACCAGATATAGAGAAAACCGCCTGGCGCCAAGAGGGATTTCTTATGCGATATAATTCGCACAGCTTATTGTTATAGCCACTAGGAGCCTCCTTTATGGCGAAGGAAACTCCCAGATATGGTATAGCCATCTGGATTGTCCCTAAGAGATCTTCTCTATCCGGATACTTTATCGGCGAGTACTAGACTAGCAGTCGACAAAGGCTCGCCCCGCAGAACGGAAGAGACTGCCGGGGTCGGTGGATTGGAGAGATAAATATGATACTTGTAAAAGAAAAGTTGAGTTGAAAAATGTACCTTGCCAACCTACATAAAGTAAGTGCACGAGAGGGCCCTGTCCTGGTCCTGGCCCGCAACTTTACGATAGACTATCCCACGCTTGTCAGTGATTATCATCATCATGACCCATGAATATCGGAGTGCAACCAGGTGGAAGGGGATTTTTTTTATCTTTTTATTTTTTATTTTTTTGCCCATGTTGCGCCACCCTATCCTGCTTGTATCATATCATGTACCGTACTCGTACCGGTATCATGGGGGTTAGCCTGCTCTAGGTAAGGAGTAGCCGAAAACAGGGGGCATCTTTTGTATTGGTAGGAGGATAAGCACTGATTTTCCGCCGGAAGTTTTTTAATCCTTGTTTCCGGGCACATCTTGCCCGGGGCGGACAGAGGCTGCACGGCTAGCCGCACAGGTATCCTCATTCTAGCCTATTTTTACCCTAGTTACTTTTGTTCTCACTCTCTTCTCGTGTTTGCGTTATCATACCGTCTTCGCCAAATCTTTGTCTACGATGCTCGCAATAAGTTGCTGGGGGGGAGGGGAAAGGACTCGGAAGAGGGGGGTTATCGATACCCGTATTTAAACTGCTGCTGCAGCACTGATAACTGGGGGGGGACACGATAGATGCAGTTGCAGTTGATGGCAGTATATCGTGGCAAGATGGCACAAGCACGTGTTCCGGAGGTGGGCTTGAATGAATGGACGAATCGTCCTGTACAGTACCACCCTTTCGATAAGTCCAACAGCCAGCTTGCTGCCCTTTTTGGGCCTGGTCTGGCATTAACATACAGTATCGGCATCATGCCATTGCCCTATCATATGTGTTTTTGTGTCACTTGGTATACAAAATACGGTAGTCTACGGTGCGGCATGCGGGATAATTAGTAAGCTTCTAGCCAATCCAAGAATAACGGGCACGCAATGAGGACAAAGTTAACGGGACCAAGAGGTGCTCATTTCTCGAGTCGCTATCGAGGAGTTTGTTGAGCGGAGGGAGGAGACGGCGGTGGTCGTGTAGGGTACGGTACCTTTGGGGTGCATTCAATGGGGGGCATCACCGGCTAATTCCCCCGGGAGCTAAGGAAGTTGGAAGCAGGATACTGCTTTTTATTGAGCTTCCCCGTCTCCATCCCACCACCGAAGTTGACAGATCTGCCCAGAACCCAGAGATCGCGGTGCTCGTTTATCCCAGCGCTTGCATATCCTCCTCTCTGTGTCTCCTGCTTTCGCTCCCCCTTCTCCGTCGGTCTCTCCAGCTTATCTTATCTGCTTTGTGAGTGGTGGCTGTTGCCGGTACTCGTACTCGAGTACACGTACAATAATACTGGTACAAGTACCCCTCCACTAAGCATTGGTAACGGTATTGGTTGCGGCTTGCTTCCGTGCAGGAGCTGCTTTCCACTTTAGTGAAGACGACTGTCACATTAGGAAGTCTTACTCAACCCATTCACCCGTCAGTCACGAAACTGGCCCATCATTTAGACTATTTGCTTTCTTTTGCCCATTCCAAGCTTTGTTGCCCTCTTTCCCACAGTTCTGGTTATGTGACACCCTTTCTTGTACACCCACCTCTCAACCCCCGCTACTCTTACAGACCCGTCAACACCCACCACCCCCAAGGAAGTTATGATAGAAAGGGTAAGAGAAGAGAAAAAAGAAAAGGAAAGGAAAAGGAAGAAAAAAAAAGTTCAGTACCGGTTTCACTTTACGCCTCTCCAGCTCTTCCTTTTCCTCTCTGGCCACCACCCTCAACTGCATACATAAGACCTTCCATACCCACCCCCCCAATCGTCCACTTACCATCGTGATATACTACCGGTAGCACTCAGGAGTGAGGTTGGTTTCCCAAAATCCTTTTAATTTTTGTTTTTCGTTCTTTGTATTCCCTTGGATATCGTTCACAACTGTTCCGCCTGATCAGCTCCATATCTTGTTTCCTATCTTCCCCTCCCTCTCTCCGAAGGAGGTCTTTGGCCATTTCCGCTGGTGGGTGGGCTTATCTGACGAAGGAGATATTATACCTTTTGATTATTTTACTGGTGACGGGGAAGAAGAAAGAAGAAGAAGAGAAAGAAGAGAAAAAAAAAAGAAGAAAAAGTACGAGTGGGATCTTCCAAGGAGATCCATGACATACATGAGTGCCTCAGTCCAATTTCTTGTTAGTTCTCCTGCTCCTGTTCTGCCTATACCGTTTCCTTCTTCTCGTTCTTCCCCTTCTTCTTCCCCTTCTCGAAGGATGCCCTCCTCGGGATCTTCTACTACTCGCTTGGAATCACCGACGGTGGTGAGGGGTTCTTCCTCCTCCGCCACTTCGTTCAATTCGATGTTCGAGGGGAGCACCTTGTCACCGCCAGACTCAGCTACGTCCTCGCGAAGCAACAGCTCGCTCTCCGCATACCCCGAGTCATTTTCGAGTATTGAAGGAATTTCTGCTGCTACTGGAGTTTGCAACGGCTTACAAACATCCGTGAGGATTTTACAGGAATGTCGGTTAAGCCTGATCCATATTCCCCTGCATCTATACCCCCATTTCGTTCAGGCGATTTTATCCTTGATACTTCCCTCGATATCCCCGTCCTCCGAGGATAGGAAGGCATGGGGTGGCAGAAGAGGGTCGGAGGAGACACGGGGGTATATGGGTGGTGATGGCGACGACGATGACCGTCCCTATGGGTCAGATTATGAAGATGAAGATTTAGCTCCGGGCTACCATTCTGCTGGAAGGCCTTCACACTCAATCGAAAACTTTGTCAATGTTGCGGTGACACCGGTGGAGTGCTCTGTTGTATGTTCTGCGGAGCAGGTGGAAAACCTATTTACACCGATTATACAAACCTTATCATCATGTCATAGGGAAGAGGTCAGCATCTCGGAGGACGAGTTTGTCGCAATTCAGGTGGACGGAGAAGGACTGGATGCGGGTCAGAGGGTCTTGGACTTGACTAGTCCATTGGCATTGGCCGGAGTGTGAGTAGCAACGTCTCGGGAGGCTAGCGGCAGATCACCATCTACGCTATCAGATTTTTTTTTACTCCAAAGTCTAACGAGTGGTTCGAGTCGTTTTGCAGCCCCATATTCTTCCTCACAACGTACTTCTCGGATTATGTCCTGGTTCCATTGAAGAACCGCAGTAATGTCACCAAGGCACTGCAGCGACGGGGGTTCGTTTTTGAGAAGTATACAGAGGCGTTTGTCACAAGCCCTTCGCATCGCCGCGACTCATCCTCCACCTCCTCATTTTCCATCGTCCCACCCTCACCACCACCATCTACCACAGTCAGCGAATTACAAATCAAGACCTTTGAAACATTACGAAAACAGAGTGTGGTTCCGCAAGTGAACAAAAATACAAGGCTAGTATTATGTGCTGGTAGACGCTCGGCCAGTAAAGGTAGAGGCAGCGATGACAGAGGGCTCTACCTGGGGCTGGTCAAATGCCTCATCTCAAAACCTCAGTTCCTGAGCGTCACCTTGACAGACACGGAGCCTGCATCTCTGCTATTAGAGAAGGAGATGCTCTCCATGTTTGACTCTGATGATGTCCTACTGGGTAGCAAGGAGGACGTGCTCATCCCCATTCTTCTAGATTTGAGGGGTCTTCCGGTGGACTCTACGGGAATTGTATGTGGGGTCGCGGGAAAGTTGGTGGGAGGGACAGCAGGGGGGATTCTGGATGGGACCGAGGCGATTGAGATGAGTTACCTCAGCACCGCTAGGGCTGGAACGGTCATCGTTGCAGAGGATGATCTTGCGAGAGCCGTTGCTGCCCTGGGGATGTAGTCGGGAACCACACTCTTTCGCCTTACCGGCACGTTAATTTCCTTTGCGTCTACCAAAACAAAAAAACAAAGCTCTCTTTTGTTTTTCCCTTGTTCAAAATTTCCTATTTGTCCTATCTTGGGAATCGGCGGAAATCTGATTTGTCGCATTAACTCGTTTTTCCTGCTAGCGTGGCTGTCTAATCGGCGAGCGGAGGGTGGGTGTTGTATGCTTCTTGCTTTTTATTTGAGATCCCTGCGTTTCTACGATTTTAATTACGATTTTAGTTCCCTCTTTCTGGATGGATCGCGAACAAAAAGCATGTTGTCTTTCCATATATGGTATATATATTACTTTGATCTCTTTCTCCCAGATTAGCCTTTGGGGTAAAGATGTTGGAGCTGCTCCATTTCACCTTTTTTTTCCCGGTGCTCCGGCACAATCTTACTATGACATATTTTTTCTTTTTATTCTCTTTCCTTTTCCTGGTTTGGAGCTTGATACGGTGCTGTACGAGTACGCTCCAGGGACGGTGCACGAGGATTACATTTCAAGGGAATAGGAGAAGTGACAAAAAGAAGGGTGTGCATGCCAATGGGGTGAGAAAGAGATCACGAGAACCAGGAGGCCGGGAGTTGGCAGCTGTAGGCGGTTGCAAAAGGAGGAGACCGTGCCGGCACTGCTCTCTAGTCATTTCTTTCGCTCGATTTTTTCAATGTTCTCGGATGCTATTGCAGCAGGGTTACATGGATTCGGTGTGGGTTCTCTGTATGATGCTCAAATATTATATGATAGTTGTCCATCAGGAGGATCGAGGAGAGCTTGGACTTGGGTCTTGAATTTTTAGATTCCCCCTTGCCAAAGGGTAGAGGAGCACACGGGGCAGAGGCAATAGGCTGATGCAAGAGAAATAATGCACAAGATCGAGGGCATGGACTAAGTTTACCTTGCGAGCGCCTGACAATCAGAGAGATTATTTTGAAGTGGGGAAGAGGAAACAGTAGGATCACAACATTTTTGTAGGAAGACGGATCCATCTTCGGGGGTTTTAACATTTTTCTCGAGGAAGAGACCGGGTTTCCCCAGTCTGAAATGACCAGCCAATAAACCTGGGTCGCACCAGTGCGCCACCACACGCCATTGGTTCCGCTAGTCTGAGACCAAGACCTTGTTTGTCCACCCCCAACCTCAAACCATCGCACCCAACCTCCAACCACTGCGAGACGCTTTTTTATTCTCATTATTTTCACCCCCCCCCCTCGAGATAGCGGACATACTACTACGATACTGCACTCCACATCAACACGTCCCTCACCCATCGCGTTCCCACACATCATCATCATGGCCTCGGCCGTTTCGCATCAGGTTGCCATCGCACGCGCTTCACTCGCGGCTGGTCTCCTTCGACCCGACCCCACCGCCGTCTCTCGTGACGAGATCTCCAGTTTTCATGCGCTGTTGGAACAGGCACTGAGCAAGTGCTCACCATCGAATATCCAGGTTGCTACACACACACTTTTCCCCCAGACCGCACCGCACCCACGATGAAAGAGAGAAATAAGAATGAAATACTGGGAGGGAGGGAGAGAGTGAGAAAGGGGAATTTTTGTTTGACCAATGCTCCTTTCCTTTCTCCCCCCGCCCCCTGGCTTTTTGATCTTTTAAACTTTTTTTTTTTTTTTTTGGAGAAGACCAAGCATGGCTAATTACTTTGTCCGGATGGTTTCTCTTTTTCCCGGCTGTGTTTTTATGCAAATAGAATTGCAAACGATGGATCTTGAAATATATGAATTCGCCTTCTCGGTTTGCCGCTCTTGGGAAATTCCTGACGGCTCTGTCACCTTCACTCTCGACTTCGACTACGGCTGCTGGGAAGACTAGTGCCAGGAGGAAGAGGGTCAACGTGTTATACTTGGTCAATGATTTATTGCACCACACGACGTATAATGAGCCTTCCAACGGCGTGTTCGCGGAGGAGGTCAAACCTTTTCTCGCCGATTTGTTTGTTGCGGCAATGTATCCAGGCGCAGTGAAGCAGCTAGCGAAGTTGGAGAAGCTATTAGGTATCTGGGCAGAGAAGGGTTATTACACAAAGTCATTTATCGAGGACTTGAATTTTATTGTCAAGGATGCTACATCGGCCACTCCTACTGCCAGGCCCACAGCGTCCGTGGATTCGGCAAAGGCTAAGGTTTCGGTGGAGAAACCACTCTTGCTTCCTCCTTTTCATGGGGATCCGTCGCTGCCATTCTACGACCTTCCGGCGGCAAATATGCTCCCTCATCTAATACCCAACTCACCGACGCCTATTAATCCGCGCTTGATGAAACCGATTCAGTTCTCGACACTTGTCCCCAACGATTCACTCGCAGCTGCGGTCAAAGACTTTATCAAGTCTGTCGACAATATGTTTAACGACGACGACGCGCTTATGGAAGATCCGGATGCAATCGGAGGTGCAGGCGGTGAAGGTTACTATGGATGGAGCAGGGGCTTTTGCGAAAATATGAAGCGGAAGAAACGCGCTGCGTTAAAGGAAAAGCGAGATTCCCGTTTCAGGAATAGCAGCTATTCTCCAGACCTGAGTCAGCATGACAGATCAGCGTCGTCTTACTCTCGGTCGAGGTCTCGCTCTCGAGATGGGAGACAGCGGTCAAGAAAGAGAGATAGAAGTAGGAGTCCCTCATCCCGTTCCAGTTCTCGCTCCCGCTCTCGGTCACGATCGAGATCAAGATCTGTAGAGAGACCTTCCTTTAAACAGCAGCCACGAACTCAGCCGAATATCCCTCCACTTGCGGAAGCGCACCAATATCCTCACCAATCAGGATACCCGGCTCCACCACCACCCCCTCCTCATCATATCCAGCAGTATTATAGAGCACAGCCAGCATTTCAACCGCCACCCCCTCCACCACAAACGCAGAACTGGAACATGCCACATGTACACCAGCAGCAGCAGCAGCAGCAGCAGTACTACCAGCAACAGCAGCAATACCAATACAACTACGGCGGCCCACCTCCACCCCCGCCCTCAGCGCCTGGCACCCACCAGCAGCAGCAATATCAATATCCGCCCGCAGGAGCACAGGGCTGGCAGCCGCCGCAAGGACCATCCCAAGGTGGTGCGTACACGCAACAATACGACGACTACCGATCCGTCAAAGGACGGGAAATCGGTGCTAAAAGAGGGTGGAAAACTTGAAATTCTTTTATCTTCTTTTCTCTTCTTTTACTGCCTTTTCAGATAGATGTCTATTTCATAGGGTGCGTTTGTTTTGACTGAAAAAGTCTTGTTAGTTGTAGTATAGCGGGTACGACAGCCTACCAGATTACCAAGGCGAAATTTCATTGCTCGCTCGTGGAACCGGATCTTCCTTCCTTCTCCCCTTCCTTCCTTAATCTCACCTGCCCTCCTACCAGTCACCCAGCCCTTGTAAACCCCCTCACCGCCCCATCGTATCCCACAACCAAGTAAGCGTGATGCTGAGATACACTGCTCGTCCAGTACAGTACAGTACGTTACTCATATTCACTGTGCGACGCGGCACTCCGCCATGTGCCCCTAGCACAGACAACCATGCACCGACCGTATCGTAAGCACCTTATCGGAAGTGGGGGGGATGGGTGATACAACGAGATAGGGGAAATCGCGTAGACTTTCCGTATCGGGGAGGCCGGGGGGGTTCGTAATTATTAGTCACGTGTTGCAAGAATTTTAATTTTGGTTCATGGAGGGTCACTCACTCTGAAGTGTGTGTGGCGGTGGATGGATGGAGGGCTGATGTCATAGTAGTGCTTGTTCATGCCCGCGTCAGCCATGATATGTATGGTATTATAACGTTCATAAAAGGTTGACTTGACTTGGGGAGGAAAATGAAGCTTAAGGTTGTTTTTCTGAGAGTGAGTGAGTGAGTGAGTGAGTGAGTGAGAGGCTTGGTTGGGATTGTGTTTGAAATAAGTCCCCGGCGAACCGAGCAGCATGGGCTGTAGGCGAAAGGAAGTTGTGGTGTTTTGCACGGCTAACTTGTTTGGTAATTGGAGAAAGTATGCGGGAAAGAGAGTTTTTTTATTATTTTATTTTTAACTGAAAGGTGGGGGGGACAAGAGAGAGATTAAATGTCGAAATAAGAGGTCGTCGTGTTGAGACCAGTTTTTGAAAGAAAGAGAGAGAGATCAAAGAAGATGAGTGCGCACCGTAACGGCTAATGACAGCCATAGGATAGGATAGCCTTTGTGACGGAGCTTCGGTGATCTCTCAACAGATGGCATGTATTGGGAATCCCTGACGATGTGTTTTAAGTATGTGATAAGTTGGATACCCGAGAGGTGGGGTGCGGGTGCATAGCGTCCTGTGATTTCGAACACTCTCTGTCGCGATATTGCGAAGAAAAGAAGGGGTGTTCTCGGGGAGTATGATACTGTAATAATATTGGAAATGGGAAAGAAAAAAACTGCTCACCCATGCTGAACAAGTGGTCCGAAGTATGATAATCGGGCAGGGGGGAAAAAAAAACTCGAGATCACGTTCGATATCTATTATTATTATACAGAGAAGAAGAAGAAAAGAAAAAAGCAACTCCAGCTGTATAACTGAACTACATACAACCTGTAGTAGTAATAGTAATTGACCCACCATTACATAACGAAATGCCGGAAAACCAGCAAAACCCGGAAAAACTATCCATCCATCCATCCATCCCCCATCAATACCCCTCGGCAGGAACCTTGTACAATCTTTCATATCCGTGGTAACATATTGACAGCAATGTAATTCCTAGGAATATAACTGGGGGAGAGGGACGATAAACGGGGCGTCAGTTTAAAGTAAAGTTAAGCAAGCAATGAAAACATTGCAGCCTCCTCCTGGATTGGAATAGACGTACCGATGAATTGGCCTAGCATGCCCATTTTTTATTATTTTTGGTGCGATGGAAGTGGGAGATATGTTTGGAGGCTTTGTGAGGAAGAAGGAGGGAGGGGAAGGGGCGAGGTATGATAGTGGGGGTGTGAGTTGTTTGTGGGTTTGGGAAAGGTTTTGGGGGGGTGGGAGGTTAAGTACCGGTATCGTACATGATCTCAGCGCTGACTATAGAGACACATTGCAATTTTATGCGCTGGAGGAATTCTTCGATAATTTGAGTTCGGATTTTAGCCTAGGCAGGTCGGGTAGCGAGTGGTACTAGTGACCGTAGGGTAGGAGAATGTTCGCCGTTCGGGTCGGGGATGATTTCCCTTGTTGTTTGGGAATTTGACTTTTTTTTGTGATGAATTGTTATCATGGTACGCTTCTATCTCTCCCTCTCTGCCCTCTCTTTTTTGCAATCTGTTGGAGGTGTTTAAGTTAGTTTTGGTACATATCATATATAATATCGGTAGCGGGGCCATCGCTCATTCTGTGCTAGCCGGTATGGATAATACCCGACCTATCGTACGTAGGGTAGCTCAGAATCTGAATTTGAGCAGGCGACATTTTTGAAGGCGGCGAGGCACTAACCCCCTCCATTGTCATCCGGTTGCCGAGCTGTCGAAATCTGGTGCGCAAGCCCCCTGCTAAACCTCTTCTTTGAAACTTGTCATTTTTCTACTACGGCTTTATCTTTCTGCCTCACGAATCCTCACTCGCCCAGATTTTTCCCGCAGGTGTTGTGGAAAATATTGAATGGAATGATAACGCAAGATGTGAAGAGGTTCTTGATTGCTTAGAGAGAAAAATCAGAACACTAAGGGAAGGGCGAAAGACCCTGACTATCTACTAATAGGGAGCGAGACAGATAGGTCGAGCGAACAATAACAATAACAAACAAAAGTGGAATGGGAGAAATGTAAGGAGGTGTCTTCAATAGTGCAGGATGTCTGAATGTATGATAAGAATTGATGTAAGGAGAAAAGGTAATAGTACGAGTGGTACCACAGTAGACCAGAAGCATTTTTCAACAGCAGGAAATGCCTGACGCTGATTAATTGCAAACCTGCGGATATACCCCCCACAGCTCCCGCAAGTGCTAAGTATCATACAATAGCAAGGGCACACAACTACTCCTCAGTAACAGTGACCAGCTATCTCCATCCCTACCCAATCTTTCACCCCCCCCCTTTTTCCCTCCTCACGACCAGACCCCTCAGGCAGCATAGCCCGGACATCCCAAATCACCCGTCGACCGTCCATTATCGCCTCCACCTCCCTCACCACACCTCCGCACAGCGCTCCTCTCGCACCCCCCTCACCATCCCGAGCCCCTCGGCATCCCCATCGCGTTGCGAAGCCCATCTGCGGACACTAGTTCCTATCATACCCAGTCCTGCACATGGGCTTATATTGTACCACACAGCTACCTGTAATGTGGTATTCCGGCAGAGAGCCTCCCTCCCTGCAAAGTCAAACACATCCGGTCACTCTTTCTGTTTGTTTTCATTTCTCTCTTTTTGTTTTATCTTCTGGCATTCTTCTTTCTTTCTTTCTTTCTGAGTGTACTGCGCTGCTGGAGAGTTAGATGGTCAGGTCAGGGAGGAAAGGGGAAGGGGGAGGGGGGAAGGAAAGGCAGATCTGCTGGATTGATCATATTATAGGTCACTATATACGTTTCCCCTTCAGCCCATAAATCACACTATGCGGTTACGGTGATTATTACTACCATACAAGGGCTACCAAACAAAGGGAAACCAAAAGACCCTGACACATAGTCAATACTCCCCCCCCAATCATCACCCTGGAATATATATGGTAGTATTCCGTTCAACCTGTTCCTTCCGTTATCCTCGAGCCAACCAAAATCTATTCTATTTTTCATAGTGTGGATTACGGGGCGGGGCTGGTTTTCACTCGCCAGGCCCCGCCGTTACCTGGGGTCGGGGGGAACATTTCTCCCCCCGTCCCTGCCTCTCCCCCGTCCGGGCCCGACCCCGGTCACTCCCTGGACGGGGCCCTGTTTCTTGCCACCTATTTTTGACGGGGGTCCCGTCTAGGGCGTGGGCGGGGGGGGGGGGCTAGGAGGGGGAAGGGGCGGGGAATCGGGCCGGGGCCCCCCTAACGAACTCTAGTCTAGATATAAATGTTCATAGTTCATAAATTAGCATCAATTTGTGTGAACTTCAGAATATAAACAATCTAATCAAAATTGCAAATTGGTTTAAAGCGATTTCATGTGAATTAGTAGCAGAGGACTATAGTTTAGTAGTGGTGTTTGAAGTACGGGTATTCTTCCAAACAAACAGCCTCCTTTTTTGAACAGGCAAGTGCATGTATATTTATCATGATTTAACAATCCTCCGCTTGAAAATATTTTTCCATGATACCTTCAACTAGTTTGGAGGTTTGGCCGCCAAACCGCTGATTGGGCTTTTCAGCGACCCACTTGACCCAAGATTTGTCAAGTCATCGGCTCTCACTCACACCATTCATTCCCAATCAACCAGCTCTAGCAACTTGATGGGATTCATACATTCCGGGGATTTGCTACCTATGTACTTATCTTATTCTTAACAAAAGTTGACTCCTCAATCAACTATGTCGATCGCTTTGCTGGAAGAATGTAAGACAGGATTAAATATTCCGATATCTAATTTTCCCCCAAGAGTGCAAATGAAACCAGCAAACTTGCATCGGGGTACCTATAGGTTTGGGGGAGTTGGGAAGAGACGTACACAGTGTGCATAAGAACTAGAGTTAACAGTTGACATCATTCTGAGTATTCGAATCTCTACTGGGTGCCAAAGTATTTCGTAAACAAAGATTTGGCGACGACGGGAAGTTACTGCACATAAAGTGAACGCTGGAAAAGAGTTAGAATAAAACTAACTAGGGTAAAAATAGGTTAGTATGAGGATACCTGTGCGGCTTGTCCTACGGCCACTTTCCGCCCTAGGTAAGAAGTACCTGGAAACCCCTTGTCTAATTGGGTGGCACAGTGTGCACTCGCCAATTCAGAAAGTATCCGGATATAGAGAAAGTCTCTTAGGGCCAATTCAGATGGCTATACCGTATCTCGGAGTTTCCTTCACCTAGAGTACCGGTATCCTATATTTTTGGCCCTAATCTAGTTCGACCCTTCGACTGTTACGCGATCTATCCTCCACAACAACAAATACATGCACGAAGCCAAAGCGCTTCCCTATGGGCTATCGTATCTGAACAACAAAGGGCCCATCATGGGAGCATGCCGAGCGGCTTGTCACTGTTTCCAATGGGCCATAATCTTGGCGTTCCCATTCTAATCACACCTTATCACTCGAGAGACCGCCGGGCCCTGCAGGTGATGGCCTACCCATACAGATGACGGCCGAGCCTCACGGGTGATTGCAGGGCCCTGGTGGGTGGGACGCTCGGGATGGTTCGGAACACTGATGGGAATCATGCTGCACGGGGGACTGGGATGAGAGAAAAGATGGTGAAACAATTTCAATATAAGACTTGCGTTGATTTGTGCTAGTCACGATTTGACACTAAGTTTAAAAACAAGAAGCAAATGAGTCATACCTTGTGGCTTACCAATGAACAGCGACAACTTGAAGATTTTCTTGGGTATTGCTGGGTAGCCCGGGACGCCCAAGCCCAAACTCTAATCCCAACCTAAGCCACGCTTACGCTGATCCAAATGCCTTGGACCCAATTGCGAAGCCTGGGGCCTCGCCGCTTCGTTACCCCTTGAAAGAGAATGCTACAGTAATCTCATGGTATTATAGACACTACTGTATTCTAACAAACTGAAATACAATAGCCTTGTCGTGCAGTTTAGTCGGACTCGTCTAATACTGCTAGCCGACTAAAGAACTCAAATTCCATCCTTTCATCTACCTTCGGACCACTCAAAATTTCGCCTATCCATCTGAACCAGGAGGGAAATCAGATTCGAAAAGTGGCTCTCCTTGCCCCCTCATATTCGCGAGGACAGCCTGCCGGAAGTGCCACCGTAGGAGTTGATCGATGGGTCACTGGGGGTCCATAAGGAAGACCCGATCGAGGTGGGTGCCAGCAATTTGCTTTCCGTCGCGAAAGAAGCAGACTATCTTGTAATTGTCCTAAAAGGATTGTAAGTAGTTAAAACAGTGAGAATAATACGTGTGATACCTAAATCTAGATTGATAGAGAGACTGTAACCCTCAAAGAGAGTGCGTATATCGTCCCTCAGCAAAATTCCATTCTGGGCCGAATTGATAGATCCTTCTGATCCTGGGATAGTGATCCAACTGTCGTAGCTATGATCAACCCAGTGTTGTTTGTATGCCAGTGGAAAAATATGGGTAGCCGTAAACCCGTCCTAGTACCCATATTCTGCCATAAGTGCAGGCTCCCCCGTTATAACACACCGGCCATCGCGCTGACATACTGCCTCACGAAATCCTTTGGCGGTGGTCTGGGAAGCCACGGATTTACAACGGACCAGCCAGGGCTCGTTATTTATAGAGAGGGAGCCGGGAGTATCGATAAGGTAGTTTCCTACTTGAAGGGGATGGTCATCCCTCTGTGCGCTTGTGCAATTTTCATTAAGCAATGTGTAGTCTTTGTCGAATTTAATGATAATCTCCACCATCGAGTAGAAATTGGCGTTTGTCATACCATTGGTGACAACAAAACCACCGGGGACGGTGTTGGTGTCTCTCGCGTTGTAGATGTGGACATTGCGTCCGGGGGCACGACTAGGCATTTTGGTTAAGATTTGTTGTCTTTGGTAAGGGCGAAAATTAGGAGACGAGGGGAGACGAGGGGAGACGAGAGAGGAATCCAAGGTTGTAGTCTTCTTCGAGAAGGGAACAATAGATCCTCCGGCTGCGCCCCAGGCTTAAAAAAAAAACCAAGCATGTGGAAAGAGCAACAGTCACATGCTAACTAGGGAATGGCGGTATACAACAATGGATCATAGCATAAGCTGTATCGCATAGTATTGCTGCTGGTAATAACAGACGAATGGAAAAGAGGTACAGGGGTGGGGTTGTTTGTAGACAGTGTCGTCGATGAAACGAATTATTGTGCAGAAGGCTTGCTCAATGGTTGAAGTGATGCGCACCTTCGTTCGAAATTGACCCCTTGAAATACCAACGGCGAGTGCTGATTTATCTGGGATATCAAGAATGCGCAACGTGATGAATATTATCTTATGGGCAACCACACACCCGGCTTTTTTTCTTCCCAAGAATATAGGAGCGCAGCAGGTAGATAAAACAAAACACCCTCATATGGATCTGGTAAGGCACTAAAGCTAGGAAGTTCACCAGATTTGACTGTTTTATCTAATTTATCGGCCGCTCGTGTTCTATTCCCTAGGCTTTCCCGCACACTCCAGAATAATTGCACCACCATGGCCATCCTTATCACCTTCGCCACCACCATCACCACTAACGCAAACACACTAGATTAACCGTAGGCATCTAAATTTTGATCCCCTTCATTGACGAGGATATAGCCTAATAGCTCCCCTGTAGTTACAAAGTTCTGCTTCATTCAAGTCTATTTTTTTTTAGTTCTCAACGCTCATTACAACCCCTCCATCATGGTCAGAAAATATGTGCTAAGATGGATGGGAGTTTCAGCTCACACCGGATATGTATCTATGACTTTCCCCCATCATGATAACCCAGTCTCCCCACGACTAACCTGGCTGTGTTAGGCAATTGATATCTTCATGTGAATAACCCAACTGGCATCCCAGCATTTGTCCAACTGGTGGGTGCCTGGGGTGTGACACATCTTGTCTATAGGTAATCGATTTTGAATTCCATAATCTCCATCGTCGGTGAGTCTAGAAATTGAGGAGGATCCATGATGTGTAGTTCATTAGCCTCTGAAATCAAAACTCCTATCGCCTTACAGTCGACATCCAGGGGATCCGAGTCCCCAATTCTGTTAACCACAACAGCCTATTAGTGGGGTCAGAGTTTCATCCCAACAGCTCCAGTCGGAGCGTCAAGCCCTATCTAATCACTAATAAGAATAGCAAGTTTGATGGAGAGTTGCTTCTTACTTTCCCCGTCTTCATACGAACTGTCCTGCGGTTTCTAGACTCCTATCTTAATTGTATCTAGGATAGGAGATCCGGACATGATAGACCCTGTGCTTTGCCTGAGATTAACATTAATAATTTGGCTTGGTACCTTGTTCTCGACTCACCCGACTAGCAAGATAAACCTCTGTCCAGTGCCATGAACTTCACTCAGTCGGCGGAATATTATACAGAGCGGGAGTTGTTCCCAGTGCCAAGGACCTCGGGATTCCGGAGAGAGGGGGGAAATGTCAGCGCAATACAACAATAGTGCAAGAAGCTCAGTTTGTTCATTCGGCCACTGTGAGATATGATTATTAAACTGTTCGCATTATACGGAGAGTTCTAGTTCGTCAATAATGTTTTCTGATAATCATGGGGGGTTTAGGAGAGCAACTACTGATTTCGGTTGTTGGGCTTTCGCGATTAACAGAAAACTGTTCTTAAGGTGGTTTCACTTTTGGTTTTTTTGGGGACCCCAAAGGATCGAGACATAAGAGATAGCCATTGGATATGCTATGCTATCTGAATCTCTTTTCTAGCAATGTACTACCGGCACACCTTATTATTCTTACTGTACCCGCTATTTCCGACAATTATCCTATTTCACGGTATTTAGGGTGAGCTTGGAAGAGGTGGGGGTCCCAGCTCGCTATGGAGGAGTGACTATAAAAAACCCCTCCGGATGGACGCGAACTTTCTCCAATATCCGCCAATGTCACTGATGGTCTAGGAACAGAACAAACTGGTTCTCCATGTCCCCCCAATCTCCACAAGTTCCATATCCGAACTTGCCTTTTTATCTCTATTTTTGTCGTCTAACAAATACCACAAAAGGAAAAAGGTCTTACTATCCGCTGCTAACCCGGGGGCTTGACAGTCAAGCCGTGCAAGGCCCAAGGCCAACGCCGGAGACTAATATGGGTTAAGCGATGAGGGAGACGGATGCCATAATATGAGGGCGAATTAAGATGCCGCTTTGAAGTGTGTCTGTGGCTTCCTGGGGAGTTTCCTAGCCAATACACCAACTGGACCATCGACGAAATATAAACCCATATACCACTTCGGCCCAAACCGCTCCCCAGCACCGGGCGGACACTACCGTTGAAAAGGACTGGTGGTGGATACCGAGCGTGCCAGAGAGAGGCCTAACATGGGAAGCTGTGTGTATAATCATGAAGGCTGCCGCTTCATAGTCGGTGATTCGTGAACTGAAGAAGTATTTACCTTGAATTAGAGGTTTTTGCCCTGGCTTCAGTCCAGCCCTTCTTGAGACCCTGCCGCTGCTGATCTTTGCATCTTGGTAACCACTCTTATGCCGTCATGCCTATCCCCGGGGTATATGGCTGGACTAGTTTCGGGCTAACCACACCCCCGGTCACTTAAACATATCTATGCCGATCAAGGTAGGGTTTGTGTGAGACTGGTAGAAATGGTTTTCCAATTTTTTCGTCCAAACCCGAGTGCATGCTAAGTGAGATGTTTAGGTACCGAGTGCGATTTCGTGATTACATTGGATAGGGAGTTAAGGGAATCAAACAGGTGTCGGAAACAGGAATATATTTAGAAACGCATATGAGGTTTAAATTAAAAACTAAACGACGCACATCTATGGTGGAGCGAAGAAGACTCGACAATTTAAATTTAATTCTACAGTAGATATCCCAAAACCCTAGGCGCTGAGACCGCTTTCATCCTTCAATTACCTTCCAAAAACAAACTGGCTATCATATGATAGATTACCTCCTATATAACCAAACCCTCAAACCTGGCTTAATTCGGAGGAGATAAGCAGCAATATCCCTTATCCAATCCAACCTTGAATCCAGCAACTCTAGATGATAGGAGTACCGCATCTTTCAAATGATGAGTCTCAATTCATGATTGCCAAGCTATACCTACGAGAAATCACTGGTTAGCACACATAACAACTACACCGAACAATGCGGGAAAGGGAAAGACTCACTTCCTCCCAAGACGACCTCGGTCCGAGCGAAAATGGCTGGTTTGCCTCCCTAACATCTCCCCCCTTGCCCCCCCCCAATCGAGCCACCTCTCTGGCTTGAACGCCGACAGCTCATGGAAATTCTTCGGATCGCGCACAGCAACCCATGAGCTCATGCTGACGACCACGCCCTCCGGAATAAAGTGCCCGTCTATAGTTTCTCCGGGGGAGGTCCTGGGAAAACTGACCTGAGGAGGTGGGTGGGTAGACGCGGAGGATCTCGGTAATTACTGCTCCGAGATATTCTAGCTTTCCGGTTGCTGTAAAAGGTATCTGTGAATAGGAGGCGAAGGAGGAGGTTATCTTGCTGACGAGGCGTTGGTAAGTGTGTGGGTTGCGGAGGAGGAAGTAGGTTGCGGCAGAAAGGGTGGTGGCGGTAGTTTCGCCGCCGCAAATACTGGTTTTTTATTAGTGGAGGGTGGATGGAAAAGTAGAGAGAGAGCTGTGGGAGAGATAAACGAAGATTTGAGAGTTATATCAAAGTGCTTCATCAGAAATTTCTTCACGGTGGTTATCTAGGATATTGGTGAGGAAGTCTTTGCGTTTGTTATCGGAGTTTATACGGCTAAGGAGTGCGTTAGTCTTTTTAAATAAGCAGGACGGAGGGAGGGGGCGTAAGGCACAGCTTGACTTTGCCGCCACCATAGTCGAGGTGTCTGATACAATGTTCTGCCATATGTGCTGGGATGAGGAGTGGGGTAAGCCTCGCCCGTCGGGGGAAACGGGTAATCAAATACTGTATACGGATAGGAAGGTGGCGGGGTAGACGCTGTCAAGGATTACCGAGATCCAGAAGTGATTCTTTCCTGGAAAGGAGGGGACCTGATATTAATACGAAGTCCAGGAGCTAGGGATTGGTGGGGGAGAGCGGCTTATCCCTCTTTTACAGCATCAGACCCCTCTCCAAACCCTAATTCCCCAACAATCTGTCTACCTCACTGCCATTAACCCCACTATCCGCCATTACAGAGAGTAGTAGAAATGAATGTTGAGAGAACACGAACATCGAAAGTGTAATAATTAAACCACTGAACTATCTCCTACCCATCCTTCCCGATGCGGTGTTTCCCAATCTGCCCGATGAATAGATCAACGTACCCCTGCAGGATCGGGATCCCCAGAAGCGACTTCAGCGAGAACGCCAGGGAAAAGATGTTCCGAATCTAGCCATGCTTGACGGGAGCCGGTTTTCGAATTATGTTTGTTTCAGGGTCCATCTTGTCTCCGTCATGGAAGTCAGTCTTGCGGAGGGTAGGTGGGTTGTCATGATTAGTGTAGATGTCTTTCCAACTAGAACTAGTGTACACGTACTGTTGCGATACATCCCAGTTTGTATTAAGATGTGGAAGGTGGAGTAATAAGCATAATTTCTTCCCAGTTCACACTCTCCAAACAAATCCATAACAGGAGCCAGACCCAACGGAACAAATCATTACAAAGCCAACAAATAGCTATCTGACTAACAA
>Ga0307509_10002671_pt1 | contig 28504 bp, 30 predicted proteins | sample 10_EM_MG_FD_202245 | JGI IMG/M metagenome (GOLD analysis project Ga0307509, IMG submission 202245) | Populus trichocarpa ectomycorrhiza microbial communities from riparian zone in the Pacific Northwest, United States - 10_EM | ecosystem: Host-associated > Plants > Roots > Unclassified | place...
TCTGGCTTGTCCGGGCTGACCTCTTCCCGTTCGAGTAGTATTTTTACCACTCCCTCATATCCGCCCTCAGCGGCATACGAGAGCGGCGTTCGGCCATTCCCATCCGGCTTGTCCGGGCTGACCTCTTTCCGTTCGAGTAGTATTTTTACCACTCCCTCATGTCCATCCCAAGCGGCACGCGAGAGCGGCGTTTGGCCACACACATCTGGCTTGTCCGGGCTGACCTCTTCCCGTTCGAGTAGTATTTTTACCACTCCCTCATATCCGCCCTCAGCGGCATACGAGAGCGGCGTTCGGCCATTCCCATCCGGCTTGTCCGGGCTGACCTCTTCCCGTTCGAGTAGTATTTTTACCACTCCCTCATATCCGCCCTCAGCGGCATACGAGAGCGGCGTTCGGCCATCCACATCTGGCTTGTCCGGGCTGACCTCTTCCCGTTCGAGTAGTATTTTTACCACTCCCTCATATCCGCCCTGAGCGGCATACCAGAGCGGCGTTTGGCCATCCACATCTGGCTTGTCCGGGCTGACCTCTTCCCGTTCGAGTAGTATTTTTACCACTCCCTCATGTCCACTCCAAGCGGCACGCGAGAGCGGCGTTTGGCCATCCACATCTGGCTTGTCCGGGCTGACCTCTTCCCGTTCAAGTAGTATTTTTACCACTCCCTCATGTCCATCCCAAGCGGCATACGAGAGCGGCGTTCGGCCATCCCCATCTGGCTTGTCCGGGCTGACCTCTTCCCGTTCGAGTAGTATTTTTACCACTCCCTCATATCCGCCCTCAGCGGCATACGAGAGCGGCGTTCGGCCATCCACATCTGGCTTGTCCGGGCTGACCTCTTCCCGTTCGAGTAGTATTTTTACCACTCCCTCATGTCCACTCCAAGCGGCACGCGAGAGCGGCGTTTGGCCATCCACATCTGGCTTGTCGGGGTTTACCTCTTCCCGTCCGAGTAGGATTTCCACCACCTCTTCGTGCCCATTATACGCAGCCCATGAAAGTGGGGTAGCACCATAACAGCCTTCCCCGTTGACATCAGAACCTCCCACCTCTATTAAAGCAACTACTAATTCAACAATTCCAAGAAACGACGCAAGGTGTAGCCCACTGAATGGAGGACAAGTATCGTGGTCTTCATGATCCAGGTCTGCATGTTCAAAGAGTAATTGTGTCGATATCTGACTATAATTCTCCTTTAACAGCTCCAGAGCAAGTAATCTCCCGTGGTCCGAGAGCTCATTTTTCGCGTGCACTCCCCAGTATACTGAACAGTATTTTAGAAAGGGTGTGATCTGGGTATCAGGAGAATGGGCAGCCGAAAGGGCCTTGACCTGTTTAGAATTCAAATAGGTCAAGCAGATTTCAGCTATTGCCGAGTGAGGTTTGACGAATATATCGGGATGAGCGCAAAGATACTCCTGCAAGGTAAAGTGGATTAATCGCACGGTTGATGCCTCCTTATCCATAGTAATAAGTCCTTGACAACAGTTCACCAATGTTGACACCGAAGGGATGTTGCCAGCATCGAAATCGGTGGAGCCTAGCTGAACCGCTAAGGCGTCGCAGAGCTCATCCGCTCGCAGTGGCCGTTCCGCATGGCTGATCCACATCAGGGCCGTCATCCCAAGTCTCGATTTGTCCCCAGCTTGCCCCTTGATCCGCTCGATCGTCGCACCGTAAACATCCCCCAATTCCAATCCATTTGCCATTTTGCTTAGTTTTTCTCGTCTCCGGGAGATTGTCGATTCGTGTAAGATTCCATCGATACTCAAGGAAACCAGTAGAAACCTAGATCCATATGTATTAGCGGATTGTGTGTGTGGAGGAAGTCCTAGAAGCATCGCCCCTACTTACATTTCCGACATATTTTCCGGAATCTTCTCCAGAATATCTGCCTCTAGACTCTCATTCATGGCTTCCGGAGCTTCGTCCTCGTCTAGCCTAAGACGAAGGTATTCCATGATATCACTTTTGCTGGGCCCTACCAGTACACTGATCACACGTCGGGGAAGACGCTTTTCGATCTCAGCCCGGACGTGAGGCCTTGCGATGATGAATATTCGGGTGTGCGGGGATGTTTCGAGGATTTGTTGGAGTGAATTAAGGAGCTTGATTCGATGCGCCGCCGCACATTCGTCCAAGGCGTCTATGCATATAAATGTGCGCAGTGAGGACGTGATGGTCTGTAGCATCTTCACGATATCCGGTAGTTTCGGCCCCCGCCCAGCATTAGCCAATTTTTGCTCTTCTAAAGCCCGCGTTATTTCCTCTGGGACCTTTTCCATTCCGCTGAGGACCTGTCTCAGCAAGGAACCCAGAATACCGGCCACAGACTGCTCCTTTCTCGCTGCGAAGTCTAGGTAGAAGCATGTAACGGCTGTATTTTTCCCCCTGGACTGATCGGACAACCTGTCCACTACTAGTGAACTGACATGCTAACCTGTTAGCACTGAATCACTTTCTTGTCATCCGAGAGTGATTTCGGTTACCTGATAAATGTCTTCCCGACCCCCGGACCTCCGTAACAAAACAAGACTGCCTTATCACCTTCACCTTCACCACTCCGGTCATGCCAACTTCTGAATTCCTCAGTCTGCAGCAGCCATTCTCCTACATTGTCGACGCGGCGCTCTTGGATGTCCCGATGCCGTAGCCTAGGCTCTAGGGGTGATAACCAAGTCAAGAGAGGAGAGCGATCATCCGCAGCGTAGTAATTCCGCACATTAAAAGAATTGGTATTATTGGAGAATTTGCTATTATCGATAGTATATTGAGACATCTTCCGCTCTTTGATGCTTGCACTATTGTAGAGGAGGCGTTATTGAGTATGGTCTGTTGATGATACTCTTGGGAGCAGGGGAAAGGCGGGGTATTGCTAAGGAAAAGCGGGGGCCTTCCAGTATTACAGCTGCGTTGCACGTATCACTTTATGGAACACCGAAGCAAAGCGTCCCAACCATACAAACAGCCATTCACAAAAACCCGCTAAGCGCCGCCCTTCGAGCAAGCCCAACTACCGGTGGATCCACGCATTAATTATCAGCCTTAGTGGCTAACACTCCGGGTGACCATCCTTGGTAGCAGCCACTATATCATCGCAAGTGGTGACGGCGAGAGATTCGGCTTAAGAGAGAGCCTTCAAGGCTTCCCAGCTATACATAGAAGTTCACCCACAATATACATGGCCACTACAATTATGAATAAAAGCCACCATTCTCTCTTTAAATGTCCGGTAAGTTACCCTTTGTACTTGTAAATCATGCGTGCCTTACACCACGCGAACGATAATTTGGTCAGTTATGTAACTAGGAGGGTCTTTATAAAGAACACCCACATCCGGGAGCATGCATCTCGCACTAATGCCCCTCCTAAGTCTCCCAAGATCGATCAGACTGGAAGAAAAACCGTTTCTAAATCCGTAGCGAGTTAAGTTAGGTTGCCATAGGAAACCCTTTTGATCTTGTGTATAATAACACTGTGGGCGAACATGCCAGCCAACTTGAAGCAGCGCAGCAAAGTTCTGTTCCGGTGTCTCGATCTGAAAGGCTCTTGCTTGCAATGACCGAATGTTCTATCGGCACGATCTTGACAACAAAAGTCATCGGCACACCCCCCTCCGTTTTATTTTTTATTTTCATTTTTTACAGATTGGCGGTTTGTTTACAGTTTATCTATGGATACCCTCGAGTTCATATAATATCATACTTGAATTTTTAATTTTTTTTCAGAGATTGCAAGAGGTCTACAGAAATAACCTACCATTCCATCATGATAGAAGGAAATGCTTGCACTATTATCACGGAAAGTCACTCTCAGCAGACATCCACCTCCGGTCCCGCCCCGCCTGAAGTATTCTACCTTCAAAGTCCCCTCGCCATCAAACACCATCACCCACAGGCAGAAAATAACAGGCAGATAAATAAAACATAAAAAATAAAAAAAGTAAACGTCACTAGTATACAGGTGCTCGAGTAGGAAGTAGCCTCGAAGATAGTGAGCCCTTACCTCCCGCCCTGCACGTTGGGGTTCAATTGCCGTAGCGGATGTGAGGGAATATGCTTTACACGTGGTATGAGTATCTCAAGTAATGCGTATCGACAGGGTTGATACATAGGCGAGGACATAGGAGATCGGAGGATGGGGGATCGTCATGACGAGGGACGGCACCGATAGCCAGCCTTGCTTCGGGAAATCGGACTCGGGACATACTAGTCCCAGGTAAGAAGTATCATATTTGGGAACAGGGATTCACAGAATATATTGCCAAAGATCAGTGCCCATCTAAGCGCCCATACGAATCCTGGGCTCCCGCTTTCGGATACTCCTTGTCTGGGGCAAGTACTCGTACCACGCAGTGTTCTCAACGGGGCAGTCCGTCCGTCCTGAAGGAGGACCGCGGTGGACGACGTCGTGTCCTCTCGTCCGGTCTTTTTCCAAACTTGCCCTAACCACCCATCGCCAAGGACCAGGGGCTCCGCCGTCCCCCGTGGGAATGTCTCACACTTGCTGTCCCTGCCGTCACCTACAGCGCCGCCGTCCCCCGCCGTCCCCCTATTGTCCCTGGTGTTCAAGTCATCAGGGCTCACTCACTTTTTTCCTACCATTATTTGTTGAAAACTGCAGTTCAATGGCCGCACTTGGTGCGCGATGTGCCCGCTCTCTCTGGCCGCACTGGCCGTAGTAGTATACGTACTCACGAGTCAGAAGAACGCGTAAGCCTATGTTTCTGTTTCCACCCCCTTGCTTTTACCTTTCTTCCTGTCTTACCTCACGACACACGTTTGCTCCTGTACACAACTTTCCTCATCACTTTCCTTTCATCAACTTGACGCAATCAATCAACGATCTTCATCTCCATTGAAGCGGTATCACTCCACTGCGTATAATCCCAACTGTAAATCATTTCCTTCGCAACCACTATTTGCAACATTATTTCTATTTTTTCTTTCCACGCATTGGTATTGTGCCTGCTGCCCTGTTCTGGTGTTCTTTCTTGTTGCTTTCCTCCCCCTACTATAACTCAGTCCGGACTAATAGAACCGGAGGTAGAAATCCAACTTAGTGGCTATCACAAATGCCGGGGTTGTAACTTTGCTGTGGTTGATTTCTCTAAAAACTTTTCCTATCGCAGGGTCTTGCACAAAAGAAGATATCGGGAATCAGGGAGTTGAATTTCGTGCTTCATTCTTAGTTTCATGGTCTACCATATATCTTAAGTATATCCCACTTCTAGCGATCATGCGATATTGGGGAGATACTAAGAGTCCATCCCACCATTTGTTAGAAAAGGATAACACGCTTCTTTTATTATATTTTGCACATATTCATACTTCTGTCTAGTACGCGAAATAATTGAATGGAGCAAAAACTCTGCCAGGCAGTCCTCGACGGTCCTCCACAGTCCCGCACGTTCCTATAGGCCCATTTGTCTTACACTGTAGGGCCCGCCGGCCCGAGGTTTCCCGGAACAGAACGGACCGCTTTTTGTCGTCCCGGCCCGTCCAGGGCTCTTAGCAGTCCCCCCGCTGAGCCCTATGAGGGGCCCGGACGGCCCCGGACCGTTGAGAACACTGCCCATTCCCCTCATCCAACAAGACTCTACGCCAGCAAACACTATCCCTTCAATTTTAGAATCCTCGGCATTGCAAGGTCAGTACTAGCTATTATACAGCATTCAGGTGCTCGCTTTGCTAACTTTCTTTAATCACATCTGTAGATTTCTTGCAATACTATGCTGTCCCACTCACCACAATCGGGGCCACTATTATATACTTGTCATAAATCACCGTATCCGTCCAAGGCCAATCAAGATGATCCTACAACCGAATGATCACGACCTGCATTGTTCATGCAGATCAGTGAACCCAAGCGTCCAGTCCATCCGCCTTTTGCTCGGGACGGGACGGACGCAGGGTACTGGGACACCGCCCAGGATGGACGCCCACCCGTAGTTCGTCTGAGCTTCTCCCCAGGACGGATGGCAGGGCCCTATAGGTGTCCCACTGTGAAAGAACTATAGGTGATTGCCGGGCCCTACCAATGACGACCGGGCTCTACCAATGATGGTCGGTCTCTACGAATGACGGCAGGGCCTTGCAGATCATGGTGGGGCCCTACCTGAAATCCTATTTGGGCTAAGACTGCGGGCCCGGCCGTCAACTCATAGGACGGCCGTCTTTAAGAAAGACGGAGGCCTTGCCCGCTTCCTTACCCACCCTGCCCGGGACGGTTCGGATTACTGATACAGATCGGAGATGGTGCAAATTCAAACTCGGCCTAGTGACTTTGGGAACCGTATGGTCCAATATGATGGCAGATATGAGGCGAGGCTATATTCACATGCCCCAGACCGGGCTTACATGCATCAAGCTCGTGGAACTTTCAGTCCGGGACTGGATGTTTAAATTAGGGCAGTGTTCCCAACCGTCCAATCCGTCAGTCTTCGTATCAGGACGGGACGGACTACCGCTAATAGTCCGACTTTTTGGGGGTGCTAGGACGGAATACACCCGGGAAGGTGAGGACCGGACGGACTATAGGGGACTATAGCCCTAGCGCTTGGACCTCCGGTACTAGCCAGGCTGATATCATACACCTCCAAACGGATTCTTTTCACATCATGATACATCACTCGTGTCGTCCCCCACTGTCCCTGTTCGTATATGGTTTTTTGTTCCTCTCAAATATGGTTTCTGTCTCCTCTCAAATGTTTCTTTCAGCTTTCCATCTTTTCAAACTCATTGCTGGTTGAGGCTTAATATGTTTTCTTTCATTGTTCCTTTTGTTTCTCTCAGGTCACTTCTTTGATAGTCTTTGTCTTTCCTTGTAGAGGGGTTGCGGTGGTAATGGCTGGACTCAACCACTGTACTATATAGCTGAGCTATGTCTTTCTTATTATTCAATTGATGAGTGTTGTCGCAATAAGAAATCTCAACTACTTCTATTATCACTTCTCTGTCCGGAGTACCAATCGCATATTGCAACAGTCCCTGTTGGTATTATGTTTCTTTCTCCTCTCAAATACTTCTTTCAACTCTTTATACTTCTGTTCTGAATCCGAGCACTATCTTGAACTTCGTTATACTTGCTTTATTATTCCTTTTATCTCTATATACTTTCTTTGAATACTTTTGCCCTTTGTCACGGAATTCTGGCAGCACACACAGGTGGGAATAAATCTCTTGACTATTTAACTAGTCTATGTCTTTCCTATCATTCTAGCAGTAGTTCACAGCAATCAATAATCTTGACCGTTATCTATTCTACTTCTTCGTCTAAGTATCAAGCGCATATTGCAACAGTCCCTGATGGAAAAATGGCTTCAATGTGACGAAAGTATGTCTAGCTGGCAATAGTGCCAATGGAACTCAGATACTAGTTTGCTCTGTATATAGATACCTCTTACAAGTATAAATATGGTACGCCAGTACCCAAGTAGCAATCTGCAAGAGACATCAGTCAATTCTCAGTCTTCCTTTAGGAACTACCTTGTTCTCACAGTCTTTCTTTCTTTACTTCCTCTTTGCGCTCTCGTCTCATTCACCAAATTTACGACAGTCCCTGTTGGAAGTCGCACGATAGAAACCGGAGTTGAAGTACAAAGTAATGGGACTGATTAATGAAAGGAGAAGAATAGTCACTGTCTGATTGTCTATAGACGAGCCTAAGACAGCTGCACTTATAGTAGTGCGTTACATGAATGTACATCAATATGACTGAAGTCATTTCCCAGATTCTGACTTCCTAAGCGACCAAGCAGTTGGCCCAACACTTCCGCATCTGCCATCACACTGAGGTGATATTTCCGATAGTCCCCCGCCCTCCCACACAGTCCCCAACCATTCCCGACCGCCTTCCAGTCCCCAGCAGTCCTCAACCGTCCCAGCTATCCCCTACCGTCCCGTCCTCCGCCGTCCACCCCCCCTACTCTAAATTAACATGTCTCACCCTGTAGAACCCCCCGCGCTGCCCAAAGACGGCCGTCCTGCACTTAGGCCACCCCGGACGGACTACAGATAGCCGTCTCGTCCCGTCCGGGGCTCCTGGAAGTCCCCCGGACTATTGGGAACACCGAAAGGGGAAGGATGGTGCACGAGTCACGAGTGACTGGGTACTAGCCAAGGCGCTAGAGTTCGAAACCAGAGTATATCCAATGTCCATTAGTGACCGGATAAATTTCATAATGTGCTCTCAAGCAAGAAGGGAACTCACAATATCGAAACACGAGCGCCCTTTTGTTCTAGGGTTGCCTTAGACAAGTATCGCCCGAAGATATACCCCAGAGCTCCCTAAAGGCTTCCTCTCCAGAAGGCGGCGCAGCGGGTAACTGCAAATAGTCGAGGGTCGCCTTTACATCGTCACAGGGACTTGGTGGGCGGCCGATGTTTCGGGCATCTATTATACCTGACCACTAATTAACACGGTTAGTACCCCTAGTAACTATAAACAGAAACTAAAACTTACAGCATTGGCCAAACTCAACCACTCGGGCTTCGTTGTCAAACCCGAATTAGAAGAATCCAGTGTTCCCAAACGTCCGGGGCGCCTTACGGCAGGACGGCAGACCCTACAGGGTGAGACACGTTAGTTCAAGGTGGGGGGTAGACTGCGGGGGACGGCAGGGGACAGCAGGGGACGGCAGGGGATGGCCGGGGACAGCGAGGGCACGAGTGATGTCGCATGATGTGAATAGAATTCGTTTAGAGGTGTATGATTTCAGCTTGGCTATGACTGGAGGTCCAAGAGCTAGGGCTATAGTCCTCTATAGTCCGTCCTGCTCTCACCTTCCCAGGCGTAGTCCGTCCTAGCACCCCCAAAAAGATGGACTATGAGCCGTAGTCCGTCCCGTCCCCACACGAAGACGGACTGACTGGACGGCTGGGAACACGGGAAGAATCGGTGCTGAAGGTTGCGTATCCGGCCGGCTCGGCCGTCATTATTGTTCGCCATTTCACTCAGTTGGGAGTGTCAAAAGGTGCTATGGGGGATTATGAGGGTCGCACGGAAGTAGCCAATAGACTAAGAGATTTGGCCTGGAACTAGTGATGGGCACGATCAGATCATGATCGAGTTTTGCTCGATCAATAGTCTGCTCGATCACCTCGATCATAGAGGTCTCTCGATCATGCTCGACAATCATCGAGTATACTCGAACATCTTGGTTCATGACCTATCACTCTACTAATCTTAGTCATGGGTGATGTGATGAACTTATATAAAGGGAGTCTACCCGCACACTAGATACCAATTCTTTCATTCAGACTTTACCCTGTTAGCTCTTCAACAAAATACTATCTTGATAGCTGACTTTATTATCATAATGTCACCACTCTTATTTTTTCTTGTCTATGGCAGCCAGTCAATACCAATGCATCTGGATCAGGCACAAATTACCGGAATACACTAGATGGACGATACAGTAGGGGTCTTCTGTTCTTATTATAACACGGGTATAAATACTCAGAATCCAAATTAAATAAATATTTAATCCCTGACGGGCACAAAGTCGATCATACTCGAGTATGGTCGACGATAATCGACTATGCTCGACGATGCTCGAGCAGTGGCGCCATGATCGATCACTCGATCAGGGTTCCCCAGTTTCATCGATCATTCGATCATGGGGTCCGCTCGATCAGATCATGATCGTGCCCATCACTAGGCAGGTCCACCGAGTAAGAGTTGAATTTTTGTATGTCCACCCGAAACAGCCAATTCGAGTGCCGTCACACCACTGGGGTCGGGCACCCGAGGGGTGACATCGCCTCGTGCTAAAAGCAACTGTACTACCCCCTCATGCCCCTCCTTCGCAACCCATGCGAGCGGTGTTCGACCAAGGATGGTGTCTCTAGTGTTGGGATCGATATCTTCCCACTCTAATAGTAATTTTACTATTCCATCATGCCCATTCCTGGCAGACAACAGGAGAGCCGTGGTCCCATCTCGAGTGTTTGTAGTGTTGGGATTGATATCCTGTCGCTCCAATAGCAATTTTACAACTGCATCATGCCCGTTCTCCGCAGCCCAGGAGAGTGGCGTTTTACTATATCTGATGTGAGGGTGTTGTGACCGATGTGACCCCGTTCCAATAGCAACTCCACCACCGCATCATGCCCGTTCTCCATAGCCTCAATCAGCGGCGCTCTACCACCGCCTTCGACAAGGGTTCCGCGGATATCCTCTTCATCCAATAGCAATTTGACCACTCCATGATGCCCACGAGATGCAGCCCATGAGAGCGGTGTTCGGCTCCAGTGGTTTGGAGAGCTGAGATTTATGTCCTTTCGTCCTAAAAGTAATTTTACCACTCCTTCATGCCCTTTTTTTGCTGCGCACGTGAGTGGCGTTCGGCCAAATCTTGTGCATGCAGTGTTGGGATTGACATCCTCTCTTTCCAATAGGAGCTTTACTACTCCCTCGTGCCCGATGTTTGCAGCCAACGAGAGTGGCGTTTGACCAAATTCCGTGTCAACCGCGTTGGGATTGATATCTTCCCACTCCAATAGCAATCTTGCTACTCCCTCGTGCCCGTTCTCCGCAGCCCACCCGAGTGGTGTTTGACCACTTCCGTCTTCGGCATTAGGATTGACGTCCTCTCGTGCTAAAAGCAGCTTTGCAACTCCGTCGTGCCCGCACTCTGCAGAAAATGAGAGTGGTGTTTGACCATATTGAGTGTCTCCCGCGTTGGGATTGATATCTTTCCGCTCTAATAGCAAATTTACTACCCCCTCATGCCCGTTCTCTGCAGCCCACGAGAGTAGTGTTCGCTCATATTTGGTGTCTACCGCATTAGGATTGACATCCTCTCGTGCTAAAAGCAACTTTATAACTCCCTCGTGTCCATGCTCTGCAGCCTGTGAGAGTGGTGTCCGACCATATTTGGTGTCTTTAGCATTAGGATTGACATCCTCTCGTGCTAAAAGAAACATTGCTACCTGTTCGTCCCCATTCTCAGCAGCCCATGAGAGTGGTGTTTGACCACACAGGGTGTCTGTTGCATTGGGATAGATACTACCCCGCTCCAATAGCAACATCGCCACTCCAGCAGAGCCAGCCTTAGAGTCGCGGCAGAATGGTGTTCTGACGTATCCGGTGTTAATCAAGGATGAACATTCAGTGGAGTCCATGATAGCCGGCCTAGAGTGTAGTTTAGATTGACAGAATGCGGATGGGGTGGGGTAGTTTCAGCTGGCGATGGCGACTGACCCAGGTGAAGGGAAATGCTGCCGAGGCGGAAGTGGAAGCTTGGAACAGCGGTGTAAGACGAAAGGGGATGGGGCACGAAACAATTTTAAACTGGAAGGTATAGAAAAGGTGGTATGAGGAAGGAAGGATAGGAGAGATGGAAGGAGGATGGAAGGATCAAAGGGACGGGAGGACCTTATACCCCCTCTGAGAAAACAGTCACATGAGCCAAGCCACCCCAGTCACCGCCGCGCGGTCTGGTCCTAGTCCTGCTCACACCTACAAGTTTTCCCTAACCTAACATACCACGATGGGGTTCCTCCATCAGATCCGTCGGGAATTCAGAAAGGTCCAGCAGATTTCCGCCATTGCCGAGCGAGGTTTACTGCATGTGTTGGGGTGAAAGGAGGGATACTCCTGGAGAGTAAAGTGGGTCAATTGCACAGTTGATACCTCCTTATCCACAATAATAATAAACCCTTGACAGCAATTCATCAATGTTGAGATCGAAAGGATGCTGTTAGCATCGAAATCCGTGGAGCCTAGCTAGACTGCTAGTGCGTGGCAGAGCTCGCCCGCTCACAACGGCCTTTGGGCGTGGCTAATCAACATCAACACCACCATCCCAAGTCTCGATTTTCCACCATCCTACGCCTTTATCCGCTCGATCGTCTCATCATAAACATCTCCCAACTCCAACCTACTAAGTTAGCCATTTTTTCCTAGCTCCTCTCTTCTTCAAGAGATTCTTGATTCGTGTAACGCATCGACACCTAAGGAAACCAGTAGGAACCCATGTGCATATCTATTAGCCAATTTTGTATCCTGGGGTTCCTAGTAGCATTGCTCCCACCATTCTGCCCTACAACTTCAACCCTCCCCCGGAAAAACATATCGATCTACCCACAATCCAGCAAATATGCCTAGAAAAAAATGTAAGGCTGATTCGAAGAGCAACATTTTTAGAACTAGCGTTTCTCCCGTTGCTGGCCCAGGTAAAGATCAAGTTTAGTGCTTAGAATATCACAATTTCGAGCACCGTTTGGCTCTCGGAAACCACAATTTTTCCGCCGATCACCTCTTCCACATTGCCAACCTCTACCATAACCACTCTCTCGGAAGCTCCCACCGTCTCTTGTACATAGGTCCACAACTCGTCCTCTATGTTAACATCGTAGCAGCAGTGTTTTAAAATAATCTGGGAGCATTCTTATTTTGTGAGCTATCGATTGAGAAAACAAGGACAGCCGAAGAGGGAATGAAAAATAACCACAACGAGGATAAATATCTTCGAATTCTGAGAATGTTATCTTTCTTGCTTATCCTTCCTACCTACGGCGAAGCAGAGGGTTTATATAGAAAATACTAGAATCTCCCCAGCTCAAAATTCCCACCCCCAGGGCAGTAGGGAAATAACAAGAACTTTTCTGACCTCAGAACCACTGCACAATTTCCTAGTACTCCCATCCCTTTTGCGCCCCGCCCACCGATCGGTGCCCCCCATATATGCGAATCCTCACATATAAAAATACAAACCAGGTAAGCCGTCCGCTGTGATTGGTCATGAGCTAGGGCGGGAGCTAGTAACAAATGATCAACAGGATATGAAAGGAGCAAAGGAAATATCATTCAGCGGGGAGTGATCACCGACGATTTTCAACAGACAGGCAGAGAGGCAAACGGGAGGAACCTCTTCCAACCCACTCACCCCATAATGAGCCAAGCCAAACTCAGGCTCCCACCGCTTCTGAGGTCACAATTTTTACTCTCTCCAGAATTCTTTCTCCACGAGTAGTTGCTAATAGCCGGGTCCCACACACCGTTCTCCATCCCCGCAAACAGCCCCGACCAGAAACGCAAACGAATCATCTCAACCACTACCACAGCCGCCGCCACACCCCCCATCCCAGCTAAAGCTTCAAATATATACAGTTCAATGAAAACTCCCACACCTGCCCGCACCCTAGCCCTCTCGCCGGAGGGAGCGGCCGTATTCAGGCTTCTTATCGAAGCCGCGCAAGAATTAGGCAGAGATAAACAGCATGACGACGACCAAATTTTTACTCTTCTCTGGTAGCTGGGTCTGGGGCAAGCTCCTGGGTATCCAAAACATGGACATCGGCGTGGGAATAGAAAATGTGAGCGGGTGCAATTTCGCGAGCCCGCTCCGGGAGTACGTCAGTGGAAACATGGAGAAATGCGGCTTTGGACCGCTCAGTGTGAACAAGGCCGAGAGTAACCCCGAGAAGTCAAGGCATCGAGGGACTGCTACTAGGAAGCTTCCTGGGCTGGATATCGACTTTTGCAATCTGAGAAGTGAGACATATTCAGAGGTACAGTAGCCGGATTCCGCATTTCACGGTTTTTTCTACTCTATCTTCAACTGTTACATATGGGATCGTATTGACGGCGGGCTTAGGAATCCCGGAACTCCAGAAAAGGATGCTCTCAGTCGTGGCTTTCACTATCAACGCCCTCTTTTGCAGTCTACACATTAAACTAGTAGAGGACTTCACCAGCCTCGGCCTACAGGACATTTGCGGCCTGTATATAATCCGCACCACCCCCTAACCCCCGAAAGAAACCTTCGCCGACGATCCCCCCTTTGTGTCCTCCGCTTAATCCGCTTTTCCTCCACCCTTCGACTTCGCCACAGCTCCCAATCCCAGGGACGCCATGAAACTTCCGGAAATCAAGGCGTACGACCCCTCGCCCCTACAGACACAGATTATCACTCACACCTACTGACTTTCTCCCCCTGTTCAGCCCACCCTCAAACCAAAATCTCCCGCGAGCCCGTCGGTAGTGAAATCGAAAAACAATGCTCCAATGCCGCAATCTGGGCGCTGCCCTGAGCCTAATCCACGGACTCGACCTCGATAACGAGATATTCTCCCCACCGGTCCAAGACACCACCATCCTCCCTGTTCAACATATCATATGAAGATCGTGGCGGACACAGTGCGCTACTCACTCCTCGGATACACCCCTTAACACCCACGCATTCCGAGCTCCTGGTGACCAATGACAAAAAAGTACCCCCGCGGCTAACCGCTCCCATGAGCTCCGGGAAGGCCTGTAAGGCCTTCCCCAGCTGCTATGGCTATAAAAGAATGAAGGACCCCAAGCTACTGACTACAGGGCATAACCTAAGTTAAGGAGATCCTAGTACTAGAGTCAAAATTTATTGTCTCGATAGTTCTTGAGCAGGTGGTGTATCATCATTTGCATACCTTGAACGATACAATGCAGTGGTGAGTAATAATACCACCACTCTAAGTAATCTAGAAATACAGGAGAAATAACTCTTTTACCGGCATTCAACCAACACTAATACCAGCCCCCTCATTGAGTAAAAAAACAAAAGGAACTAAGAAGAAAACAGGAGGGGCTAGAATGAGAGGAGGGAAAGAATAAAAATAAATGGGAAAAATGGGAAATGTGCGTAAAACATTTTTTTAAAAAAATGAAAAAAAATCAGAAAATACTTCCACAGACAGCCCCCACTGCGACAACCCAGCAACTTCGCAACAACTGCAATGAGGCCAAAGAAGAGGTAGGTGGGATGAAGAATCGGAGGCGGTGGTGGGGTTGAATACCGGCGGTGGTACACCGTGCTTTCAGTACTAGTCTAATGTATTTAGAATAAGCACCTATCCCATTTCCATTTGAGACTGAAGAAGCAACGATACAACGAAGTGCTAGTACAAACCTTTCAATCGAAAAAGACGAGAGACTTTTTTGTTCTGGACTAGCATTGGCCAGTTGTCTCCTGACATACCCCAGAGAAACTTGAATGCTCGGCCAGAATGCCATGCAAACCTCCAGTACAATGAGGAAGAATCGAAACAATACCATCGCCGTTTATTTGGCGAGCGGCGGTATTCCGAGTTTCCATTAAGGTAGACTACTAATTTTCCAAGTTAATACCTCTCTAGGCACATAGACATCCGGAGACCCTCTAAAATGTCAAGTACTCGGCAGAAGGAACTCAAAAAACTTACCGCATCGGTGAAGACATCCACTTTGTCCACATTTTTTTCATCCAAACTCACGAAGCATCTCCTTAAGGTTCCGAGTTTTCAAAACCCGTTGTGTATGCCCACCTTTAGGTTTGGCATCAGTCTGAGGAATGTTGAGTGGTATCGTGAGAAAATGAGTGGAATTAAGTGGGGTGACGAATAACTCAGAAGAAAGCGGTCACGAGGCAGGCGAGAAAATTGTATCGGTTAAAGAACAATAAGAAGGATGTTGAGAGATGAGGAGGAAAAGAAGAAAAGAAGGGAAGAAAGAAAATGGCGTAGAAGTAGGAGTGGAGGCAGGGATGAGGCAAGCGTGAGTAATGATTTACGATAAGGATTTTTCGAAGTGGAGTGAAACCGCTTCAGTGGAGATAAAGATGGTCGATTGATTGTGATAAGTTGATGAAAGGTGAGAATTGAGGAAAGTTGTGTACAGGAAGAAAGGTGTGGTGCGAGGGAGGGAGGGCAGGAAGGAAGGTGAAACCAAGGGGTGAAAACATTTTCATAGGCTGGTGTGTTCCTTTGATTAGTGCGAACGTATACCGCGGCTTCCTCAGAGTGCGGGCAACCCGAGGCGGTGCAGACTGTTGAGGTGCAAGACGGTTGGAGGGGTACTCGAGTACCGCCGCCGTACCGGCAACTAGACGGTGCTTACCTAGAGTCTGGACTATTTTGCTACCCCAAATTTTAGAAATAGACGGATAGGTAAACGAGCCATAAATATGACAGAGTGAAATATGCAAGCTATGAAATCGACCTTCCTATAATACAACAATAGAAATTCCATCACCACCCCCCCCACCACCACCACCCACAAACCAAACTCTACGGAGTTTTGCAAACAGGAAATTCATAAACCACCACCCAGCCGCGAAAGAAAGAAAATAGCCAAAAGGGCCCAGGATGGTACGATATACATCTGCATTCCCATCTAATCGGATTCCCCGGTCGACAGAGGATGATGTCTAAGTGCAATCACAGAGAGTAGCATACCCGGAAAACGGAAGGGGTAGGCAGCGGCCGATATTTTTCCAAGAAGCGGGGACTCCCAGGCCTTAAATTGTACTATACTGGGGGTAACCGGTTTGTGGGAATGTAGTAACGTTACCATCCTCTCACGGCTCCTAACTTACCAGGTAGCCATTAAAAAATTGTATTTTTTTTTTTGATAGTTTTATTATTTTAAGAGCTTCTAACAGTGTTTACTCAACTCGCTCGAGTGCCTATAATGCAGTTTTTTCTTCTTTTTTTTCTTCTTTCACATTATTCGATTACAAGAACTATTCAGACCAATTCGCACTCCCGGTATGATATGCGAACCATAAAAACTCATCACGGCTTTCATGAAGCAAAAAACCGGTAAGAACTCGCGGGCACTTTCACACTGTCATAAGTGGCAAAGGTATCATAATACTTACAATATAGCATCAATGTAAGTGCCCTGAAAGGCTCAGTCAGTCTTAGTAATGAAGAGTCAGTCTAATCTAATATCACCGGCAATCACTCGGTGTTCAATTGAGCTCCATACGGTAAAAGTACACTGAACCTACCAGGTGCCGTTTGCCGACTGTCGTTACGGATAGGGGTCTAATGCCAGATGGGAACACATTATTATTATTAACGCACCGTGTGGTATTACCCGTTGTCATTGATCTTATTCAATCTGTGAAGGGCAACGTGGTTATCGGTGCCTTTCGACAGATCAACCCATCGCCGTTGCAAAGAAGGAAAAGATAATCGAACCCGGGGGTTCGAAGGGGGGAGGGGTTAAATCGGGGCTTCTGAAAATGGGGATTGAATGGGGGGGGCGGTTCTTCAACGGTAGTTCCTTAAGTATGAGAGTTATACATAGATGAAGGGATTTTTATTTATTTATCAAGTCCACGGTCTATTCATTCTAATTACAGGCGCATATATAGGGAGCCGAAATGATACAGGATTGGAGAGAAACGATGACAAAGAGGGTGAACTAGACAGTCTCTAGGCATAGTACCAGCACCGCAACAGTAAAAATTCCCAAACAACGAACCGAGAGCGCCCGTGCCAATATTGATCTCTTCGGGTAAGCTTTCATCCTGCTGACTTTGAAACACAGTATTTTCGCGGAACAATAGGGATCGGCCCTACAGAATAGGACGTGCGTGTGAGACCCTGCAACCCCAGCTCAGCTCGAGGTTAACACTCCAGCGAAACCCTACTTACAAAAATAAGAAGTAAAGCAGGTGAGCTCCGGTATCACGGAACAATACAGTGCTGTACACGCAGACAGTACCGGTATTCATCGCGGGTTGATGTTTGTGAACACGAGAGCTATAGTATCAGATACAGTCATATCTGGGCCCTCCCCGCCGGGATCCCGGCACCAGCATAGTGGTTGCATCCGTAAACATCATACCATTGCGAGTGCCATACCATCAGATCTCTCCTGGAACCCGGTATCAGATCATCAACGGAAACTATTCGAGTAGCGAATCAACCTATGACAGGTTTAATTTAGCAGGTTAACGGCATTAGAGGCATTCAGCCCCGGGGTTGAAAAACGATTATGCAGGTTTTTCGAGCCGAAAAACTTTGGCGTGTGTAACGCCTTTTTGGATACAAAACTTGCAGATCAACTAGAAACTTGGCACTCGAAAGCTCTTTTTCGACTGCGGAGCTGAATGCCTCTATTGCGGATACTAGTTAATTAGGTCTACGGAGGTACAGGGCATAAGTTTTGTAGGTTACACAGAGGGTGAGGGCAGCAAACCTCGCGTGTGGAACCTACAAAACTTATGCCCTGTACCTCCGTAGCATGTCTACCATACTCGTGTAATCGAGTATGATACTGTGTTTGGAGGTTACTAATCCTTCCCGGGAGCCTCTGTCCCTGAGCCTAGAGATTACGGTAGGGGATAGCGGAGATCGCAAAGATATTCTCGCATACCGGTACTTGAGTACAGTCCTTGAGGGAGTAAGCCTACTAGCATTATTTTTGCGATATGATACCGATCCGGTTCTCAATAAAACTAGAGATAAACCATATTCACTGCCGCGGCCTGTGGAGGTGCTTGTGCTAGGCCTAAGTTTTGTAGGTTCCACAAGCGAGGGTTGCTGTCCTCACCTCCTGTGGAACCTACAAAGCTTAGGCCCTGTGCCTCGGCAAGTACCACCTCACAACCCTCCCCCCACAAACCAAGCCACAACCCCAACCGAAATATCACCATCACGCTTCCTCACGGTCACAGGTACTCAGTCACTCCGGCCAACTCCCAGGCCATCATACGGCAGGATATCTTCGCGGAGCATCACCTCTCCAGACATCCAAATCCTCATCCAAAAAATCTAATCATCCCAAAACATCACCTCCGCCATCCTTCCGCAAATGCCTCATTCTCAAAACCCTCCCATCCACGTACCGTGGCCGCAACTAAAACAAATCCCATCAGCCATCCGCGATTCAAATGGTCTTCAGGCCATAGACGTCCGATAAACCTCATCGAAATCGTTCCACCTGCGACGGACCCGTCCCCCAGAGTATTCGCCACGCGCCACTGACAATTTGCGTCGTTCATCCGGTGTGAGATGGGCCTGCACTGTCCATCGTTAGCTGTGATGTTCCTCAATCACCGCACGCATCGCAAACCCAGGCACCGTCGTCCAGGAAAAAAAACCTTGCCTGTAGGGCGCAGCCCCGCAGGGAGCATGCCGAACCGGCGACACCATGGTTGAGCCAGCTTCGCGACAATTACTGCGCTGTCACGCCCGATGATAGCTGTTCCATCGAGGGGTTGCGGTACATCACCCAGCATCCAAGAATCTCCGGCGGGTTGGAAGGAATTCGCATTCCAAAGTACCCACTACGACCCCCCCAGTCGCGCCATTCAAGTACCACCCGATCATTGAACAATTCCTCAGCGCCAGGTCTCCCTCCGAGGTAATTGATGCACTCCGTCAGATAGAATCGCTCACTCCAGTCCGTACGATCAGCGCGCCCGGTCTGGCTAGCCCCCGAGTTATCCGTAGCAGAACGTAGAAGTTGGCATCTGTGATGGCGACCTCAAGTGTAGAGTATTTCTAGGCTGCCGCGGTAGTAGTCGTAGCCCTGGAAATTCAATCCCGGACCCCCAGGTCTAGAGCTTAGTACTTGTATTCGTAATCCCCATGATAGCAAGACTGTACTGACTACAAAAGTTCGGATAATCCATATCTCCGTTGGGCCTCTGCTCTCCGCATATGAGGCAAAAAGCCGTACTTGGGGAAGGAATACGGTAGTCTACCGGCAGTGTGTGGCTTGGGGGACGGCTGAATTTTCCGGACCTCGTTCGTAATTTCGTTAACTTGCTTGGCTAAGCTTACTGTGGTTTAGCCCGCTTATTTTAAAGTGGATTGCACGAGTAAATGCCGGCACGGCACTTTTACTCGTCGGTGCTGGTAGCCCACAGCCCCATTCCAAAAGTTCTGCCCGGGCTGCTATGATACTGTAACACAAAAAGCTATAATACATCTGCTATAAAATTTTATTACGGTATGATACAAGTACCAGTTTCGGTGCCAGAACTTTTGAAAGGGTCGTGCCGTACCGCACTTGCACTCGGGATGTCAGTAAAAATCGGAAAACTATTTCTCCTGATGCCATACAACTCTCTACTCGAGTACAGAGACATGAGTTATGTTTTTCCAATCCTCAAATGAGCTCCCCGAGCCCTGCCAAGATGCGGCTCACCTGTATTGGAGTGTAAGGGCAGCGATTTCGGATATGTCGGTCAGGCCTAACACCGTGGGGCCACCAATCCACTTCGAGGAGCGCTTATGGTGACTAAAAGAGAATAAGGCTTGCAAATGGCTGTATCGTCTTTCAGTATCGGCATCGTCGCAATCCCGTAAACCATATCGGTAGCATAATTTATGATACTATTTGTTGATTGAGGATTTCTAGTCGGTTCTCGCTAGTTTTAAAACCCCCCCGTCTAAATTAACAATCCTTTGAGATCGCCACTGCCATAGCCGTTGCCGCCCAGCTAGCTGTCTAGCTGCACTGGGATCTGGCCTAACCCGAGCGGAACTTAGAGGTGGGCTATGGCTGTGGTTTGTTGTGGCATGCTGACTCTGTAGCCTGCACCTGCCTTATCCGGTTAAGGTACCCACAGTGCTATGATAGCAGACAAGCATGGTGGCTTGGTTGGCGGATGGATGATGGATAGGCGATGCGGGGACACCGGTACTTGGTGCGGGCGAAGCTTGCTGGCTGTGAAAGCGTGAAGAAGTTAATCAAGCTCGCGAACAACAGTCGCACAGCGTTCATCATCCTGAGAGCTCCCGTCTTGGTATGATAGGGTGTCGGAGTCTCAAGTGCCCAGCTATCGGTGATTTTTGGTCTGTGGGCAGATGCTGGAATCTTTTGAGAATCGCTTACAAACTGTTTGCTTAAATTTTTTGAGATCGGTACCGGTAGAATGCATGCTACTCTCTATCCAAGGGATAGGTAGAGCAAAGGTAAGGGCTTGCAGGAAACTCAGATGCAAGAGTGTGAGTCAGGAGAAGCTCAATGCTGTGGTCGGAAGGATACGGTATAGAAGGATACGGTATGATATGCATTACGGTAGGCAGCAGGAAACGCATGGCAGCAAGACGTACCTCTACCATAGCGTTGATGACTCGAGGGGAAGGAGGAGAGGAAGGCCTCATGTTAGAAACATAGTTGGCTCCAGAAGCTGGACGAACAAGAATCTGGCATCATAGATGCCATGGTTACTCTACCCATGACTCAGAATTGCTGCCTTGTTCTTCGTTCTCTCCGCACCGCATGGATGCTCTGGCTTATGCATTCAGCAGCATCACAATCTTCTTTTCATTTTCCTTCACATTCTCTTTGCCCCGAAAGTTCAGCCAACAGCTACCGGTATCTGGATATCTGTCTGGTAAGGCCAGTCTTTGTGCATCTCCCGTGCACGGGGGGGGTGCACTTTCCAAGTGACACATTAATACTGTAAAACATATCAACCGGGGTGATGATACCGTATCCTCCATCGGAGAGGCGGGCGGAGGAGGAAGGTGTGTGATGCTGCACTTTTAGAAGAAGAAAAAAACAATTCCTCGAGAGTCATTGGAGCGATATGGTACCAGCATGTGTGGGAGTTATTGGTATGATAGGTGAGTGCTCGTAGGGTCCAGGTGTCCGGTTTGCAGGTTTTGGTGGGGAACAAGAGCGAGAGAGAAGCGGCGGCCAATCCCCCTGTGCATGTTGTTTCCACAGTGTGATATGGATATTTTGTTTGGCCTGAACTACCGTATTATACGACAGCAAAGGTTTGACAAGGCTTCTCCATGTGTATCAGCGTGTCAACTGTTCATATTATTCTATCAAGCTTTCTCCATTCTTTCCCCCCGCCCTGTTTTACAATCGAGTACGGACGGGTAGGCTTCGTTTCGAGAATTTGTTGTGATGACGACCCGGCACTGTTGACGCAAACCCGTGCCACAAACAATCATCAGAGCTCCCGCAGAGGGCGGAGGGCTTAGACAACCTTTCCAAGCTACGGCTACACCCAGATTACGAAAATTTAACCCTTCCTTTCTATGGTATGATACCGGTACTCTTTTGTTGAGAGGGGAGCGTTTCTCAAAGTGCAGTTGTTGCGATATAATATCGGTGCTGGCACATTACTCGTACAGTTCAGAGTTTGCGGAGCCGCAGTCTTACAGCCCCTCTCTTCAAGGCTGCCATCTCACAATTGTAACGGAATCCGGGCCACTGTGTTGAATATGCAGGATGCGATACGATACTTCGGAGCACTACATCCACTGTACCGTTCCTGGATGGAGTCCATGTTGCTCTCGATATTTCTTGTTTTTGGCCTTAAGGATCTGACTCCTTTACCATGTCAACTTTCTCTCCAATCCCTGTCCCTTGACAATAACAGCGTTATTACTTGTACGAGTAAAACCGTAATATTTTCTCAAGTTTCGGCTGTTTTCCTCACCACTTTTCCCCCTTCTTCCCCCTTCTTTGTCCCTACAATATCCCCCAGAGTCATTGCTAAGCTGTCACCCTTCCTTCAGCCCTCCCTTTGAATAAATAGCCAGCACTCGGAGCCTTCTGCCCCTTTCTCTCACTTTTAAGTTAAATATCTCCTCTCCTCGAAAGAGATACCCGATTGTTCTGAATCCAAAGCCTCAACCCTGCTTCTTGCCGGTTCATCCTGTGGTGTGTGTGTGGCTGAGCTTTTTTTTCTTCCCCGTCTAATTCTGTTGATTCGCAGCTCGAGCTGGTAACCAACCGCCGTAGAGTTTCCTCTTGTCTTCCTACCGTATCTCTTGCTTCCTTCTCCCCCACCCCGCCTCCAACCCCGTCTCTTGCTTGTCATCCATTTTCTTAACCATCAACCATTTCCTCTATCATTTCGAATCTATTATTCTTCATCAATCTATACACCTTTATCCCCTATACCTTCCGTATTGCATAAATTTCTACTCCTTTTTTGTTTGAGGATTCGCGTTGTTTCGCCACAACTGCAGACAATCCTCCCATCAGCTGCAGAGAGAGCTCCGCAGTATGGCTTCCACTTCGCCGGCAGAGGAAGTTTCTGCCAATGAGACTAGTCCTTCTGAAACCTCCGTCACGTCGACCGCTTCCACCACTACCCCTACCCCTGCTTCTACGGACGGCAATGTTACTCCCTCGGCATCGCACGATTCAGCTCCGGGCACAACTACAGCTTCGCAGTCCACCACAACAGTAGCAACTCAGGAGAATACCGCAGCGAAAACGAAGAAGGCTATGTGTAAGCACAAGAAACTGAAGGCGGAGGGAAAGGAGAAGGAGAGGGTTAAGAAGGAGCAAGAGGAGAAGGAGAAAGTTGAAAGGGAGAAAGATGAGCGAGAGAAGAAAGAGAAAGAGGAGAAGGAAAAGGAGGATAAAGAAAAAGAGGAGAAAGAAAAAGAGGACAAGGATAAAAAGAGCAGAGGGAAAGATAGAAAGAAAGACAAGAAGAAATCCAAATCGAGATCGAAGAAATCAAAAAAGAGGAGTAAGAAGTCGGATAGCGAATCGAGCGACTCATCCTCTTCAAGCGACTCATCCAGTGATTCGGATGAGGAGGATAGCGATAGCTCCTCCTCGTCTTCCTCGTCTTCCTCCTCGTCAGACTCCGAGCTAGAGAGCGAAGCAGCGTTTGCGGCTGCTGTTCAGCTGATTCTAGCCAAAAAGTCATCAAAGCGACGAAGACGTGAGAAGTTGAAGGCCAAGAAGAAGGCCAAGGCAAGGAAGGAGAAGAAGAAAGCCAAAAAAGCCGCGAGGGAAGCGGCTGCTCGGCTGATGGGCGAAGGTGGCGAGAGTCCTCTGGAGCCAGACGAGGAAGAGGGGGATGGAAGAGAGCGAGCAAGTGTTTTGGAGTACAAGAGGGTCGATGAATGTGAGTCCTTTTCCACACAGCATTACATTTTCCCTCCAACTTTGCTATCACCAATTGAGCTTCATTCATAGTATTTGTTTCTAACCTTCTGGATAGTGTGGGATAAGAACATACACGATTATAAGATAACCGATACTGTTCCACACACAAAGACCGACAAATATTCCTCATTCATCTTTACCGTTCGCCGTGTCTTCGATTACGAAAATAAATATGTTGAGACCATGGTTGATATCAAGTCCATCCTATTGAAGGAGGCCTTGACTGAGATTATGGGCGACGTTAGAGGAGTCTCTCTCGTCGAAGACGTTCCCGAGGTCGATCCTAATATGCTGTTCAACTTCCTTCCCGAAATGGAGACTTGGGTTGCGGAGAAGGCCAAATCTAAGGAATCTAAGGAGCCCCCGAAGGAACCCCCGAAGCATAAGAAGATGGAGCCTGGAAAGCCTGAAGACATTCCTCTGACCCCTGAGGAGATTTCTCAGCAGATTGATCATGTCAAGCTCTTGATTGAGTATTTGAACACAGACTACGCTGGCATCAAGGCTACCTTATACCCTCTACTAGCGAACTCAATGATTACCTTCGACTTGTTGTGGGCTATACTCAAGCCCAACACTATGATGTACACTACTTGCGCTGGTAGTAATGAGCCAAGGGCGTTCAAGCTGGAGTACGCTGGGAAGGAGTCTAGTTTTATGAGGGGTAAATGGTGGGGTATTGAAGGCAAATACCTGGAGTATGCTGGTAAGGACGGCAAGCCCTCTGAGGCGGGTAGGGAAGTGGGCGGTTTCGGTTGGGGTACTATCATGGTTGACATTGATGGATTCAAGGGAGCGAGAAAGATTTCTTCGCTATCTTGTTATCCATTGGAGTATAGGAAAGATAAGGATACCATGAGAGTGAGTCTTTGGAGTATGAATCGCGTGTTAGGGGTATATTTGCTAACTTTCCTTAGGAAACCCTGGTTGAGCGTGGGCGCAAGTTTGTTTCGTTGAGGGGAATGCAGTACAAGATGCACAATGGGCTGGCATTCATGAAAAAGAAGAGGCAATACGCCAAAGTTCATGTGAGGAAACAAAGGCTTCTTTAGAAACATGTTATTAACGTTTGGTGTAGATCAAAGGGCGTATTATGATTGACCCGGCTACATTCCGAAGGATTAATCCCAATTATCTTATCTCTTCCGTCAAGTCCCGCAACAATGACGAAGAGGATGATAATCTAGTCAATTTCTTTGATGCCGAAGAGCAGAATGGCTCCTCTCCTTCCTCGGAGGCCGGCGACTGTACGGACTGCTGTTGTGGTGGTGAAGGAGAGGAGGAAGGAGAGGAGAACCTGGTGCCGGCTGAGATAGAGAAGCATAAGATTGTGACAGACGGAAAAGGGGCATTTTACGTGGTCACAGAGAAAGAAGCGAATGATAAATCAATGAAGGTGGAGGCTCTGCCTGAAGACGGCGATGAAGAGGCGGAGCCTGTGTTCACTGATGAAGAATTACTCACAGCCTCGCCCGTCGTGCTTGGATGGTCATTCAACGAAAAGCTCTGGTTGGAATTCACGGTTTCCGGTGTTGAGGAAATTCAGTGGAACGAAAAGGCCTTTGATTCCCTTGTCCTTGCTGAGGAGCAAAAAGAGATTGTCAAGGCATTGGTTGAATCGCACTCCGGCAACAATATCGCGTCTGCCACCATTGACGATGTTATCCAAGGTAAGGGTCGTGGGTTAGTCTCGGTACTTCACGGACCCCCTGGTGTGGGCAAGACTTTAACCGCCGAAGGAATTGCCGAGCTTTTGAAGAAGCCCTTGTACTGTGTTTCTTCGGGAGAGTTAGGGACCAATCCTGCACTTCTTGAGCATGAGCTTAACAAGATCTTGGATATTGCTCACTCTTGGGGTGCGGTACTATTGTTGGATGAAGCCGATGTGTTCTTAGAACGGAGGACAATGGCTGATATGCATCGTAACGCTTTGGTGTCAATTTTCTTGAGACTCTTGGAGTACTTCCAGGGCATCCTGTTTTTGACAACCAATCGCGTCGAGACGTTTGACGATGCATTCCAGAGCAGGATTCACGTTGCCCTTCGGTATAACGAGTTGACATTCAAGGCAAAGGTCAAGATCTGGAAAATGTTTTTGGAGATGGTTCGTGTCAAGTACGGTGAGGATGAGCCTGAGGTTTTGAGCCAGGAGGAGATTGAGTGGTTGGCGAAAAAACATCTCAATGGCAGACAGGTACGATCTTCTCACCTTTGATAATGTGTGCTTGCCAGGTGTTAACACTCATGGGTGATATAGATTAAGAACTCTGTTAGAACTGCGCAAGCCTTGGCGAATAATAAGAAGGAGCGGCTCCAAATGAAACATATCAAAACTGTTCTAAACGTCGCTGAGGGGTTTGAAAATGACCTCAAGGGGACTGGCCAGCTGGATAGCATGCACGCGTATGCTTGATAGCGGCTGCGGGACGGGTGGATAGGGGGAGAGGTGGTATTTCGATTGTGTTTTACTATTATGACGTTGTTGTTTGTGGCTGAGCCTTTTTTTATTTTTTCATCACTCCTCTCATCAGCGATCTTTCATACCTTACTTTCCCTTTCTTTTTTACGACATGTTACTATACTTTTTTGCTTTACCTTTTATACTAACGATAGTACCTTTTTCTCTCTTGCGTTTTTTTCCTTCTTTCTTTTTCTTTCAGTTTTCCTATGGCTTTGAGTATTTCTGTCATTCCATTTTGGCTCGGAGCAGGTTACGTTGTTATGGTTCTAGGCGATTTACAGGTCATAATGGGTGTTACAATATTTTTATACTGGGAACGAGGGTGATGAATGGGAGTGAATAAGAGGGAGGGATGGGGGGGCGAGGTATTTTAGGCATGGACGGGAGAGTGTAGAGTATACTGTTCGGGCGAGCATTGGTTAGAAAAGATAACCTGATGAAATAGAGAGGCGGTTGCGGAGATTGAGTTGGAGCCAATACGCTGATAGTGATACTAAATCGGTTGTTGAAGATGCCTACCAATTATTGGTGGACCGCCCGGCTGCTCGCGCCCCCTCAGTCTCAGATACTTTGGTTCGGTGATCGGTTGATTCGCCAATTCTTGAAAGACCCAGAAACACACATCCAAACTTGGAAATCCAAGACATTTACAAACGCCCGAGAAACGGTATTTTCATTCCATTTAGGGAATCTTGTGGCAGGGAGTGCCCGATGCGGTAACAGGAGCGACCAGGGATGACCAAATACAGCTCACGTATCCGAGCCGCCAAGAGGAAAAATCCAAAACACATCGGGTTTCGTCTATTTTGTTTTGATAGCCAATGGTTGTGTGTACCAGGTCTTGCTGGTCCATGGAAGCGCGCGGCGGGAGAAGGTTCATCTTTCAAAACATATCGGGGGTTCTATGGCTGCAAGGGAGATCATATCAACAATAATATGGGGGCGATATGGTATATAAGATGGTAGGTGCGCTGTGTGACATCTTTTTTTCCTTTCTATATTCCGCAGAAGTCTTCATTTCATCTCTACGAGTTTCCTTTTCTTGTTTTTTCTTTTTTCCTTGACTGAATTCTGTTCTATATTCTATTCTGTTGACGACTGGGTCGTTCTAATTTTTACCATCTTCACATAACTGGGTTATTTCTTTCTTTATTTCCTTATTTCTTACTTTCTTCATCACCTTCCTCTGTCTTACGGCCTATCATTCATTCACGTTCACGTTTGCACATCTACAACTTTTACGACAAAAAAATGCTGAACCTAACCCGCTTCTCCCGCTTCGGTACGGGTCAATGCACCAAGCCCATCTTCCTCTTCTCCCTTGTCGCCCTCTCCATCTCCCTAATCTTCACCTCCTTCCTGTTGACGGGGAGCTCCACTCCAGCGCTCCGAAAGTTCTACCTGATAGAGCTGAGCTACGATACCGACACCAGGGGTCCCACCCCCGTCATCGGCAACCTAACCTCCCTCATCTCCTCCGACCGTGGCAACAAGACGTTCTCCACAATCCGTGTGGGCTACCGCAGCTTATGCATCGACCACAGCGGCGACTGGGAGTGCGCGCGCGACGCCAAAGCCCTGAACCTCACCGCGAAGGAAGTCGGTGGCGATCCCTTGCAGCTGGTCGCCGTGGGGGACATCTACCGCAAGAGGATCAGCTTCAGCGCACCCATCTGGGCGAGCTTGCTGGCGTTGGGAGTTGCGTGGATCGCTACTGGTATTTCTTGCGTGCCGGCAATTCCTGTGCACCCCATGTTCAAGAAGGTCGCTGCCGGAGCGGCGGTGTTGGCCACTATGACGCTGCTGGGTGGTATGGTTTTGCAGAATGTTACTTCGTGAGTTCCCCCCCCTTCTCCCCCCACTTCTTCTTCTTGCGATCTGACTAATGAGAATAATTACAGGACCGCCGTGGCAACACTTGTTAACCAACTCGGCATGACCGCTATAAGCGTGCAGCTCGGACATATGATCCCGGCCTTTGGCTGGACTTCCTTCGCCCTGACACTCCTCTCGGCGATCGGTCTCGCCGCCGTGGTCGTGACGGAATACACCCTCGAGAAGACACAGGAGAAAATTACGCGCAAGGCTGAGGAAGCCGTGTCCAGGGGTACCGGTGGAAGGGTTAGCCCTTCGGATGTGAGGGAGTGGAAGAATGCAGTTACCAGTGTCAACGAGAGGGCTGGTAGCGCTGGGAATGACGGTGGATTTGTCGGAAGGTTGGGAGGAGGAGCGGCTGGGAGGGCCGGGGTGGTTCCGCAGGGGGTTAGCCTTGCGACTAGTCTTATGAAGAAGAAGATGAATGGGGATGGGAGATTGGCTACTGGCCATAACGTTGTCTGAGATGTTTTATTATTATTAAAGGATTGGATGGGGGGGGGGGGGGGGGAAAGAGCGGTCCGGGAA